>ERZ1034409.332-NODE-332-length-10286-cov-2.540612_pt1 | contig 10286 bp, 7 predicted proteins | sample MGYA00520610_ERZ1034409 | MGnify/ENA primary metagenome ERZ1034409 (study PRJEB33736, sample SAMEA104288480) | Azolla microphylla | place: Ecuador | collected 1982 | study: EMG produced TPA metagenomics assembly of the PRJEB19522 data set (Is there foul play in the... | reverse complement strand
ACGAAGCCCTGCACGTCCTCGTGGGTGATGCGGCCCTTGGGGCCGCTGCCTTTGACCTTTGCCAGGTCCACGCCCAGTTCGCGCGCGAACTTGCGGATCGCCGGGCTGGCATAGGGGATTTCGCCGGGATCGTTGGGGCTGCTGGAGGAGGGAGCGGGCGCAGCGTCCGCGGCCTTGGGCGCTGGCCGGGCTTCTTCTTTCGGCGCCTCGGCTTTCGCCTCGGGCTTGGCATCGGCGGTCGCTTCCGGGGCGGCCACGGCCTTCGGCTCCGCGCCGCCGGCGATCTCCAGGGTGCACACGGCGCTGCCCTTGGAGACCTTGTCGCCGACCTTGAGCTTGATGCCGCGCACCACGCCGGCTTTCGGCGCCGGCACGTCGAGCGTGGCCTTGTCGGATTCCAGGGTGAGCAGGGTGGCCTCGGCCTGCACCTCGTCGCCGTCCTTGACCAGCACGTCGATCACCGGCACGTCGTGGTAGTCGCCGATGTCGGGGATGGTGACCTCGAAGCTGGACGGCCCGGAGGCTGCGGCGGGCTTGGCCTCGGCCGGCTTTGCGGCGGGCTTCTCCTCGGCCTTAGGTTCGGCCTTGGGTACGGGTTTGTCTTCCGCCTTCTCCGCGCCGCCGGCACTGCCGACTTCCAGCACCAGCACCGCGCTGCCCTGCGACACCTTGTCGCCGATCTTGAGCGTGATGCTCTTGACCACGCCGGCCTCGGGCGAGGGCACGTCGAGCGTGGCCTTGTCCGACTCCAGGGTCACCAGGGCGGTTTCCTTCTCGACCTTGTCGCCGGCCTTGACCAGCACGTCGATCACCGGCACGTCGTGGTAGTCGCCGATATCGGGGACCTTGACTTCCAGTTCTTTCGCCACGTTTTATTCCTTGATCGGGTTCGGCTTGTCGGCGTCGATGCCGTACTTCTTGATCGCCTCGCTGACCTTCTTCTTCGGGATGGTGCCTTCGGCGGCGAGGGCGGCCAGCGCCTTCACCGTGATCCAGCGGCGGTCCACCTCGAAGAAGTCGCGCAGCTTCTCGCGCGTGTCGCTGCGGCCGAAGCCGTCGGTGCCGAGCACGTGGTAGGCCATCGGCACGAACGGGCGGATCTGCTCGGCGTAGGACTTGATGTAGTCGGTGGCGGCGATGGCCGGCCCGGCGAGGCCGCCGAGGCATTCGGCGACGTAGGATTTCTTCGCCGCCTCGTCGGGGTGCAGCAGGTTCCAGCGCTCGGTGGCCTGGCCGTCGCGCGCCAGCTCGGTGAAGCTCGGCGCGCTCCACACGTCGGAGGTCACGCCCCAGTCGTCCTTGAGCAGGGTGGAGGCGGCGATGACCTCGCGCAGGATCGAGCCGGAGCCGAGCAGTTGCACGTGCTTGCCGGCCGGCTTGTCGCAGGGCTGCAGCAGGTACAGGCCCTTGACGATGCCGGTTTCGGCGCCTTCCGGCATCTTCGGGTGGTGGTGGTTCTCGTTGTAGATGGTGAGGTAGTAGTAGCCGTCCTCGTTGTCCACCAGCATGCGCTTGAGGCCGTCCTGCACGATCGCCACCAGCTCGTAGGCGAAGGCGGGGTCGTAGGAGCGGCAGTTCGGCACCACGCTGCTGAAGACGTGGCTGTGGCCGTCCTCGTGCTGCAGGCCCTCGCCGTTCAAGGTGGTGCGGCCGGCGGTGCCGCCGAGCAGGAAGCCGCGCGCGCGCATGTCGCCGGCGGCCCAGCACAGGTCGCCGATGCGCTGGAAGCCGAACATCGAGTAGAAGATGTAGAACGGCAGCAGCGACACGCCGTGGTTGGCGTAGCTGGTGGCGGCCGCCACCCAGCTGGACATGGCGCCGGCCTCGGTGATGCCCTCTTCGAGGATCTGGCCCTTGATGTCTTCCTTGTAGAAGGCGAGCTGGTCGGCATCTTCCGGCTTGTACTTCTGGCCCACCACCGAGTAGATGCCGAGCTGGCGGAACATGCCCTCCATGCCGAAGGTGCGCGCCTCGTCGGGGATGATCGGCACCACGCGCTGGCCCAGCGCCTTGTCGCGCAGCAGGATCTGCAGGAACTGCACGAAGGCCATGGTGGTGCTGAACTCGCGCTCGCCGCTGCTCTCGAGCAGGCGCTGGAACGCGGACAGCGGCGGCACCGGCAGGTTCTCCGGCTTGACCTTGCGCTGCGGCAGGTAGCCGCCGAGCTCCCGGCGGCGCTGCTTCAGGTACTGGATCTCCGGCGCGTCGTCGGCCGGCTTGTAGAACGGCGTGTCCTTGATCTGCGCGTCGGAGATCGGCAACTGGAAGCGGTCGCGGAAGGCGCGCAGCGCGTCCTCGCCCATCTTCTTTTGCTGGTGGGTGATGTTCTGGCCTTCGCCGGCCTCGCCCATGCCGTAGCCCTTGACGGTCTTGGCCAGAATCACGGTGGGGGTGCCGGTGTGCTTGCTGGCCGCGGCGTAGGCGGCGTAGACCTTGTGCGGATCGTGGCCGCCGCGCTCGAGGCGGCGGATATCGTCGTCGGTCAGGGTCGAGACCAGGCGCAGCAGCTCCGGGTATTTGCCGAAGAAGTTCTCGCGCGTGTACTTGCCGCCCTTGGCCTTGTAGGCCTGGTATTCGCCGTCCACCGTCTCGTTGAAGGCCTTGATCAGCAGGCCGCTGCGGTCCTGCGCGAGCAGCGCGTCCCAGCCGCTGCCCCACAGCACCTTGATGACGTTCCAGCCGCCGCCGCGGAACACCCCTTCCAGCTCCTGCACGATCTTGCCGTTGCCGCGCACCGGGCCGTCGAGGCGCTGCAGGTTGCAGTTGACCACGAACACCAGGTTGTCGAGCTTCTCGCGCGCGGCGATGTCGATGGCGCCGAGGCTCTCCGGCTCGTCCATCTCGCCATCGCCGCAGAAGCACCAGACCTTGCGTCCGGCGGTCTTGGCCAGGCCGCGGTTCTCCAGGTACTTCATCAGCCGCGCCTGGTAGATCGCCATGATCGGGCCCAGGCCCATGCTGACGGTGGCGAACTGCCACACGTCCGGCATCAGCCAGGGGTGCGGATAGCTGGACAGGCCGCGGCCGTCCTTGCGGTCCACCTCCATGCGGAAGCGGTGCAGCTCGGCTTCGCTCAGGCGCCCTTCGAGGTAGGCGCGGGCGTAAATGCCGGGGGTGCTGTGGCCCTGGATGTAGACCAGGTCGCCGCCGTCCGGGTGGTCCGGCCCCTTCCAGAAGTGGTTGAAGCCGACGTCGTAGAGCGTGGCCGCCGAGGCGAAGCTGGCGAGATGGCCGCCGACGCCCGCCGCCTCGCGGTTGGCGTTGATCACCATTGCCATGGCGTTCCAGCGCATCAGCGACAGCGCTTTCCACTCCAGCGCCTGATCACCGGGGGAGCGTTCTTCCAGGTGCGGCGGAATGGTGTTGACGTAGGCGGTGTTGGGCGAGAACGGGATGTAGGCGCCGGACAGCCGCGCTTTCTCCTGCAGCGCCTCCAGCAGGAAGTGCGCGCGCTCGGGGCCGCCGCGCTGCAGCACCGCCTGCAGCGCCTCGATCCACTCCTGGGTCTCCTGCGGGTCGCCGTCGGCGCCGTGCGCCATGTTGGGGAGGCCTACGCCCGGGAGACCATGTCCGTCTTCGCTGCCAGCATCCATTGCCGCTCCTCCAGCCGCACGGGTGCGGCCATCTTAGCCGTTTGAGTGTTACGCGATGGAGCGACTGTAGACGCCCGGATTTCATATGTCTAATATCTGGAAACGCACAACTACATATATAAAAAGTATCCCATGGAGCTGCGACACCTGCGCTACTTCGTCACCGTGGCCGAAGAGCTGAGCTTCACCCGCGCGGCGAAGCGGCTCGGCATCGAGCAGCCGCCGCTGAGCCAGCAGATCCGCCAGCTGGAGCAGGAGGTGGGCACGCCGCTGTTCCGGCGCCTGCCGCGCGGCGTGGCGCTGACCGACGCCGGCGGCGCCTTCCTCGGCGACGCGCGCGAGGTGCTGGAGCGGGTGCGCCTGGCCACCGCCCACGCGCAGCGTGTGGCGCGCGGCGACCAGGGGCGCATCCGCGTCGGCATGATCAACTCGGCGCCGTTCCATCCGTTCGTGCCGCGCCTGATCCGCGAGTTCGGCCAGCGCTATCCCGAGGTGGCGCTGAGCCTGGAGGAGAACACCACGCCGGCGCTGGCCGAGAGCATCCTCAAGGGCGCGGTCGACATCGCCCTGGTGCGCCCGCTGCTCGGCGAGTTCGAGGAACTGCGCATCGAGACCCTGTTCGACGAGGGGATGGTGGTGGCGCTGCCGGAAGGGCACCCGCTCAGCCACCAGGCCTCGCTGCCGCTGGCGGCGCTGGCCAACGAGAGCTTCGTGCTGTTCCCGCGGCCGGTCGGCTCCGGTCTCTACGACGAGATCATCGCCGCCTGCCGCCGCGCGCGCTTCAGCCCGCGCATCGGCCACGAGATCCAGCAGGTCACCTCGATCGCCAACCTGGTGGCGGCGGACCTTGGGGTTTCGGTGGTGCCGGCGTCGATGCGGCAGGTGTTGTCCACCGGCGTGGTCTACCGGGCCATCGAGGGCGACGCGCCGCGCGCGCGCATGAGCCTGGCCTGGCGGCGCGACGACGATTCGGCCACCGTCCGCAACATGGTGGCGCTGGCGCACCAGCTGCGGCGCAGCATGGCGCTGCGGCGTCCGGCGGCGCCGGCGCGGCGCAAGCGCGTCTGAGAACGCGCCCGGTGCGGCTGGCGCGCGGTCTTCCGAAGCCGGCGTGAAGCTTGCCGTCATCGCGCAAAAGCAAAGACCCGCCGAAGCGGGTCTCTGGCACCACACGGCGGCTCGGGAGGGGGGATCCCGGCGCCTTGATCCGAAATTTAAGCGGCCTTGGCGGCGGGCTCGATCGCGGAAGCGCGGCGGCGCGGCGCGCTGGACTGCTGCAGGCGGTGGGCCATGGCCTGGGCGGTTTCGATGCGGGCCTGGACTTCCAGGCCGGGAGCGGCCACCGAGACCATGTCGCGCACGATGCGGCGGCTGGCGATCCAGTCGATCAGCATCACGCTCGCGAGGAGGGCGGCGCTGATGCCGAAAGACCAGAGAACGACGTTGACGAACATGACGACCGGGGTGTCCATGATTGCGCTTTCCTTGGCAGGCCTGCCGCGGGCACCTTTGCGGGCGGAAGCCGGGCCGAATTCAGTGGTGAGATTTTCGGGTCGCTGTTGCGCTGCAACAACTGATTTTTCATGCTGCGGTTGATTATAAAAACTAAATCATGGGGCCGATTGAAACTGCGGCTTGCATCAAAAACTGTACACATGTACAGTTATCTCAACAGGCCGCCACGGCGGCCCGCAACAGGCAGGAGAGGCAGATGGGGCGCAACGCGGCAGGGCGCAAGGGCAAGGCGAATGGCGCCAAGGCCAAGGGCGGCAAGGGCAACGGCGCCTACAAGGTCTATACCCGTCCCGAGCTGTACGAAGACGAGCGCCCGCTGGCCACCTGGCTGGTGCGCATCGCCATCGTCGTCAGCATGGCCGGCATTGGCATGGTGTTCCGCCAGCCGCTGCACGATGTGGTGTTCTCGATGCTCGGCAAGATCAACGGCTGAGCGCGATGAAAAACTTTGCTTCAGGCATGAAAAAACCGCCTTTGGGGCGGTTCGTTCATCAGCTTGCTTCTGGCGTCCCCACGGGGATTCGAACCCCGGTTCTCACCGTGAAAGGGTGGTGTCCTAGGCCTCTAGACGATGGGGACGTTCGTCGAGAAATTTGGTGGAGCCAGACGGGATCGAACCGTCGACCTCTTGCATGCCATGCAAGCGCTCTCCCAGCTGAGCTATGGCCCCGTGTTGAGGCGCGAAATTATACATGCGCCAAGCCCGGTGTCCAGCAATTGAAACATATTTTTTTTCTCCTGTCGTGTGCGGCGAATTTTTGCGCAGCGGATCACGGCGGCAAAAGCGCGTCGGCGAAGCCTTCGCTGCGGCCCTCGAGCGGCATCCGTTATCATGCGCACTTCGTCTTTCCGCACACCTAAAAGCACAATCCAATGGCTACCGTCAGCACCAATGAAATGAAGTCCGGGACCAAGGTCCTGATCGATGGCGAACCGTACGCGATCGTCGACAACGAATATCGCAAGCCGGGCAAGGGCCAGGCGACGAACACGCTGAAGATCCGCAACCTGAAGAACGGCCGCGTCATCGAGCGCACGCTCAAGTCCGGCGACTCCTGGGAGCTGGCGGACGTCGAAACCCTCGAAATGCAGTACCTCTACAACGACGGCGAATTCTGGACCTTCATGGATCCGAAGACCTTCGAGCAGATCCAGGCCGGCGGCGCGGCGATGGAAGATGCCAAGCAGTGGCTGAAGGGTGAGGAAACCTGCAACGTGCTGTTGTGGAATGGCGTGCCGCTGTCGGTGGCGGCGCCGAATTCCGTGCTGCTGCTGATCACGGAGACCGATCCGGGCCTCCGCGGCGATACCTCCGGCGGCGGCGGCAAGCCGGCGACGCTGGAAACCGGCGCGGTGGTTCGCGTGCCGTTGTTCGTGCAGCAGGGCGAAGTGATCAAGGTCGATACGCGCACCGGCGAATATCTGGGACGGGTGGGCAAGTAAATGGCAAAAGCGTCAGCAGCTGCGAAGGAAACGGCTTCGGTGGATGACAACCGCCGCAAAGCCCTGGAGGCCGCGCTCGGCCAGATCGAGCGCCAGTTCGGCAAGGGCGCGATCATGCGCATGGGTGCCGACGACCCGGCCCGCGACGTCGACGTCGTTTCCACCGGCTCGCTGGCGCTGGACATCGCCCTCGGCATCGGCGGCCTGCCGCGCGGCCGCGTGGTCGAGATCTACGGGCCGGAGTCTTCCGGCAAGACCACCCTGTGCCTGCAGGTGGTCGCCGAGATGCAGAAGCTGGGCGGCGTCGCCGCCTACATCGACGCCGAGAACGCGCTCGACCCGACCTACGCCGAGAAGCTCGGCGTGAAGGTCTCCGACATGCTGATCTCGCAGCCGGACACCGGCGAGCAGGCGCTGGAGATCGCCGACATGCTGGTGCGCTCCAACAGCGTCGACGTCATCGTCATCGACTCCGTCGCCGCCCTGGTGCCGAAGTCTGAGATCGAGGGCGAGATGGGCGAATCGCAGGTCGGCGTGCAGGCGCGCCTGATGTCGCAGGCCCTGCGCAAGCTCACCGCCAGCATCAAGCGCGCCAATGCCCTGGTGATCTTCATCAACCAGATCCGCATGAAGATCGGCGTGATGTACGGCAGCCCCGAGACCACCACCGGCGGCAACGCCCTGAAGTTCTACGCCTCGGTGCGCCTCGACATCCGCCGTACCGGCGCGATCAAGAAGGGCGAGGAAGTGGTCGGCAACGAGACCCGCGTCAAGGTGGTGAAGAACAAGATGGCGCCGCCGTTCCGCGAGGCGCACTTCGAGATCCTCTACAACGAGGGCATCTCCAAGCTCGGCGAGCTGATCGACCTCGGCGCCGAGAACGGCCTGGTGGAGAAGTCCGGCGCCTGGTATGCCTACAAGGGCGACAAGATCGGCCAGGGCAAGGACAACGCCCGCACCTTCCTCAGGGAGCACCCGGAGATCGCCGACGAGATCGAGAAGGGCCTGCGCGCCAAGCTGATGCCGGCGCGCACCAGCCGCGTGGTCGAGGAAGAAGAAGACGAACAGGAGTAAGCCGGGGCCGGACGATCCGGCAGCCGCCCGCCTGCGCGCGATGCGGCTGCTGGCGCGCCGCGAGCACGGCGCGCGGGAGCTGGCCTACAAGCTGGAACAGCGCGGCATCGCCGGCGAGCGTGCCGCCGAGGTGGTGGGCGAGCTGGCCCAGGCCGGCTGGCAGAGCGACGCCCGCTACGTGCAATCCCTGGTCCGTACCCGCATCGCCCAGGGCTTCGGCCCGCTGCGCATCGAGGCCGAGCTGGAGGCCGCCGGCGTCGCCGCCGCTCTGATCCGCGACACCCTGGCCGAGTGCGGCGCCGACTGGCGCGAGCTGGCGGCGGCGATCCAGGCGCGCAAGTTCGGCCGGCCGCCGCAGGGCGCGGCGGAATGGCAGAAGCAGTACCGCCACCTGGCCGGGCGCGGCTTCGACGCCGGCCAGATCCGCAGCGCCCTCAAGGGCGAGCCGCCGGAAGAGTAGGCCTCGGCGCGCCGCCGCCCGTGGCGGCAGGAAGGCCTAAAGCGGTAACATTCGCCCCTTCCCGCGCGATCCAAGCCCGCTTCCTAAGCCCATGAACAGCAACGAACTCCGTGCCCGCTTCCTGGAGTATTTCCGCCAGCAGGGCCATGCCGTGGTGCCGTCCAGCCCGCTGGTGCCGGGCAACGACCCGACGTTGCTGTTCACCAACGCCGGCATGGTGCAGTTCAAGGACGTCTTCACCGGCCGCGAGACGCGCAATTACAAGCGCGCCGCCAGCAGCCAGAAGTGCGTGCGCGCCGGCGGCAAGCACAACGACCTGGAGAACGTCGGCTACACCGCGCGCCACCACACCTTCTTCGAGATGCTGGGCAACTTCAGCTTCGGCGACTACTTCAAGGAAGACGCGATTCGCTTCGCCTGGGAGTTCATCACCGGCAAGGAGTGGCTGAACATCTCCAAGGACCGCCTGATGGTCACGGTGTACCACACCGACGACGAGGCGTTCGAGCTGTGGAACAAGAAGATCGGCGTTCCGGCCGCGCGCATCGCGCGCATCGGCGACAAGCCGGGCGGCGGATCCGACAATTTCTGGCAGATGGGCGACACCGGCCCCTGCGGCCCCTGCACCGAGATCTTCTACGACCACGATCCGGACGGCAGCAAGGGCATCTTCGGCGGCCCCCCCGGCTCGCCCGACGAGGACGGCGACCGCTGGATCGAGATCTGGAACCTGGTGTTCATGCAGTTCGACCGCGCCCCGGACGGCAAGCTCAGCCCGCTGCCGGCGCCCTCGGTCGACACCGGCATGGGCCTGGAGCGCATCGCCGCGGTGATGCAGGGCGTGCACAACAACTACGACATCGACCTGTTCAAGGCCCTGATCAGCGCGGTGGCGAAGCTGGCAGGCGTGGCCCCCGACAGCAGCCCCTCGCTCAAGGTGATCGCCGACCATATCCGCGCCACCAGCTTCCTCATCGCCGACGGCGTGATGCCGTCCAACGAGGGCAGGGGCTATGTGCTGCGCCGGATCATGCGCCGCGCCATCCGCCACGGCTACAAGCTGGGGCTGAACGAGCCGTTCTTCTTCAAGCTGGTCGGCCCGCTGGGTGAGGCGATGGGCCAGGCCTATCCGGAACTGGTCGACAAGCGTGCCGTGCTGGAGCGCGTCATCAAGCAGGAAGAGGACGCTTTCGCCGCCACCCTGGACAAGGGCATGAAGCTGCTGGAAGACGCCATCGCCAAGGCCCCGGCGAAGGACGGCGGCAAGGTCATCCCCGGCGAGGCGGTGTTCAAGCTCTACGACACCTACGGTTTTCCCTACGATCTCACCGCCGACATTGCCCGCGAGCGCGGCCTGAGCCTGGACGAGGCCGGCTACGAGGCGGCGATGAAGGCGCAGCAGGAGCGCAGCCGCGCCGGCAGCAGCTTCGGCGCCGACTACTCGCAGGGCGCCAAGATCGACGCCAAGACCGAGTTCACCGGTTACGAGCACGAGGACGGCGCCGCCAAGGTGCTGGCCATCGTGCAGGACGGCCAGCCGGTGGACAGCATCCAGGCCGGCGCCGAGGCGGTGGTGTTCCTCGACCGCACGCCGTTCTACGCCGAGTCCGGCGGCCAGGTCGGCGACACCGGCACGCTCAGCGCGCCGGGCATGCGCTTCGCCGTGGCCGACACCCAGGCGCTCAACCCCAATGCCCGCGGCCACATCGGCAAGCTGGAGAGCGGCGTGCTGCGCGTCGGCGACAACCTCAAGGCGGCGATCGACCAGCCGCGCCGCGCCGCCATCAAGCGCAACCACTCCGCCACCCACCTGCTGCACGCTGCGCTGCGAACCGTGCTCGGCACCCACGTGGCGCAGAAGGGCTCGCTGGTGGCGGCCGAGCGCCTGCGCTTCGACTTCGCCCACGACAAGGCGATGACGGCCGAGGAAATCGCCGAGGTCGAGCGCCTGGTCAACCGCGAGGTGCTGGCCAACGTCGCCGCCGACGTCAAGCTCAGCTCTTACGACGAGGCGGTGGCGGCCGGCGCCATGGCATTGTTCGGCGAGAAATACGGCGACGTGGTGCGCGTGCTCAAGTTCGGCGACTTCTCCACCGAGCTGTGCGGCGGCGTGCATGTCGCGCGCACCGGCGACATCGGCCTGTTCAAGGTGGTGGCGGAATCCGGCGTCGCCGCCGGCATCCGCCGCGTCGAGGCGGTCA
>ERZ1034409.331-NODE-331-length-10355-cov-2.513786_pt1 | contig 10355 bp, 10 predicted proteins | sample MGYA00520610_ERZ1034409 | MGnify/ENA primary metagenome ERZ1034409 (study PRJEB33736, sample SAMEA104288480) | Azolla microphylla | place: Ecuador | collected 1982 | study: EMG produced TPA metagenomics assembly of the PRJEB19522 data set (Is there foul play in... | reverse complement strand
ACGATGACGTTGTAATCCGACAGGCCCGGCACATAGGCGCCGCCGGCTGTACAGTGGCCCAGAACCACCGCCACCTGCTGCACGCCCATCTTCGACAGCATGCACTGGTTGCGGAAGATGCGGCCGGCGTAATACTTGTCGGCGAACAGCTCGGCCTGCAGCGGCAGGAAGCCGCCGGCGGAATCGCACAGGTGCACCACCGGCAGGCGGTTCTCGATGGCGATGTCCAGCGCGCGCACCGTCTTCTTCACCGACAGCGGGTACCAGGCGCCGCCCTTGACCGAGGCATCGCCGGCATTGATCACCACCTCGCGGCCGGAGACGATACCGATGCCGCTGACCACGCCGGCGCCCGGCACGTCGCCCTCGTAGGCCTCGTTGGCGGCCAGCGAGGACAGCTCCAGGAACGGCGTGCCAGGGTCGAGCAGCTGCTTCAGGCGGTCACGCACGAACATCTTGTCCTGCGCCTTCAGGCGCTGGATGTCGCGCTCGGGCCGCTCGTGGCGGGCCTTGTGCTGCATCGCCTTGAAGGCATCCGCCAGTTTGCGGTTGTGAACGGCGTTGGCCTGGAACTCGGCCGAGGCGGTGTTCAGCTTGGACTCTATTCTTTTCACTTCTTGCCCTCCCCGGCGGCGGCTTCAAGGCTCAGCAGCAAAGCATCCCGGTCAAAGGTCTGCCCTTGCGCAAAGTGAACCGCCTCGACCACGCCGTCGCGCGGCGCGGCGATGGTGGTTTCCATCTTCATGCTCTCCATCACCAGCAACGCCTCGCCGCGCGCCACCGCCTGGCCCGGCTTGACGTGCACCGCCACCAGGCTGCCCGGCATCGGCGCGCGCACGTGGTCCTCGGCCGAGCCTTGGCCCTGCGCCGCCAGGCGCTGCAGCGGGTGCTCGTAGCGCAGCGCATAGGCCACGCCGCCGAGGTGCACGAACACGTCGTCGCCGCGAGTGGCGATCAGCACGCGCTCGCTGCGGCCGTCGACGGTCAGCAGCGCCGATCCGTCATCCTCGCGGTGCAGATTGACCGGCACGGTGATGCCGGCCAGGTGCAGGCGGTAGCCGTCGGCGGAGCGGGACAGTTCCAGATTGTGTTCGGCGTCGCCGAGTTTGAAGGCGTGGTGCATGTCAGTTGCTCCAGCTACCGATGGCGGCGTGCATGTCCGGCACCAGGTCGGCGACGTCACGCATCGGCCGCGTCACCAGGGCGCCGGCGGCCAGCAGCTGGTGCAGGGTGGCCGGGTCCAGCGCCGGCTCGGCGGCGATCTCCGGGTGGGCGTCGAGGAAGCCGGTGTGCACCTGGCCCTCGACGAAAGCCTTGTGATTGAGCAGCCGGCGCAGGAACGCGGTGTTGGTGATGCAGCCCAGCAGCGCGTACTCGGCCAGGGCCTTGTCGGCGCGGGCGATGGCGGCGCCGCGATCGCGGCCCCACACGATCAGCTTCGCCAGCATCGGGTCGAAGGCGGCGGTGACGTCCTGGCCCTGCACGATGCCGCTGTCGACGCGCACGCCCTCGCCCTGCGGCGGACGCAGCGCCAGCACCGGCCCAGTGGTGGGCGTGTAGCCGCGCGCCGGATCCTCGGCGTAGATGCGGAACTCGATCGAGTGGCCCTCCGAGCGCAACTGCTCCTGGGCGTAGCCGAGCTTCTCGCCCGCGGCAACGCGCAGCTGCTCCAGCACCAGGTCCTTGCCGGTGATCATCTCGGTCACCGGGTGCTCGACCTGCAGGCGCGTGTTCATTTCCAGGAAATAGAACTCGCCGCCCGCGCCAAAAATGAACTCCACCGTGCCTGCGTTGCGGTAGCCGGCCTTGCGGGCGATGCCGGCCGCGGTCTCGCAGATGCGGCTGCGCAGTTCCGGGTCGAGCGCCGGCGAAGGCGTCTCCTCGACGATCTTCTGGAAGCGGCGCTGCACCGAGCACTCGCGCTCGAACAGGTGCACCACGTTGCCGTGGGCGTCGCCCAGCACCTGCACCTCGATGTGGCGCGGATTTTCGATGTAGCGCTCGACGTAGAGCCGGCCGTCGCCGAAGTAGCGCTGGCCCTCGCTGCGGGCACGCTCCAGCTCGGCCTTGAGCTGCGCGGGCTCGCGCACGATGCGCATGCCCTTGCCGCCGCCGCCGGCGGCCGGCTTGATCAGCAGCGGGAACGGCACCTTCAGCGCACGCTCGGCGAAGGTGGCGGGGTCGTCGTCTTCGATCGCCGATGGCGCCACCGGGAAGCCGCCGCCGGCGACGAAGGCGCGGGCGCGCACCTTGTCGCCCATCAGTTCGATCTGCTCCGGCGTCGGCCCGACGAAGGTGAGGCCGGCCTCGGCCACGGCGCGGGCGAAGCCGGCGTTCTCGGAGAGAAAGCCATAGCCGGGGTGGATGGCGCCGGCGCCGCAGGACTTCGCCGCTGCGAGGATCTGCTTGCCGTCGAGGTAGGCGGCCACCGGCGTGGCGCCGGTGATTTCCACCGCGTGGTCGGCCATGCGCACCGCCGGGGCGTTGCGGTCGGCGGCGTGGTACACCACCGCGCCCTTCAGGCCCAGTGACTGTACCGTGCGCAGGATGCGCACCGCGATCTCGCCGCGGTTGGCCACCAGCAGGGTGTCGAATTTCAGCATGTTCGCCGCCGCGCGGGCGCGCGTCGCTTCGAGCACGGCGGGTTCGGGAATCGGCTTCATGTCCTCGTTTCCATGGGAATCACGTCTTTCACTTGCTCTTGTCCTGGCGCGACAGCTTGCGCTCCAGCCGGTCGGCGATGCGCGACAGGCGCTGCGCCTGCCGGCCGAGATCACCCTCGCCCTGCGGCGCCGCCAGGCCCTCGCACAGCACGGCGCAGATCTGGTCGGCGATGCGGTCGATGTCCAGCTCGCCGCGGCCGCAGATGTAGTTCCAGGTGTGGTGCTCGATGCCGCCGTAGACCAGGTCGCGCAGCAGCACCGGCGGGATGTCGGCGCGGAACTCGCCGCTGTCGGCGCCTTCGCGGATGACGTCGACCAGGAATTCGGTGTAGCGGCGGTTCTTGGCGTGCAGCTCGGAGCCGTGGTAGTCCTGCTCGCCGCGCACCTCGCGGAACATCAGGCGGCACAGCAGCGGGTAGTCGCGGGTCGAGCGCAGGTGGCGCCATACCAGCAGGCGCAGGCGCTGGCGCGCGCCGAGCACGCCGGAGAGGTCGCGCTCGTAATCGCCGAACATCTCCTCGTACCAGTGCTCCAGCACCTTCAGCAGCAGCTCGCGCTTGCTGTCGAAATACTTGTAGATGGTGCCCTCGACGATGCCCAGCCGCGCCGCGATCTCCGACACCGCGGCGGCCTCGTAGCCCTTCTCGCAGAACACGTCGCGCGCCGCGCGCAGGATGTCGGCGACGCGTTGCTCGCGCCCCAGCCGCACGATCTTGCGCGCCGTGCGGCTCACGATTTAATCAGGCCCTGCTCGACCCAGGCGGCGGGCACCCGCAACGGGAAATCCATCAGCACCTGCGCCAGCATCTTGCCCTGCGGGTCATAGCGCAGCGAGGCCATGCCGCCGCCTCCCAGCGCCTCCTGCAGCAGGAAGTTGAAGCCATGCAGGCCGGGCAGCTCGAAACGCTCCGCCCCGCCTTTGACGAAGTGCGCGAGGTACCGCTTCACCGCCGCGGCGCTCAGCTGGGCACGCAGCAGCGGCACGAATTCCGGCCGCCGCGCCAGCACGCCGATGTTGGCGCTGTCGCCCTTGTCGCCGCTGCGGCCATAGGCCAGCGCGATCAGCGGCACAGTGACCTGTGCGCCGCCGATGGCGGCATCACCCGCGGGTTCCGGCAATGGCGCCGGCTTGCCGCCCGGTGGCGGCACTTGCGGCACGAACGTCACCGCCGCGCCATCCACCTCGACGCCGATACCGACGCTGCTCTTCGGCACCAGGCAGGAGAACAGGCGCACCAAGGGGGTTGCGGAAGGCCGGCCGCCGGCGAAGCCGGTGATACCCTGCGCCATCGAGGTGGCGGAGGGGATGAACTCGCGCGAGAACACTTCCAGCGCGTTCTTGTCGGCGTGGTGAACCGCCAGCTTGAGGATCACCTCGCGGCTGGCGCTGCGGGCATTGGCCCCCCAGTTGGATTCCGCGCCGAGGACTTCGATATCGGTGCGGAGGTAATCGCCCAGCTTGCGCTCGCCGAAGATGCGCCGCGTGCGGCGCAGGATCGCCTCGCCGGTGGCCTGGGCGCGTGCCGCCGCCTCGGGGCCGCCGATCATCATGGTGCCGGTGGCGCGGAAGCCGTCCTGGTAGGTGGCGGAAACCTTGTAGCTGGCGGTGGGGGCGCAGCCGCGCGCGCCGCTGACCTCGACCCGGTCCGGGCCGACCTGCTTCAGGCTCAGGCCGCGCCAATCACAGCTCACATCCGGCAGCAGGTAGGCGGCGGGATCGCCGATCTCGTAGACGATCTGCTCAGCCACCGTCTCCGGCGCCACGCGGCCGCCGGTGTCGTTGGGCTTGGTGACGACGAAGCTGCCGTCGCGGCGGCATTCGGCGATGGGGAAGCCCATGCGGTCCCAATCCGCCACCGTGGTCTTCCAGTCGGTGACGATGCCGCCGGTGGCCTGGGTGCCGCACTCGATGACGTGGCCGGCGAGGCTGCCGGCGGACAGCAGGTCGTAGTCGCCGGCCTTCCAGCCGAACTCGTGCACCAGCGGCCCCAGCGCCAGCGCGCTGTCGACGCAGCGGCCGGTGATGACGATGTCGGCGCCGGCGTCCAGCGCGGCGGCGATGGGGAACGCGCCGAGGTAGGCGTTGATGCTCCACGGCTTGTCCGGGAACTCGGCGCCGCTGAACATCTCGCGCACGCCCTGGCCCTTCAGCTCGGCGGCGCGCGGCAGCAGGTCGTCGCCCTCGACGATGCCGATGCGCAGCTCCACCCCGGCCGCCTTCAGCTTCGCCGCCAGCACCTCGCGGCAGGCCTTGGGATTGACGCCGCCGGCGTTGGTGACGACGCGGATGCCGTGCTGCTCGATCGACGGCGCCAGCCGCGCGATCACGTCGGGAAAATCGGTGGCGAAGCCGGCGGCCGGATCCTTGGAGCGGGCCTTGGCCAGCAGCGACATGGTGATCTCGGCCAGGTAGTCGAGGATCAGGTAATCGATCTGGCCGGATTCCACCAGCTGCTTCGGCCCCTCGCCGCTGTCGCCCCAGAAGCCGGCGCCGCAGCCGATGCGCACCAGCTCCTTCACTTGCCGCTCCACTGGGCGGCACGCTTCTCCTGGAAGGACAGCTTGCCCTCCTTCGCATCCTCGGTCGACGACATCACCGGCACCATCGCCTGGGCGTATTCCAGCGCCTCGCGCAGGCTCATGTCACGGGTGGCATTGAAGGCCTGCTTGCCCAGGCGCACCGCGGTCGGCGACTTGTCGGTCACGCGGCCGAGCAGCCATTCCACCTTGGCGTCCAGCTCGCCGCGCGGCACCACGTAGTTGAACAGGCCCATCTCCAGGCCCTCGGCGGCCTTGAACTGCTCGCCGGTGACGCACAGCTCCTGCAGCTTGCGCGCCGGCAGCACGCGCAGCATGAACGGCAGGATCATCATCGGCGTCACGCCGATCTTGCTCTCCGGCGTGCCGAAGCGGATGTCGTCCGCCGCCACCGCCATGTCGCAGGCGCAGAGCAGGCCGAAGCCGCCGGCCATGGCGTGGCCGTTGACGCGCGCGATCACCGGCAGCGTGCATTCCTGCAGGCGCTTGAACAGGTCGACGATGTAATGCCTGGGGCGCGAGAAATCGACATCGAAGGCGCCGCCCTGGACGTTCTTCTGCAGGTCGGCGCCGGCGCAGAAGGCCTGCTCGCCGGCGCCGGTGAGCACGATGGCACGGCATTCGCGGTCGTCCACCGCGACGGCGATGCCGGCGTCGATGGCACGCACCACCTGCTCGTTGAGCGCGTTGCGCCGCTCCGGGCGGTTGATGGTGATCCACTGCACCGCGCCGCGGCGCTCAACCAGTACGTCCGACATGAAAGCCTCCTCGAAAGCCCTATCCGTGAGCCTGCCTCATCATTGATCCGGCAGGCTTTTTTCCCTGCAACCGGACTCAGATCGCTACCTGCAGCCTAAGCCCCGTCGCAACATTTAGTGAGTTACACTCACCAAAGTGTACGGAGCCGGTACCCGCCGCACAAGCCCGCACAGTGTTCCGCGCCGCGGTGGCTTCGGCTTCGTCCATCCGGATTGCTTCGGGTGCGGCATGGCGTGATAGCTTTTGCGGCGGCAGACAAACCGAGGAGAGTCATGAGCCTGGACGACAAAGTGGTGCTGATCACCGGCGCGGCCGGCAACCTCGGCCGGGCCGTGGCCGCCGCCTTCGCCGCCGCCGGCGCCACCCTGGTGCTGCTCGACATCGGCGATGCGGCGCTGGCCAAGGCCTACCCCGGCCAGGATGCGAAGCGCCTGCTGCTCGCCGCCGACCTGATGGACGCGACCTCGGCGCAGCAGGCCGTGGACACGGCGCTGGCCCGGCTCGGCCGCATCGACTGCCTGTGCAACGTGGCCGGCGGCTTCCACTACGGGCCGGCGGTGCACGAGACCACCCCGGAGCTGTGGAAGCGCATGATGGATCTCAACGCCGGCACGGTGCTGAACATGGCCCACGCCGTGGTGCCAGCCATGCTCAAGGCCGGCGCCGCATCGTCAACATCGCCGCCGGCGGCGGCCTCAAGGGCGGCGGCCACATGGCCGCCTACAGCGCGGCCAAGAGCGCGGTGATCCGCCTCACCGAATCGATGTCGGCGGAGCTGCGCGAACAGGGCATCAACGTCAACTGCGTGCTGCCCAGCGTCATCGACACCCCGGCCAACCGCGCCGACATGCCCAACGCCGATCCGAAGAAATGGGTGGCGCCGGCGGACCTGGCCAGCGTCATCGTCTTCCTCTGCTCCGACGGAGCCCGCGCCGTGCACGGTGCCTCGGTACCGGTGGTCGGCCTGAGCTGAGCGCGGCCATGACCCCCACGACGGAGAAGCAACTACAGGACCTGCTCGACAAGCAGGCCCTGTACGAACTGGTCTGCGCCTACTGCACCGCCGCCGACCGCCACGACCATGACAAGATGCGCGCCCTCTACCACGAGGACGCCATCGACGAGCACGGCCACTTCGCCAAGGGCCCGGCGCACGAATTCATCGACAAGCTGCCGCAGATCCAGGCGCCGATGGCGATCCTGCACCACAACGTCACCACGGTGAACTTCAAGCTCGATGGCGACCGCGCCGAAGGCGAGGTCTACCTGCTCGCCTTCCACCAGGTGCGCGACGGCGAGCGGCTTTACGACGTGCTGATCGGCGGCCGCTATTTCGACAAGTACGAGAAGCGCAACGGCGTGTGGAAGTTCAGCCACCGCGCCATCGTCGCCGACTGGGCTTATCCCGCCGATCCCTCGGCGGTGCGGCTGGATCACCCGTTCCTCGCCGGCGCCTACATCGGCAAGCCGGGACCAGCCGATCCGTCCTACGGATTCTTCTCGCTGTTCCAGCGCGGCGCCCGCTGAGTCCGGCGTGGACCTGCAGCCACTGCCGGCCGCCGAACTGCTGCAACTGGCCGGCGACCCTCAGTCGCGCACGCGCTATTCGCCGTTCTCCGGCCAGACCTGCCTGCTGGTGGACGCTGCCCCGCATGCCCTGAGCGAGGACGAGCAGATCCGCCTGCACGCCTGGCTGCGCGAGCTGCCCTGCCCGAGCATCGCCATCGCCGCGCAGCAGTCCGCCCTGGCGGCGGCCTGCGATACCGCGGTGGAAAGCGCGGCTGAGGCGCAAGCCCTGAGCGGAAACATCGGCGCCGCGCCGCTCGCCGCCTGCGTGCTGGTGCAGCTGCTGCGCATGATCGAGCGGCTGCCGGCGGCCGAGGCGCTAACCGCCGAGTCGCTGGCCTACTCCACCCTGCAGGCCGGCCCCGAGTTCCGCCGCTGGCTCGAGGCCAACCGCGCTGCCGCGCCGGCGCAGCATGGCGACGAGGGTCCGGCGGTACTGGTCGAGCGCGAAGACGACCTGCTGACCCTGGAACTCAACCGCCCCTCCAACCGCAATGGCATGACGGTGGAACTGCGCGATGCCCTGGCCGAAGCGCTGCAGCTGGCGGTGAGCGACGACTCGATCCGCCGCATCCGCATCAGCGGACGCGGCAAGTGCTTCAGCAGTGGCGGCGATCTCACCGAGTTCGGCAGCGCGCCGGACCCGGCCAGCGCCCACCTGGTGCGCAGCCTGGCCCTGCCCGGCCGCCTGCTCGCCGCCTGCGCGGCGCGCGCCGAGGCACGGGTGCATGGCGCCTGCATCGGCTCCGGCATCGAATTCCCCGCCTTCGCCGGCCGCGTGGTGGCGGCGCCGGACGCCTGGTTCCAGCTGCCGGAGTTGCGGTTCGGCCTGATCCCCGGCGCCGGCGGTACCTTCAGCATCGGCCGCCGCATCGGCCGCCAGCGCACCGCCTGGCTGGCCCTGTCCGGCCAGCGCATCAAGGCGCCGCAAGCCCTGGCCTGGGGCCTGGTCGACGCCATCGAGTAGCGCGCCGGCCGGCCCTTGGTGAGTGCGCCTCACCAGATCGGACGAAGCGCCCGCACACCAAGCCGCGAAAATCGGGCATACGGACTCACAGGACTCATCCCATGGCAGACCACAGCGCCCCCGCCGGCGGCAACATCGCCCAGATCTTCTCCGGCCTCTCCGACGACGAGCAGGGCATCCTCGACCAGGCCGACCGCTTCGCGCAGAAGGAGCTGTACCCGCTGGCGCAGCGCATGGACGACGAGGAGTGGTGGCCGGCCGAGGCCTTCCCCACCATCGGCAAGACCGGCTACTTCGGCATCACCGCGCCGGAAGCCTACGGCGGCTCCGGCCTGGACCTGATGACCAGCGGCCTGGTGCTGCAGGCCTTCGGCCGCTGGAACCACGCCATGGCCCTGGCTTGGGTGGCGCACGAGAACCTGTGCCTGCACAACATCCTGCGCAACGCCAACGAGGCGCAGAAGAAGAAATACCTGCCGGGCCTGTGCAAGGGCACCAGCATCGGCGCCCTCGGCCTGACCGAGCCCGGCGCCGGCTCCGACGCGCTGGGCTCGATGAGCACCACCGCGCGCCGCGAAGGCGGCCACTACATCCTCAACGGCCGCAAGATCTACATCACCAACGGCCCGGTGGCCGACGTGCTGCTGGTCTACGCCAAGACCGACAAGGACCGCGGCGCCAAGGGCATCTCCGCCTTCATCGTCGAGAAGGACTTCCCCGGCTTCAAGGTGGCGCAGAAGCTGGTGAAGATGGGCTTCCGCGGCAGCCAGACCGCCGAACTGGTGTTCGACGACTGCCGCGTGCCGGCGGAGAACCTGGTCGGCGTGGAGAACCAGGGCGTCAAGGTGGTGATGAGCGGCCTGGACCTGGAGCGCTCCATGATCTCGCCGATCTGCCTGGGCATCGCCGAGCGCGCGCTGCAGATCTCCATCGACTACGCCAAGCAGCGCAAGCAGTTCGGCAAGCCGATTTCCGATTTCCAGATGGTGCGCGCCAAGCTGGCCGACATGTACACCTGGGTCGAGTCGATGCGCCTGTTCACCTACCAGACCCTGCGCGCCGCCAACACCCTCGACGAGCACGGCGGCGGCCGCGGCGACATCCACAAGATCACCGCCGCCGGCGTGCTGTACGTGGCCGAGACCATGAACAAGGTGCTGAACGAGGGCGTGCAGGTGCACGGCGGCACCGGCTACATCTGGGAGTCGGAGATCAACCGCCTGTACCGCTCGATCAAGCTGCTGGAGATCGGCGCCGGCACCAGCGAGGTGCGCAAGATCATCATCAGCGAAGAGCTGCTGCGCGAGTGATCGTAGGGCGGCCTGTGGCCGCCGCCACCCCGCGCTGAAATCACGGCGGGCACAGCCCGTCCTACCACATCGATCATGACCAACTACGCCGAGCAGAACACCCCCGAATACCTGTGGACCGCGCCCACGGTCTACCGCGACGACCTGTTCGAGGGCCGCACCGTGCTGGTGTCCGGCGGCGGCAGCGGCATCGGCCGCTGCACCGCCCACGAACTCGCCAGCCTGGGCGCGACCGTGGCCATCGTCGGCCGCAAGATCGAAAAGCTCGAATCGGTGCGCTCCGAAATCGAAGCCAACGGCGGCAAGGTGAGTTGCCACGTCTGCGACATCCGCGAGGAGGTGATGGTCAAGCAGACGGTCGCCGGCATCCTCGCGCAGCACGGCGCCATCCATGCCCTAGTCAACAATGCCGGCGGCCAGTACCCATCGGCGATCAAGGATCTGTCGGTGAAGGGCTGGGAGGCGGTGATCCGCAACAACCTCACCGGCGGCTTCATCGTGGCGCGCGAGGTCTACAACCAATGGATGGGCACGCACGGCGGGAGCATCGTC
>ERZ1034409.329-NODE-329-length-10387-cov-24.818331_pt1 | contig 10387 bp, 12 predicted proteins | sample MGYA00520610_ERZ1034409 | MGnify/ENA primary metagenome ERZ1034409 (study PRJEB33736, sample SAMEA104288480) | Azolla microphylla | place: Ecuador | collected 1982 | study: EMG produced TPA metagenomics assembly of the PRJEB19522 data set (Is there foul play in... | reverse complement strand
ATTATTTAATTCAGCAACTAAAACGCCCAAGTCTTCCTATGTGCTTGGTTTGAGTCCAATTGTTCCGTGCCAGGGCTACATCCTGCCCGCTATTTGTGCCAGTTCCGTAAGTCCTGATACATAATTTATGATCTTATCTGCCTAACAGATTATCTACGAGATGTTACCCTAATAAGAGCGCGAGTCAACTAACAAATGAACGAAATCTGTAGCTTGATTTAGCATTAGCCTAACCCAACATTAACTTATATTGGTTTAAACCTAGACTAACTAACTAGACTAACTAACAAAGATATCTAAAATGACACAACAAGAATTATTAAATGAATTTTCATCCCTTCCCTTGAAGCACAGCGTCAAGTGTTCGAATTTATTGCTTTTTTACTACAAAGATATCATCTAGTTGAACCTGCTACTCAGTCACTAGATATTGACTTAATAAATGATGGATTTATTGGGATGTGGATCGAACGTCAAGATTTAACAGAGAGCAAAGCTTGGGTGCGTAGTGTGATAAAAAACGAGTGGTAAGACTCTCATAACTAACTCGACTATTGTTGATACTGATATCATCATTGATGTTGGTCGCGGTGTGATCCAAGCAGTAAGTTTAAACCTATTACCATATCCATAAATTTGATAAGCCCTAACTGATAGTTGAATACTCAACAATAAAAATATGGAACTATATTTAATTAGTCATGGCATCGCCGAAGAACATCAACCAGCGCTAAAAGATGAAGAACGTAAGCTAACCAAAGAAGGAAGAGAAAAAACCGAAAAAGTAGCCTCAAGATTATTAAAACTGGATTTAAATTTTGATTTAATTCTCACCAGTCCCCTAGTCCGAGCACACGAAATAGCAGAAATACTCATAGCAGTGGGACTCTGTTCTCAATTAGAAATATCTCACCATCTCACCTTTGAAGGAAATATCAAAAATTGGCTCACAAACTGCTTAGAACCAAGAAATTATACTTAACAAACTACCATAGCATTAGTAGGACATGAGGCGTGTTTGAGCAGTTGGGCAGAAATTCTCCTGTGCGGGGAAGCAAAAGAACGCCTCGTCCTTAAAAAAGCAGGTATGATCGGAATAAAACTACCAGATGATGGTTCTCCTTTGGATCGTAGTCAAATGTTCTGGTTGACACCACCCAAGTATCTGCTATAACAGTTTTTGGACCTTTCGCATAGAATAGTTGTTAAATCGGCAACTGTTATGGTGAAAATAATCTCTGGTGAGTTAGCGTGTTCAGATATTTCACAAAGCAAATGGTGTAGCCATGACGGTGTGCGAATACAAGCCTGGTTTAGAAGGCATTCCCGCAGCCCAATCGAGTATTAGTTATGTAGATGGGCAAAAGGGAATACTGGAGTATCGTGGCATTCGGATTGAGGAATTAGCAGAAAGAAGTACATTCTTAGAAACTGCTTATCTCTTAATCTGGGGTGAATTGCCAAACAAGGAAGAATTGGCGGCTTTTGAAGATGAAGTTGGTACCCACAGGCGGATAAAATACCGCATTCGGGATATGATGAAATGCTTCCCCGAAAGCGGTCATCCAATGGATGCTCTACAAGCCTCTGCTGCTGCCTTGGGTTTATTTTATTCTCGTCGTGACTTACATAACCCTGTCTATATTCGGAATGCAGTAGTACGTTTAGTAGCGACAATTCCCACAATGGTAGCGGCTTTCCAGTTGATGCGGAAGGGTAATGATCCGGTAAAACCAAGGGATGATTTGGATTATGCCGCCAACTTCTTGTATATGCTCAATGAGAAAGAACCAGATCCGTTAGCAGCGCGAATTTTTGACATCTGTTTGATTCTGCACGTTGAGCATACAATGAATGCTTCTACCTTCAGTGCGAGAGTTACAGCTTCTACCTTAACTGACCCTTATGCTGTGGTTGCCAGTGCGGTAGGTACTTTAGGCGGTCCGCTGCATGGTGGTGCTAACGAAGAAGTTATTGAGATGTTGGAAGAAATTAGCTGTGTGGATAATGTCCGTTCCTACATAGAAGATCGTCTGCACAAGAAGGCGAAAATTATGGGGTTTGGACACCGTGTATATAAGGTAAAAGATCCACGGGCAACTATCTTACAACGATTGGCAGAGCAACTGTTCGATAAGTTTGGCTACGACAAGTATTATGAAGTTGCTCAAGAAGTAGAATGGGTAATGGCCGAGAAAGTCGGCAGCAAAGGGATTTATCCTAATGTTGACTTTTACTCTGGGCTGGTGTATAGGAAAATGGGAATTCCCACGGATTTATTTACACCTGTATTTGCGATCGCTCGTGTGGCTGGTTGGTTAGCACACTGGAAAGAACAACTTGCAGAAAACCGGATTTTCCGTCCTACCCAAGTTTATAACGGTCGTCACGAAATCACTTACACTCCCATCGACAAGCGTTAACCAGCTTGAAAATAGTTGACTCTTAACAGGTGACAGGTGACAGTTCAGAGGAATTTTCCCGCAATTAGGTGACAAGAAACCCATTTTAGATTTGAGATTTGGGATTAACGCCCAACAGTGGACAGATTCATAAGTGTCATCTGTCTGATAAAGTGGGCTTGCACTTAAATATCTCAACTCGATAATCTTAAAATTGGTGCTGTACTTCAATCATCACAGCCATCAGTGCCGGAAAATAAGACAATTTAGGCGGAAGTATTAGGAGTTCAGGAGTTAAAAGCAGAAATTTCACATCTGCTCCCCCCATCTCCCTCATCCTCCCCATCCTCTTCTTTCTTAATCCCAACCATAAGCAGAAGTTGTCATCTTGGTTAATGGGGTGAAAACCATCCCAGGATATACTAAACTCATGGATTGGTAACAAATCTACAATTAGGTATCATCTCGGCAGAGATTATCAACCAGTGAATTTACAGTGATTAACTCAACTAGTTGTGATTCACCATGACTTGAAGATTTAAAGAGTAGCAAAAATGAATGCAGGAATTGACCTCCAAGGAACTTTTATTCAATCTGTCAGGGATTTAGGAATACCACCAGGGGTAGCCAAAGCGATTTGGATGCCATTACCAATGGTCCTGATGCTGATTGGTGCAACGGTGGGCGTACTGGTTGCGACCTGGCTAGAACGGAAAATTTCTGCTGCGGTACAGCAACGAATTGGCCCTGAATATCAAGGGCCTTTTGGGTTGTTAGTGCCTGTAGCAGATGGTCTAAAGCTAATCTTTAAAGAAGATATCGTCCCAGCAAAAGCAGATCGCTGGCTTTTTACTCTTGGCCCAGTAATTGTGGTAATCCCGGTATTTTTGTCGTTTCTGATTGTCCCTTTTGGGGAGAATATCGTCATTACCAATGTGGGGATGGGAGTCTTTTTATGGATTGCATTGTCTAGTATTCAGCCAATTGGCTTGTTGATGGCAGGCTACGCATCCAATAATAAATACTCTCTATTGGGTGGTTTACGGGCAGCAGCACAGTCAATTAGTTATGAAATTCCGTTGGCGCTGAGTGTGTTAGCGATCGCAATGATGTCTAATAGCCTCAGCACGGTTGATATCGTCAATCAGCAATCTAATTTTGGCATTCTCGGTTGGAACATTTGGCGACAACCATTGGGTTTCATAATCTTTTGGATTGCCGCTTTAGCAGAATGCGAACGCTTACCCTTTGACTTACCCGAAGCAGAAGAAGAACTAGTAGCAGGGTATCAAACCGAATACTCAGGCATGAAATTTGGTTTATTTTACCTGGGTTCTTACATTAACCTGATCCTTTCTTCTTTGCTAGTAGCAATTTTATACTTGGGTGGTTGGCATTTTCCTGTCCCTATAGATTTACTGGGTAATGTGCTAGGAGTAAGTCCTAACAACCCTGTACTCCAAGTGGTAACAGCCGCTTTAGGCATTACCATGACCGTACTCAAAGCCTATTTTCTAGTATTTTTGGCCATCCTCATCCGTTGGACAGTACCACGGGTAAGAATTGACCAATTACTAGATTTAGGATGGAAGTTCTTGCTACCAGTTGGTTTGGTTAATCTCCTATTAACCGCAGCCCTAAAATTAGCTTTTCCCTTCGCCTTTGGTGGCTAATAGGGGACTGGGGATATTAAAGTCAAAAGTCAAAAGTCAAAATTAGAAAAGTCATGACTAATGACTAATGACTAATCACCAATCATCTATCACCTGAAAAGAGTAGAGACACAAATAATGCTAAAGTTCCTCAAACAAGTTGGTGATTACGCCAAAGAAGCATTACAATCAGCGCGTTACATTGGGCAAGGTTTATCTGTCACCTTTGACCACATGCAGCGTCGTCCTATTACCGTACAGTATCCCTATGAGAAATTGATTCCTGGGGAACGGTTTCGGGGTAGGATTCACTATGAATTTGACAAATGCATAGCTTGTGAAGTTTGTGTGCGTGTTTGTCCCATTAACCTCCCTGTAGTTGATTGGGAAATGGACAAAGCCACCAAGAAGAAAAAACTCAAACACTACAGTATTGATTTCGGAGTTTGCATCTTCTGTGGTAACTGCGTGGAATACTGCCCCACTAACTGCCTATCCATGACAGAAGAATACGAGCTTGCTAGCTATGATCGCCATGAATTGAACTACGATAACGTAGCACTAGGACGACTGCCTTACAAGGTAACAGACGATCCAATGGTGACACCCTTGCGCGAACTGGTTTACCTACCTAAAGGCGTACTCGAACCCCATAGGGTACCCGCAGATGCTCCCCGTGCTGGTTCTCGTCCAGAAGACCTTGTAGAAATCAGTGAACAGTAAACAGTTAACAAACTGATAAGTATAAAAGTTCCATCGGAACATATCTACAACAGACAACTGACGACTAACGGCTGACGACTGACGACTAACGACTGACAACTGACAAAGGACAAAATAAAGTGAACCTAGCGGAAGGAGTACAAGTTATTTCATTTGGCATATTAGGTGTAATGATGATTGGGGCAGCATTGGGTGTAGTGCTGTTTTCTAACATCGTCTATTCAGCATTTTTGCTAGGTGGTGTATTCATCAGCATGGCTGGACTGTACCTGTTGCTAAATGGTGATTTTGTCGCAGCAGCACAAATTTTGATTTATGTGGGTGCGATTAACGTGCTGATATTGTTTGCCATTATGTTGGTCAACAAGCGTCAGGATTTTTCACCTTTACCTAGTGCTGGGTTGCGAAAAATAATTACATCTCTAGTGAGTATAGGACTGTTTGCCCTTTTAAGTACGATGGTAGTGGCAACGCCTTGGGCATATTCCTCTGTGCCTGTGGCTGGTGAAAGTTCTATAGTTTTGATTGGTGAACATTTCTTCACTGACTTTTTGCTGCCCTTTGAATTGGCTTCTATTTTGTTGCTGATGGCTATGGTGGGAGCAATTATTTTGGCTCGTCGTGAGTATTTACCAGACGAAGTACCTTCTTCTGATATGCCACAAACAATCTTAACCTTGCCAGAACGCCCCAGAGAATTGGTATCAACTGGTAGCGGTGCTGGAACTGAAGAATAGGGAATGGGGACTGGTAACTGGTGACTAGGGAGATAAATTACCCAATTACCAATTACCAATTACCAATTACCAATTACCAATTACCAATTACCAATTACCCATCATGCAACTTCAATACTTTTTATTACTAGCAGCAGCTTTGTTTTGCATTGGCATCTATGGCTTAATTACTAGCCGTAACGCTGTGCGCGTACTGATGTCAATTGAGTTGTTGCTGAATGCTGTTAATCTGAATTTAATGGCATTTTCCAACTTTCTCGATTCAACCTTAATTAAGGGTCAAGTTTTCACAGTTTTTGTGATTACCGTGGCAGCTGCTGAAGCGGCGGTTGGGTTAGCGATAGTGCTGGCCATTTATCGCAACCGTGATACCGTCGATATGGAGCAGTTTAATCTCCTGAAATGGTAACAGTGCGTGCAACTAAAGCAGGTAATAATTGCTTATAAAGCGCGAGATTCCCAGAGTAAACGCTGGGCAGAACTCTGTGCTAAACAACTAGAATACCATCAGTGCCAAGTTTTGGTGGGCCCTAGCGGACCAAAAGATAACCCCTATCCGGTGTTTTTAGCATCCTCAAGTCAACCAATTGATTTAGCTTTGGTACTTGGTGGTGATGGTACTGTTTTGACGAGTGCGAGGCATTTAGCCCCAGCTGGTATCCCCATTCTGGGAGTGAATGTGGGAGGCCATTTGGGGTTTTTAACTGAGTCAATGGATGAGTTTCAAGATACAGAACAAGTTTGGGATCGGCTGTTTGAAGATCGTTATGCTCTCCAGCGAAGGATGATGTTGCAAGCGGCTGTATATGAGGGTGATCGGACAAACCTAGAACCGGTGACTGAACAGTTCCTCGCTTTGAACGAGTTTTGTGTAAAACCAGCTTCTGCTGACCGGATGATTACCTCAATTCTGGAAATGGAAATTGATGGTGAGGTAGTTGATCAGTATGTAGGAGATGGGTTAATTGTCTCTACTCCCACTGGTTCAACTGGTTATACGGTTTCTGCCAGTGGACCAATTATGCATGATGGCATGGAGGCAATTACTATTACACCCATTTGTCCCATGAGTCTTTCTAGTCGTCCTCTGATTTTACCCCCTGGTTCGGTGGTAAGTATTTGGCCTCTGGGTGATTATGATTTAAGTACAAAATTGTGGATGGATGGGGTTTTATCTACTTCAATTTGGCCGGGACATCGTGTTGATGTGCGAATGGCTGATTGTCGGGCTAAATTTATTGTTTTGCGGGAGAATAATTCATATTATCAAACGCTGCGGGAGAAGTTACTTTGGGCTGGTACAAGGGTTCGCTACAGTAATAATCATCGCAATTAACCAGCTATTAGCGTTTGCAAATGAAAGCAAAATCATATTAGCCCCCGGAGATATGTTCGGGGGTTTTTTGAGGCTTCAGAAGCAGAAGGTAATAGATGATGATAACATAGTTTAGGGAACTTCATAACCCCTAAGATGGAAAATTAATCTTCTTTAAGTCATACTGGGGAAAAGTCACCGGAGGCTTTAGCCTCTAGATGCCTTTCATCCCCGACTTAAAATACATAGAATCCTAAAAACTTTTTGGCTTTTTAGGGTTCTATTTCGGGGCTTTCAGCCTATTTCCTTATAAAGGTGTATCTTATTGCCAGATTTTACTGTTCAATATGTTGATAGTAAAAGTAATCTCAGCTTCATAATTATTGGGAGCATCCCAAATGTGTAAGTTTATTTTTATCTGACCATACAACTTATCTAAGGCATGAAATAAACAAACTGCAAAGGATACAAAGAACGCGAAGGAAAGAGAGTTTCAAAGGGTTTTTGAAATAGTACAGTACGGCGTAAATAAACCAACCATTCCAAATGTCTGAAAAGCTCAAGCCGTATACACTTTGAATTTTGTCCGCGTAGGGTCTCCCAAGGAGATATTTTGTTAGGGTAGCTCTTCTGAAAGAAGCATTTTGAATTCACGGCGGTACTAGACCTCTTGCAGAATTAGTTTTATGTTATAATGCTGGGTTCTCTTTGTTTTAGCCAAAAGTTAGAGTTATAGGGTTATATTTAAATTAGCAAGCCCAAAGAACACCAAAAATACATAAAATCTAAAACTCTCTATGATACCACAGAAACAATTTTGCAATAGGTATAGTAACGCCGTGATTTTTGCCTTTATTGGGATGCTCCCTCATCATTGAATATGTATATTATCTCTGTTATCTGCTCTATATCTGAGTAGGATTTTTCATGCATACAGCACAATATATTGTAGGTAACGCTATCTAATAATAAGGCTTTCCTGCTGATTGCTGACCTCTATTTAGTAATTTCTCGATGGTAAAAGCCCAGGATTTATCTGTGTCATCAATTCAAAATTGTTCGATTGAAATTCAAAATCGTTCCACTGAGGCTCTGAAACGTCCAAAATTTAAAATCCAAAATCGGATGACCGCTGCTGTATAAGTAGGAAAACAGATGTAAATGTATTACCATATCATCTCTTCTCAACTACATCCTATTGATTTTCCCATTTTGCAAAATGACAAGTATATTGTACGACTGGCTGCAAATGAGGAAGAATTAGAATCTGTTTTCCGTTTGCGTTTTGAGGTTTTTAATTTAGAATTAGGTTTGGGATTTTCTGGTTCTAATGTTACAGCAATGGATCGAGATAAATTTGATGATGTTTGTCATCACTTGATACTTATTGCTAAACATACTGGCAAAACTATTGGTACATATAGGATGCAAAGTTATACAATGGCTGGTAAAGGTTTAGGTTTCGATTCTGCTGATATATTTAATCTTAGTAAAATTCCCGATCTTTTACTTCAGTCATCTGTAGAAGTTGGACGTGCGTGTATAGCTAAAGAATATCGGAATCTTCATACATTTTTGTTAATTTGGAAAGGATTAGCTAATTATTTGATTTGGAGTGGAAAAGAATATTTTTTCGGTTGTGCATCATTACTGACACAATGTCCTGTCCAAGCTACTTATGCTTATCATTATTTTCAGCATCATGATTTGATGCATCCAAGTATTTTAGTTGAGCCAAATTCAGAATACTCTGTGGAAATTGCTCAAGATTGTCCTAATATATATAAATATAATGTTGAGATTCCGAAGATTTTACAAGCTTATTTGAGTATTGGAGCTAAAATATGTAGTTTACCCGCTATTGACAGACAGTTTAAAACTATTGATTTTTTAATTTTATCGAATATTATCGAATATTACTGATTTTGCGAAATTTATGTTATGGGAATAGTAATAATTCAGAATTTATCGGTAAGCAGTAATAATCCTTTAGCCTGTGAAATTTTTTAGTATGTTTTGTGCCTCATTTACCTATTAATGTTTGTCACAGTCAGGATGCTAATTGATGTTTTTCTCAATAAAGATTGACCGAATTGTAAACAACTTCTCAGGCTAAATTAATTTAAATGATGGAATCATACTTGAAATTGTGACTAAGGATAATTTTAAGGAATTCCAAGTATGAAATTCCACCTTTTAGTTATTGTTGGTATGGTGATTTTTTTCAGCTTAGGTTGTACAAAGGAAATAAAATCAACTCCTATCAATAATCAGCCTCAGGCGGTAAAAAATATGGATAATTCAGTAGCAGCATCTGAAAGCTTTAAGACTTTGGAACACAGGATTCATGGGAAAGTGAGTTTTATTACTGAAAATGGAATTAGCTATTTAGAGTTTGACAAGAGTTTCAAAACTGAGAATAGACCAGATTTATTTTTAAATCTGTATCATGTTAATACACCGCCAAAATATGGTATTAAGGAAAAAGATTATGCACGTATTGCTCCTTTACAAAAGATTAGCGGTTCTCAACGTTATGCCTTACCTAATAATGTGAAGTTGGCAAATTTTGGTTTTTTGGCTATGTGGTGTCGCTCATTTAACGTTAGTTTTGGGTATGCGGGTTTGCCTAAATAGTTACAGCAGGAGTTAGGAGTAAAAGCCATTTAATGGTTGATTTTGGATTTTTAGTTTATCTACTTGAAGTTGCAATATGCTGTATCAGAGATGGTTTATAAAGTAAATATTAAATTGTAGGGTGCGTTATAGCAAAGCTTAATGCACCGAGGAATATGGTGCGTTACGGCTAATCCTCACTATCTCAAATTCCCCAATCCTTACATAGCCGTAACACACTCTACTGAATATTTAATTTATAAGTAGGCTCTCACTGGAGTGTAAATATTAATTTTTATATTTTCAATTTAATTAAATTACAACAAATCGCAAATAAACCTAAGTCTGTAAACTTGTTATCATCGAATTTTATAATCACAAACTTCTAAATACTAAAGTGAAACAAATCCACAGGTTTTGGCAGGAACTTGATATTTTTTCTTTGCGGTTACGCCTAATTATGGGTATTACTGTGGTTTCAGCATCTTCTTTGGGACTAGGTGGACTGGCTAGTTGGACAAGTTCGAATATGCAGCAAATCTTAATTAATAGTCACAAGTATTTCAATATGATGTTATCGCGTCTGTGCCAATCTTGGGAACGGAAACGACAAGTTGTGAGTAATGTGTCTCACGAATTATGTACACATTTAACGATTATGAATGGTTATTTGCAAAGTCTTTTAAGAAGACAGAATAATTTAAATTCAGCGCAACTTGAAGCTTTATAAACTGCGTGTATGGAAACGGAAAGGACTATTAGACTTTTACAAGATTTACTTGATTTAGCTAGGGCTGATAGTGGTTATTTACATTTGCGCTGGGATGTTTGTTTACTAAATGAGTCAGTAGCAGAGGTTGCAAGTATGGCTAGTATGGCGAAAGAATGTAAGGATTCAGGTGGTGGGGTATTGACAAGTGTGATAGGAGAGGCAGAATATAG
>ERZ1034409.328-NODE-328-length-10459-cov-2.661188_pt1 | contig 10459 bp, 6 predicted proteins | sample MGYA00520610_ERZ1034409 | MGnify/ENA primary metagenome ERZ1034409 (study PRJEB33736, sample SAMEA104288480) | Azolla microphylla | place: Ecuador | collected 1982 | study: EMG produced TPA metagenomics assembly of the PRJEB19522 data set (Is there foul play in the... | reverse complement strand
CTGGGCGGGGGTCGCAGCGCCCTTGCCGGAATCGCGCGACACCACCGGCAGGCCGAGGCGGCGGGCCTGGGCCGCCAGGGCGCCGTCGGACACCGCCAGGGGCTGCATGCCGATGCCGCGCATCGCCTCCAGCATCGCCGGCAGGTCGGTGTCGTGCTCGCTGTCGATCACCACCGCCATGCCCTTGACCGCCTGCGGCATCTGCTTGGCAAACTGTTCGAGGTAGCCGCGGATGGCGGAAATTTCGCCATCCAGCACCCGCACGCGCGAGACCGACAACATGCGGCCCTTGATTTCCAGGGCGGAGCGGGAACGGGTCATCAGGTCGTGCGGTCTAGGGGTATCTTGGGTCTGGCGGCGCCCGAAAGGGGGCGTGGCTTGGGTTTTGCTTCGAGTTGCTGCTAGGTTAGAGAGCAAATCACGCAAGATCAATGCGCCGCGGCATTCGGTACGTGCCGCGTCGCACAACAGCAGTCCGGCATCGACCAAGGAAAAGCAGAGCCGCCCATGGCGTTCGAGTGGAGCCAGTATCGCTGCAACGAGTTCTACGACGAGCTGCTCGCCGGCTACCACAAGGCCGTCATCTCCGCCTTCGGCAACGTGCAGGACGCCTTGGCCGCGGTGCAGCAGACCGCCGAGCAGCAGCGGCGCCAGCAGCAGGCCGCCGAGGCCGCCCACCGCGCCTATGAATTCAGCCAGGCCCAGCTGCACGCCGGCACCATCAACGTGCTCACCCTGCTCAACACCGAAAGCGCCATGTTCAGCGCCGACGACGCCCTTGCCCAGGTGCGCTACAGCCACCTGCAGGCCCTGGTGCAGCTGTTCAACGCCCTCGGCGGCGGCTGGCAGCAGGCCCCGGCGCAACCGACTCAAGGAGACACCGCCTCATGACCGCCGAACCCCGGCACCTCTCCGGGCCGCCGGCGCGGGCCTGGTACCGCCGCCCGCGCCTGGTGATCGCCGCCATTGCCGTGCTGCTGCTCCTGCTGTGGTGGTGGCACGGCGCCGGCCACGCCGCCAACGCCGACAAGCCCAAGGCGCCGCAGGGCCCCCGCGTCGATACCGCCAAGGCCGGCCGCGCCGACATCCCGCTCTACGCCCAGGGCCTGGGCAACGTGCAGGCCTTCTACACCGTCACCATCACCGCCCGCGTCGACGGCCAGCTCGACAAGGTCGCCTTCACCGAGGGCCAGCCGGTCAAGAAGGGCGACCTGCTGGCGCAGATCGACCCGCGCCCGTACCGCGCCGCGCTGGAGCAGGCCCAGGCCACCCGCGACAAGGATCGCGCCACCCTGGAGAACGCCAGGCTCGATCTGCAGCGCTACGAAACCCTGGCGCCGCAAGACCTCGCCAGCAAGCAGCAGGTCGATACCCAGCGCGCCCTGGTGGCGCAGACCCAGGCGCAGATCAAGAACGACGAAGCCGCCATCGACAACGCCCGCACCCAGCTCGACTACACCGCCATCGTCTCGCCCATCGACGGCCGCACCGGCATCCGCCGCGTCGATCCCGGCAACATCGTCCACGCCAGCGACACCGGCGGCATCGTCGTCGTCACCCAGCTGCAGCCGATCTCGGTGGTATTCACCGTGCCGGAGGACGCGCTGGCCGCCATCAACGCGGCGATGGCGCGCGGCCCGCTCGCCGTCGCCGCCCTGTCGCGCGACAACAACACCGAGCTGGGCCGCGGCAACCTCGCCCTGGTCGACAACCAGATCGACGCCGCCACCGGCACCGTCAAGCTCAAGGCCACCTTCCCCAACCAGGACAACAAGCTCTGGCCGGGGCAGTTCGTCAACGCCAAGGTGCTGCTCGCCACCGACCGCAACATGCTCACCATCCCCGCCGCCGCCCTGCAGCGCGGGCCCGACGGCGTCTTCACCTACGTCGTGCGCGCCGACTCCACCGTCGAGGCGCGCAAGCTCAAGCTCGGCGACGACAGCGGCGCGCTGGTCGAGGTCGCCGACGGCCTCAAGGACGGCGAGACGGTCGTGGTCAGCAACCAGTACCGCCTGCAGCCCGACGCCAAGGTCCGCACCGCCGACGACAAGAGCGGCGCCGGCGACAAGTCCGATGGCGGCAAGGAGCAGGAGCCACCCAAGGCCGACGACAAGAGCGCCGGCGCCTCCGCCCCGGGCGGCAACCGGGCCGGCAGCGCGCCATGAGCATCTCCGCGCCATTCATCCAGCGGCCCATCGCCACCTCGCTGCTGATGGCGGGCGTGCTGCTGGTCGGCATCGTCGCCTTCCCGCTGCTGCCGGTGGCGCCGCTGCCGCAGGTGGATTTTCCCACCATCCAGGTCACCGGCCAGCTCCCCGGCGCCAGCCCGGAGATCATGGCCTCGTCGGTGGCGCAGCCGCTGGAGACGCAGTTCTCCGCCATCCCCGGCATCTCGCAGATGACGTCGACCAGCATCCTAGGCAGCACCCAGCTGACCCTGCAGTTCGACCTCAACCGCAACATCGACGGCGCTGCCCAGGACGTGCAGACCGCCATCAACGCCGCCGGCGGCCAGTTGCCGAAGAACCTGCCCAACCCGCCCACCATCCGCAAGGTCAACCCGGCCGACTCCGCCATCCTGATCCTGTCGGTGCATTCCGACGTGCTGCCGGTCACCCAGGTCGACGACTACGCCGAGACCGTCATCGCCCAGCACATCTCGCAGATCGCCGGCGTCGCCCAGGTCTCCATCGGCGGCCAGCAGAAGCCCGCCGTGCGCGTGCAGGTGGACCCGGCCAAGCTGGCTTCCATGGGCATGCAACTGGAGGACGTGGCCAGCGTCATCAGCACCGCCACCGTCGATTCGCCGCAGGGCTCGATCAACGGCACCACCCACAACTTCGCCATCTACGACAACGACCAGATCCTCAAGGCCGCGCCGTGGAACGACGTCATCATCGCCTACCGCAACGGCGCCCCGGTGCGCATCCGCGATATCGGCGTGGCGGTGGACGGACCGGAGAACTCGCAGATCTCCGCCTGGCAGAACAACAAGCAAGGCATCCTGCTGCAGATCTTCAAGCAGCCCGGCGCCAACATCATCGACACCGTCGACAAGGTCAACGCCCTGCTGCCCAAGGTGATGACCGCGGTGCCGCCGTCGCTCAAGGTGGACAAGGTCATCGATCGCACCACCACCATCAAGGCCTCGGTGGAGGACGTGGAGTTCACCCTGCTGCTGACCATCGTGCTGGTGGTGATGGTGATCTTCCTGTTCCTGCGCAACTTCTGGGCCACGGTGATCCCCGGCATCACCGTGCCGCTGGCGCTGTTCGGTACCGCCGCGCTGATGTTCGTCTGCGGCTACAGCCTCGACAACCTGTCGCTGATGGGCCTGACCATCGCCGTCGGCTTCGTCGTCGACGACGCCATCGTCATGCTGGAGAACATCTACCGCCACATCGAGGAAGGCCTGTCGCCGATGGAAGCGGCGATCAAGGGCTCCTCCGAGATCGGCTTCACCATCCTGTCGATCAGCCTGTCGCTGGTGGCGGTGTTCATCCCGCTGCTGCTGATGGGGGGCATCGTCGGCCGCCTGTTCCGCGAGTTCGCCATCGTCGTCACCATGACCATCGGCGTGTCGGCCATCGTCGCGCTGACGCTGTCGCCGATGATGTGCTCGCTGTTCCTGCGCGACGAGCGCCACGCCAAGCACGGCCGCTTCTACATGGCCACCGAGCGCATGTTCGACGCCCTGCTCGGCGGCTACCGCCGCGGCCTGGACCTGGTGCTGCGGCACCAGGGCCTGACCCTGCTGGCCTTCGTCCTCACCGTCGCCGCCACCGTCGGCCTGTTCATGGTGGTGCCCAAGGGCTTCTTCCCGCAGCAGGACACCGGCATCATCCAGGGCCTGTCCGACGCCGCCCAGGACATCTCCTTCCCCGAGATGGTGCGCCTGCAGCACAAGCTCACCGACGTCATCGCCAAGGACCCGGACGTCGCCGGCTGGGCCGCCTCGGTCGGCGGCAACCGCGCCCTCAACAACGGCTTCGCCGTGCTTGGCCTCAAGCCGCGCGGCGAGCGCAGCGCCAGCGCCGACCAGATCATCAGCCGCCTGCGCCCACAGCTGGCCAAGGTGCAGGGCGCCACCCTCTACATGCAGGCGGCACAGGACATCAACGTCGGCGGCCGCCTGGCGCGCACCCAGTACCAGTACACCCTGCAGGACGCCGACCTCGAGGAGCTCAACGAGTGGGCGCCCAAGCTGCTATCGGCGATGCAGAAGATGCCGCAGCTGCGCGACGTCGCCTCCGACCAGCAGAATCACAGCAGCAAGCTGGCCCTGGTGATCGACCGCGACCAGGCCAGCCGCTTCGGCATCCAGCCCTCGCTGATCGACAGCACCCTCTACGACGCTTTCGGCCAGCGCCAGGCGGCGCAGTACTTCACCCAGCTCAACGCCTACCACGTCGTGCTGGAGATCACGCCCTCGCTGCAGGCCACGCCCGACACCCTCAACCGTATCTACGTCAAGTCGCCGGTCACCGGTGGCCAGGTGCCGCTGTCCAGCTTCGTCCACTTCGACACCCAGCACTCCACCTACCTGTCGATCAACCACCAGGGCCAGTTCCCGGCGGTGACCCTGTCCTTCAACCTCGCCGAAGGCGTGGCCCTGGGCCAGGCGGTCGAGGCCATCAACCGCACCGCCGCCTCCATCCACCTGCCGGACTCGATCAACGGCACCTACCAGGGCACGGCGCAGGCGTTCCAGGCCTCGCTGAAGAGCGAGCCCTACCTGATCGCCGCCGCGCTGGTGGTGGTGTACATCATCCTGGGCATGCTGTACGAGAGCTACATCCATCCGCTGACCATCCTCTCCACCCTGCCTTCGGCCGGCGTCGGCGCCCTGCTGATGCTGCTGGTGTTCAAGTACGACCTGTCGGTGATCGCTCTGGTCGGCATCATCCTGCTGATCGGCATCGTCAAGAAGAACGGCATCATGATGGTCGACTTCGCCATCCAGGCCGAGCGCGAGCAGCACCTGTCGCCGGAGGAGTCGATCCGCCAGGCCTGCCTGCTGCGCTTCCGCCCGATCATGATGACCACCATGGCCGCCCTGCTCGGCGCGCTGCCGCTGATGCTGGAGAACGGCACCGGCTCGGAGTTGCGCAAGCCGCTCGGCTTCACCATGGTCGGCGGCCTGATCCTCAGCCAGATGCTGACCCTGTTCACCACCCCGGTGATCTACCTCTACCTGGACCGCCTCAACAGCCGTCTCGGCCGCAAGCGGCGGTGGCCGCGGCCGGCACGGCCGGCGCGATGCATGGATAATGGTCCTGCCGGCGGCGGCGCTGAGTGAGGACGGGCATGAAGGTCTTGCTGGTCGAGGACAACGAGCGGGTGGCGCGCTTCGTCATCCGTGGCCTGCGCGAAAGCGGCCACACGGTGGACCATGCCGAGAACGGCCGCGACGGCATGTTCCTCGCCGCCAGCGAGCCCTACGACGTCATCGTCATGGACCGCCTGCTGCCGGGCCAGGTCGACGGCCTGAGCATCATCGAGGCGCTGCGCAAGGCCGGCAACCGCGTGCCGATCCTGATCCTCAGTGCCCTGTCCGACGTCAACGAGCGCATCCGCGGCCTGCGCGCCGGCGGCGACGATTACCTGACCAAGCCGTTCTCCTTCGGCGAGCTGCTGGCGCGGCTCGACGCCCTCGGCCGCCGCACCTGGACCGGGCGCGAGACCATCCTCGAGGTCGGCGACCTGCGTATGGACCTGCTGTCGCGCAAGGTCAGCCGCGGCAGCCGCGCCATCCCGCTGCAGCCGCGCGAGTTCAAGCTGCTCGAATACCTGATGCGCCACGCCGAGCAGGTGGTGACCCGCACCATGCTGCTGGAGAACGTGTGGGAGTACAATTTCGACCCGCAGACCAACGTCGTCGACGTGCACATCAGCAAGCTGCGCGGCAAGCTGGAGCAGGCGCCGGAGAAGCCGCTGCTGAAGACGGTGCGCAACGCCGGCTACATGCTGACGGCGGACTGAGCGGGGCCTGAGCCATGCGCGCCTCGGCGGTGAGCCTCGCGGTCGGCTACGTGCTGTTCGGCGTCGCCGCCCTGGTCGCCTTCGCCGCGCCGCTGTGGTACGCCTGGCAGGTCTCGGTCAGCGACTACCGCACGGCGATCCTGCAGGAAGACTCCGACCGCCTCACCGAGGTGTTCAACCGCGGCGGCGTCACCCGGCTGGTCAACTTCATCGACGAGCGCGTCGGCCTGCAGATCGCCGGCGAGCGCATCCTGCTGCTCACCGCCCCCACTGGCGAAGTGCTGGCCGGCAACCTCGACCGCTGGCCGGCGAGCCTGCCGCAGCAGTCCGGCGTTTATACCGTGCCGGTGGTGCTGGACGGCAAGCCCACGCCCACCTTCGTCGTCCGCACCGCCTTGCCCGGCGGCTACAACATGCTGGTCGGCCGTGACCTGGCGCGCTACACCTCGGTGGAGAACGACTTCTGGCTCGGCCTCACCGCCGCGGTGGCGATCCTGCTGGTGGTGGCGGTGCTCGGCGCGGTGCTGATCCGGCGCGAGGTGCTGGCGCGCATCCTCGGCATCCAGCAAACCGCCAGCGCCATCATGCAGGGCGAGCTGAGCCACCGCCTGCGCAGCGGCGGCGGCCCACAGGAGCTGGACGCCCTGTCGCAGACCATCAACCGCATGCTCGACCAGATCGAGCAGCTGGTGCACGGCATCCATCGCCCACGATCTGCGCACACCGCTGGCCGAGCTGCGCTCGCGCCTGGAGGAGCTGTCGGTGACGCGGCCGCCGCCGGCCGAGACGCAGACCGAGATCGAGGGCGCCGTCGCCGACGTCGACCGCGTCATCGGCATCTTCAACGCCCTGCTGCGCCTGGCCGAGATCGACACCGGCCTGCGCCGCGCCGGCTTCGTCGCCGTGGACCTGGCCGAGGTCGCCGCCGAGGCGGTGGAGTTCTGGCTGCCGGCAGCCGAGGTCAAGGGCGTGGCCCTGGCCTGGGACGGCCAGGCGCCGCTGCCGGTCTCCGGCGATCCGTTGCTGCTGGCCCAGGCGCTGAGCAACCTCATCGACAACGCCGTCAAATACGCCCCGGCCGGGCGCGGCAGCATCGTCGTCGGCGCACGCCGGCTGGACAACGGCGGCGTGGAGCTCAGCGTCGCCGACAACGGCCCCGGCATCCCCGACGCCGAAAAGCCGCGCGCGCCGGAGCGCTTCTTCCGCGGCGACGCCAGCCGCGCCAGCCCGGGCGTCGGCCTCGGCCTGAGCATCGTCGAAGCCGTGGCCCGCCTGCACGGCGGTTCCTTGCGCCTGGAAGACAATCACCCTGGACTGCGCGTACACCTGCGGCTCGGCACCGAGATCGTCGCGCTGTCGGCGCCGGGCTGATCCTCGTCGCGGCATTCCGCTGCTGTGTTCGGGAGGAGGCGCGGGATGAATGCCGGGGCCCGTCCCGTGGGGTATCGAATTTGTACAACGTGAAGTTTCCGCGCGGTGGCAAGCCGGCCCGGCGGATGTGCCGACATGCCGCCCGCGCCGTGAGTGCGGCCCGGGCGGCATGCGGATGAGACGAAAATACCGGGCCGGCTTGCGCGCGGCCCGGGTTCCACTGCGCGCTTCCGTTAGCCCTGCAGGCCCGGCCTGCGTCGTGCCCGCCGCGCCGCCAGCAGGGCGCCGAGGGTCAGCAGCACGCCAGGGGTGAACGGGCCGCCGCCACCGCCGCCCGACTTCGCCGGCGTACCGCTGCCGCCCGAGGAGGAACTGCCGGTGCCGGCCCCGGAAGAGCTGGCGCCGGAGGACGAACCACCCGAGGAACTGCCGGAAGAGGCCGCGCCGGAGCTGCCGCTGGACGAGGAGGAGCTGCCGCCTCCGGACGAACTGCTGGAGGAACTGCTCGACGAACTGCTGCCGGAGCCGCTGGCCGCAATGGCACCGACGCCCTGGATGAACGGCAGGCCGTTGGGTTCGCCGTAGCCGGTGACGTTGTCCCAGCCCGGGCCCACCGTCAGCGAACTGCCGCCGCCGAAGCTGATGGCGAAAGCGCCGTGCAGGTTGTGCAGCGGACTGATCGCCACGAAGTAGTTTGTCTGCGCGATGGCCGGAACGATGCCGGGGAACAGCTGGTTCGAGGCGTAGCTGGTTTGCGTGACGCCGTCCGCCTCGGTGATGACGCCGGCCAGGCTGTAGGGAGTGAGCGCCGAGGTGTCGGAGACGTCGGTGATCTGCCCCGCCTGCAGGCGGCTGATGATCGGCGCGGCCTGACCCAGATTGGTGCCGTTGTACTGGTTGGCGATGGCCCAGATGGCGGAAAACAGCGGTGTCGCCAGGCTGGTGCCGCCGACTCCCGGCTGGCCGAACTGCTGCCCGTCGCTGGTGACGATGACCGAGAAGCCGGTGCTGGGGTCGCCGAGGGCGGAAACGTCCGGTACCTGGCGCCCGGCGCCCGGCAGCGCCGCCTGCCACGAAGGCTTGCTGTAATACTGGCTCTCACCGCCGCCAGCGCCGTACTCGAAGCCGACCGGCGCAGGAGGATCGAACACCTCGTCGATGACCGAAAGCGCCGAGACGCTGGTCTCCCAGCCGGTCACGACGTCGGGCCCGCCGGCCGGATTGTTGAGAATGCTGGTTCCGCCGACCGCCGTGGCATACGGCGAATTGGAAGGGACGCTGACCGCGCCGAGCGGCGAGCCCAGGCCCTGGTCGCCGCTGTCGCCGGTGGCGACGTTGACGTCGATGCCGAGCGCGGCGGCGCGCTCCAGCACGTTGTTGAAGGCCTCCTCCTCGTCGGTGCCGGAGACGATCTCGGCGTCGTTCTCGAAGCTGCAGGAGACGATGTTGGCGACACCGTTCTGCATGATGTATTCGAGCGAGGCAATTTGGTCTTCGTTGTCCTGGCCGGCGGAGGCCACCAGCACGATCTTGGCGCCGGGAGCCAGGGCGTGGACGGCCTGGATGTCGAGCGCGATCTCGCCGGTCCAGCCCACCAGGTCGGCGTCGCCGGCGTTCTGCGGCAGGCCTTCCGGGTAGATGACCTGGAAATTGTCGTCGGTCAGCAGCGGCAGGCCGAAGGCGCTCGCCGCCACGTTGGCGTCGTCCTTGGCCGCGGGATAGCCGTAGGCGTCGAGCAGGGCGACGGTCTGCCCGGTGCCGTCATAGCCGCGGTTGATCAGCGACGACAGGCCGTAGTGCTCGCGCAGGTCTTCCGGACCATAGGAAACGGTCTGGATGAACTCGAGGTTGTAGCCCATGCCCTGGTAGTCGGCGGAAGGCGAGGAATCCCCCGCCGGACCGAACAGCTTGATCGGGAAATCCGAGGGCCCGCTCAGCGGAACGTTGGTGACGTTGCCGAAATAATCCGAAACGGCGTCGCTGGGCTTGATGGCATGCGCGGGGGCGACAGTGCCGGTCTGCGGATTCTTGGCGATGACGAACTGCGGATGCGCGGCGTGGCGCTCGAGGCCCGCCACCGAGGCGACCAGGTCACCGGCCGCGCCCGTCAGTCGCGCCGGCCTTGCCGTCGCCTGGAAGCTGGACTTGCCGAAGCTGTAGCGATGCAACTGCGTCTGGAACGCCGAAGCCAGCGCCGCGGCGCTACCCTTGACCCGCACGGAGAAATTCTGCGGGTCCACCGACACCACCTTGAGGCCGTGCCGCTCCAGCTCGCCGCGCACGGTCTGCACGTCCGAAGCGGTGGGCGCGTATCGGGACAGGTCGGAGTAGTGCAGCCATTTGTGGAACTTCGGCGAGGCCGGATCATAGAGGTCCTTCACGGCCTGATCGAGGCCGGCGCGGTCGCGCATCTTCAGGTAAACGCTGACGGTCTGCTGCGCCGTGGCGTCGACGGCGCCCTGGTCGACGACCATTTTCCTGACCTCGGCAAGCGGGGCGGCCGAAGCGTCGATAGCGATAACGGCCGGTACTGCAAAAGCTGCGGACAAAACCTGTCCGATCACCTTCTGATGAAGTGACATTGGATGCTCCTGGGTTTTCGAGGGTGTTCCAGGCGCGCGCAGACGATCTCCCCGTCCCGGAAGACGGGGCAAAGCCGGGCTGCGTGCTACTGGAGACTTGGGTGCAACCGGATCTCCCGCCAGGCCCGGTCAGCCGGGACTGGCGTGCCTGGGCTCAATCGGCAGAGCCTTGCGATCGGGTTGTATGCGGTGCGGCGGAAACTGCCGGTTTCGACGATGCGACCAATACAGCATGCGGCGACAGCCTAGCCGCTTTCTTCTGCGTCATTTGCTTTCCCCAATGCTTGATAAGGTACGGCGCGCCGGATGAGCCGGGTTGCCTATGGACGCAATATGATCCGTCGTTTTGCGTTAATCAAGCATCCAGCGCGATATTCGCGTGTAAATTTTGTTGCTCGAGAAACCGATCAGTACCAATGCACAAGTCGGATGCGGTTATAGCCGCGTTTGCCCGCAAATGTGGCGCATCTGGGTTCTTTCAGTGCGCTTGATCGTTCGAGCATCGGCTGCCTGACGGCGTCATC
>ERZ1034409.327-NODE-327-length-10470-cov-2.730869_pt1 | contig 10470 bp, 7 predicted proteins | sample MGYA00520610_ERZ1034409 | MGnify/ENA primary metagenome ERZ1034409 (study PRJEB33736, sample SAMEA104288480) | Azolla microphylla | place: Ecuador | collected 1982 | study: EMG produced TPA metagenomics assembly of the PRJEB19522 data set (Is there foul play in the... | reverse complement strand
GATGGGCGTGCGCACGAAATCGCAGATGTAGGCTTCGCTCATCTCAGGCCTCCCCGGCGTGCGCCAGGCGGGTGCGCTCTTGCAGGGCGCGCAGCACCTCCAGCTCCTGCACGGTGGGCGCCGCGGTCTGCGCGACCTCGGCGGCCCAGCGCAGCGGCCAGGCGCACTGCGCCTGCACCTGCTCGCGCGTCACCCCGGGGTGCAGGGCAGTCACCGTCAGCTCGCGCGTCTGCGCATCCGGCTCCAGCACACACAGGTCGGTGATGATCCGCGTCGGGCCTTGAGTCGTGAGACCCAAGGCCTCGCGGCTGCCCTTGCCTGTGCCATGCCCCATCGAGGTGATGAACGGCAGGCGCTCGACGAATGCACGCGGCGACATGCTCATGGTGATGAACACCTCGCCGCAGCTGGAGGCGATCTCCGGCGCGCCGCCGCCGCCGGGCAGGCGCACCTTGGGCTTGTCGTAGGGCCCGACCACGGTGGTGTTGAGGTTGGCGTAACGGTCGATCTGCGCGCCGCCGAGGAAGCCGACGGTGATGCGCCCGCCCTGCAGCCAGTAGCGGAACATCTCCGGCACCGACACGGTGGTCAGCGCCGTCTCGCACAGCTCGCCGTCGCCGATCGACAGCGGCAGCACCTGCGGCCGCGTGCCGATGGTGCCGGACTCGTAGATCAGGGTGATGCTGGGCGCGTGGGTCAGGCGCGCGAGGTTGCAGGCGGCCGAGGGCGCGCCGATGCCGACGAAGCACACATCGCTGTCGCGCAGGGCGCGGGCGGCGGCCACCGTCATCATCTCGCCAGGGGTAAAGTTCATGCTCGGCTCCTCACTGGCGCGCGTGGGCGGCGAAGGCATCGGCGCCGCGGCGCAGCACGTTCTGCTCGATCCAGGCGAGGAAGCTGTCGCGCTCGCGCGCGATCTCGTCCCACTGCTGGTAGAAGGCGTTGGCGCGGCGGTAATAGCCCTGCGCGTACGAGGGATAGGCGCCGCCCGGCACCGCGGCGATGGCGCTGACCGTCCACGCCGGCAGGATGGTGGCGTTGCGGCCCGGCGCATCGAGCTTTTCGACCACCTCCTCCACCGTCACCACCGAGCGCTTCGCCGCCAGCACCGCCTGCTTCTGCACGCCGACGATGCCTTCCAGAAGCACGTTGCCGGCACGGTCGGCGCGCTGGGCGTGGATGATGGCCACGTCCGGCCGCAACGCCGGCACCGTCGCCAGCTCCTCGCCGGTATAGGGGCAAGTCACGCTCTTGATGCGCGGGTTGACCTTGGGCAGGTCCACGCCCTTGTAGCCGCGGAACACCGCGAACGGCAGGTTGGCGGCGCCGGCCTCGTAGGCGTTGGCCATGGCGGCGTGCGAATGCTCCTCCAGTTCCAGCGTATGCGGCCAGCCGTTCTCCACCGCGTCGCGCAGGCGGTGCAGCGAGCCGACGCCGGGGTTGCCGCCCCAGGAGAACACCAGCTTGTCGGCGGCGCCGGTGCCGATCAGCTGGTCGTAGATCAGGTCCGGCGTCATCCGCACCAGGGTCAGGTGCTTGCGCCCCTGGCGGATCAGCTCGTGGCCGGCGGCGAAGGGAATCAGGTGGGTGAAGCCCTCCATGGCGACGGTGTCGCCGTCGCGCACGTTTTGGGCAATCGCCTCGCTCAGGGACAACAAGGCTGCCATGGCGGCACCCTCCTTCAGTTTGTTCGTCTAGTGAACATATCTAATTATTTCGAACAAATTATCGGCCTGCGAACAAACTTGTCAAGAAACGAGGCAGCAGAAAGAATTGTTCGCTGTACGAACAGAAGAGGCCGAGTGTGGAAGACGATCAGGAAGGCGCAAGCAGCGTGGAGCCGCAGCTGTTCGTCACCGCCTTCGCGCGCGGGCTGGCGGTGATCCGCGCCTTCGGCCCGGAGCGGCCGCACCCCACCCTCTCCGATGTAGCCAAGGTGACGGGCCTGCCGCGGGCCACGGTGCGGCGCTGCCTGCATACGCTGGTGGAGCTGGGCTACGCCGAGAGCAACGGCCGCTTCTTCTCGCTGACGCCGAAGATCCTCACCCTCGGCTACTCCTACCTCTCCGCCAGCCCGCTGCCGCGCCTGGCGCAACCCTTCCTCGAGCGCGTCAGCGAGCGCAGCCACGAGTCCTGCTCGCTGTCGATCCTCGACGGCGAGGAGATCGTCTACGTGGCGCGCTCGGCGACGCGCCGCATCATGTCGGTGGATCTCGCCATCGGCTCACGCCTGCCGGCCTTCTGCACCTCGATGGGCCGGGTGCTGCTGGCGGCGCTGCCGGCGGAGGAACTGCAGCGGCGCCTGGGAGAGATGAAGCTGACGCGCTACACGCGCCACACCGTGACCGAGCACGAAGCACTGCTGCCGCTGCTCGATGCCGCGCGCGAACAGGGCTACGCCATCGCGGATCAAGAGCTGGAGGAAGGCCTGCGCTCGCTGGCGGTGCCGGTGTTCGGCGCCGGCGGCAAGGTGGTGGCGGCGATGAACCTCAGCACCCAGGCAGCGCGCGTGGAGCTGGAGCAACTGCGCGGGCCGCTGCTGGATCTGCTGCGGCTGGCGGCGGCGGAGTTGTCGGCGGTGCTGGGTGGGTATCGGCCGGGGTAGGGCTCGTTTGTAATGGCGATGGGCTGGTAAGTGCCAGGAGCTGTCGGTCTAGGGCTCGATTTCGTTGCCATAAAGCGGCCGTTCAACGTTGGAATTCAGCCGCCGGAGGCGGTTCGCTGCAACGACAGGTTAAACGTCTTTCGCCCCTTCCGGCTGGGCGTTGCTTGGTTGAACGATTTCGATAAGAACCTTGTCGATTTTCATAAGCCCATCGACTGCGTCGTCTAGTGGCATAGGCGTGCCACGGCTCAGCACAAAAGAAGCGGCCATGTTGTCTCCGCCGATGATCAGCTCAAGCGTCTCTCGCAGAATGGAATCAGGCACATCGTGCGTAAAAATTCCGGATATCCGCTGCTTCAAATATTCAAAACGAGGTGGCGTGAGTGGGTGACGTTTGATCGTGTTAGCTGCGAGCTGCGAAAGGACTTGTGCTGTTGGCTCCTTGGCGATGGCGCCGACCAATCGCACTACATCCTGAGTAACCTTGGCAGCGAGATCTTCTGCCGATGAGAAGAAGTTGACCACATGAGATTTTTTGAGAACCTGTTTGAATTCGCGAAGTCTCTCGGCCGACAAGCCAGTTTCGACATGCTTGGGAAGAATGGAATGGGTTTCCTCATTCATTATATAGATGAGACTTGGGAGGCGGATTACCTGAGCTTCCTCATATTCGAGCCGAGTTAGCGACTTGCCGAATTCCGGATCGATGAATCCATACCGCATGGCGAATATGCCGACATAGACATTTGCGGTTCGAACGAGGCGGAGACATTCTTCCCTTGGTGTATCAGGTAGAGCCCCGAAGGATTCCATAGCCTGCGAGCCGTACTCCAGCTTGCCTATCGCTTTGAGTACAAGCTCGCGATGACGCTGGAGGTCAGAGAAGGTCGAACTGACGAAGATCGACAGTGGCATGAGATATCTAACGCTAGGCTAAGCCGCGGGCCTGTCGGGAGCGGGACCATCGGCTCCGGGCTCCTGTTGGGCCTGAACGTTGATTACGGTGCCGTCTGCTTGCATCTGATGCCGGGTTCCGTTGCCCCAGACGACCTTGCCGAGACTATTGTTGTACTGCTCTACAAATTGAGCTCGATGTTGCCACCCACCGAAACATCCATAGTGCATTGTCGCATCGGAATAGCGCCACAACGGATTGCCTTGATCGTGAATGAAGTGCTGAGTGGCGACAACCGCCTGGCCCTGGAGTATAGCTTCCCCACAGAGTGCACATTTCGTCTTGCCTCTGAGTAAAAGCGCCATTTCATCTTCGCCTTATCAAGCCCAACGCTGCATTAGGTAGCAGGTGTAGGGTGCGCACCGCATCCGCGGAATAGCGCGTCCGAAAGCTGCCGGTTACTAAGGACCACTTCGGGCCGATAGACGCTGATCCAGTCTTTCGAACTGGCAATGCACCGAAATCACGTCTTTCTAATCTCATCGCAGACTGCCTCAAAACGTGAAAGATAGCCCGCTTCAAAATCCGGCGGAGGCAACGAAAACAACTCTGCCGATCGAGGTAGTCGGAGGTTGCTGGCCGATTTCAGCCCATCACTCTGCCAATTCTTGTACAGCGCGGCTGCCTGCTCCAAATCCCCGGCGTTGCGCATACAGTAGTCGCTAACCCATAGGCTATAGACGAGTCGCTCCTTATCCGAAAGACCTGCTGTGCCGATCTTGGCCTTTTTTTCGATTACCTCGTGGCCAAACTCGATTAGCCAGTCCTCATTATCAGAGGGCATTCCCACATGCATAACCTCTTCGCATCGGTGGATGCACAGCCTACTCGAAAGCTGCCGTTCGCAACCGGCTGCTATGGGCCGCAAGGTGCCGATTACTGTTCATCTTGGGGGCGGAGGGGAGAATAACTCCAATCGAAGGCAGTCATTAAGTCTTTTGCCAGGCCATCAACCACAGCTCGGTAGTGATGCTCATGTGGCGCTGGAACATCAGGCTGACCTGGGGAGAATCCCATCGAGGTCAACGTGGCTGCGAACTGTTCAATCGGCCCGTAACCGAACAATCGATTGTGCCGGTCCCAGACAACTGTTCCATTCTCGCTGGGCGAATGGGCCCATAGATCAAAACGGGCGTCCGCACGGAGAAAGTCACTAAACCGATTTACGAAACCCTTCACCTGTTCAAGCGACAATAGCGGGCTTTGATAGCGTCCTGCCTGGGCCTCACCGCGTGGAGTGTGCAGTAAGTAAAGCAGGTGGAATGGTGGCTCAAGGCACTCGACTAGAGCTGCGAATACTGCGGGATCTCCGCCCGGCACGCCGGCAACTAGGCGCTTTCCCGTTTGGAACACGGGGTGATGTGAGTGTTCAACCCATTCACCATTGACCAGATGCCCAAGGCGATACATTGACGTTGACCTGCCGGTACTAGGCGGTAAAAAATCCCCGGACAATCCTACAGCCCGTAAGCGGCCGTTCGCCACCGGTTACTTCGGGCCTACAGGTGCCAGCCTACAGAAGCCACAGGAGCACAGCAAAAGGATAGTGCCGAGTGAACGCACCATGTAGGAAGTCCCCCGAGATACCGGTCGCGGCGAGAACGGCGCCGAGCAGCTTCCAACTGAACCCCCAAAATAGCTGATAGATCAAGACGCAGGCCAATATGCCAAATGCTGCACCGAGCAGCGTGCAGGCGAAGTGCATGCCCACGCCCATGCGAGGCGTATTGTCCCGCGCACCTTTTGAGTCATCCATTCCCATTGAAGTCAGTGTGCCTCCCCATAGCAGTCATCCGCCAGCGGCTGCTTAGCCTAAGTAGGGCGGTCATTGCCCCGCCCGCGGCAAACGGCGGGTCGCGACCCGCCCTACACGGGCTGGAGACATCTCATTCCCGGCTGTGCGGCTTTGCCCAGGGCATAGGCTTTGTTCGATTACTGATTCGGGCCTGCCTGCTCTTTTCGTTATGTTTCTTGAGGGTCTGCCTGCTTTCCTCCGGCGTTGGATTTGTTCGGTCGGATTCAAGCTCGTGCCACGCCCCGCAATTAGGGTCTGGGCAACCGCATACTACAGTCCGAACCGGATGCGCTTTTGGATTGCATTAGTGCGCTCTTCGCTCTTTATCGTGTCGACGATTGCGCCTCGCCGCATGAATTTTCCTACCACGGCAAATCTCCGTTACGCCCAACCCCAATCAGTCCGTACTAGCGCAACATAGGCCATCCTAAACCTGCCGTTCGTAACCGCCCGGAGTGGGGCCATCAGCAGTACTTGCCCTTCGCGATGATGCAAGCGAATTGACCCCAGCCCCGTGAATTGTAATCGGAGGCAGGACTGGCCGACTGGGCGATAATGGCGACGGGACAAGCGATCAATAACCGAGTCCTCTCGTCACGCCTATCCAAGGACAATTCGACATAACCCTTCGGGCAATCTTTCCGCGCCAAATTCATGCACGCACTACCTGGATCGGGGCAACTAATCAGATACTCGTTTCGCGAGATGTCGTCGCGAATGACTTCCTGATGCGCGACACCGGTGCAAGCGCAGCAGCAAAGCGATAGTAGACCGGTTACGACCACCTTGCTGGTCATCCACATCCCCCGGTTGGCGTTACTGATGCTATTGAGCGCCTACATGCACCCGCTCGTCAATGAAGACAGCCAAAGCCGCCGTTGGCGAGAGATTGCTTCGGACCAATCGGCGACTCCAACGCGACAAGCAGGTTCCACCCGCCTTACAGTTCTCATGACACCGCATACGATGGATTTGCGCGGGCTGTGCCGACGCTGCCAGCGAGCGTAGCATGTAATCCGGGAGGCACAGCGAAAGCCCCGGAGTCCGTTTCACTCCATCCGGGCTACGCTTCTAAAGCTTGGGCATAGTTTCAGGCCAGCATGCGCAGCTTCGGCTCGCGTTCGTAGTAGCGGCGGGCGGCAGCTTCGAGGAAGGGCTTGCCCAGGGCGGTGATGCCTTCATCCGCTTCCACGCCGGCCTTGTCGAGCAGCGGCTTGGCCGCCTTGCCGGCGCCGATGGCCTTGAGGTGGCCGAAGGCATCCATGACGAACTGGATCGCCGCCGCTTCCTTTAGCAGGGTGGCGCAGCCTTTTTCCGACAGCACGAGGGCCACCGCGTCGAAGATCTGCGAGGGCGAGCCGGCCAGTTGGCCGTCGGCCTTGCGCAGGCTGCCGTCGGCCAGGGTGGCGCCACCGACCTTGGGCGCGACCAGGAACGGCGTGGCGCCGGCGGCTTTCACCGCCTTGACCAGCTTGTCGATCTCGGCGCCATCCGAGCCGTCGGCGATGAGGATGCCGATGCGGCGACCCTCGATGGTCGGCTTCATGTTCTTGTGGATCGACAGGGCCTCGCTCGGCTCCATATCCACCGGCTCGCGCGCCGCTTTCGACTTCGGCGGCAGCTTGATGTTGAGGCCGGCGGCGACGCGCCTGGCCAGTTCCTCGTCGACGTTGCGCAGGTTGGCGACCAGGCGCGGCGGCACCTCGGCCAGCGCCACCTTGGACAGTTCGAAGACGAAGGACGAGGCGATGTGAGCGCGCTCGCTGTCGGTCTGCGATTTCCAGAACAGGCGCGCCTGGCTGTAGTGGTCGGCGAACAGCTCGGCGCGCACGCGCAGCTTGTCGCCCTGCTCGCCCTGTTCGGGCCGGCCGCGGGTGCTGGTGAAGCCGGTCACCGGGCATTCGCGAGGACCGCCTTCCTCGCCGTGCTGGGCCAGGCTGTTGGGCTCGTAGTTGGCGCGGCCTTTCGGCACGTTCATCTGCATCTGGCCGTCGCGCTGGAAGTTCATCACCGGGCACTTCGGCGCGTTGATCGGCAACTGGTGGAAATTGGCGGTGCCGAGGCGCGACTTCTGCGTGTCGAGATAGGAGAACAGGCGGCCCTGCAGCAGCGGGTCGTTGGAGAAATCGATGCCGGGCACGATGTTGGCCGGGCAGAACGCCACCTGCTCGGTCTCGGCGAAGAAGTTGTCGGGGTTGCGATCCAGCACCAGGCGGCCGACGCGGCGCACCGGCACGTCTTCTTCCGGGATCAGCTTGGTGGCGTCGAGCACGTCGTAGGGCTGCTTGTCGGCGAAGTTCTGGTCGAACACCTGCAGGCCCAGCTCCCATTCGGGGAAATTGCCGGCGGCGATGGACTCGAACAGGTCGCGGCGGTGATAGTCGTTGTCCGCCGCCTGCAGCTTCAACGCCTCGTCCCACAGCGTGGACTGCAGTCCGAGCTTGGGCTTCCAGTGGAACTTGCAGAAGCTGACCTTGCCCTTGGCGTTGACCAGCTTGAAGGTATGGATGCCGAAGCCTTCGATGGTGCGCAGGGAGCGCGGAATGGCGCGGTCGGACATGGCCCACATCAGCATGTGGGTGGTCTCCGGCATCAGCGAGGCCCAGTCCCAGAAAGTGTCATGGGCGCTGCCGGCCTGCGGATAGGCACGGTCGGCCTCCATCTTCACCGCGTGCACCAGGTCCGGGAACTTGATCGCGTCCTGGATGAAGAACACCGGGATGTTGTTGCCGACCAGATCCCAGTTGCCCTCCTGGGTGTAGAACTTGACGGCGAAGCCGCGCACGTCGCGCGGCGTGTCGACCGAGCCGGCGCCGCCGGCCACGGTGGAGAAGCGCACGAACACCGGCGTCTTCTGGCCGGGGCGCTGGAACAGGTCGGCCTTGGTCAGGTCTGCAAGGCTCTTGTACACCTCGAAATAGCCATGCGCGGCGGAGCCGCGGGCGTGGACGATGCGCTCCGGGATGCGCTCGTGGTCGAAGTGGAAGATCTTCTCGCGCAGCACGAAGTCTTCCAGCAGGGTCGGCCCGCGCGAGCCGGCCTTGAGGCTGTTCTGGTTGTCGGAGACGCGGATGCCCTGGTCGGTGGTCAGGTGCTGCTCGCCGCCGTGGGGGCCGCGCTTGGGCACGCGCTGGTGGGTTTCGCCGCCGCTGCCGATCTGGGTTTCGAAGCCGGGCTTGTTCGCCATGTCTGCATCCTTCCTTGGTGCGTGCACAAAAACAGACGTGCCGCCGTCGGCGGAAGTTCAGATGGATCGACAGGTGCGACGCCGCGCGCCGGCGCCGCTGGGAAGATCAGCCGTGCGCCCGCGCCACCGCCTCGGCCAGGCGGATGCCGTCCACCGCCGCGGAGAGGATGCCGCCGGCGTAGCCCGCGCCTTCGCCACCCGGATACAGGCCCTTGACGTTGAGGCTCTGCAAATCCTCGCCGCGGGTGATGCGCAGCGGCGATGAGGTGCGTGTCTCGATGCCGGTGAGCACCGCCTCCGGCATATCGAAGCCGCGGATCTGGCGGCCGAAGGCGGGCAGCGCCTCGCGAATCGCCTCGATGGCGAAGGCCGGCAGCGCCCCACTGAGGTCACCCAGCTTCACACCCGGCTTGTAAGAGGGCTCGACGCTTCCGAGGGTGGTGGAGGCGCGGCCGGCGAGGAAATCGCCGACCAGCTGGCCCGGCGCCTCGTAGCTGCTGCCGCCGAGCACGTAGGCCCGCGATTCGAGCCCTTCCTGCAGCGCCACGCCGGCCAGCGGGCCGCCGGGGTAATCCACCTCGGGGGTGATGCCGACGACGATGCCGGCATTGGCGTTGCGCTCGTTGCGCGAGTACTGGCTCATGCCGTTGGTGACGACGCGGTTGGGCTCGGAGGTCGCCGCCACCACCGTGCCGCCGGGGCACATGCAGAAGCTGTAGACCGAGCGGCCGTTGGCGGCGTGGTGCACCAGCTTGTAGTCGGCGGCGCCGAGCTTGGGATGGCCGGCGAAGCGGCCGAAGCGCGCCTGGTCGATCAACGATTGCGGATGCTCGATGCGGAAGCCGAGCGAGAACGGCTTGGCCTCCATGTACACCTCGCGCTGGTGCAGCATGCGGAAGGTGTCGCGCGCGCTGTGGCCGACGGCGAAGATGGCCTGGTCGCACTCCAGCGTTTCGCCGCCGGCCAGCACCACGCCGCGCAGGCGGCCGTCTTCGATGACGACGTCGGTGACGCGCTGCTGGAAGCGGATCTCGCCGCCGAGGCGCTCGATCTCGCGGCGCATCTTCTCGACCATGCTGGCGAGGCGGAAGGTGCCGATGTGCGGCCGGCCGGCGTAGAGGATTTCCGGCGGCGCGCCGGCCTTAACGAACTCCTCCAGCACCTTGCGGCCGAGGTGGCGCGGGTCCTTGATCTGGGTGTAGAGCTTGCCGTCGGAGAAGGTGCCGGCGCCGCCCTCGCCGAACTGCACGTTGGACTCCGGGTTCAGCACGTTGCGCCGCCACAGGCCCCAGGTGTCCTTGGTGCGCTCGCGCACCGCCTTGCCGCGCTCCAGCACGATGGGGCGGAAGCCCATCTGCGCCAGCACCAGGCAGGCGAAGATGCCGCAGGGGCCGAAGCCGATCACCAGGGGGCGCCGTGCGCCGGGCGGCGGCGCCTCGGCGACGAAGCGGTAGCGCATGTCCGGCGCCGGGGAGACATTGCGGTCGCCGCGCAGGCGCGCCAGCACCGCGGCCTCATCGGCCACGGCCACGTCGACGATGTAGACGAACTGCAGGCCGAGCCGCTTCTGCCGCGCGTCGTGGCTGCGCTTGAACACGGTGAAGGACTGCAACTCGCCGGGGCGCAGCTTCAGGCGCTGGACGATGGCCGGTTCGAGGGCGCCGTCGTCATGGTCGATCGGCAGGTTGAGTTCGGTGAGTCGGAGCATGGACCAGGGTAGCAGGGCGTGACACCCGCCTATTATGACGGGCGCCGTATCCTGCCGGCGGCCTCGCGGGCCGCGGAGCCTCGGGCTTGGCGGTCCCGGCCGGCCTTATTCTCCGCGCAAGCTGCAGCCGCAGGTGTCGCCATGGGCGTGCTCGAACTCCGGCAGCGATGGCTGGTCCAGGGCATCCGGCGCCACACCGCCGCCCGGCTCCGCCTCGGCT
>ERZ1034409.326-NODE-326-length-10474-cov-8.467703_pt1 | contig 10474 bp, 4 predicted proteins | sample MGYA00520610_ERZ1034409 | MGnify/ENA primary metagenome ERZ1034409 (study PRJEB33736, sample SAMEA104288480) | Azolla microphylla | place: Ecuador | collected 1982 | study: EMG produced TPA metagenomics assembly of the PRJEB19522 data set (Is there foul play in the... | reverse complement strand
AAACTTTTAGGTGTTTTATGGGCACATGTACCATATTTGGGGGCAAAAGTTGTTTAAGTCCCCTAGTTTGGTTCCACTTTTTTTTTATTGTATTTGGTCAAGTTGATAGTAAAATATAGGTTCCCCTTCTTATTATTTTCTCCGGTTATTGCTCAATGTAGGGGAGAGGATATATGAGAAGATAATATAGATTTACAACCATATGAGAAGGCAATTGTGTTCACTGTCATAACAAAGTATCCTCAAAGTCACGTATGAGATGTTTGATTGGCTAAATAAGGCATTTGGTCCGCCCTAAGTTTATACATGCTCTACCTCTGAAGTATGACGAGTTAAGTCACAAAAATGATGACACAAATGAGGTTTCCCTTACTATACTTTGACAATGAGCAATCGAACATAGACTTTGACAATGTTTGTTATTAATACCTCAAGAGGAAGGGTTGTGGTTAGGAACAATGAATAATGGAACATAGACTTTATGAGGACATGAAGAGAGAAGGAAAGCTATGGAAAAGTCTTTTAGTAAGTTGTCACGACTTTGGAACATTAATGCTGAGGTTATCCACATGTGCATGTGAGATAGGGAGAGAGACTATATGCCCTAGAGACCGAGAAATAATACAAATACAAGCCCACAATTTATAGATATTGTACACCAATAATGACAGTATGATCCCCCTAGATTATCTCAAGCAAATTGACGCCAATAAAAACTTTTAACTCATTTTTTTGTTTGATGTTTGTTTTGACGTGTGTCTTGTCTCCCTCTTGGGCTTCTTCATTGTCTCTCACATATCTCTAGCCCCGTGTCTCTCTTATTCCTCTACACCACAAACCCATGGCTTGTGCTTAAGTCCATGTCTTAATCCAATTCTACTCATTGGCATATTCACAATTGCTCCTTTGATTCCTCATCCCTAAATTTTCCCAATCGGATGCCCAACATATTTGAGCTGCTAGAATTTTGTTACCACAAATAAAAAGTGTAAACCTTGTTTCATTTGATTTCATTTATTATTGATTTTTACTTATGTGTTGAGTTTGATCAATTTGCACACCTCAAAGTGAGTCCAAAATTTCATGATGCATGTGTATATGAATATTCATGTAACGATGCCTACACACAAACTTACTCATGAGTCATGGCATCTATTTAACCTTGTATTACACTTAATACACTAATAATGTCTCCCTTTTTAAATGTGAAACCTTCAAATAGAGGAAAATATTCATTTAAAAAGTCAACAACGCAAACACTGAGATTTGCAAAGTCAATGCTAGAAATTTGTGCTACTTCTTTGAATGGAAAAATAGTTTTTTATAACATTGAAGTTTTAACACACAATACAATGAGTGAGTGAAATGGATTGGATTGTAAATTATGAGTCAAATGATTAAATTACGACACTAAACGATTTGAGACAAAAAACATGAGCAAATCGATTCAAGAACTCTTGGGGGTTCATGCTCTTGTCAATCAAATATCACATCATTATCTATACGTGTGTCAATTTAAAATACTAAAATGCTCCAATCCAACATCATTAAGAACATACAATACAATGTGATGCATTCCTTCCAAATTTCCCTCACAACTCCTTTGGAATGAATATAGCATACAATATGATGATGGGTGGCTCAAATTATTAACACCATAACTTTCATCCATTGACATTATTCAGAATATGTACCAAACAAACAAAAGGATAAGATAAACATGGTATTATTTAGAATACAAGCTCTTATCCTTCCCCTTGCCATTAATATGTTACAAACTCCTATACAACAGGATAGATGGGGTAGTTGTTGATACCACAAACTCCTTGTGGAATGCTTCCACCTCTTCTAATATAAGCATAGCCATTTACTCCCCAGTATGGACCCCAAGAGTTCTTCACTATCCAATACTTCACACCATACGCATTTTGACCCCATCCCACGAGCGTTACGGCATGATTGGCTGTCCCTGCTCCGTAAGGGCAACTCGTGCCGGCATCGAAGATACCGCTTGCATATCGGAGGAAGTCATTGTTCGCGTAAATTGATACGGAGATGGGCCGTTTCGAAAGGGCACATAGCAAGGCAGCCTCATTAGCCGTGGCGACACCATATATTCCCGAGATCTTGGCCACCTTGCGTGTGCGCGCCTACAAGAGAAAAAGAATAATGCATACATGTTAGAAGACACATTGTATTTCCTAGCCGAAGCCAAGAAAGAGGATCTATATAACCCTAGGGTTGCCTAGGTAGGTAGCCTAGAGACATAGAGAGCGATATACTTTGACAACATCGCAAATGCCGGTAATCCCCGTGTAACCGCTAACGTAAGGATAGTCGGCCTCGGATGCGATGCCTCCATTGTTGATGACCCACCGTAAAGCATAATATTGGTACCCACCATTGCAACCATACGAGTACGTGTTCTCACAACTAAGGACCTCTTGGTCGGATAGGCGGTAGAGTCTACCCGTGCTGATCGCGTAAGCGCTCTCTATGGTGGCCACACTGCTGAATGCCCAACAACTTCCTGTAGAATGGGGGGTACATACAAATTAGCATCGCGATCTTGAAGCTTGGAATTTATGATATGGATTAACCTAGTAGACTTGTAGTGTATGTGTGTGTGTGTGTGCACCCATGAATGAGATAGATAGATAGAAATTAAACTTGTTATGTGTAGTGTATGTATGTGTTTGTCTGTGTGTGCACCCATGAATGAGATAAATAGATGGATAGATAGATAGAGATTTCATTACCACATTGCCCTTGATCTTTCACTGGAGTAACCACCCCTCGCGATCGCCAATCGAAATTTTTAGGGAGCAAGGAAGGATAGCAGACTGTGGCATTGACCGGTGCTTGTTGATAGGTGGAGGTCTTGTTATCCCCGGGTGTACGCCCGATGAGGCCGCTCGCGACCGCCTCGTCGAAGCTCAGATCGGCAAACTGGTTGAGCCCAAGCAAGAATGAAGAAGAAGAGATGTTGTTGTGGCTCACCATGTACAGAAGATTATCCTTGAATGCCTTGAATCTCTTGAGCTTTCGGATGGGGTTCGATCCATACACTTTGTCCTTGCCGAATTTCTTCATCCATTTCTCGAACTCAGTCAAAACCTTGGCATCATTCCATGCATTATCATTGCCTTCCGCGGCTTCTATCGCGCAAATGATCACCAGCACGAGGCTCACCGTAACTAACAATCTCCAAATTAGTGCCATCTATCTATCTGTATGTGTGTTAATTGTATGTTTATGTGTGTTATTTGATTGTGTATGTGTATGTCTCTTATTGCTTAACTTGAATCATATACCCTTCCCCCCCCTCATTTATATAGGACATTACATGAGCATCAATGTCAACTAAATCAATATCTAATTTGGAGGCCAATTCAAACCTTCTTCCCCGAGCATTCTCAAATCTTAATCCAACTATGGGCCTATCTATCAACCAAGCATTGAGGGTGGCCCAACATAGTTATGCTTCTTCCCCCACCCTACCTTCCAATCAGATATTCTCTGAAGTTTGACATTAAACCCTTCCTAGATTATATTGTATTAGATAATTGTAGTGCCTTAACATGTATGTTCGCAGGGAAAATATATTATCTATAACTCGCTTACCCACAACAAGAATTGGAAACAGGTAACTTTACATGATATATTGGCGCTCTTTTATAAATTCCTCGAAATATTGTTGCAAACATGTCGATATAATATGTGCGTTTTTTTGTTAGAGCAGCACACATTTATAATAATAAATGTGTGTGAAAAAGTACTAGTTACAATGGTACGAAAATGGCGTTATGGGTACCTTGATGTCCTCAATATCTCATGGAAGCTTCAATCTCGATCATTTGAAATTTCTACGAGTATAGATCATGCCAAAACATTATAGTTGACAATCATCAACGAAATCATAATGGGTACCTAACCTTGTTATGCACTTCCAAGGGTCAACATTCTAATATTTAAGCTAACAAAGAATTCCGAAGTGCAAAACCAACAATATGCCCTTCCTAAGGGTCTACAATTGGAATATTCCATTTTTCCAAGGGCCAACATGGCAACTACCACCAATACTGGAAATTGTAATTTTTTTGGCCTTAATCCATCATTAAGTAGAAGCATAATTTTTTTAATGATGTTGAAGTTAATAAGACTGTATTTCTAAGGGTAAGGGTGTGATTTAAGAGGTGTAGAATATTTTCTTTGTTAATGTAGGTAACATCGACAATATATGTAGTGTAGGGATGAGAACATGGTGATAGTGTCAAATCTATGATCACGATATGGTTTATGATGATGTGAGAGCAAGTCTTTCTGTTAATCATAGAATGCGGTTGGAAGATCACGATTTCGTGTATTGGTGGTGGTTGCCATTTCAGCCCTTGGAAAAATGGAAAGTGCATATTGTTTGTTTGCACTCTGGATTTTTTTTGTTAGCTTAAATATTAGAATGTTGACGCTTGGACGTGCATAACAACGTTAGGTACACATTATGATTTCGTTGATGTTTCTCAACTATAATGTCTTCGCATGATATATATCGGTATAAATTTCAACAAAATTGAGATTGAGAACATCAAGATACCCATAACCCCATTGTCGTACCATTGTAACGAGTATTTTTTCACACATTTATTAATATAATTATGTGCTTTGACAAAGGAAAACACACATATCATATCGACATGTATGCAATGATGTTTTGAGGAATTTATAAAAGAGTGCCAATATATCGGGTAAATTTACCGGTTTCCAATTCTTGTTGTGGGTAAGCGAATTATCGATCATATATTTCCCCCACGAACATACATATTGGCACTACAATTATCTAATACAAAATAATACAGGAAGGGACTAATGTCAAACTTCATGGAGTATATATCGTGGGTGGGAGAAGGAATATAAACTATGTTGGGCCACCTTCAAGGCTGTCACCATCAGCAGTACGGCCGGCGATTCCTGCTTCAAATCTGAAGCCATGGATCAAATGATCAGTAACACTATTAAGGTGCCGCCCCTAACTCAAAATCCTGCCAATCTCCGCCAAATTGAAGCTACAATTATTGATCAAGAAATCCCTCCTGCGATTAGCTTCCATCGCTCTTCGACGAGTTGGACCCTCGCAACGTCAAAGCTCGCATGGTGGAGGCGGATCTCCCTCGCCCATGCCCGCCGCCGTCTCTCACAAACTGGATGCACTATGTTGCGGACGAATTCACCCGCTTTGACCTAAACGACGAGGAACGTTATGCAGAAGGAGAACAGGGAACCACAACTGAAGATAATGAGTCGCTGCTGCATTGTGCTACCGTTCCTTGCAATGGTGTCCCACACAAGTGTAAGTTTCTCAAAAAAATGCTTCTATGTATAAAAACGCCCTACTAAATCATTCTTATTGATGGTAAATATATAGGTGCAATGTGGAGAAAACAGTTACATATGAACCTTCACGGTTCTTGAAGACAGTTACATGTGAACCTTCATGGTTCTTTATTCATGGTAAGTATTTTCTAATTTCCTATTTATATTGCTTACATTAAAAATGTTCCAACACCCCCCCTTAAGGTAAGCAATTTATTTCTTCTTAGGGTTTAGTAAACTAAGGCCAATTTTAGAACAACACAACCAATGCTTTTGGCTTGAGACAGGTTTCGTTAAGAAATCAGCCCACATGGTGGTTGTTGAAGTATACTGTAAAATCATTTCTTTTGCTGCTACCAATTCTCTTATAAAGTGATGTCGAGCTCTAATGTGTTTGTTTTGATCTGTGATCTTTGGGTTTTTGGCTAACTTTATACACGACTGATTGTCGCAATAGATCTTCATTTCTGAGAGTTTGAAAATGTCAAGCTCTTCAATAATTGTCTTAATCCAGATTCCTTCTTTGGCTGTGAGAGCTGCTGCTACATACTCTGCTTCAGTACTTGACAGCGCCACCGAAGTTTGTCTTTTACTTCGCCATGCTATAGCACCTCCAGCAAATGTGAAGAGCATGCCAGAGGTTGATCGAGAGGTGTCAATATCCCCTCCCCAATCAGAATCCGTCCAACCTTGTAGGGGAGCATGAAGCCATCCGTTGAGTTGGTACGAATTCTGGAATTGGAAGCTGCGGTAGGTAAGTACCATGTCTTTGGTATGTTGTAGGTAGCGGAGAACCCGCTTTAGAGCTTGCCAATGTGCTATTCCAGGATTTTGCATAAACCTAGATAGAAAACCAGCACAAAAAGATAAATCTGGTCGTGTACAACTTACCAAATACCTGACACTTCCTAAAATTTGGCGGTATGGAAGCGATGCCATGATTTTCTCGTCCATTATAGTTTGTGGACTATCATTAGAAGATAGTTTGCATGGTACTGTCATTGGTGTTTGAATAGGTTTGCAATCAGCCATGTCAAATTTCTTTAATATATCTTCCACCAACTTCTTTTGTGAAAGAGTGAGAGTACCTTCCATTCGATTTCGAGTTACTTTGATACCAAGGCAAAACTCCATTGGTCCTAAGTCTTTGACTGGAAACTTCATTTTTAGTTGGGAGATGGTCTTCCTCATAGCAGTAATTGAATTTGAGGCAATAGGGAGGTCATCAACATATACACCAAGAAGTATAAAAATTTTACCTTCCTTTCGGATGTATAAATTTGGTTCTGCCTGAAGGCGTTTGAATCCAATAGATTCAAGATAAGTATGTAGCTTCAAATGCCACATTCTAGGTGATTGTTTGAGACCGTATAAGGATTTCTTGAGTTTGCACACATGATGAGGATTCTTTGAATCTACAAAGAATGGAGGTTGCTCCATATAAATTTCCTCATCCAAGTCACCATGAAGGAAGGTCGTTTCTACATCAAGATGGTGTAATTCTAGGTTTAAGCCAGCACTTATAGCAAACATAAACCTTAGCGGAACTGCTTTAAGAGTTGGGGCAAAAGTGGCTGTAAAGTCAAGGCCTGGAACTTGTGAAAAACCTTGAGCAACAAGTCGTGCCTTATGTCGAAGTAGAGCTCCTTGTGAATCAAACTTCTTGGTCAAAACCCATTTGTTTGAGATGATATTTCGGTTTTCTGGAGGTGTAACAAGTTCCCAAGTGTCATTCTTTAGTAAAGCATCAATCTCAAGTTGCATTGCTTCTTTCCACTTGACACTATCCGGTCCATGAATGGCTTCTTCTGCACTAAGGGAAAAATCATCATTATGAAGAATTTCGAAATCATCTTGTGCAAAATCCACTTTGGGAGAAAGTTCAGCCATTAGTGTTTCTAATGGTTCAATGATCTCCATAATTTCTTTCAAGCTTCTAAACTTAGATCTCCTTGTGGGAAGACGAGGGTAAACATCTTCAGCATCGAGCGAATCAAGATCAAGATTTGGCTCCAAATGGGAGGAAACTAAGGAAACATCTTTAGGGATGTAAAATCTGTTTTAAAATGGAACCCTAAACTTGAATCAGAGGGAGAATGCCAAGATTTTCCCGAGTTTTCAAGATTTGTCGTAGAATCAACTGTTTCATAAGTTGAGTGTATTGGTTCACTATCATTTCTGATTATTGTGTCCTTATTGTTTATAGCTAAGAAGGGTTTCGATGTAGAAGCACGATCCATCGTTGGAGTTGTAGTGGCAAATATAGGACCTATTGTTGTTGTTGTTGTTGTTGTTTGTCCTATTGGAAGCACCTTTGGAACTGTTGATGTTATCGTAGGAATTTTTGTTGTTGCCACCGGAACTATCGTTGTCGCTGTTGAAACTGCTAGTTGTTGCCACTCTACTAATGTCATTTCAAGGTTTGTGTTCTCCTCCATTCTCAGCGGTTCTTCAATATGTCTTCTTTCTTTTCTCAAGTCATTTCCATTGTTCACATGCAATTGATTCTGCATGTCTTGCATTTCCATTTTTTCATGTGACTGTTCACTGTTGTAGAATAGAGCATCTTCATCAAATGTCACAGACCTACTAAAAATAAACTTTTGATTGCTAGGATCAAATAGTTTGTATCCTTTCACACCTGCAGCCTCACCATATCCAACCATGATACATTTCTTCGCATGTGGATCCAACTTCTTCCTTTTCTCTTGTGGTATGTGACTATATGCAATCGAACCGAACACTCTTAAATTTGAAAAATCTGGTTTATGTCCAAACCAAACCATGTATGGCGTGTGCAGACCTAGCACTTTGTGTGGAGATCTGTTTTGTAAATAGCATGATGTCGCTACTGCCTCTTGCCAAAACCGATGTTCAAGTCCTGCCACTTGCAACATGCTTCTACTTGCATCTAATAGTGTTCTATTCTTTCTTTCTGCCACTCCGTTCTGTTGTGGGTTGTGTGGTACATTGAACTCATGTCTAATGCCATGTACATTGCAGAAATTTTGCCATTCATTTGAGACATATTCTCCACCATTATCTGACCTAACACTGTTGATTTTACTTTGACATTGATTTTCAGCCATGGATTTATAATAGGTAAAGGCTTGGAAGGCTTCAGATTTTTTCTTTAAAAAATAAAGCATGGTAAATCTACTAAAGTCATCGATGAATGAAATGAAATAGTGATTACCAGAAATTGATTTCTTTTGGAATGGACCACACAAGTCCGAATGTACTAACTGCAACTTTCTTTCAGATCTGCGTTTGCTGAGGGGAAACTTCTGTCTCGTTTGTTTCCCATAAATACATCCTTCACAAAGTGAAAGGTATGTAAATGGTTGTGTTGGCATACCCTCTCCAAGCTTATGAATTTGGCATGTCTTCATGACTCTTGGATGTAGATGTCCGAGCCGATAATGCCATAATAAAGTATGATCAACTTGAGAGTTTCTTGAGGCAATGTGTGCTTCGATTGGTGTTTTGTCCATAGCTTGAAGGGGGTAAAGTCTTCCATGTTTGGGAGACACTATCTTTACGACTTTTCCTGATGGTAAAGTATATTTGATAATTGCACAGTTGTGATGAAATTCAATTATTGCACCATTTGTTGTGGCTTCACTTATAGACAGCAAGTTCTTCGCCAAGCCAGGAACATAATATACATTGGATATACTAATTGTTTGCTCATTGTCGATTGACAGGTGAACTGTTCCCTTTCCTAAAGCCAACTTGATTGCATTGTCACCAAATCGAACTTCCAGAGGTGTAGCAAGTTGGATGTAATCATGAAGAAGGTTTCTACTATGGGTAAGATGATGGGTTGCACCTGTATCAAACAACCATAAATTTTCCACATTGAAGTTCTGATTGATTGCCACAAATGCTTGGATAAAAGGGTCATTATCTTCTTGTTGGTTTTGTATTGAGGCTGTGTGAACATGTGCTGAGTTTCTTTTATTCTTATTCCTGTGATCATATTGCTTCTTTCTGCAGTCTCTTTCCATGTGACCCACCTTACCACAATATCGACAAATAATTTGAGAGGAAATACTAAGGGCACCTGATTTTTTATTCTGGAACGATTTTTGATTGTGGAACTTGTTTCCATCATGTATACTTGGTATGTTCTTTGTGTACTTATTATTGTTTTGAAATTTGTTTCTATTAAAGTTACCTCTCTGATTCTTCATCGTAGCAATCATTGCCATGTGTGGATTGTCTGAGGCATATTGGGGCTTTCTCCTTCGAAGGTCTTCCTGCTTCATCTTTGAGATCAGATTTTGTAGCGAAAGTGTTGGATCAGCCCCATGGATCACTATAAATGGGCCCCATGAAGTTGGTAGGGCTCCAAACATGATGTCTACCTTCATTTCTTCATCAATCTTGTTGCTCGTTGAAATTGCTGTATCATATGCAGATTGATATTTGCTGATGAAGGTGTCAAGTGAGTCATCCTCTTTCATTTCCAAAGTTACAAGGTAACGAAATGAAAGGACTTTTGTCGTTCGATCTGATGGTTCGTGGTGTTCTTTAAGAAGATCCCACATTTCTTTAGATGACTCAAGGTGTTTGACAAGATCCACTTGTCTATCTGTTAGATGCATGATGATTTCAGTCCTTGCATCCAGATCTTTCATCTTCCATTCTGTTGTTTCAGGTTCTGTGGTTGGTTGTTTGATCTCACCTTTGATTATTCTAAGTAGATCCATTCATTGTAGGATAAGTTCCATCTTTAATTTCCACATCCTGTAGTTGTTTTCATTTAATTTTTCGATTAAATACTTTCTTGTGGTAGGTGTTGTTGATGTTGCTGTTGAGGCCGTTGATGTTCCTTCACTCGAAGCCATTTCTGCAGACCTTCCGGATCGACCTGTAGAGAATGCTTAGAGAGAAAATGAATATCTAGGATTGTTTTGGCTCTGATACCATGTAAGTTTCTCAGAAAAATGCTTCTATATATAAAAACGCCCTACAGAATCATTCTTATTGATGGTAAATATATAGGTACAATGTGGGGAAAACAGTTACATATGAACCTTCACAGTTCTTGAAGACAGTTACATGTGAACCTTCATGGTTCTTTATTCATGGTAAGTAT
>ERZ1034409.325-NODE-325-length-10484-cov-2.935948_pt1 | contig 10484 bp, 4 predicted proteins | sample MGYA00520610_ERZ1034409 | MGnify/ENA primary metagenome ERZ1034409 (study PRJEB33736, sample SAMEA104288480) | Azolla microphylla | place: Ecuador | collected 1982 | study: EMG produced TPA metagenomics assembly of the PRJEB19522 data set (Is there foul play in the... | reverse complement strand
AAGGTGTTCGTCTCCACCGATGGCCGCCTGGTGGTCACCGACACAGGGAACAACCGTGTTCTGATCTGGAACACTCTGCCCCGAAGCAATTCCGCACCGGACGTTGTTGTCGGCCAGCCTGACTTGCTGAGCCGCTTCGCCAATCAGCAGCTGGCGGCCCCCACCGCCTCAACCTTGAGTCATCCGACGGCAGCGGTCATCGCCAACAATCTGCTGATCGTCGTCGACCAGGGCAACAACCGCGTCCTGGTCTGGAATTCGGTTCCGGCAAAGGCCGGCGTTCCGGCCAACGTCGAACTTGGCCAGGCAGCCACGCCTGTAGTGTCGACCGGCAGCAGCTCCAGCTCTAGCTCCGGGAGCAGCGGCGCCAGCAGCTCCAGCAGCAGCTCGAGCGGGTCTAGCAGCAGCGGCGCCAGCAGCAGCAGTGGCGGCACCGTGGGCGGAGGCACCAACTCCGCCACAGTCACCTGCACCGGCAATAGCGGCACCAACGGCTATTGCTTCACCACCGCCGCGGCCGCGGTGGATACCTTGGCGTCGGGTAGTACCACCACCTTCCTGCTCGGCCTTAACAATCCAACGGACGTGTGGAGTGATGGTTACCGCCTGCTGGTAACGGATACCGGCAACAATCGCGTTCTGTATTGGCAGCAAATACCCTTCGTCAACAATACCCTCTACAGCTACGTGCTGGGTCAGACGCAACCTGGACTGGGTGCGCAGGGCGCCGGCAACCAGGGCCTGAACGCTCCCTGGGGTGTCTACTCCGATGGGTCGAGCGTGTTCGTCGCCGACACCGGCAACAATCGCGTGATGGTCTACAACAGCTTCCCAGCCAAGAACGGCACTCCGGCCACTGGCCTGTTCGGGCAGGCCAGCTTTAAGAACACCGCGGCGAACGACGGCAACCAAACTGGAAATTCCGGAAACGTCGCCGGCAACGACACATTCAACACCCCTACCGGGGTATTCGCTGCCCAGTCCGGCGAACTGTACGTTTCGGACCGGGGTAACCACCGTATTTTGCTGTTCGAAGTGTCGTCGGCTGTCAATGGCAATAATCCGACCATCGATAACGTGGCGGGGGGCTGTAATGCCTTAGCCGCGGCGTCCCAGACCTTCACATTTTCCGCTCCGAATGCTGGCGCGCACGTCGAACAGGGGAACAGCCAGACGTTGCGTTTACTGTGGATCAAAGGCGGCGCCGCTGTTTCCGGTCGCCCCGTACAATTCAGCGCCAGCGGTGGCAGCTTGGTGACGGGCGAGGGCAGCCCGACCAACACCGCCACGCTCAACACCGGCACCGACGGTACGATCAGTCTGAGCGTCCAGTCCTCTTCCACCGGTGCTGTCACGGTAACCGCCACCGCGTCGGATCCGAGCACTGGAAAAGCCCTGACCGCCAGCGTGCCAGTGATTTTCGTCGGAGCGCCCAGTGCCATCACCGTGTCGGCACAGTCACCTCTGTCCCAGAGCAGTTCCGAGTTGGTGACCGTTCAGGTCCAAGACAGCCTGGGCAACGCCATTCCCGGCGTCAGCGTGTCCCTGTCCGTCCCGAGCGGCGGCGGTACGCTGTCGCAGCAGTCGGCCACAACGGATGGACAGGGCCAGATTCACGTGGTGTTCACCCCGGATGGAACGGTCTCGAGCGTCTTGGTCCAGGCGGCCGTCGACGGTCTCAGCCCGCAGACCGCCACGATTTCCGTCACCAATAGCTCCAACTCGAACGCCGGTAGCCTCAGCTTCGGTAACTGCGCGACGACGGTGCCAACGAACAGCACTCTGAGTTGCACCTTGACCCTTCTCAACCGTTCCGGTCAGCCCATCGCCAGCACCAACATCTCACTAGCCGCCACCCTCGGTAGCATCGCCGCGCCCCCCAGCGGGGCTTTCACCACCGCGGCCAACGGCACGGTGAACTTCACTTACCAGGCGTTCACCACCAGCAACGCTGCGGTCACCGGGGCTGAAACCCTTACGGCGTCGGCCGTGGTCAATTCGCAGACCGTCTCCCAGACCCTGAATATCGCGGTGCAGCCGGGAGAGTTCGCATTCACCTCACCAGCGGCGAATGCGCAGGTTTCCGAGGGGCGGCTGCAGCCAGTGAGCCTGACCTGGCTTGCCAATGGCAGTCCTGTAGCGGGGCAGGGAGTTACGATCAACCTGACCAACGGTGCCCTCGTCGATGGCAACGGCAATCCGGAGTCGTCGCCTCAGACTCTCAACACCCTGTCGGACGGGACCCTGACCTTCAATATCTTGCCGACTAACACTGGGGCATCCCAGGTGACGGCCAAGGCCACGGATCCGACCAGCTCCGCCACACTAAATGCTACCCTTGCGCTCAACTTCGTCGGACTGCCCGCATCCTTCACCACTCAGGACCAGTCGCCGATCGGAGCCAACGGCGTCAGCCTGGTCAGTGCTACCGTTCAGGATAACAAGACCAATCCACTTTCCGGCGTCACGGTGAATTTCACGCTGCCCAGCGGCGGCGGCACCCTCTCGTCGACATCCGCCGTCACCAATTCCAGCGGCGTTGCCAGTGTCCTGTTCTCGCCGGACGATACCAAGGCGCTAGTCAACATCCAGGTCTCGGTGCCGCCCCTCAGCCCGCAGACGGTCACGGTGCAGGTCAACGGCATCCCCGGGGGGGGATCATCGTCCTCAGGCGGCAGCTCCAGCAGCGGCAGCGGCTCAAGTTCCTCAGGCGGGTCCAGCTCAAGTGGATCGAGCAGCTCCGGCGGCAGCAGTTCGGGTTCGAGCGGCTCCGGAAGCAGCAGCTCGGGCGGCAGCGTCGCCCTGAACGGGGCGGTTCTCGCTAATGGCTTAGCGGTTTCCGGCGCGACGGTAACCGTCTATGCGGCCGGTGCCACGGTCGGCGCTCCTGCTGTGCAGATCGGGCAGGCAACCACCGGCGTGGCGGGATCCTTCAGTGCCACGTACAGCACACAACCGGCAATCGGTCAGCTGATCTACGTGGTAGGCAAGGGTGGGAGCGCCGGTGGTGGTGTCAACAACGACATCGGCCTGATGACGATCGCTGGCATCAATTGCGCCGGAAACTGCGGCTTCCCTTCCAGCGTCACGCTCGACGAGCGCAGCACCGTAGCTGCGACCTCGGTCTTGCAGAATTACATCAAGCTCAGTGCCTGCTCGGCGATCTCGGGCAATACTAATAGCGGTACCTGTGCCGCCATTCCTGGCGCCACAGGGTTGCTGGCACGAGCCGGCACCTTCGGGAACTTGTTCAATACTGCTCTCAACCAGCCGTCGGCATTCCTTACCAGCAACAGTAGCAGCGGACCGATCCAGCTCACGCTGCAGAAGATGAATACCCTGGCCGATGTCTTGGCCACATGCACGGGCAGTGCGGGCGGTACCGTCGGTGACGGCAGCAGCTGCGGCAAGCTGTTCCTGCAGACGCCGCGGACGCAGCAGGGTGCTCCCGTGTTTGCCTACGTAGCCAACACTGGTGGCAACACCGTGTCGGCTTTCACCATCAGCCCCAGCACTGGAGCGATGACGGCGGTCCCGAATTCGCCGTTCACGGTCGGTGGAAGTCCGATCGGCGTCACCGTGGACCCGAGCGGGCGCTTCGTATTCGTGCCTAATAGCGCCTCCAGCACGGTTTCGGTATTCAGCATCGCCGCTTCCACTGGCGCGCTGACTGCGGTCAGCGGGTCGCCCTACAACACCGGTAGCAGCCCTCAGGCGGTGGCGGTTACGCCAAACGCCAAGTACGTCTACATCGCCAATTTCAACGACGGCACCGTGTCTGGATTCAGTGTGAATCCAGGCACCGGCCAATTGACGAGCTTGCCGGGCTCGCCATTCCCGGCGGGAACCCGGCCATGGGCTATCGCGGTGGATCCAAGTGGCAGCTTTGTCTACGTCGCCAACCAAGGCGGCGGGGTGTCCGCATACACGATCACTGCGACCACTGGGGCTTTGACGGCTGTATCCGGCTCCCCGTTCACGGCGGGTAACAGCCCGGAAGCCGTCGCGGTTTCGCCCGGCGGCCAGTTCGTGTACGTGGCGAACTTTGCCGATGGCAGCGTTTCCGCATTCAGCGTCAATCAAACCTCCGGTGTGCTGAAACCGGTGTCGGGCTCGCCTTTTGCCGTGTCCGCGCAGCCCAATTCCATCGCCGTTGCACCCAACGGAAACTTCGTATACGTCGCTAACGGTGCAGGCATATCCGCTTTTTCAGTCAACCCTGCAAGCGGCATTCTGACCACGGTGTCGGGTTCCCCGTATACGGCTGGCGGCGGGCCATTCGCAGTGACGGTCGATCCTAGCGGCAGTTTCGTGCTGGCGACCAGTTCCTTCACCAACAATGTGTTCGCCTACACTATCAATCCCAGTAATGGCGCGCTGGCGGCGATTGGCAGCGCCGTGTCCACCGGTGCGGGTCCGGCCGCAGTAGCCATCGCCCCGGCGTCGACGACGGACACTCTCACGGCAGCCTTCGAGCTCGCCGCGAATCCAGCCTCAAATGCGGCCGGAAGCGACATCTTCGCCCTGCTACAGTCTTCGCCACCGTTTACCCCGGTGGTGACTGCGGCGCCCGCCAACTGGACCATCGGCGGACAGCGCTTCGCCTACACTGTCAATCTCGGCAGCAACGACATCTCCGGCTTTAGCATGGATCGCTATACAGGTGGACTGCTTCCGCTGTCAGGATCCCCCTACTCGGGTAGCCCGCAACAGACTGCGGTCACCGTCGATCCCAGCGGAAAATATCTCTACGTCACCGCTCAAGGAGTATCAGGCTATTCCATCGATCCTGGGACGGGAGTCCTGACGACGATGAACGGTTCGCCGTTCCCCGCAGGGAGTGGCCCCGAGGCGCTTGTAGTACCCGCCGGAACCCAGTTCCTGTATGCGGTCAACGAGGGCGGAGACGACGTTTCGGCGTACACGATCGGTGCCGGTACTGGTGTGCTGACTCCGGTTACCGGCGGCGGGGCCGGCGCCTGCGGCAACGCAACTGACCCTAAAAACTGCTTCCCGACTGGGCTGCGCCCGACCGCGGTTGCCGCCGATCCCAACGGCAGCTACATCTATGTCACCAACGCGGGCAGTAACAGTATTTCGGCCTACAACTTCAATAATACGACCGGCGCCCTCACCGCGGTCAGCAACTCTCCATTCTTTGCCGGGGCCGGACCCCTTGCATTGACGATCGATCCAACCGGCACTTATCTGTATGCGGCCAACAACAGCGGCAATAGCATCTCCGCTTATACCATCGCCCCGGCCACAGGCCAGCTCGGCGCTGTTTCCAATTCCCCGTTCGGCACAACCAATGGTCCCCAAGCCGTCGCTGTTGATCCAAACGGGCAATATCTTTATGCCTTGAGCACGGCCACCCAGAACCTGCTGGGCTTCAATCTCAATACCAGCACAGGCCAGCTTGCTGCGTTGAGTGGATCGCCATATACCGCCAACACCGGCGTGAATGCCCTGGCGATTGATTCCAGTGGCCAGGTTTGCTTGGTGGTAAGCCCGCCAACCAATAGCATCGCCGACTACTTGATCGGACCTACAGGGCAGCTGACGCAGAGAACCAGCTCGCCCTTTGCGACTGGCACTTCTCCGCAAGCGATCGCGATCAGTCCATGAATTAGTCGCGATGAGTATCCGCTTACAGGTCCCACAACAAGCTGGGCCGGTCCAAAAGCGATCATGCTATTGATGCGTTAAGAACTGGGGTGTTCGGAAAATGCGAGCTTATTACTGCTTTTAGAGCTTACTCTGGGGTCTCCCGTTTCGTGCGTTCGGTCCCTAACATCGAATCGTGCCGAGGCCGACATTAACTGTTGAGATCGCAGAGTTGGTGCGGCAAGGCTGCAAACTAAACGGCAAGGCTGACGGCGAGCTCCGTCGGCGAAGTGCCCGTCGGAATCTCAGCCTCATAGAGGAATGTGCGCGTTCCCTCCGTAAGCGTTTCGTCCGGATCTACGGTCGTCGGATGTATGTCGAAATTAAAGTTGGTGCCCGTGTTGCGGCCAACCCTGTGAGCTGGAATCGGCCCGGGGTCATTTAGCAGCCGAACTCGCATAGTCGGTATCGACGGCAGAAGCGGCTCGGGGAATCCGCTGGCCTTTGCGCTGCACTCTCTAGGGCTCAAGCGAGTCCACCGGGGACGCATTGACCGCAGGATCAAGTCGGGCCGGCAACTGGATGAAATTCGATGCTGGCATCGGTGTAGTCGTACCCCATCACCTCAATGCCGAGTTCGCCCAGCTGCTCTCGGAATCGATGCACGCTATCGTCAGGTAGTACCAGGATCTTTTTCGCGGGCTTCCATTTCAGGCTATAGCCGAAGAGTTGGCCGATGCCGGTGAACACAGACTGGCTGTCTGCCCGGGTCTTCACTTCGAACAAATAAAGGCCTTTGGGCATCTTGGCAACCAAATCAGCGTTGTCTTGATTGCCCGTTTCCTTGGCCCCAGCTTTTTTTGCCCACTCCCGCAGCGCCAATACGACGTTGCCGTGCGTCCGATTCACGGTGTAAGGTTGCCTTGCATTGATGTGGAATTCGCCAGTGAACTCCTCATTGAATTTCAGCTTCCCCTTGCCAGCATCGCCGTTGCTCGGCCGAATGCTTCCAGCCAGGGCCGGCGAAGTCTTTGTCCGATTGGCTCGCTCTTCCCGAAGCGTGGCCGCGAACTCTTTGAATTCCGAAGCGGTACGCATGAATCCTTCGAGCCCACGGAGGATGGACGCGGGCTGATCGAGTCGTCCAAGCAGCAATATCTCTGCTTCCTCGCTGCCATCGGTCACGGTTTTCCAGTCGCCATCCATATACCAGCGCTTGAAGGCAGCCTTGCCAACTCCCTCAGCGCCGCCGCCCAAACGGCCTCTGTGACCGATGTGCAGTACATCGCCTCGACCTTTCACCAGCACGCCGCTGAGCTGGCGATTGAGTCCGTCGGGAGGAATGTTGAGCTGAAAGACTATCGTGTTGGAGATCGTCGGCCGAAGCCTATCCCTATGGCCGAACGCATTACAGGCGTAGTTGGGGAGTCCTTCTCGGCTCACCGTCCAGGTTGAGAACCAAAAATCGACTTGATCCGACGTATACGCGTTCTGATCGACATTGCCGCTGGGGAAGCCAATCATGTGCCGGCCGGCGTTCGTCAATTCGCTTTTCAGTATGGAATGAAAGCGAGTGATTCCTTTCTGCAGGGTAGCTTGATCGTCAACTACGGTGTAGCTCATGAACCTTCCCCTTTCTTTCGAATACCGTTTTGGTTTCGGATGATACTGTGGCGCAATTCACCCCGCCAGCAGGCTAAGGTCATGATAACGATGGCCATTGCCGCCCGTTTTAGAACGCATGGCTCGTCTTATTATCTTTTATTTGGTAGGTAGATTCCGCCGTTCCCGTGGCAGGATATCCCCCGCCCCATGCTACATATAGAAATGCTGGTAAGCTTATAATGTATATAGTTATTATCGGAGTTACTCGGCGCATCATGGTTGCGATAGGGAAGCCGAACTGCACGGACGATCCCACAAGTTGAAAGTCGATATTGGAGTGAGGGCGCGGGGTTCAAATGGACGATTACTCATCCCCTGTGACGCCGGCGAACACGTCGGACAAGAAGCTAATTGATCTTACGGCGGCCGACCTTCTGAAGAAGTTTGGAAAGGGCGGTCACAAGCCCGGATCAGGAAGTGCTGCAGCTTTTCACGGCCTAATCTCTGCGCACCTCCTTCGAACTGTGATCAGCTTGACGTGCGATCGCAATCGGAATGGGCAATACACTCAAGATATTCCAGCGCTCAAAAAGATAGATGCCGATGTCGAAGAGCGGCTGCTACCGGCCCTGGAGCAGCTGTTCCAGCTGGATTCAGAGCAGTTCGATCGCGTTTTCAAATGCCGCACGGAAAGAAACAGGCTCGCTACTGAGCCAGGTCGGTATAAGCAAGCGGTTGACGCTGCGCTAGAGGCGTTAATGCCAGCCACCGAAATGCCCATCGAAATTGGCAAGTGCTGCGCAGATCTTGCGTCTCATGCCCTCACGGTATTCGACCTTGGCTTCAGAGCGGCGCGCGGCGACTCGGGTGTCGCGATCAACTCGGCAATCGGGGCATTGGCTGGATGCTTGGCAATCGTCGAGCTCAATCTGTTGTCTTTTTCGCCTAGTGGATGGGTGGAGGATATCCGAAAGCAACGCACCGAGCTTCGCGACAAGCTGGACAATTTGAACGCCGAAGCTCTTCGACGATTGACGGAACAGTTTGAGGCGTCAGACATGCACGACTGGTACCGCAACGAGGTGCATTCCATTGCTGTAGCTGCTAAGGCAAAAAAGACCCTCTCCAATCGAGAGATCGAGAGCTTCGCTAGGCGCCTGCAAACTGCGATGTGGAGGCACAGAAAGGTTCTCTGGAAGGTGGACGTCTCCGCGAACCCGTACATTGCGCTCGATCCGAAACTGGCGCTAGAAGCTTTGGGGTTTGCTGTGGCCCGTCCGGCGGCCATCGGGGTGAGCCCTGACGGGGCGTTCGTGGTAGCGGGTACCATCGACCAAGAAACCAAGGAGGTTTCGGTGGCCAGCCAGCCGCAGCGCGCGATCCAAAATTTCACAATGGCCCACGAGCTGGGGCACGCGATGCTTCATACGCAGGCGGTTTTACATCGCGATAGGCCGCTCGATGGCTCGGACAATGAACTTATGGCTCCTGAAGAAAAGCAAGCGAACAAGTTTGCCACGTATTTTTTGATGCCAGCGCGGTTGGTGCGGGACTCGTTTGAGCAAATATTCTCCACAGCGCCATTTCGAATTACAGCTGAAACAGCTTTTGCCCTCATGGGTGGCCCTGCAACGGGACGAACCCCGCAAGCGCTGCGTCAGCAGTGCAAAACACTCCGCGGCCTGGCGCGTTTGTTAGCGAGCGAGACGTTTTACAACGGCACCGCTTCTAAGTCACTCGCCGAGTTGTTCTCGGTGTCGACCGAGGCCATGGCGATCAGATTAGAAGAGCTAAAGCTGATCGAATTCTGAAGTCAGTCCGCTTGATCTAGTGCTATTTCTAAGATCGATAGCCTAGGCACCAGACGCACGGCAGCGAAATTAGTAAATAGGCGAAATATGGTCACGGTCGATCAAAAGGGATTGGTGGGTGTCGGACGAGTTGCGGAATTGGTTCGCGGAGAATTAGGTTGGATCTTTCGGGAACAGTTGATCTCTGACTTTGGAATCGATGCTCAAATTGAACTTGTAAAGGACGGAGAGCCGACTGGAAAGCTCGTTGGAGTTCAGATCAAAACTGGTGAGAGCCACTTCAAGCGAACCAAGAGGGGTTTGGTGTATTACGGTGAACGCAAACATCTTGACTACTGGCTGGGTTCGTCGATTCCCGTTATCTTGGTGGCTCATTTGCCTGATACGAAAGAGACGTTTTGGGCTCCTATTACCCGAGACTCCGCCACTCGCACCGGGGCTCTCTGGAAGATCACGCTTCCTTTCGAAAACGGGTTAGGCGACAAAGCTAGAAAGGAGCTTGAAGAATTGTTTTCCGGACCGCCGTCAGCGCAATTTATGCGTCGTCTGAAGGTTGACGAAGGATTAATTCAATGGGCAGCCGAACAAGAACCGATTCTTCTCGATGTCGAAATTCGATCTAACGAAGCGGTTCCATTTGTTTCTATAACCCTTAAAGTCACTGATGCAGGAAGCATCAGTTATTCTCAGGAATGGTTTTCAGGCCACACAGACCAACCGTTTCTAAATCTAATTCGAGAATTATTTCCTTGGGGGAACGCGACCATCGATAGTGATTTTTACGAAGAGTGCGTGTCGGATGACGGGCCAGTGTCAGGCTCGGGGGCGCGAGCGGGCATTTATCCGTATAAATCCGTTGAAGGTATTGGCGAATGGTATCGCTTTGCGCTCAGAGTGAATCCTATAGGCCAAAGCTTCGCAAACCTCTCTAGGCACCTCCAAATGCTGGATAACCTAGCGAGCGGCTCTTCTAAAGTCGTGTGAGATAGAGAGCCGTGTTGGAGTGAGCTATGGGACGTGCGGCTGTGCGGCCACTGGGTGGCGCTGGACATCGAGTATCTGGAAATCGCCATTGGTGTGCGCGACCGCCGGGTCGGGCAATTGCCGTTCGTCAGTGCCGGCGGCCACTACACCAAACGTTTTGGGGAGCTTATCAGCGCGATATGCCGGCATCTGTCGATCTCGGCGGTGTCGCGCTGGAGCGGGTTGTCGTGGGTGACGGTGAAGGACATGGGCGGCGCCTTTCTGCAGGCAACGCTGCCGGTATTGAACGCCCGCGACCTGACCGGATTGCGCTACGTTGGCGTAGACGAAGTGGTTCGCGCGAAAGGGCACGATTACGTCACCGTCGTCTATGACCTGGAGAACGGCGCCCTGCTGTGGGTCGGCAACGCAAGTGCGCCGACTGTAGATGGCGGTCGAAAACCGCGTAAATTTGGCGGCGAGGGGGTTCGGCGGAGC
>ERZ1034409.321-NODE-321-length-10653-cov-2.805624_pt1 | contig 10653 bp, 7 predicted proteins | sample MGYA00520610_ERZ1034409 | MGnify/ENA primary metagenome ERZ1034409 (study PRJEB33736, sample SAMEA104288480) | Azolla microphylla | place: Ecuador | collected 1982 | study: EMG produced TPA metagenomics assembly of the PRJEB19522 data set (Is there foul play in the... | reverse complement strand
CGGGCGCTGGTTCTGCTGGCTGGCGCTGGGCACGCCGCTGGGGCTGTGCCTGTGGTATCCCCTGCGCGCGGCGCGGGCGCTGGCGCGTCGTTCCATGGCCGAGGCGCAAAGAAAGGCCCCGGGCGGCGTCCCGCCCGGGGCCTGAGCCCCCGTCAGAGCTTATATGGCCAGGGCTTACTTGGTGGTCGCCGAGGCCTCGTTGGAATACGGGCTGTAGCCGGAGCTATTGTACGCCTTCACCTTGAAATAATACTTGGTGGTATGGGACAGGCCGGTGACCTCGGCGCCGGGGCTGGTGACGTAGCCCAGGGCCGTGCTGCTCTCGCCGTTGGCGCTGGTGCCCATGTAGACGTAGTAGCGCGTCGCCTTCGACACCGAGCCCCAGTTCAGGTTGACCGCGCCCTGCCCCAGGTACTTGGTGCCGCTGGCGGTGAGGCCGGCCGGCGCCGCCAGTCCGCCGCTGCTGCCGGAGCTGCTGCCGCCCGAGCTGCTCGAACTGGAGCTGCTGGAGGACGAGCTGCCGCCGCCCGAGCTGGAGCTGCTGCTGCTCGAGCTGGAACCGCCGGAGCTGGAGGAGCTGCTCGAGCTGCCGCCGGACGAGCCGCCGCCGGAGCTGGAGCTGCTCGAGCTGGAGCTGCTGCTCGAGCTGCCGCCAACGGTGGCGACAACGTCGGCGTAGAGGTTGCCGGCGTTGTAGCTGCCCCAGCCGGTGGCGTCGTCGTAGCCGGTGACCGCGCTGTAGTACAGGTTGGTGCCGCTGGTGACGTCGTGGAAGTCGCGCGCGTAGCTGGTGCCGTTCTTGGCCAGGGCGTAGATCGTCGGGTTGGCCGCGCCGGCGGCCTTGCCGGCGCCGTGGCTGGCCAGGCTCCAGAAGCCGGCCCACAACGGCGCCGCCGCGCTGGTGCCGCCGATCTGCAGCCAGCCGCCGTCGACGCTGTCGTAGATGATGTAGCCGGTGTTCGGATCGGCGTCGAGCGATACGTCGGGGACGTTGCGCATGGTGGTGGAGAACTGGCCGGACGGGGCTGATGAGGCGATGCCCTGCTGGTAGCTGGGGATGCTCCACAGCTTGCTGATGCCGCCGCCGCCGCCCGCGCCCTTGCGGCAGCGCCGCGTGTCGCTCGGCGTGGCCCACGGCACCTCCGAGGTGTATTGCTGGGTCGAGGTGGTGGTAAGGGTGGTGCCGCCGACACCGGTGACGTTGGGGTTGGAGGCCGGGTCGTCCACCAGCAACGCGGTGGTGCCGGCGTCGTAGGCGCCGCAGTCGCCGGCGGCGGCGAACAGCGCCATGCCCTCCGCCACCATCTTCACGAACTGGGTGTTCTCGGCATTGGCGCTGCTCGAGCCCTCGCTGGTCTCGTCCAGGCCCCAGGAAGTGCTGACCTCGTGCACCAGGTTGTCGTTGGCGATCTGGGTGTAGGTGTCCAGGGCGCCGGCGGCGCTGTTGGGGCCGGTGTAGACGTAGATGGTGCCGGGCTGGGCGATGGCCATGATCAGCTCGATGTCGAGCATGACCTCGCCGGCGCCGCTGGTGTCGGTGGTGCCGCCATCGACCTTCTTCTGCACCAGGGTGGTGTTCTTCAGGCCGTACTTGCTGGCGTAGGTGGCGGAGTCGGCATAGGTGGCGGAGGACAGCTCGTACACCGCCACCGCCTCGCCGCCGTTCTGGATGCCGTTGGCGTTGTAGGCGTTCTTCAGGTCGGCCGGGGTGTAGCCGCCGCTGCTGCCGCTGCCGGCATGGGCGCCGACGGTGATGCCGTTGGCGTCGACCTTCACCGGGCCCTTGTTGATCATGTGGCTGAAGCGCGGCTTGGAATCCAACGCCGCCACTTCGGCGCCGAGGGCGTTGATCGGAAACGGCGCCACCGCTTCCCGGTCCGGCGCCAGATAGCGCTTGCCTTCCAGCGTCTGCAACACATGCAGCTGCGCGCCGAAGACGTTGCGCACGGTGGCGGCGGAGCCGCTCAGGCCGAGCACGGTGCGCGAGGAGGACTCGCTGCGCACGCTGAAGCCGTACTGCTGCGCCAGGGACTTCAGCGCGTCGTACTGCGCCTGGGTCGGCGCGAAGCGCGCGTCGAACTCGGCGGAGGTGAGGAACTGGTGGTAGAGCTTGTCGCCCGGCGTGTACAGGTGCTGCAGCAGCGCCTGCAACTGGTCCTGGTTGCGCCAGGGCAGGGTCAGGGCGAACTGCACCGGCTCGGTCTCGGCCGCCTGCGCCACATAGCTCGAATCTTCCGGCACCGCGATCGGCGCCGCGGCCGCCGCGCCCGCGGTCAGGCCGAGAAATGCACCAATCGCCGCGATCCCCAAACGCTTCTGCGCCGTCAGCTGCCACGCATCCATGCGCCGCTCGTACTGTTTCATAGTCACCTCGTCAGAAAGTGAAGGATTGGTCGACAGCCTCGCGGCCGTTGCGACATCCTTGCCCCCCTGCGGGCGATCAAAAAAATCCGGCCGGTCTCCTGGTTGGAGCCCGTGCGCTTTTCGATCCTTGAAGACGATTCCCCATGCAGCGTGGACAAGCAGTGCCGCATCCAGCTTTCCCTAGGCCATCTGCAATCGAGGCTATTCTTTTTTTGTAAAGACGCGGTAAGTAAACAGTAAGAAATGCGTCGAGCCGCTGTAACCCTGTCACTGTGTTAAGAAAAAACATTCCACGGAGATGGAAATCATGGGCCGCCCGAATCCGCCCAGGTGGGCCCGCTCCTCCACTCCATGGCAGTGGCGGCAGGCCTTGTCACCGATTTGGGAAACGCACGCTCATCAGTTCGGACTACGCCGCCATCGGGGGCCGGGCGTAGGGTAGAAACGCGTCATCCAGCGGCACATTACTAATAAACGGCAAGGGGGAGTGCTCATGGCTCGAGGGGGTCGTGCGGTCCTGTCGCGCGGGGCAGGGCTCGGAGGTCTGGTGCTGGCCGGCTGCATGCTGGCGGCGAATGCCGAGGCGGGTTCGATGGAGCTGGGCCCGGTCCACGCCGACTACAAGCTGACCCTCAACTACGGCATCGCCATGCGCATGGAGAATCCCGACCAGGCGTTGATCAACGGGCCGATCGACAACTTCCAGCTCAACCCCGGCGGCCTCGCCAACGGCACCGGCTTTACCCACACCGGCCTGCCCACCACCGTCAACCAGGACGACGGCGACCGCAACTTCAGGAAGTACAGCCTGATCAACAACCGCTTCAGCGGCCTGCTTGAAACGCAGTTCAGCTGGAACAGCTACGGCGTGGTGCTCAGCGGCGACGGCTTCTACGACCAGGTCTACCACCACCCCAACGACAACGACTCGCCGGACACCATCAACAAGGACCCGCCGGTCAGCCGCTTCACCGACGGCGCGCGTTACTACGACGGCCAGCGCGTGCGCCTGCTCGACGCCTATGCCTACGGCTCCTGGCCGATCGGCGACAACATGAACCTCGACGTGCGCGCCGGCCAGCAGCTGGTGGCCTGGGGGGAGAGCCTGTTCTTCTCCGGCATGGCCATCTCGCAGTCCGCCGCCGACGCCACCAAGGCCTTCATCCCCGGCGTGGAAGTGAAGGAGATCCTGCTACCCGGCAACCAGGTCTCCGCCAGCCTCGCCGTCGGCAGCGACTGGACGGTGATGGGCTACTACAAGCTCGACTTCAAGAAGACCGAGATCTTCCCCATCGGCGACTACTTCTCCGACACCGACAGCATCGGCCCCGGCGCCTCGTTTTCCTATGGTTCGGTCAACCCGCTGTACCTCAGCTCGTGTCCCGGCCTGCTCGGCAAGCTCAGCTTCCTGTGCCAGGCCGGCCTCGGCCTGGGCGGCACTCTGATCGGCGCGCCGCCCTACATCACCGTGCCCAAGGTCGCCGACCGCAAGCCCAGCGACTTCGGCCAGTACGGCATCGGCATCAAGTACCAGATCACCTCCGGCACCACCCTGGGCCTGCACTACCTGCGCTACACCGATCCCAATCCCTCGGTCGGCTTCAACACCGGCTACGCGGTGATCGCCACGCGGCCGATGCTCACCACCCGGATCCTCAACGAGCCCACCGCCTCGTCCTACTTCCAGACCTGGTACGACGGCATCCACATGTTCAGCGGCACCTTCTCCACCGTGGTCGGCCCGGTCAACGTCGCCGGCGAGCTCAACTACCGCAGCGGCCTGGCGATCCCGGTGCAGTCGCTGCAGCTCGGCACCGTCGATCCCGAGTTCAGCCGCGGCGACCTCGGCCAGGCCCTGGCCTCGGCCATCTACGCCGTCAATCCGCACCTGTGGTTCGACAACCTCTCGGCGGTGGGCGAGGCCGGCTACGTGCACGCCTACCACGTCGACCCGGTGCGGACCCGGCCGGGCATCATCGCCGTGGGCAACGGCGACGCGCTGTTCTACAGCCGCAACGCCTGGGCCTTCCAGACCCTGCTCATTCCCGGCAAGAGCAACGTCGTCAACGGCTGGGACCTGAGCATGCCGCTGGCCCTGGGCATGCTGGTGCGCGGCAACCCCTCGATGCCCGGCGCTTTCGGCGCCTTCGCCGGCGCCGGCGACCTGCGCCTGTCGGTGGGCGCCTCGATGCAATACCTGCAAAACCTGCAGTTCTCCCTGAGCTACAGCTTCTTCTTCGGCAACGCCGACCAGAACGTGGGCAACAGCTTCATCAAGCAGAATCCTTTCGCCGACCGTGACTACATCGCGCTGAGCGTCAAGTACAGCTTGTGAAGCAGGTCGCGGTGGACTGTTCCGGGCGGACGGACGGTAGTGCCCGGCGCCGCAGGCGGTCGCGTTTTCCGGGGCTCGTGGTAAAGACCTACTAGCCCTCTAAAGTCGGCTTCGCGATGGCGTGTCATAGTATCGTCGCATACGCCCAGACCGGAAGGGCGGGGAGGCCGGCTCCTGATGGCGTCGGCCAGGCGGCGGGCGGGCGGACCCGTTAGGTTCGCCATCGGCTGGCCGGTCAGCGTGGAGCCGTGGCCGGCGTGCCGCGGCGGCGAGGCCTGGGTTGGTCCGATGATCAAGCTGTTCGCGGATGTCGCCGGAGGCGGCGGTTTCATGCCCCATGGCTACTGCCTGGCCTGGCAGCCGGGGCTGCTGTGGACCATGGCCGGCTCGCACGCGGTCATCGGCCTGTCCTACTTCTCCATCCCGATCGCCATTCTCTACTTCCTGCGCCGCCAGCCGGACCTGAAGTTCAACTGGCTGTTCCTGATGTTCGCGCTGTTCATCCTCGGCTGCGGCGCCACCCACCTGATCGAGCTGGTCAACATCTGGGTGCCGATCTACCGCGCCGACGCCGCCGTGCTGGCCCTTACCGCCGGCATTTCGCTGGCCACCGCCATCGTGCTGTGGAACCTGGTGCCGGAGGTGTCCGCCTTCCTCGACGGCCAGCGCAAGACCCGGCGCGAGCTGGTCGAGGCCAACGGCATGCTGGCCGAATCGATGCGCCAGCTGGAACTGCGCAACCACGAGGCGGAGGAGAGCGAGCGCCGCTTCCGCCTGACCTTCGAGAGCGCGCCGATCGGCCTGGCCATCGTCGCCACCGACGGGCGCATGCTGGACGTCAACCAGGTGCTGTGCAGCATGCTCGGCTACAGCGAGCAGGAGCTGCTGCAGCGCAGCTTCCAGGACATCACCCATCCCAAGGACCTGGAGAAGGATCTCGCCAACGTGCAACTGCTGCTGGCCGGCGCGGCCGACAGCTACCGCATGGATAAGCGCTACTACCACAAGCTCGGCCACGTCATCCACGCCCAGCTCGACGTGGCCCTGCTGCGCGACGACCGCGGCCAGCCGATCCACTTCATCTCGCAGGTGCAGGACATCAGCGGCCGTGTGCAGGCCACCACCGACCTGGCCGAAAGCCGCCGCCAGCTCGAAGCCGGCTACGCCCAGCTGCAGCGGCAGAACCGCGAGATCCGCAACCTCGGCGAGCTCAACGCCATCCTGCAGTCGTGCAACAGCCTGGAGGAGATGGCCGGTCCGCTGTCGCGCTACGGCCAGATCCTGTTCCCGGACTATTCCGGCGCGCTGTACCTGATGCACGCCTCGCGCAATTACCTGGAGCGGATGGCGAGGCGCTGCACAGCAAGCCGGTGTTCGGCATCGACAGCTGCTGGGCCCTGCGCCGCGGCCGCATCCACTGGCAGGACGAGGGCGGCCTGCGCTGCAGCCACATGGAAGCCGAGCCCCAGGGAGGCGGCCCGGCGGTGTGCGTGCCGGTGACGGCGCACGGCGAGATCATCGGCGTCGCCCACCTGGAGGCGCGCAACGCCGAGACCGGGGAGTGGCGCGAACACGCCGAGCAGCTGGCGGCGATGGTGGCCGACCGCGTCGGCATTGCCATCGCCAACGTCAAGCTGCGCGAGAAGCTGCGCCTGCAGTCGATCCGCGATCCGCTCACCGGCCTGCTCAACCGCCGCTACCTGGAAGAGTCGCTGCCGCGCGAACTGGGCCTGGCCAGCCGCGAGGGCCAGCCGCTGGCGGTGCTGATGCTCGACGTCGACCACTTCAAGCGCTTCAACGACACCTACGGCCACGACGCCGGCGACCAGGCGCTGCGCCTGATCGGCCACCAGCTGGAGAGCGACTTCCGCGGCAGCGACATCGCCTGCCGCTACGGCGGCGAGGAATTCTGCGTGGTGATGCCGCGCACTTCGCTGGCGCAGGCCGAGGCCCGCGCGCGCCAGGTGTGCGAGAACATGCGCAAGCTGTGCGTCACCTACCACGACGTGGTGGTCGGCACCATCACCGTGTCGATCGGCATCGCCGCCTTCCCCGAGCACGGCGCCAGCATGTCGATGCTGCTGGAGCAGGCCGACAAGGCCCTGTACCGCGCCAAGCACGCCGGCCGCGACTGCGTGGTCTGCAGCGACGCCGCTGCGTCCAAGGGCCCATAGCCGCCGCCATGCAACAGGCAGACGCACGCCGCCATTTCCGCGTGCATTACCCCAGCGCGCTGCGCCCGCAGCTGCACCTGGGCCTCGCCGCGCTCGACGTGCTCGATCTGTCCGAAAGCGGACTGCGCTGCGCCGGCAGTGTCGAGGGTCTTCATGTCGGAGCCGCCGTCGCCAGCCTGCTGCGCTTCCGCCACGGCCGCGGCACGCGTGTCGAAGGCGACATCGTGCGCCTCGGCGCGGGCGAAGTGGCGCTGCAGCTGCGGCTCGGCCCGAGCTTCCAGCTGATGCTCGGCGAGCAGCGCGCGGTGATGAGCACCAGGCGCTACAGCGTCCGCTGAGCGCGTGCCGCGCGGCCCTTGCAAGGCTGCGGTTAATCCCAAGGTGTTATTGGAAAGGTCTTCGGTCTGGCCTAAAACAGGTGCGACCGGACGGCACCATGCCGGCACCGGATCAATAAAAGCACATGGGAGGAGGCTGCCGATGCCGCGCGGATTGTTGCGAATTGTTGCGCTGGTGGCGCTGTGCCTGGGCGGCACGGCCGCCGCCGAGCCGCTGGTTTCGTCCTCCTCGATACTGCCGCTGTGGCCGCAGAGCATGGTCGAGCAGGCGCCGACGCGCGGTCCCGAGCATGTCGGCCGCAGCGGCAAGGGCAACGGCGCGGTCTCGAATATCAGCAACGCGCGCCTGGAGATCTACCGCCCCGAGCACCCGGACGGCACCGCGGTGGTGATCATGGGCGGCGGCGGCTACTTCCGCATCCAGATCGGCAACGAGGCACAGCCGGCGGCGCAGTGGCTGGCGGCGATCGGCGTCACGGCGGCGGTGCTGTATTACCGCCTGCCGGCCGACGGCTGGCCGGCGGTGGCGCCGTTCCAGGACGGCCAGCGCGCGGTGCGCCTGCTGCGCGCGCATGCCGCCGAGTACGGCGTCGACCCGGCCAAGATCGGCGTGCTCGGCATGTCCGCCGGCGGCAACCTCGCCGCCATCACCGCCACCCGCTTCGACCAGCGCTTCTACCCGCCGCTCGACGCCGCCGACCAGCTGTCGCCGCGGCCCGACTTCGCCGGCCTGGTCTACCCGGTGATCTCCTTGCAGCCCCCCTACGACGGCACCCGCAGCCGCCGCGAGCTGGGCACGCAGGGCGACGCGGTGCAGGCCTATTCGGCCGAGCTGCATGTCAGTGGTGCCACCCCGCCCACTTTCCTGGCCCACGCCGCAGACGATCCGATCGCGGCGGTGGGACAGAGCCTGGTGATGTTCGGCGCGCTGCGCGCCAAGTCGGTGCCGGCCGAGCTGCATGTGTTCGAGAACGGCGGCCACGGCTGGGGCCTGGGACAACCCGGCTCGCTGGTCTCGGCCTGGCCGCGCCTGTTCGCCGCCTGGGCCCGCAGTCACGGTTTCATGGGCGGCGCAGCGCCGCCGCAAGCCGCGCCGCACCAACGCGACGACGACTGAAAGCGCACCGCCCCGCTGCTCCGACGACCGAGACCCTGCAATGATTCCCTACCGTAAAACGGCGCTGGCCGCAGTGCTGTGCGCCTCCCTGTTCGCCGCCGCGCCGTTGCTGGCCGACGATGACACTTCCAATGCCGCGCTGCTGCGCCTGATCCAGCAGCAGGCCCAGCAGATCAAGGCGCTGGAGAAGCGCCTGGCCGCGGTCGAGGCGGAGAAATCCGCGCCCGCCGCCGCGGTTGCGGCTGCGCCGGCGCCGCAGGAAGCGGCCGAGGCGCAGGTGCGCAACGCCGTCGCCGACACCCAGCAGAGCCAGATCGACACCTTGCAGGCGCAGGTGGCGCAGATGGCAGCCGGCGGCGGCGGAGGCGGCGGCATCGACTGGAGCGGCGGCACGCCGACCTTCCGCAGCCCGGACGGCTTCTTCGCCTTCCAGCCCGACCTGCGCCTGATGTTCGACGCCTCCAGCACGCATGGCTCGGCTTACCAGGACCGCAACCTCACCGGCACCGAGGGGCGCGAGCTGCGCCTCGGCGGCAACGGCAAGGTCGGCCCGTTCGGTTATCGCCTCGACGTCGACTTCCAGGGCGAGACGGTGTCGGTCAAGGACGCCTGGATGTCGTACAACACCCATGCATTCGGCCTGCCGGTGGATTTCTACCTCGGCAACCACCTCAAGGACCGCGCCATCGAAAGCTCCTCGGAGCTGGACAACCTGCCGTTCATGGAGCGCGGCGCGGTGGCCTCGGTTCTGGAGAGCGTCAACGGCTATTACGGCCTTGGCCCGTTCGTGAAGATCTACGGCAGCAACTGGCACCTCGGCGCCAGCATCACCGGCGATCAGCTCAACAACGATGGCGCGGCCAACGACTCCATCGCCTACAACGTGCGCGGCCATTGGAATCCGCTGAAGTGGGACGGAGGCTTCGTCCACCTCGGCAGCTGGTATTACTACCAGAAGATCGCCCGCGACGTGGCCTCGGTCAACAACACGCCGACCATCGCCACCGACTTCAACGCCAACCTGCAGGTGTCGTCCGGCTCGATCGCCGATCCGCACCGTGACCAGGGCTACGGCTACGAGCTGGCCGGCGTCTACCGCAGCTTCTGGACCTACAACGAGTATGGCCGCCGCCGCATCCAGGACGACTCCGGCAACGTCTACGACCACAAGGCCACGTCGCTGGCGGCCGGCTGGCTGATCACCGGCGAGAAGCCCGGCTTCGACCAGAAGCGCGCCAACTGGCGCGACACCCTGGTGCTCAGCCCGGTCACCGGCGGAGGCCTGGGCGCCTGGGAACTGGCTTTCCGCTACGACCGCTTCGATTTCGGCGACGTGGCGAAGGGCAGCGTCGCCCATAGCTATACCTATGGCGTGAACTGGTACCTCACCGACTGGTCGCGCCTGATGCTCGAGTACATCGACTGGACCACCGGCAACCGTGTCGGCGCCTTCCCCGGCCCGGATTCCGGCAACACCATCGGCCTGCGCGCGCAGCTGATTTTCTGAACCACGCGCGCCCCAACACAGTGACCACCATGATCGCCTCCATCCTGCGTTTCGCCGGCTCCAAGCCGCTGACGCTGCTCGCCGTCGCCGGCCTGTCGCTGGCGCTGCAGGGTTGCATCCCCAGCCATGGCCCCGCGGCCGCCGCCGCCAGCAGCAGTAGCAGCAGTTCCTCCGGCGGCGTCAGCACGCCCACCGTGTGCGGCAACCTGCCCGGCGCCAGCGCCACCTACAAGGGCGGCGATACCTTCGGCGAGGAGTTGACGCTGACACTGAACCCGTCGACCCTGGCCTACACCATCACCGTCGACGCCAGCGAGCAGCGCAGCGCCGGCGCCCAGCGCAGCGGCACCTTGCAGCAGGTGCTGGGCTGCACCTACAGCAGCGGCGAATCCGGCGCGGTATTCACCATCGGCGCCGGCGGCGTGCTGCTCGGCGGCGTGCTGATGCCGAGCGGCTCGGGCTTCGTGCCGCTGCTGGCATTCCGGAACACCTTCTCCACCACCTCCACCAGCACCACCGCCTTCAGTAGCGTCGCCGGCATCTTCGACCTGATCGGCGTGCAGTACAGCAGCGGCACCCCGGCCAGCTACGGTGCCGGCGGCCGCCTGCGCAACGCCGGCACCTTCCAGCTGTGCCAGGATCCGGCCAGCGGCAGCTTCGTCACCTACGTCTCCTCCTGCGCCAACAGCGCCACCGGCTACATCTCCTACAACGGCGCGCGCAAGTCCTTCGACCTGTTCACCACGCCGGCGGCCAGCGGCGCCGTCACCACCGGCGGCACCCAGACCGGCTCGATGGTGATCGGCCTGGTCAACGGT
>ERZ1034409.319-NODE-319-length-10727-cov-2.345015_pt1 | contig 10727 bp, 9 predicted proteins | sample MGYA00520610_ERZ1034409 | MGnify/ENA primary metagenome ERZ1034409 (study PRJEB33736, sample SAMEA104288480) | Azolla microphylla | place: Ecuador | collected 1982 | study: EMG produced TPA metagenomics assembly of the PRJEB19522 data set (Is there foul play in the... | reverse complement strand
CCAACCAGGTGCTGGACGAATGCGACCTGCTGATCTGCATCGGCGCGCGCTTCGACGACCGCGCCACCGGCCGCGCCGACCGCTTCTGTCCCGGCGCGCGGGTGATCCACATCGACGCCGACCCTCGCGAGCTGGGCAAGCTGCGCCAGCCTGCGCTTGCGATCCTGTCCGACGCCGGCGCGGCGCTGCGCGCGCTGGCCGCGGCGGTGAAGCCGGCGCTGCGGGTGGAATGGCTGTCGCGCGTGGGCGAGTTGCGCCGCGCCCTGCCGCTGAAGCTGCCCGGCATCGACGACCCACGCCAGCCCTACGGCCTGATCCGCGCCGTGTCACGCCTGGCGCACCCGGACGCCGCCATCACCACCGACGTCGGGCAGCACCAGATGTGGGTGGCGCAGAGCTACCCGTTCACGCGGCCCGAGCGCTGGCTGACCTCGGGCGGCCTGGGCACGATGGGCTTCGGCCTGCCGGCGGCGATCGGCGCCGCGCTGGCCTTGGCCGACACCCGGCGGCAAGGCCGCCGGCCACCGTCCCTCTACCGCGCAGCGGGAGAGGGGGGGACCCAGCGCGGAGCGATGGGTGGGGCGAGGGAGGCCGCCGGAACGGCGGCGCCTGAAGCCGGTGCCGTGTGCTTCAGCGGCGACGGCAGCCTACTGATGAACGTGCAGGAGTTCGCCACGCTGGCGGAATTGAACCTCAACGTGAAGACGGTGGTGCTGGACAATGCCGCGCTTGGCCTGGTGCGGCAGCAGCAGGAGCTGTTCTACCAGCAGAAGCACGTGGCCTCGCTCTACGCCAGGCCCTCGGCGCTGTGTGCGGTGGCGCAGGCCTTCGGCGTGCCGGCCTACGACCTGGGGCAGGCGGAAGATGCGCAGGCGATGCTGGAAGAGGCCTTCGCCACGCCGGGCCCGGCGCTGATCCGCGCGCCGGTGGCGGTGCAGGAGATGGTGCTGCCGATGGTGGCGCCGGGAGCGGCGAACACGGAGGTGATCGAGTGAGTCGCTGAATACTTGCACCGAGGCCACAACCCCTCTCCCCTTGCGGGAGACGGAGAACGAACGTTAGGTCAAGGGGGCCTCAGCTCTTCGCCTTGCTGCTGCCGGTGGCCACCGACTTGGCATCGGCATCGCTCTTGTTGAGCATGTCGAGCAGTTCGTCCGGCGGCGAGTAGCCCGGGTACAGCGTGCCGTCCGGCAGGATCAGGCCGGGCGTGCCGGCGATGCCCAGGTCCATGGCCAGCTGGTATTCCTTGGCCACCGGGTTGTCGCACTTGCGCGTGGGGATGTTGTCGCCGAGCTTGGCCTTGGTCAGCGCCGCCTGGCGGTCGGCCGAGCACCACACGGAGATTTCCTGGTTGTAGGTCGGCGAGCCGATGCCGTGGCGCGGGAAGAACACGTAGCGCACGGCGATGCCCTTGGCGTTGTACTCCGCCATCTGGCTGTGGAACTTGCGGCAGTAGGGGCAATCGAGGTCGGTGAATACCGTCACCGTGTACTTGGCGGCGATCGGCGGCGGCGGCGCGAACTCGATCATGTTCTTGTCGCCGAGATCCTTCAGCGCGGCCAGGCGGTCGGCGCGGCGGCGGTTCTCGGTGATGCGCTCGCCGGTGTCGACGTTGACCAGCTCGCCCTGCATCAGGTACTTGCCGTCGGTGGAAACGTAGGCGAATTCGTGCGCATGCTGTACCTCGTACCAGCCGCTGATCGGCGCCGGGCGCACCTCTTCGATGGTGATGCCCAAGGCCTTGGCGATCTTGGCCTTGACCGCTTCCGCGGCACTATCGTCGGCGGCGAACAGGGCACCGGCGGCGAAGGCGAGCGCCAGGCCGAGGGCGGAGACAAGCAGGCGTTTCATGGGGAGTCCGTGCAGCGAGAAATGGTAAAGGGCCGCTGGGGCGCAGTGGCCTAGTATGACAAAAAGCGGCGCCGCGGGCTGGGTCGCAGGGTAAATACACCCTTTCCGCCCCAGGGAACGAAATCCTTGCCCGATCATGGCGTTGTCGCCTGCGGCCGCTGGCTGTCCGGCCGCGAAACGCCGGCCGGCACAGGCCCCGTCCTGAGACCGCGATTCGGAGGTCAGGGCTTGTTGCATTTCACCCGCGCGGATGATGCTGCGCATGCAGCTGCTTCAGCCTGGCCCGCGCCACATGCGTGTAGATCTGCGTCGTCGACAGGTCCGCGTGTCCCAGCAGCGTCTGCACCGCACGCAGATCCGCGCCGCGCTCCAGCAGGTGCGTGGCGAAGGCATGGCGCAGGGTATGCGGCGACAGCTTCGCGGTGACGCCCGCCTCCAGCGCGCGCCGCTTGATCAGCGCCCAGAAGTTCTGCCGCGTCATCGCCTCGCCGCGGCGGCTGAGGAACACGGCGTCGCCGGACCCGGCGTTGGCGAACTCGGGCCGGCCGTGCTGAAGCCAGCGCCGCACCGCGTCCATCGCCGGCACGCCCATCGGTACCATGCGTTCCTTGCCGCCCTTGCCGACCAGGCGCACCACGCCGTGCTCCAGGTTCAGCTCGTCGCGGCGCAAGCCGACCAGCTCCGACACGCGCAGGCCGGAGGCATACATCAGCTCCAGCATGGCCCGGTCGCGCAGGCCCAGGGTCTCGTTCTGGTCCGGCGCGCCGAGCAGGCGGTCGACATCCTGCAGGCCCAGGGTCTTGGGCAGGGCGCGGCCCAGGCGCGGCATTTCCAGGTGGGCGGCGGGGTCGTCGGGACGGATGCGCTCGCGCACCAGCCAGCCGTAGTAGCGGCGGCACACGGTGATGAAGCGCGCCTGCGAGCGGGCGCTGAACGGGCGGGCCTTGTCCTTCACGGCCAGGGCCGAGCGGTGCGCGAGGTAGCCCTTCAGTTCGCCGGCGCCGGCCTCGTCCAGGGGCCGCCCCTGGCCGCGCAGCCAGCGCGCCAGCAGGGCCAGGTCGGAGCGGTAGGCGGCGAGGCTGTTCTGCGACAGGCCGTGCTCCAGCCACAGCATGTCGGCGAAGCGCTCGATGCCGGCCTGGTCGGCGGGGTCGAGGGCGCCCGGCGGAGCGGGATCAGACTGAAGGGCCATCGCCCTATAATACGGCCCGATTCCATGAGCACCACGCCCTCCCCCGCCGCCGGTCGCGCCGATCCGGCCCGCCTGTTCCGCACTGCGCTCGGCCTCTACGCCATGGCGATGATGATCGTGGTGCTGTTCCTGCTGTTCTGCCCGCTGATCATCCTGGCGCCGACCCTGCGGCTGCGCCGCGCCATCGGCCGCCTTGGCGTGCGCGTGTGGATGGCGGCGAGCTTCATCCCGTTCCGCGTGCGCGGACTGCAGCACCTGCCGCCGGGGCCGTGCATCGCCGTGTGCAACCACGCCAGCTACCTCGACGGCATCATCGTCACCGCCGCCCTGCCCGGCCGCTTCACCTTCCTGGTACAGCACGGCGCGGCGGACTGGCCTTACGTCGGCTGGATCATCAAGCGCATGGGCGTGAGCTTCGTCAACCGTGGCTCGGTGCGCGCCGCGGCCCTGGCCACTCGCGAGCTGATCGAGCGCATCGGCGCCGGCGAGTCCTTCGCCATCTTCCCCGAGGGCACCTTCCGCGCGCCGGCGGCGCTGCTGCCGTTCCATTCCGGCGCCTTCATGATCGCGGCGCGCGCCGGCGTGCCGGTGGCGCCGGTGGTGCTGCGCGGCACCCGCGCCCTCTACGGCGAGAAGCAGAAGCTGTTCCGCTGGCACCCGGTGAGCATCGAGGTGTTCCCGGCGGTGCGGCCGGCCGGTGAGGACCGCGAGTCGGTCCAGAACTTGCGGGATGCGGCTCGCGCCACCATCCTGCAGCACTGCGGCGAGGATGACGGCGCCGACCTGCAGTTCCCCCCCAAGAAAGCCGCCCGATCCGCCTGACCCCATGGCCCAGCCCCAGAACCTGCACGGCCGCGACATCACCTCCGGCGCCACCGATGGCGCGCCGCACGAGGTCCAGCCGACGCCGCGCCAGCGCTACGACGCCGACCTGAAGAAGGCGGGTTTCGTCTCCGACGCCGCCCAGGCCCACGCCGTGGACGCGCTGCAGAAGGTCTACGACGAATTGGTCGAAAATCCGCCGAAGAAGCGCTTCGGCAGCTCGCGCCTGACCTACCCGCGCGTCCCCGGCCTGTACATGTGGGGCGGCGTCGGCCGCGGCAAGACCTACCTGATGGACGCGTTCTACGAGGCGCTGCCGTTCGGCCGCAAGCGCCGCACCCACTTCCATCGCTTCATGCTCGACGTGCACGAGCGCCGCAACCGCTTCCCCGACGAGCAGGATCCGCTGCTGCGCGTGGCCGAGGAGATCGCCGAGTCCACCCGCGTGCTGTGCTTCGACGAGTTCTACGTCTCCGATATCGCCGACGCGATGATCCTGGCGCGCCTGTTCGAGTCGCTGTTCAAGCGCGGCATCACCCTGGTCGCCACCAGCAACGTGGCGCCGGACCTGCTCTACAAGGACGGCCTGCAGCGCGAGAACTTCCTGCCCGCCATCGAGCGGCTGAAGCAGAACTGCACCGTGCTCAACGTCGACGGCGGCACCGACTACCGCCTGCGCGCCCTGCACGGCGTGGAGCTGTACCTGCACCCCTGCGACGCCGCCGCCATGGACAAGCTCAACCAGCGCTTCCTGGCCATCGCCCCGCACGGCCGTTGCGAGAGGATCGAGTTGAAGATCAACGACCGCCCCATCGCCGCGCGCTGCGCCGCCGAGGGCGCGGTGTGGTTCGATTTCCACGAGCTGTGCGACGGCCCGCGCAGCGCCGCCGACTACATCTCGCTGGCGCGCACCTACCACACCGTGATCGTCTCCTACGTGCCGCTGCTGACCAGCGACGACGACAACGCCACGCGCCGCTTCATCAACCTGGTCGACGAGTTCTACGACCGCGGCGTGAAGCTGCTGATCGCGGCGGAGGCGGCGATGGAGGGGCTGTACCTGGGCACCAAGCTGAAGTTCGAGAGAACGGTGTCGAGGCTGATCGAAATGCAGTCCGAGGAATACCTGGCGAGGCCGCACCTGACATGAGCATGACCGTGCAGTACGCCTCTACCCGCGAGGAAGTGTTCCGCTGGTATCTGGGCCTGTGGAAGAAAACCATCTGGAAGGTGCACCTGCTGATGCTGTTCGCGCCCATGGGCATCGTCGCGCTGCGGCTGGTGTCCTCGCATCGGCCGCTGGCGGCCGATGCCCTGCTCGAGTCGCTGGGCTTCGGCGTGGTGATCGTTGCCATCATGTGGGCCTATCCGCTGTTCATGTACAAGCCTTATCCGCGCGTCCTCACCATCGACGCCGCCGGCATCACCAGCACCATCGGCAAACGCAGCGGAGTGCGCCGCTGGGCGACGATCGCTTCGATTCATGAGACGGATGAAGGCTCGGTCGTGATGCAGCTGAAGAACGGCAACGCCTTCATCGTGCCGTTGCGCGCCTTCCACTCGGCCAAGGCGCGCCAGGAGTTCGTCGAAGCGGCGCGCAGCTGGCTGACCATGGCGAATCCTTGAACGGGCAGCCGCAGCTGCCGCGCGTGCTCGGCGCGGCGCACGCCACCGCCATCGTCGTCGGCACCATCATCGGCAGCGGCATCTTCCTGGTGCCGCGCGAGATGATGCAGGCGGCCGGCTCGGCCGGACTGGTTTATCTGGCCTGGATCGCCGGCGGCCTGCTGTCGCTGTTCGGCGCGCTCACCTACGCCGAGCTGGGCGCGGCGCGGCCGCAGGCCGGCGGCGAGTACGCCTACCTGCGCGACGCCTACGGCCCGCTGGCCGGCTTCCTCAACATGTGGACCTGGTTCGCGGTGGCCAAGCCCGCCTCCATCGCCAGCGTGGTCATCGGCATCACCCGCGTGCTCGGCACCTTTCCGGCGCTGGCTTTCCTGCAGCACCCCATCGCCGATGGTGTGCCGCTGCTGTGGGCGCAGCCGGTGGCCATTGCCTGCGCCTGGTTCGTCACCTGGCTGAACTACATCGGCGTGCGCAAGGCCGCCGACTTCCAGCTGGTGTTCACCTGGGCCAAGGGCCTGCTGGTGCTGCTGATCGTCGCCTTCTGCCTGTTCGGCGGCCATGGCGACAGCGCCAATTTCCACACGGTGCTGCCCGGCGCCACCGGCGGCTTCAACGGCTTCATGGTGGCCCTGCTCGCCACCCTGTGGGCCTACGACGGCTGGAACGATCTCAACATGGCCGCCGGCGAGGTGAAGAACCCGCAGCGCAGCCTGCCGCTGGCGATGGTGCTGGGCGTGCTGATCGTCGCCGCGCTGTACATGGCCACCAATGCCGCCATCCTCTACGTGCTGCCGCCGGCGGACATGGCCGCCTCGCCGCGCCCGGCGGTGGAGGCGATGCTGCGCAGCGCCGGGCCGCTCGGCGCCGGCCTGGTCTCGGGCGCGATGGCGCTGAGCATGCTGGTGACGCTCAACGGCACCGTGCTCTCCGGCGGCCGCGTGCCCTACGCCGCCGCCCGCGACGGCCTGTTCTTCCGCGGCATGGCGGCGGTGCACCCGCGCCACCACACGCCGGCCAACGCCCTGCTGGTGCAGGGCCTGCTGGCTACCGCGCTGCTGCTGTTCAGTGCCCGCTTCCAGGCCCTGTTCGAGCTGGCGATCTTCGCCGAGTGGCTGGTGTACATGCTCGCCGCCAGCACCGTGTTCGCGTTCCGCCGCCGCGCCGGCGAGCCGCCCTCGCCCTACCGCATGCCCGGGTATCCGTGGGTGCCGGCGCTGTTCGTGCTGGCCGCCGGCGCGGTGCTGGTCTACACCTACGCCAGCAACCTGCAGCACTCGCTGATCGGCACCGCGCTGATCCTGGCCGGGGTGCCGGTCTATTGGTGGATCAGGCGGCGCGGGGCGGGCCTCGCCACCGGCTGATCACGGCTCGCCGGGCAGCGCCGGGAACGCCGCCGGCGGCTTGCGGTGGTGGGTCGCCGCCTCGTAGGCGCTGGCCACCTTGAGCATCAGCGCCTCGTCGCCGGGAGCGCCCCAGAATTCCAGGCTGAACGGCATCGGCTGCGCCATGCGCGACTCGGTGGCACCGGCCACCGCCTTGTAGTCCTTCTTGTCGTCGCTGAGCACGAAGCGCGGCTCGTAGACCACCTGGTTGAAGCCGGCCGGCACCACCATCTCCGGCACGCCCAGCAGGTCGGTGATGGCGAAGCCGTTGGCGCCACGCCCGTCGGCGGCGGGCTCCTGGGCATAGCCGATGCGGCCCGCCGGCACGGTGATGTTGGGCTGCACGAACACGTCGATGCGGTTCTCGCGCATGGCCTTGAGCATGGCGTAGCGGAACAGGGTGTGCATCTTCACCCGGTCGATGCCCTGGGCGCGGGTGTCCTGCTGGTTTTCCTCGGCGAAGTTCTGCGCGCCGGTGGCGCGCGTCTCCATGTACCACTTGGAGTTCGCGGCGTAGGCCGCCATGTCGCCGACGCGGGAATCGCCGCGCTCGGCCAGGTATTTGGCGATCATGAAGGCGTTGCGGCCACCGTCGTCGATGTCGCTGATGATGCGGCGCATGTTGAGCTTGGGCGACAGCGGCGCCTTGAGCATGGCCAGCTTGACCAGGTAGTCGCGGCTGGTGACGTCGACGCCCGGCACGGCGAACTCCAGGCCGTCGCCTTCCTTGGCCTTCTGGAAGAAGTATTCGGGCGCGCCGATCGGCAGGATCTCGGAGAAGGCGTCGGCGAAGGTGTAGCTCATGTTGGGGATGGAGGGATCGTCCGGCCACTGCGGGTCGACCGATTCCACCAGCTCGGCGCCGAGGCGGTCGCGCAGCACCGTCTTGAACTCGCGGTCGGCGAGTCGCTGATCGCCGCGTCGTTGGGCGAGTGCTTGACCATGTACTCGCGCACGATGCCGATGCGCAGGCCCTTCAGCCGCTTGTCGCCGGCCTTCAGGTTCTTGACCACGGCGCTGGCGTAGGGTGCCTGCGCGCCGAGCGTGCGCGGCTGAGCGGTGAAGAAATCGTGGCTGTCATACCAACCGTCCTTGGGATCCTTGACGGCGTCGACCACGCGCGCCGCGTCGCCGAGCGAGCGGCACAGGATGCCGGGGCGGTGGTTGATGAAGCCGGCGGTGGAGCTGCCGAACTCCGAGGTCAGGCCCTTGGTGGTGACGAAGCTGGCCACCGAGTTGGCGTTGGCCGGGATGCGGCAGGAACCGCCGGTGGTCTCGCAGATGGCGCAGGTCGCGAGGTTGGCCGCCACCGATGCGCCGGCGCCGCCGCTGCTGCCGCCCGGCGTGCGCGCCGTGTCGTAGGGATTGCAGGCGTTGCCGCCCCAGCTGCTGCGCACGTTGTTGGTGGCGATGTAGTTGGTCTTGCTCCTGGACTTGCCCTTGGTGCCGTTGAAGCTCGGCTCCGAGGCGACGGTGACGCCGATCATGATGGCGCCCTTCTTGCGCAGCTGCGCCACCACCTTCATGTCCCACGGCGCCGCGTCCATGGCGTAGTGCACGTCGTTGCCGCCGGTGGAGCGCATGTCCTTGACGTCGTACCAGTTCTTAACCGAGATCACGGTGCAGTACATCGGCAGCTTGTCGAGGTCCGGCTTGCTGCCGTACTTGGCATCCATCTGCGCCGCCAGCTCCACCGCGTCCGGCTGCTTGCGGAAGCTGTCGCATTCCTTCGGGCAGTGCGCCGGCAGCGGGCCGCTGGCGGCATCGCAGTCGGCACTGCAGGATTGCGAGCGCTCGCCGCGCAGGTTGAGGGTTTCGTAGGCGTTGAGTTGGCCGGCGTTGGGCACACCGGCAACCATGCCATATTGCTGCTGCACGGCGGCATTGGAGGCGGTGGCCTCCATGCGGCCGAACTCCAGCGGCAGGCCGGTGTATTGCTGCAGGTCCGGCAGCATCTCGGAGGCCGGCACGGTCTGCGTGGGGAACTGGACCGGCGCCGCGCCGCGCGTCGCGCCGGTGGCGGCGGCGATCAACTCGCCCTTGGGCGTGACCAGGCGGGTGCAGGCGCCGTTGTAGGCCTTGATGCGCTTGATGTACGCCTGCACCAGGCCTTCGCAGGTGATCTGGCCGCTCTTGATGCCCTGCTGGATGTCGTCGATGCTGGCCTCTTCCAGATGGAATTTGGCCGCGGCCGCCGCCGGCGCGGCCGTGCCGATCCACGCCGCGGCGGCCAGCACCACAAGGGCCACGCGCCGTGGATGCGCGGCGAAAAGACGGAAAAAGCGGCGGCCACTACGATCCATGTTGCGCATCCCGGGGCGATGGTTGGCATAGGTAGGACGCGGCTACGGCCCCTCCCCCCACCTTCGGCGGCTCACGGCCTGCCCGCGCGGTGCCGGCATGGCCGCGTCATCTCTGCGGCATCATCGGCACAGGGGGCTGGATGGCAGCGCCACCCGGGCCGCGTTGAAGCCGGCAGCAGCAACACCGGGTGCCTCGATCGACCCGCCTCACACGAACAGCGGCCGCTCAGTCGCCCTCGCGTTCCGCCGCCGCCCGCCGGCCCTGCTCGCGTATTTCCGCTTCCTTGCGCGCCTCCTCGATCTGCTCCAGCACCGCGCCGACGTCGGCCTCGGTCTGGTCGTGCTCGAACTGCCCGGTGAGCACGCTGTCGGGCCGCAGCTTGCGGCCCTGGTACAGCTTCCAGATTTCGTGGGCGTATTCGCTGGTCAGCAGTTCCGGCGCGTAGCGGCCGCAGCAGGCGGTGATGTTGTTCACGTCCCGCTGCAGCATGGCGAAGGCGTTGTTGTTGCTGGCGGCGTCCACCGCCTGCGGCAGGTCGATGATGACCGGGCCACCAGCATCGACCAGCACGTTGTATTCGGACAGGTCCCCGTGGATCAGGCCGGCGCAGAGCATCAGCACGATCTGCCGCATCAGGAAGGCGTGCCACTCGCGCGCCTGCTCCGGCGTGGGCTGCACGTCGTTGAGGCGCGGCGCGGCATCGCCATCGGCATCGCGGATCATCTCCATGATCAGCACGCCACTGAAATAGCCGTGCGGCTGCGGCACGCGCACGCCGGCGGCGGCGAGGCGGTAGAGCGCGTCGACTTCGGCGTTCTTCCACGCCTCTTCCTGCTCGGCGCGGCCGTGGCGGCTGCGCTTGCCCATGGCGCGCGCGTCGCGGCTGCCGCGCGCCTTGCGGCCTTCCTGGTATTCGGCCAGCTTGTGGAAGCCGCGCTTGTTGGCCTCTTTGTAGACCTTGGCGCAGCGCACATGGCTGCCGCTGGCGACGAGGTAGACCGAGGCTTCCTTGCCGCTCTTGAGCGAGCGCAGGACGCTGTCGATCACGCCTTCTTCGATCAGCTCTTCGAGGGCCGGGGGGGTTTTCATCAGGCATTGTGCCTGATCCGCCTCGGTGTGGCGGCCGTCGTCCCCCTTGCCGCGGCAGGGGGACGATCGATCGCGAGGGAGACGCTCAGGCCGGATAGTCGGTACGCAATCCCAGCTCGCGCCAGCGATCCAGCTCCGCCTTCATCTCCTCCAGCTTGGTATCCAGCGCGCCGATAGCCTGGGCGCCGGCGGTGAAGCGCAGCGGCGGCTCGGCCTCGGCGGCCAGGCGCACCAGCGCCTCCGCCAGCCGCACCGGGTCGCCTGGCTGCTTGCCGTTGCGCTGCTCGAACGAGGCCCGCGCCTGCTCGCGCCTCGCCTGATAGTCGGGCACCGCCTGCCCGCCGAAGCGCAGCGACTGCGGCGTGAGGAAGTCGGTGCGAAACGGACCAGGCTCGACGATGGTGAGACGGATGCCGAACGGCGCCACTTCCCCGGCCAGGGCCTCGGTGAAGCCCTCCAGC
>ERZ1034409.316-NODE-316-length-10826-cov-2.999350_pt1 | contig 10826 bp, 14 predicted proteins | sample MGYA00520610_ERZ1034409 | MGnify/ENA primary metagenome ERZ1034409 (study PRJEB33736, sample SAMEA104288480) | Azolla microphylla | place: Ecuador | collected 1982 | study: EMG produced TPA metagenomics assembly of the PRJEB19522 data set (Is there foul play in... | reverse complement strand
GCAGGTAGTCGTCGATGTGGTAGCCGAAAGTCAGCTCGTGCCGCTGCCCGAACAAGGGTTGCGGCCGCCAGGTGCCGCGCAGCTCGCCGGTCTGCCAGCCGGTGCCGTCCTGCTTCTGGTCGCTGCCGGCCAGGGTTTGGCCGAAGTTCGAGGCGGAGCGGGCATGCTCGTCGAGGAAGTCGTAACGGCTATAGGCAAGCTGCCAGTCGAAGGCTCCGTTCATGTTGCTGGCCAGCGACACGGCGTTGAGCATGTGCAGCTCTTCGGTAGTGCCGGGGTTGAGGCCGGATACGGTGTAGGCCTTGCCGCCGATGTTCACCGGGCCGTTGTAGAACGGCGAGCCGCTGCCATCGCTGAGGAAGCTCTGGGCGCTGGTCATGGAGTTGTCGCGCCAGAAACCCAGGGTGTAGAGGGCCCGCAGCGTGGGCGTGAAGTCCCAGGCCAGCTTCACCTTGCCCTGGTCCTGGATCGAGTGGTCGATGGAGTAGCCGCCAAAGACCAGGCGCGCGTTGCCATTCTGGTCGGTGTCCTGGTAGGCCCCGCTAACCGGAGTGGCAGAGGCGCCAGCCGCCTTGCTGGACAGGCCGGCGGTGGAGAAACTCATCGGATGGCCCTGGGCGTTGAGATGGTCGTAGGTCACCCAGGCCGAGAAGGCACCCCAACGATCGCCGGCCGCCAGGCTCAGGTCGCCGCTGGCGTTGTGCTCGTGCGTGCCATAGAGGCGGAAATCCTCCACCGAGCCGGTCAGCGCGGCGTGGAACTCCGCCTGTGTCGGCATGCGCGTTTCCAGGGTGATGACGCCGCCCATGGAGTTGCCGGGGTACAGGGCGCTGAACGGGCCATACATGACGTCGACCCGCTCGATCTCGCTGGGCGTGACCAGTCCCCAGCGCGGCGGGAAGGCGTAGCTGTTGCCGAGCAGGTTGGAGACCAGCAAGTCGTCGGCGTAGACCAGCGACTCGGCGCTGGAGACGGTGCCGGTGGTGCGGGTGGAAACGATGCCGTTGCGGTCGCCGATGTAGCGCTCGCGCACTTCGATGCTGGGCAGGTATTTGATTGCCTCGGCCGAGGTCATGAGGTTGACGCTGTCGTGGATCTGCTCGGCGCTGAGGCTTTCCACGACTGCGGGGGCGCTGGCGAGAGCCGGCGGCAGCGGCTTGCTGCGTGGCTTCTCGCCGGTCACGACCACGCCTTCCAGGGTGGTGGAGGCCGCCAGCGGAGGGCCGGAATCGGAGGACGCAACTACATCGCCGGGCACAGCTTGCTGGGCCAGCAGGGGCGCCGGCAGCGCGAACATGCCGGCGATGGCCGCCGCTCCCACGGCGGCCATCGAGGTGGACAAACGGCTCACGAAATTCTCCCTAGATATCGAGTCGATTCAGCCGCAAAGGCCGGAAGCAGATCCCTGCAGCCATTGCTGCAAGTCCTGCAAGGAAGCGCGTCCGAGGTTGGGGATGCACTTCAGGCGCCGTGGCGGCAGGGCCTCGACCTCGGCACGGCTGCGCAAGCCGAAAGCGCGCAAGGCGTTGGCGGTCCGGGTGGCGAGGCCATGGGTCCAGTCGCTGTGGCGACGCTGGTTTACGGCGAGATGACGCAGGGAGCGAATCGTGATGGGCCGCGGCAGCGGCTGTGAAAGCGAATACATGGTGGTGAACTCCTGATCGGCGCGCACAGGCGCGCAAAGACTAGCCACCTCCTGGTATCAGGAGGACGGCCGCTCAGCGGGGATCAGGAGTAAAGCGGAGGCGCGCGCGAAGGCGGCCGAATGCGGGAAGCGGCAAACGCGAAGGAAACGCCGGAGAAATGCAGCGGGGCTGCGGCACCGACGAGAACGGAAGGAACGACGACCGGCGCCGGGGGCAGGCTCGGAGCCGCAGCACTGGCGAACGGGCAACCCAGGTGCGCATCGCCTGCCGGATGGCCCGGACTGGCCGGATCGCGGCCATCGGCAAGCTGCTCGGACTCGGCCCGGGTGAAGGCCTGCGGGGCACGCAGGCTGGCAAGCGGGCCAGCGGTACAGAACGCGAGGACCAGTCCGCGCTGCCCGGCGCGGTGCTCGGGCATGAAGCCGTCGGGAATGAGCGCCCGCAGCAGCACCGCGGCAACTGCAAGCCACAGTGCGAATTGCTGGTAGTGCTGGCGGCGGAAAGTCTGCAAGGTAGCCCCGATTGAACCGCTACATGCTAGTGGGCGGCATGGGGGCGTGTCGAGTGCAGCCGAAAAATTATGTGCATAGTCCGGCGCCGACTAGGCGCTACCTCTCGCGGGAGCGATGAGGCTGTATCAGCTTTGGGCCGTCAAACCGCACATGCCTCAAAATCCGGAAGCTGACATGCCCTTCAAGGACCTGATATCTCTCGGGTTCCGACCGCTCAAGCCAGCCACTGGGTTGGCTCCCCCGCCCTGCCGCAAGTAGTCGCGACGCGCTGGCACTATCCTAAGATTCGAAGATCTGAGCCTGATCTTCGGAGGGCGGCACCACTGGCGCCACCAGCTTTGATGTCCGCTGTCGGCGGCAGCATGTCGCATCTACGACCGCAACCGCCACATAACCGCCATCAAAGTTGCAATCGACAAAGTCGACGACTGGCAATAGCTGCGATCAATTCCGTGCCAGCCGCAGTAGGGCGCCCTCGTTGATCGACGGGATGCGGCGAAATTCCTCGCTCAGGTAGTCCATGAACACCGCCGCCCGCCGCGGCAGCAGACGGCGTGCTGAATAGAGGATATTGATCGGCGTCGCCAGGGTGCAGTGCTCCAGCAGGAGAATTTTCGCCTGCTTGTTGCGCACGGCTTCCTCGAACAGCCACACCGGCGCGTAGGCGATCCCGACGCCGTCCAGCACCACTTGCTGGATGCCGTCGGGTGTATTGACCCGGAAGCGGCCGTTCACCTCGACCTGGCCGCCGCGAAAGGCCCAGCTGCGGCCGGCCGAAGCCAGCGAGTAGATGATGCAGTTGTGCCGTTTCAGATCCTCCGGCGTCTTTGGCGTGCCGTGCTTCCTCAGGTAGGCGGGACTTGCGACGCAGATGCGCTCGGCGCTGCCGACGCGACGCGCCTTCAGCGCGCTGTCCTGCAGGTTGCCGATGCGCACCGCGAGGTCCACGCCCTCCTCCACCAAGTCGACAAAGCGGTCGCTGATCTGGAGATCAATTTCCAGTTCCGGATAGCGTGCCAGCAGAACCTTGATCAGCGGCAGGATGTAGGGGCGGCCGAGGGACGTGGGGCAGGCCACGCGCAGCAGGCCGCGCGGCACATCCTCGCCACGGGCGTTGGCCTCGGCTTCGTCGACCGCGTCCAGCACCCGCCGCGCCTCGGCGTAATAGCGCTCGCCTTCCGGCGTCAGCGTCAGCCGGCGGGTGGAGCGGTGCAGCAAGCGCGTGCCCAGGCGCTGCTCCAAAGCGGCGATGTGGCGGCTGACATTGGGCTGACCGGTGCCGAGCTCGCGCGCCACTGCCGAGAAGCTGCCGGTCTCGACCGCGCGGACGAAGCTCTGCATCGAGAGAAAGCGATCCATTGTGGGCCCCGGCTATTCATGCGTTTCAGGCATTAATTATATTCAAAACTATTGTCTTATCAGGAGGAGACATAGCGCCCAAGCTATGCGCCACGCATTCGTCCCTTCAGGAGATCGGACATGGGCAACAGGCTGACAGCGGGCCACGCATTTCCGGCGCTGCACGCAAGAACCATCCATGGCCAGGAGCTGGCCATCCCGCATCCCGGCCACTGGGTGCATCTGCAATTCCGGCGCTTTGCCGGTTGCCCGGTCTGCAATCTGCACCTGCAGGCCTTCGTGCGCCGCCATACGGAGATTGCCGGCGCCGGAGTCGAGGAAGTGGTGGTGTTCCATTCCACGGATGCCGAGCTGCTGCCTTATCAGGGGAAGTTTCCCTTCGCGGTGATCGGCGATCCCGAGAAGGAGCTGTACAAGCGCTATGGTGTCGAGACCTCGGTGGCCGCGATCCTCAATCCTGCCGCCTGGGGTGCCGCGCTCAAAGGCAACCTGGCCAAAGACAAGCCAAAGCTGCCGCTGGCACCGAACGGCGGCATCCTGGGCCTGCCGGCGGATTTCCTGGTGGCGCCGGATGGGATGCTGCGCTTCGCCCACTACGGCGCCCATGCGGACGACCACTGGTCGGTGGAAGAGGTGGTTCGGCTAAAGCTTCAGGCCTCCCAAGCGGGGGCGTAACTTCAACGAAAGCCTTCGCAGCTCGTCCGGTTCAGCACGGCCTTGCACACTTGACAGCGGCTGCCAAGAGCGACGGCCCCATTTTTCCCGTTCAGTATGTAGTCCAACCTAACCACCCGAGGCGATTAATCGAATCCGCCGCTCTGAGCTTCCTGCGTCTTTATCGTACTATCCAGTAACGGAATTCGAGTAGAGCGAGACGCTTTGATGCCTACACGCGCAGAAAATCAGAAGAACCGGCGGTCCGCCCTTGTGAAGGTGGCTTCGGAACTGTTTCTAGCCAGGGGATATGAAGGCATCAGCATTGACGAGGTGATCGCCCTAACTGGCGGCACCAAGACCAACGTCTACACCCTCTTCGGCGGCAAGGCGGAGTTGTTTGCAGCGGTCGTCGATGAGCAGTGCCAGAAGCTGAAGCACCTATTTGCTGATTTGGATCTCTCCGGATTGTCTCCCGAAGAGGCCTTGCGCCGCGTCGGGCGTGCCTACCTGACCACATTGCTGTCCAAGGCCTCGGTGCGGCAGCACCGGCTGATGGTGGCCGAGTCGGGGCGCTTTCCTGCACTGGGGCGGCGCTGGTTCAAGGCCGGGCCGGAAGGGGCGCGGACCGCCCTAGCGTCGAAACTGGAAGGGCTGCCGGGGTTCGGCTCCAAGGCGCAGACCCGGCAGATCGCCACTGCCTTCCTCAATATGTTGGGCGGGGAGCCCCTGATGCGGCAGCTGGCGGCGGGTGGCACGCCGCCCTCGACGCGCGAGATCAACAGCTACGTCGACGATGCCGTCACCCTGCTGCTGCAGGGGGCGCTGGCTTCAAAGAAGCGCTGACGCAGCTCCACCGCCGCGCCAGCATCGTCATTTCCCCGTCGAACAAAACGATCAGGCTGCGGCAGGCACGGCTTCCAGCTCCCGCGCCGCCCGCTTCAGCACACGTGTCGCGGAGGATAGGCTCAGCCCGGCGATGACGGCAGCCACCGCGATGTCCGGCCAGGAGCCGCCGCTGGCCCAGACGCCGGCGCCGGCCAGCAGCACCGCCAGGTTGGCGAAGCAGTCGTTGCGGGTGCACAGCCACACCGACAGCGCCTGGCTGTCGCCCTCGCGGTAGCGATACAGCAGGGCGGCGACCGCCAGGTTGGCAAGCAGCGCCAGCGCCGCCACGCTGCTCATGATGCCGGCATGCGGCAGGGTTCCCGATAACGCATGGATGGCGGTGCTGGCAGCAACCCAGATGCCGAAGCCGGCCATCACCGTGCCCTTGAGCAGTGCAGCGCGGGCGCGCCAGCGCTGGGCCAGGCCGGCGACCGACAGAGCCACGGCGTAGTTGGCGGCATCGCCGAGGAAGTCCAGGGCGTCCGCCCGCAGACTGACCGAGCCGGCGGCGAAGCTGGCGGCAAGCTCGATACCGAACATCACCGCGTTGACCGCCAGAGCTACCCACAGCGCCCGCCGGTAGCCGCGGACCGGAGTCTTTTTCTCGCAGTGATGCTCGCAGCAGTCCATGAATCACCGTATTGAATGGATCTGAACCCGGGGCCAGGATAAAGCCTGTAGTCACTACAGGGTCAAGGCATGGCCAGCCTCAGCATCGGCGCGCTGTCGAAAGCCGCGGACACCCAGGTGGAGACCATCCGCTACTACGAGCGGATCGGCCTGCTGCCGGCGCCGCCGCGCACCGGCGGCAACTACCGCAGCTACAGCGCAGCCCACCTGCAGCGGCTGGTCTTCGTGCGCCGCAGTCGCGACCTGGGGTTCACCATCGAGCAGGTGCGCGGGCTGCTGACGCTGGCCGACGAGAAGAATCGCCCCTGCGCGGACGTGGACCGCATCGCCATGGAACACGTTGAGGAGATCGAGCGCAAGATCGCCGACCTGGCGGCGCTCGGACAGGAACTGAAAGCCCTCCTGGCCTGCTGCGGCCGCGGCACCATCTCCGACTGCCGCATCATCGAGGCGCTGGCGCCGGAATCGGTCGGGCCATGACGCTACTCAACACTTTCGTCCTGTTCGTGCTCACGGCGCTGGCCGAAATCCTCGGGGGCTACCTGCCGTACCTGTGGCTGCGCAAGGGACATTCGGCCTGGCTGCTGATTCCGGCGGCGGCGAGCCTGGGCGTATTCGCATGGCTGCTGACCCTGTATCCCACCGCAGCCGGGCGCGTCTACGCGGCGTACGGGGACGTCTACATCGGCGTGGCGCTGCTCTGGCTGCGGCTGGTCGCCGGTGTGCGCCTGATTACCTGGGATGCGGGCGGCGCCGCCATCGTCTTGCTCGGCATGTCGATCATCGTCCCCGGCTCCAAGGCCTGAAGCCAGCCTGTGCGGTAACTCGCTGTGGCTGTGTGCCCGTGCTGGGTCCAGGCGCGTCGCTGCCGGCGCGGCACATCTCGGCGATCTTGCATTCCGTCCAATAATCCTGATCGCCGCGCGCCGGAAATTCGAATTCCGGTGCCAGCGGCCCCGTGGTCTGCTTTCGCCATCGGTTTGCTTTTACCCGTGGCGACTGCGGTCCAGTCGCAAGGCATGCCGGATCGGGAAGCATGCCGCGCCACCCGGCGTCGATCCTCGTTCGTCCACCGGGCCTTCACTGGCCCACCACCCCGCGCGGGACAGCTCCCGCCCGGGAAGCACTGTCCGCGCTTTTGCACGGAGAGTCGCCATGTCCACGTTGCACTATCGCCAGCCATCCACGGCCGGCGCCATCGTCGTACGCGAGCTGTTGGGCCGCTATGAGATCCACGGCCAGCTGTCGGAACAGGATGTGCTGGATGCGGCATCGGAGATCCTGCTGGAGCAGGTGCGGCGCCAGGGCGTGCTGGACAGCCCGAGAGCCGTCCAGAAGTACCTCCAGCACCGCCTCGGCGGGCTGGATCACGAGCGCCTGGAAGTCCTGTGGCTGGACAGCCAGCGCGGGCTGATCGCGGTGGAGACGCTGGCGATCGGCACGCTCAACCAGGCGCCGGTGTTTCCGCGCGAGGTGGTCAAGTCGGCGCTGCGGCACAACGCCGATGCGGCCGTGCTGGCCCATAACCATCCCTCGGGCCACGCCGAGCCCAGTCCGGCCGACCGCAGCATCACTGAGCGGCTGAAGCAGGCCCTGGCGCTGATCGACGTGCGCGTGCTCGACCACCTGGTCGTGTCCGCCACCGAGGCCGTGTCTTTTGCCGAGCGCAGCTGGATCTGAACGCCGTTCCATCGGGCCTCTACGCCCTACACCCCGCCGGGGAGCTTCCCCGACAGGGGCGGTTCTCCGGCTTTTTTCTGGAGAATGCGATGTGTGATTCCCCCAAGACCCCCAGGGTCGAGACCGAGATCGAGGATTTCTTCGGCCCGGTCATTTCCGCCTACACCCGCCGGCAGGCGCTGGCCGATGGCGTGCTGGTCGACGTCTCGGCGATGGCCTGGGAAGCGGGCTTCAAGTTTCCCGTGTCCCTGTCCCGCGCCGCCTGGGAGCACTGCGTGGCCTGGACCGACGCGGACAGCGCCCGGCAGACCCATCAGGACTAGGACGGCCGGCTGTGGGACGTGCTGTGGATGGCCTGGGTCAAGGTGCGCATCAGCCCCAAGGCCGGGTCCGTGGTGCGTTACGCGCTGTTGCGCATCCCGCGCGACGGCGTGGCGACCGAAGCGGTCAAGACCGAGCTCAAGATCGTCCTGTCCAACGGCGACGACGGTGAGCCGGTGCTGACCATCCTGCTGCCCAACGAGGATTGAACCGATGCCGAAATTCACCGTGGATGTTTCCGAGGAAGACCTGAAGCTGATCGAGCGCGGCCTGCTGCGCATGAACCACAGCGACGGCAATTCCCATGGGCCGCTGGACGTACAGCGCCTGGCCGCGATGCTGATGCAGGATGTGGCCCTGGCGGTGCGGCGTCCAGGCAGCTGGGAGGGCGACCACATGTCCCAACTGTTGTGCGCCCACGGTTACCCCCTCTAGCTGCCCTCTCCCTTTACGCCTGCACAGGCGTCTTTTTGGAGCGGCGCGCACGCCGCTGCACACAGACGTCCTGGTTTCATCCCTGGTGACGTGGGCTACGTCGCACCCAAGCAGCTTCGGACCGGGCAGAGCTGCGCCGATGTTTGGCGGTCCGTCTTCCACCCAGGCCTTGCGCCTGATCCTCATCCGCGGAGCCTTTCCCGGGCCTGCGCTTCATTCACCTATCGGGGTCCGTCGCCCCGCCGGGGTGCCGCGGCCCCTGCGTTCATCAAGGAGCTACGAGCATGACCACCGAAGTGCTTTTCATCAGCCTGGTGCCGAATCCGCGCTTTCCCCTCGGACAGGTCGTTGTGACGGAGGGCGTCGACGACCTCATCCACCAGGGCCGCCTCAATCCCAACGAGTACCTGCGGCGCCATCTCAATGCCGACTGGGGCGACCTCGACGAGCCCGACCGGCTGCAGAACGATACGGCGCTGGAGTTCGGCGAGGACCGGCTGTTCTCGTCCTACCAGATCGCCCCGGGCCTGAAGCTGTGGATCATCACCGAGCGGGATCGCAGCGTCACGACGCTGCTGTTGCCCAGCGAGTACTGATTCCTCCCCCCCTTGGCGCGGCCACCTTCGGCCGCGCCTATCCCCCACCCGCAGAGACCCGCCCCTTGTGAGGCGGCGTCTTTCATTTTTCCACTTCAAGGAGACTAACGATGTTCGATCTTGCGCCGGCGACGCCGGCAAAACTTCCCGTGCTGATGGAGGTCGTGGAGGCGCCCGGGCTGTTCGCCGACGCCCTGCTGACCGACGAGCGCGGCAGCCTGTTGTTCATCTCGCTGTGGGGCCGCGACACCGCGGTCCAGGAGCTTCTGGCGCGCATGACGCTGGCCAGCGAGGAAGGCGGCATCCGCACGCTGCACGTCAACACGGACGACGGCCCCCAGGTGGTCCATCTGGATCGCATGCCCTGCATGGACAAGCACACCGGACGCATGCCGCCGAGAAACCTGTTCGGCGACCTGATCCAGCTGTGGGTCTACGACAAGCTGGCGGTCGAACCCGACCGGGCCAACCGGCGGGCGTTGATGCTGTACCGGCCCGGCCAGGAAGGCGACGCGGTGCTGCAGGACCGGCTGTGGACCCTCGTCAAAGAGGTCTGCCACCTGCCCCTGCTCGACCCCTGGCGCGAATCCGTGCTGGCCCTGCTGGAGCTCAACGGCTGGATCCATTCCCTGGCCGGCCGTGCGATCGCCGCTTTTCGGCTGGACCTGGGCGATGTGAAGTTCGAGCAGGAGATCTCGCTGCGCGTACGCCGGCATGAGCTGCAGCTCGATGGCCCTGACCTTCAAATCTCTATGAAGCACCGCCGCCGCAAAGCGGCCTGAGCCGCACCCGCGGCATTTCACTCATGACCCGGACGGGGCACGCCACCCCGCCGGGGCCGGTGTGCCCCTTCCTTTTCACTAGGAGACACACCGATGCTCGATGAACTGAATCCGGCGGCCGAGCCCGCCGATGCCCTGGTCGTACCGCTTTCGGAGTTCGTGGCCGATTTCGGCGACGGGCTGCTGGCCGCGGTATCCCGCCAGAACCCGCCCGTCTACGATGGCGTTCCTCCCGCCGCGCGCGATGCGGTGATGGACGGCCTGAAGCGCAAGCCTTTTGCGGCACAGCGCGAGGTGGTCCAGGCCGTGGCCAGGCTGCTGGTCGATGCCAACGAGCCGGCCGCGATCGTCAACGGCGAGATGGGCGTGGGAAAAACGCTCGTTTCGATCGCCGCCGCGGCAGTGCTGCAGCAGACCGAAGGCTATGGCCGCACCCTGGTCATCTCGCCGCCCCATCTGGTCTACAAGTGGCGCCGGGAGATTCTGGAAACCGTCCCCGGCGCCAAGGTGGTGGTCCTCAACGGCCCCTGCACCCTGGGCCAGCTGCTCCGGCTGCGGCTGGCGTTTCAACAAGGCGCGCCCTGCGACCGCCACGAGTTCTACGTGCTGGGACGGGTGCGCATGCGCATGGGCTTCCACTGGCTACCGGCGTTCACCACCAGGCCGCTGATGTACCGGCCGGAGGCTAAGGAGTCCGGCGAGCGGCCGGAAGCCCGGTTGATGAAGGCGGTCTGCTGCCCCGGCTGCGGGACGGTGGTCACCGACACGGAAGGCGCACCCTATACGGCCGAAACCTTCCCCGCTGATTCGCGCCTGCGCTGCGCGCAGTGCCGGGGTGCGCTGTGGACGCTGGTGCGCCCCCAGGCGCAGCCGAAGTCGCGGCACGAGGTGCTGGCGGACTCGTTGTGCCAGATCCCCACCATCGGTCCGAAGACCGCCGAGAAGCTGATCGGCACCTTCGGCGAAGAGCAGCTTGCCGGGATGCTCGAGGACAACCTGTTCGAGTTCGTCAACCTGATGGACGCGGACGGCGAACTGGTGTTCTCGGATCGGCAGGCCAAGCGCATGGAACGCGCGATGGCGACGATGGAGTTCTCGCTCGGCCAGGGTGGTTATCAGCCCACGGAGTACATCAAGAAGTACCTGCCAAGCGGCTTCTTCGATTTCATGGTGGTGGACGAAGCCCACGAATACAAGTCGGAAGGCTCGGCGCAGGGCCAGGCAATGGCGGTGCTGGCGACCAAGGTGCGCAAGGTGCTGCTGCTTACCGGCACCTTGATGGGCGGCTACTGCGACGACCTATTCTACCTGCTATGGCGGGCG
>ERZ1034409.315-NODE-315-length-10838-cov-2.460911_pt1 | contig 10838 bp, 10 predicted proteins | sample MGYA00520610_ERZ1034409 | MGnify/ENA primary metagenome ERZ1034409 (study PRJEB33736, sample SAMEA104288480) | Azolla microphylla | place: Ecuador | collected 1982 | study: EMG produced TPA metagenomics assembly of the PRJEB19522 data set (Is there foul play in... | reverse complement strand
GACAGGCCGACCAGCACGAATAGGCCGATCTGCGTGAAGATGTTGTTGTCACCGCCGGTCAGCCAGACGCCGGCCATCGCCGCCATCACCACCAGGCCGGCCATCACCGGGTGCGCGGCGTGCTCGCTGCGGGCGAAGAAGTACATCACCACGCCGGCGACGAAGCCGATGGCGCTGCCGTTGAGCAGGCCCAGCAGCAGCTCCTTGCGCAGCAGCGGCCCGGCGGTGTCGCTGGTGTACTCGTCCAGGGCGATGCCGCGCAGGGTCACCGCCAGGGTCTGGCAGCCGGTGTTGCCGGCGACGCTGGAGAGGATCGGCAGGAAGGCGGTGAGGATCACCAGCTGGCTCAGGGTGTGGCCGAACAGGCTGACGATGAAGCCGACCAGCAGGCCGGTGAGCAGGTTCACCTGCAGCCAGGGGTGGCGCAGCTTGAGGCTGCGTGGCCATGGCGACATCAGCTGCTCCTCGCTGTTGACGCCGACCATCAAGCCGCTCTGCGCACTGATCTCGAACGCGCGCGCCTCGAACAGCGCGGCGCCGGCGACGGTGCCGAGCAGGCGGCCCTCGTCGTCGCACATCGGGTACAGCGGGTAGTGGCGGCGCGCCGTCTCGCGCATCGCCTCCTCCACCGTCATCTGCGGCTTGAGCGCGAACGGCTCGGCCAGCATCACCTCGGCGACGCAGGTGCTGGGCGAGGCCAGCAGCAGGTCGCGCATGGTCAGCAGGCCCTTGAGGCGGTTCTCGGCGTCGACGACGTAGGCGTAGGTCACCAGTTCGTGCGACAGCGACAGCTCCCGCACCTTGAGGATCACCTCGGCGACGCTGGCGCCGGTGTGGAACACCGCCTTGGCCGGCGTGGCCAGCACGCCGATGCGGTCCTCGCCATGGGGCTGCGCCGCCACGTCCTCCGCCGTGGACTGCTCCAGGCGCGGGTCGAAGGCGTACAAGGTGGCGCGGTGCGGCTCGTCGTAGCGTTCCAGCAGGGCCTTGCGCGTGTGCGGATCGAGCCGGCTCAGCGCCGCGGCGATCAGCGCCTCGGACTTGCCCTCGAGCAGGTGGAACGCATCCGACGGTGCGCGCTGCCGCAGCGCCATGGCCAACTGGCGCACTTCCCTTTCCCGCGGGGTGGCGGGTCCCTGGTCCATGGACATATGGCTGCAGCCTCTGTGCCGGGCATTCCCTGAAGCCCGATCTTACCGGCGGCTTGCATCCAGGGGCAAAGCCCATATGGGGTGGGCCGCACCCCGAGGCAGCCGCGCCGCGGCCGGCGCTAGTACTTTGGGACCAGTTCAGCCGCCGGCATGGGACTTGGCGAACTGCTGCGCGACGCGGCCGGACCGCGAGGCGCGGGACAGGGCCCAGCGCAGCGCCAGCTTCTCCGTTTCCTCGTCCCAGCCGGCGTGGCCAAGGCGCTGCAGGTGCAGGCGCACCAGCTCCAGGTACTGCTCCTGGCTGAACGGCGGGAACGACAGCCACAGGCCGAAGCGCTCGGACAAGGCGATCTTGTCCTCGGCCGATTCGCCCGGATGCAGCTCGCCGTCGACGAAGCGGTACTCCTCGTTCTCGCTGCGGTACTCGGGCATCAGGTGGCGGCGGTTGCTGGTGGCGTAGATCAGCACGTTGTCCGGCGGCTCCTCGATGCCGCCGTCGAGAGCGCCCTTCAGAGCCGCCAGCGCCGGATCGTTCTGCGCCACGCTGAAATCGTCGACGTAAAGCACGAAGCGCTCGGCGCGCTCGCGCAGCGGTGCCACCACGTCGGGCAGGTCGGTGAGGTCGTGCGGATGCACCTCGACCAGGCGCAGGCCGGCGGCGGAGAACTCGCCGAGCAGGGCCTTCACCAGCGACGACTTGCCGGTGCCGCGGCTGCCGGTGAGCAGGGCGTGATTGGCCGGCCTGCCGTCGACGAAGCGGCGCGTGTTGGCCAGCAGCTCGGCTTTCTGCCGCTCGATGCCGAGCAACTGGTCGAGGCGGGTGTAAGAGGGGTAGGCGATCGGCTGCAGCGCGCCGTTGCGCCAGCGGTAGGCGAGGGCTTGGTCGGCGGCCATCGGCTTGGAAAACTCCTTGGGTAATGAGAACTGGCGCACGCTGCGCCGCGCAAACCCCTTGTGTAGGGGGTGCGCGCAGCGCCCGGACTTTCTAGTCTAACCGTGCCGGCTGATTCTGCTCTTAAGCCGGCGATTCGGGGGCGTTGAAAGTTGGCGCGGTACCAAACGGTGCCGCGCTTATTTTTTGGCAATCTCGACGCCTAATGCACAACTCCGTCTAGCAGCGGCTGCCCCTGGCGAAAAGCGTGGCTGACGCCATCCTGCCAAGGCCACCGCCCCTCCCGATCAGGGTAGATCAATTGCAGCGCTTGGAACGCAGACCCTCGATAAAACCATAGCGCGAAGCCGAGATGCTCGCGATATTGTGCGAGCGGCACTGGTCGAAATGCGCATAGGTATTGGTTAAGAATTTGATCCGTCTGCGTTCCCGCCTGGTAGCAGGCGCCCGCTCGAATGTTGTCCCCGGCCACATTGAGAGCTGCGTGTGCAATCTTGCTCGAAAGGCCGAAAACGATCAGTTCCGGATGTCCGAAGTTGTGCTGCAAGCCAATGGTGTAGGCGAATTCAGGCCTTTCCGCGCTTGCAAACACCTTCACGACATGCCAGCCGTGAATCTGAACATCAGACACTACTTTGCGTTCTGACTCATCGGCCGGCGTCGGCAATCCAGAATCCATGCCGCCATTCTCACGCCAGTTTCTTGTGACGGCTGCGACGGTTCACGCCCGGCTCCGAGCCGGTGCGGCGACGGAAGTCGTCCTCGTACTCGCGGTAGTTGCCTTCCAGGAACACCACCTCGCCGCTGTCCTCGAAGGCGAGGATGTGGGTGGCGACGCGGTCGAGGAACCAGCGGTCATGCGAGATGATCATGGCGCAGCCGGCGAAGTCCAGCACCGCCTCTTCCAGCGCGCGCAGGGTTTCCACGTCGAGGTCGTTGGTGGGCTCGTCGAGCAGCAGCACGTTGCCGCCGGCCAGCAGCAGCTTGGCCAGGTGCAGGCGGTTGCGCTCGCCGCCGGAGAGGTCCTTGATGCGTTTCTGCTGGCTCTCGCCCTTGAAGTTGAAGCGGCCGATGTAGGCGCGCGAGGGCATCTCGAAGCTGCCGGCGCGGATCATGTCGTTGCCGCCGGAGATTTCCTGGAACACGGTCTTGTCGCCGTCCAGCGCGTCGCGCGACTGGTCGACGTAGGCGAACTTCACCGTCTCGCCGACACGGATGCTGCCGGCGTCAGGCTTTTCCTGGCCGAGCAGCATGCGGAACAGGGTGGTCTTGCCGCGGCCGTTGGCGCCGATGATGCCGACCACGGCGCCACGCGGCACCTTGAAGGTGAGCCCTTCGTACAGGGTGCGGCCGCCGTAGGATTTCTTGACGTCGTTGACCTCCACCACCAGGTCGCCGAGGCGCGGGCCGGGCGGGATGTACAGCTCCTTGGTCTCGGCGCGCTTCTGGAATTCCTGCGAGGCCAGCTCCTCGAACGCCTGCACGCGCGCCTTGGACTTGGTCTGGCGGCCCTTGGGGTTCTTGCGCACCCACTCCAGCTCTTCCTTCATCGCCTTGGTGTGGGCGTCTTCGGTCTTCTGCTCCTGCTCCAGGCGCTTTTCCTTCTGCTCCAGCCAGGTGGAGTAGTTGCCCTGCCAGGGAATGCCGTGGCCGCGGTCCAGCTCGAGGATCCAGCCGGCGACGTTGTCGAGGAAGTAGCGGTCGTGGGTGACGGCGATGATGGTGCCGGGGAAGTCGTTGAGGAACTTCTCCAGCCAGGCCACCGATTCGGCGTCCAGGTGGTTGGTCGGCTCGTCGAGCAGGATCATGTCCGGCTTGGACAGCAGCAGGCGGCACAGCGCCACGCGGCGGCGCTCGCCGCCGGACAGCTTGGTGACGTCGGCGTCCCACGGCGGCAGGTTCAGCGCCTCGGCGGCCTTGTCCAGGATCACGTCGAGGTTGTGGCCGTCGTTGGCGGCGAGGATGCCTTCCAGCTCCTGCTGGCGGGCGGAGAGCTTGTCGAAGTCCGCGTCCGGCTCGGCGTAGGCGGCGTAGACCTTGTCCAGCTCGGCCTGGGCGTTGGTGATGTCCGACACCGCCTCCTCGACGTTGCCGCGCACCGTCTTGGCCGGGTCCAGCTGCGGTTCCTGCGGCAGGTAGCCGACCTTCAGGCCCGGCATCGGCCGCGCCTCGCCGTGATAGTCCTTGTCCACACCGGCCATGATGCGCAGCAGGGTCGACTTGCCGGCGCCGTTGTAGCCGAGCACGCCGATCTTGGCGCCGGGGAAGAACGACAGGGAGATGTCGCGCAGGATTTCCTTCTTCGGCGGGACGGTCTTGCCGACCCGGTTCATGGTGTAGACGTACTGGCTCATGGCTTGCGAGGGACTTTGGGGCTGCGAAAAAAAGGGCGGCGCGGGGCCGGAGGCGGATTGTAGCGAATGGGCGGCCCCCGGCGCGCGGCCCACAGCGCCACCCACGGGCCGGGGGCGATGAGCGATACTATCGGCAATTCAATCATTTCCATCGAAAAATGACCTCTGCAGCCATCACCGCGGACGACGTACGCGACGCCGCGCGCCTGATCGAGGGGCAGGTGCTGCGCACCCCCTGTGCCCCCTCCAAGGTGCTGTCCAAGCTCGTCGGCGCCGAAATCTGGCTCAAATTCGAGAATTTCCAGTTCACCGCCTCGTTCAAGGAGCGCGGCGCGGTCAACAAGCTGGCGCGCCTGTCGGCCGCCGAGCGCGCCGCCGGCGTGGCGGCGATGTCGGCCGGCAACCACGCCCAGGCGGTGGCGCACCACGCCACCCGGCTGGGCATCCGCAGCGTCATCGTCATGCCGCGCAACACCCCGTTCACCAAGGTGCGCAACACCCGCGACCTCGGCGGCGAGGTGATCCTGCACGGCGAGACCCTGGCCGACTCCTACGACTACCTGCTGCGCGAGCTGATCGAGGGCAAGGGCATGACCCTGGTCCACCCTTACGACGATCCGCACGTGATGGCCGGGCAGGGCACGGTGGCGCTGGAGATGCTGGCCGAGGTGCCGGAGCTGGACACCCTGGTCATCCCCATCGGCGGCGGCGGCCTGTTTGGCGGCAACGCGGTGGCGGCCCATGCCCTGCGGCCGGACCTGCGCATCGTCGGCGTGGAATCCGCCGGCTACGCCTCGGCCTACGCCGCGCTGACCGGCGAGCCGGCCCTGGTGCGCGGCGGCCCGACCATCGCCGAGGGCATCGCGGTCAAGGGCATCGGCAAGCTGACCCTGCCGCTGATCCGCGCCCACGCCCACGAGCTGGTGCGGGTGGAGGAGGCGGCGATCGAGCGCGCCGTCGGCATGCTCGCCAACGTGGAGAAGGTGGTGGCCGAGGGTGCCGGCGCCGCCGGCCTGGCGGCGCTGCTGGCCGACCCGGCCAAGTACGCCGGGCGCAAGGTCGGCCTGATCGTCACCGGCGGCAACATCGACCCGCGCCTGCTGGCCTCGGTGCTGCTGCGCCAGCTGGTGCACGAGTCGCGCCTGGTCAGCCTGTCGATCGAGATCGAGGACAGCCCCGGCTTCCTCGCCCGCGTCGCCGGCTGCGTCGGCGTCAGCGGCGGCAACATCGTGCAGGTGCACCACGAGCGCCTGTCGGCCGGCCGCCACGCCAAGAGCGCGACGCTGGAGATGCTGATCGAGGCGCAGGACGAGGGCCACGCCAACCAGATCATCGCCGACCTGGAAGCGGCCGGGCACGTGGTGCGCCGCGTGCTCGGCGGCTACGGCGAGTTCGAGTAGGAGGCCGGCGGCGCTTGGACCTGCACCTGCTCCTGCTGCGGCTGCGCTACGCCTCGCCCGAGACGGCGCAGCTGCTGCACATTTTCCTGCTGGTGGCGGCGGTGCTGGCGGCGCACCAGCTGTGGGTGCGCAGCAGCCCGACGCGGCGCGAGCTGGAGCAGGCGGCGCTGCGTGGCGGACTGATCGGCCTGGCGCTGTGCCTGGGCCTCGCAGTGGCGGCCTGCTTCTGGGGCTACCAGGGCGGCGCGGCGCGTGCCCGCAACCTGCAGATCGCCGGCGCGGCGCCGCTGCGGGTGGCTTACGGCGCCGGCGGCGCGCCGCTGATCCAGGTGTTCACCGCGCCCGGCTGCGGCCCCTGCGCCGAACTGGAAGCACGGCTCGGCCCGGTTATCGAGGCCGGCTACGCGGTCGAGTACCTGCCCAGCCCGCTGAGCGAGGAAGACTGGCTGCCGATCGTCTCGGCGCTGTGCGCGCCCGATCCGCACGCCGCCTTCGAGCATCTCTACCGCATGGCGCAGCCGCCGCAGCCCGGTGCGGTGCGGCGCGTCTGCGACGACCGCGCGCGCCTCAACGAAGCGGCGCTGAAGCAGCTGACCGGGCGCCTGGTCTACCCCACGGTGGTGATGCCGGACGGCTTCGTCCTGCTCGGCGCGCCGTCGCAGGCGACCCTGCTCGGCTACCTGCACGCGGTGGCGCCGCCGCGCCTGCGCGGCGCCGGCCCGGAGATCGGCATTTGAGCCGGGGCGGCTCGCAGCTCGGCCTGTTTCCCGAGATCGGTGGCCCGCAGCGGCGGCGGCGCGAGAACAAGGCGCGCATGTTCTTCGCGCTGTGGCCGGACGAGGGCACGCGGCTGGCGCTGTCGCGCGCGGCGCTGCACATCCCGCCCGGCGATGCGGCGCGCGTGTCGCTGGTGCGCACCGAGCGTTATCACATGACCCTGGCCTTCCTCGGCGAGATCGAGCCGCTGCAGGCCGAGGCGGCGCAGCGCGCCGCCTCCGAGGTGCGGGCCAAGCCGTTCAAGCTGCGGCTCGACACCGTCGGCCATTTCGAGGGACCCAACGTGGTGTGGATCGGCCCTTCCACCCTGCCGCCGGAGATGAGCCAGCTCAAGGCCGAGCTGGATCGCGAGCTGCTGCGCTTCGGCCTGCCGGTGCTGGCCGGCAAGTACATCCCGCACATAACCTGCCTGCGCGGCGTGCCCGAGGCGCCGGATGCGCCACCGGTCCGGATCGACTGGCGGGTGGGCGAGTTCGTGCTGGTGAAGAGCGTGCTCAAGCCCGGCGCCTCGAAGTACAAGATCGTGGCGCGCTGGCCGCTGATGGCCAACGACCTGTTCGGCGAGGTGCCGCTGCCGCCGCGGGATTCGGCATTGGAGTAGGGCGTAGGCTGGGTTGCAGCGTAGCGGAAACCCAGCAACTCATTCCGGAAGAAGCGCTGGGATTCGCTGCGCTCGTCCCAGCCTACGAATCCTTTTGCCGATGTGAGATACGCACTTCCGCTTCCACGCTGCCGCGTGCCAGCCGTGCCTCGATGCGCGTACCCGGCGGGGCCTGCGCCGCGTCGGTGAGCACACGGCCCCCGGCATCGCGGACGATGGCGTAGCCGCGCGCCAGCACCGCTTCCGGGTTGAGGCTGTCGAGCAGCGCCTGCCGTGCCTCGGAATTGATTCGCAGCTGAAACGATGCCAGTTCCTCGTCGATCAGCGCGTTCAGGCTCTTGGTGTCGTCGGCATAGCAGGGAATGGCGACCGCAGCGGCAGCGCTTTCCGCCGCTTTGCGCAGATTGGCGCCCTTCTTCAAGTCTCCCGCTTCGATCACGATCCAAGCATTGTCCGGGGCCTGCTCGGCAAGTCCGGCCACCGCATCGGCCAGCCCCTTGTCGGCGCCAGCGCCCTTGATCCAGATCAGCTTTTCGCCGCCAAACAGGCCGGTGGAATTGGCTTCGTCGAACAGGCGACCGGGGTCGCTGCTGATGTCGGATGCATCCAGGCGCATGAAGGAGAAGGCGTCCTGCAGGTTGACGCCAGTCATCTTGGCAAGTTCGCCGGCGCGCTCGAAGACAAGTCCGCGGTCGGGGCCATAGATCAGGAAGATGCGGAAATCGCGGGCGCGGCGCTTCACGAACTGGTCGAATTCGTGCGCCTTGATCTCAGCCACGGGCTATCTTCCCACCCAGGTCGCGAGGTCGGCATAAATCAGCTCGGCCAGTTCCTTGGCGGCGCGGTCCTCCGCATCCTTGATGGCGCGGATCTTCGCATATTCCTGGCTGGGGAAATCCACGAGCGCAACGGTGGAGCGATGGCCGGTCTTGAGCACTTCGCCGGTCGCGGTGCGCTTGAGGGTGAAGTCGGCCTTCAGGACGATGCGGCCGGCGCGCGGCAAGTCGGTGGTGAGGTCGAGGAGCACGCCGACATTGCGTTCCACGACTTTCATCTGCACGTCATATTCAGGGTTTTCAGGCTCGCCGGCACCGCCCGAAGCCAGGAAAATCAGCTGGTTGCGCACCTGAAGTTCGACCCTGTTTTCCGCTTCCGAAAACATGATCGATTTCAATGCGTGCTCGGTTTGGCCACTATTGGCATAGAGCGGCCGCACCTGACAGCCGCCGGCTGCGAGCAATAACGGCAGCGCAACCGCCGCCAGCAAAGATTTCGCGCGGAACGGGCCTTCGGACTTAAACCACGACATTCACGATCCTTTGCGGAACCACGATGATCTTCTTCGGCGCCTTGCCGGCAAGCGCCGCCTTGACGCTGTCGAGCGCCAGCACCGCCGCTTCGACTGAACTTTGATCCGCATCGCGGGCGATTGTCAAATCGTCACGCTTCTTGCCGTTGATCTGCACCGGCAGGGTAATGACGTTCTCCGCCACAAGAGCTTCGTCGTAGGCCGGCCACCCGGCTTCGCAGACCATGCCCTCCTTGCCGAGGAGACCCCAGCACTCTTCGGCAAGATGTGGTGTCATCGGTGCGATCAGCCGGATCAGGATGCCGACAGCGTCCTTTACGGCCGAGATCGTAACCGGATCGGCCTTGCCGGCGGCGATCTGGGTCAGTGGCGCGTTGAGTGCGTTGACCAGTTCGTAGATGCGCGCCACGGCCTTGTTGAAACCAAGCCGGTCGAAATCATATTGCACGGCCTTCAGCGTCTTGTGGGCGATCTGCGAGATCGCCAGAGCGTCACCCTCCATGGCTGGCTTGCTTTCGGCACCACGCAAGACGTCGGCCGCTTCCGAGATCAGACGCCAGACCTTCTGCACGAAGCGATGCGCGCCTTCGACGCCGGCTTCAGACCAGATCACATCACGTTCCGGCGGAGAGTCGGAGAGAACAAAAAAGCGTGCCGTGTCAGCACCATAGGATGCCAGAATATCGTCCGGGTCGACGACGTTCTTCTTCGATTTCGACATTTTCTCGATCGAGCCGATGGCGATCAGTTCGCCGGTATCGAGATGGGTGGCGACACGCTTACCGTCGATTTCCTCGACTTTCACGAAAGCCGGCTCGATCCATTCGCGGCCATGGCCCTCGCCACGGCTATAGGTCTCGTGCACGACCATGCCCTGGGTGAACAGGCCCCTGAACGGCTCGTCCAGGCCGACATGGCCGGTCTCGCGCATCGCGCGGGTGAAGAAGCGCGAATAGAGCAAATGCAGGATCGCGTGCTCGATGCCGCCGATATATTGATCGACCGGCAACCAGGCGTCGGCGACCTTGGGGTCGGTGGGCTGGTCCTCCCAGGGCGCAGTGAAGCGCGTGTAATACCAGGAGGAATCCACGAAAGTGTCCATCGTGTCCGTCTCGCGGCGGGCGTCGGCGCCGCATTGCGGGCAGGCGACATGCCGCCAGGTCGGATGCCGGTCCAGCGGGTTGCCAGGCAGTTCGAAACTGACATCATCGGGCAGCTTCACCGGCAGGTCTTTCTTCGGCACTGGCACCACGCCGCAGACCTCGCAATGGATGACCGGGATCGGGCAACCCCAATAGCGCTGACGGGAAATACCCCAGTCACGCAGGCGGAAATTCACCTTGCGCTCGCCCTGTGGCTGATCATGGATGAAGCGGCTGGCCAGCCGGTTGGCCACTTCCTCGAAGGCGTCATCGGTGTTCATGCCATCCAGGAAGCGTGAATTGACCATCACACCGTCGCCGACATAGGCCTCGTCGGTGATCTTGAATTCGTCCTTGCTGGCGTCCTTCGGCATCACCACGGGCACGACCGGCAGGCCGTATTTGTTGGCGAAATCGAGGTCGCGCTGGTCGCCCGACGGGCAGCCGAAGATCGCGCTTGTGCCATATCCATCAGCACGAAATTGGCGATATAGACTGGAATCTGCCAATCATTGTCGAAGGGATGAATGACGCGGATGCCGGTATCGACACCCTTCTTCTCGGCGGTTTCGAGCGCTGCGACCGAAGTGCCGGTGCGCCGGCATTCCTCGCAGAAGGCCGCGATCTCGGCATCGCGTGCGGCTGCGGCCTTGGCAACCGGGTGATCGGCGGAAATCGCCAGGAAGGAGGCGCCGAACAGCGTGTCCGGACGGGTTGTGTAAACCATGATGTCGCGATCGGCGATGACATTGTTGGGCACGACTTCCCAGCGGACGGTCAAGCCTTCCGAGCGGCCGATCCAGTTCTTCTGCATCAGCCGGACCTTCTCCGGCCACTGGTCGAGCGTGGCGAAGGCGGTGATCTTGAAGAACCACTGCGTCAATTCACGCTGCTCGACCAGCGCGTCGGAGCGCCAGCCGCGGCCGTCGATGACCTGCTCGTTGGCGAGCACGGTCATATCGACCGGATCCCAGTTGACCTTGGAATTCTTGCGGTAGACCAGCCCCTTTTCCATCATGTCGAGGAAGAGATGCTGCTGGCGGTGATAGTAATCGACGTCGCAGGTGGCGAATTCACGCGACCAATCCAGCGACAGGCCCATGGATTTGAGCTGCTTGCGCATCGTATCGATATTTTCGTAGGTCCAGGATTTCGGATGGACCTTGTTTTTCATCGCCGCATTTTCGGCCGGCATGCCGAAAGCGTCCCAAC
>ERZ1034409.313-NODE-313-length-10902-cov-2.458560_pt1 | contig 10902 bp, 11 predicted proteins | sample MGYA00520610_ERZ1034409 | MGnify/ENA primary metagenome ERZ1034409 (study PRJEB33736, sample SAMEA104288480) | Azolla microphylla | place: Ecuador | collected 1982 | study: EMG produced TPA metagenomics assembly of the PRJEB19522 data set (Is there foul play in... | reverse complement strand
TCAGGGCCGGGGCGGCGAGGCCGGCGGCGAACAGCACCGAGGCAAGAATCAGTTTTCCTTGTTTCATGGCTTGCTTCCTTTCGTTGTCGTGAATGTCAAACCGCGCAGGGCCGCGCGGCAGGCTTAGCGGCAGTGGTAGTAGCCGCAGTGGTGGTAGTAGGGGTGGTAATACCCCGGGCCGGGACCGACCGGCTCGACCACGCAGCCGGCGGCCAGCAGCACCGAACCCAGCAACAGCGTGCGCAACAGCGTCTTCATGGCTTTTCTCCAGTACCGATGACACGACACCACTATCGTCCTGGGCCACTGAATGACTTCTGAACTGGCGCAAGCTATCCCGTTAACAAAGGTAAAGGCCGCGTGGCGGCCATGCCTCGTTGCCGCTCAAAGGCGGGAAACCCAAGCATTTCCGCGCACATAGAAGCGCAGCAGGCGCTTGGCCCAATGCCCGGCGTAGTCCACGCCGATGCGCGGCCGGCGCACGATGGAGATGCGCGGGGGAGGGCCATCCGGTTCGGCGATGTGGAATTCGGCGCTGCACAGGTCGTGGCCCTGCAGGCGCTTGTCGATGCCCATGGCGCGGCACAGCAGCCCCGGTCCCTGGCTGCGCCCCTCGAGGTTGTGCACCGGCTCCAGCGCCCGCAGCAGCACCGCCGAGGCGTGGCCTTCGGCCTGCGTCACCACGTTCATGCACCAGTGCATGCCGTAGATCAGGTAGACGTAGGCGTAGCCCGGGGGCCCGAACATGACCTCGGTACGGGCGGTGCGGCCGCGCGCGGAGTGGGCGGCGAGGTCGTGCGGACCGAGGTAGGCCTCGGTCTCGACGATGCGGCCGACGCGCTCGACGCCGCCGCTGCGCAGCACCAGGTGCTTGCCCAGGAGTTCGCGCGCCACGGTGACGGTGTCGCGGTCGTAGAAGGTGCGCGGCAGCATGCGGCTCCCGATGGGGCGGAAGGGGGAAACGGGCTGAAACCGGCTTTGGGGGGGCGGTCCAACTGACGCCGGCGCGGGTCGTTTGTATAGTAATGCCTTATAAAACGCAGCCGCACTCCACGAAATCAGGGATCCGCACGCCGCTCATGACCATCGCCATCACCGCCCTCACCCGCAAGACCGCCATCATGCGGTTGTTCCGCCAGTGCCGCGCCGACCAGGCCGGCTCGCAGGTACTGCTGACGGTGCTGATGACGGCGTGGACCCAGCTCGGCCTGCGCGGCGAGGACCTGTCCACCGGCCTCAACGAGATGCTCGAGGACGGCAGCCTCAGCCTCAACACCGATCCGCGCAGCCCGGCGGTGGCGCTCACCGCCAGCGGCAAGGCCTGGCTCGACGGCGTCGGCGTCAACCCGCAGCAGATGCTGGAGCAGGAGCGCATCCTGCGCGAGGTGCAGCAGCGCGCCAGCCAGCGCCTGCCGGACAAGCCCGGCCAGGAACCGCGCTGGCGCATCGTCGACCGGCGCGTGCAGCTCGATTAGCCGCGCCGCGCCGCCTGTATTTTGTGATCGGACTAGCGGAGCAACTACGTGTGCGACGCGACCAGCGTCACGGCAACGTCAGGGCCGTCGGTATGGGTCTTCAGATCGTCCATTTCCACGAGCAGTACCGGAGTTGTCAGAGTGCTGCCATTGAGTGGCGACGTTGCGCCAGCCGGCAAGTAAACCGCCAAGCCGTTTAAGGTGGTGGCCAGGTTGTTTGCGCAGTTGGAAGACGCCGGGATTTGCGCAGTCAGCGTGTACACGTTGTAAGTATTGTCAACGGTTGCCGTCCCCGCAATGCTCTGGCTGCATGCGCTGCTGGACAAATCAAAGCTGCCGTCGGAGTTGAGCGTTATGGAGAAAGCGGCGGCTGTATTGTTGGAGAAGCCGGTGCTGCTGATGGCGGTGCCACTCGAATAGTTCGCCTTGTAAGTGCCGGCGGATGTGGAGAAAGGGACTGGCTTGGCCTGTGGATTGTCCAAATTGATGGTGACGGTGTCGCTGAACGGAGTCGCGCTGTTGGAAAACGTTACATTGGCTTCCACCGCGCCGTTGCCCTGTTTGTTGACTGCTCCGCCGACTGAGCCTTGCTGCAAGGTGTTGCTGCCGTCCAGGGTGTTTCCCACGCCGGCATAGGCCGCGAAATTAACACCGACAATCGATCCGCCATTGGAGGCGGACTGGAAGCTGAAGATGGCTGGGCTTGTGAAGTCAGCCAGGAAGCCATTCCCTGCTGAATTCACCGCTCCGAAAACAGAGTCGCCGCCGGTGGTGGCCGGAGGGACTGGGCGTAAACTGGCTCCCTTCTTCGTGAATGTACCGGCGAGTACGGCGAACTCGCCGCCGCTGCTGCTGCCGGTCTCGCCACTGGGGCCGCCGCCGCAGGCAGCGAGCAGCAAGGCCACGGCGAGGCTGGCCGCGGGAAAAGCGAACTGGATCTTGGGGGAAGGCATGGGGGGTCCTTGTGTGATTCTGGCCGGGCTTCCGGGACTGCCGGGCGGCTTGAGGAAGCGGCCATTTTGGGAGCGCCCCCGGCGCGGTGCAAGCCGCTGCGGCGTCGCTATACTGGGCCAAGGGCGGATTCAGCCCTGCAATCCACAACAGTGCGGGCGGCCAAGACCCGCCGATGCAGCTCCAGGGGAGAATCACATGGGGTTATTTCCGGGCTTGCGGCGAGCCATGCTCGGCGCCGTGTTCGCGGCCGTCGGCGTCTCCGCCTGCGGCGGTGGATCGGAGGGTCCCGACGGCAACGCTGCGACAGTCGACCCTGCCACGCTGTGCGTGTCCTCCAGCTGCGGCGAGAAAACCCGCCTGCTGACCATCCCCAACGCCGAGAACACGCTGTTCACGCCGGACGGCCGCCTGTTCGTCAGCGGCGGCAGCAATGTCTATGAGATCGGCCGCGACACCTCCGGCTGGCAGGCGGCGCCGCTGTACGACGGCAGCTGCAATTTCACCGGCTTGGCGCAGCGCGGGCAGACGCTGTACGCGGCCTGCGAGGACGGGCGGCTTTACGCGGCGACCGTCGGCGTCGGCAGGCCAAAGCTCGCGCCGATCTACGCCTTCGCCGCGGTGACGGCGCCCAACGGCGTCACCACCGGCCCGGACGGCGAGCTGTTCGTCGCCGACGGGCCGATCGGCACCTCCGGCCTGCCGACGCCGAAGATCGCGCGGCTGCGCTTCGACGCTTCCGATCCGCTCAAGGTCACGGCCGAGGAGGCCTGGCTGACCCGGGGCGTGGGCCTGCCCAACGGCCTGGCGCGGCGCGGCACCACGCTATATTTCAGCGACAGCTCGGTGTTGCCGCCGGTACTGGGGCAGCTGCGCAGCGTAGAGATCCAGGCCGACGGCTCGGCCGGCACGCCGCAGACGCTGGCCAGCTTCGGTTTGTCGCTGCCGGACGACGTCAGCGTCGCCGGGGACGACCTGCTGCTGGCGTTGTACAGCGAGGGTGCGGTGGCGCTGATCGGGCCGGATGGCGGCGTGGTGTCGCGCACCGATCCGCTCAGCTTCCAGCTGCCCTCGTCGGTGAAAGTGGGACGGCCGCCGCTGTTCGCCGACACCGACTTGGTGGTGACGGAGAAAGGCGTGGTGCAGGTGCCGGAGACCGGCGCGCTGTTCGGCAACGCGCTATCGGTGTTTCGCAGGAAGGCCAAGTGAAACGAAAACGGCGCGGGAATTCCTCCCGCGCCGCGGTGATGCCGCCGGTCACGCCCGCCGGATTACTTCGGCGTGTTGGGCGTGGCGTTGTTGTCGTTGTCCGCCGGCTTCGGCGTCGGGCTGGTGCTCTTCCTGGCCTTCTTGTGCTTGTGCTGGGTAACGCGGCTGCCGGTCTTGTCGCCGCTGTTGCCGCCGAGGTTGGCGGCGTCGGGCGGCGGGCTCGGGTCGCGCGACGGCGCCGAGGTATCCGGCGGCATGGCCCCCGGCACGGTGCTGCCAGTCTGCGCCAGGGCGCCGCCGGCGGCGAGCGCGGCGCACAGCCCCAGCGAGCCGAGCAGCAGTTTGGTCTTGGTCATGGTCAACCTCCATTTTGGCCGTGGTTCGGCATGTCCCGGCTTCCTGCCGGGTCGGGCGTACGCGCAATCGCGCAGCCCGTTTAATTTCGACTGCCCCTGGCATACGGGGTTCCGCGTGGCCCAGGCCGCTGCAACCGGCGGAAATGCGGGCCGCGCATCCACGTGCGTTTCATTCATGCGTGATTCAGTTGCAGCGGGGTAATTTGGCGGCCAGATGCGCTTTTGCCGCCGCCGAACTAAACGGGCAGCGGGTCCTCAAAGGGGCGCGGACGCAACGTTGGTTAAGAGGCGTTACAAGGCTAGGACAAGAAAAGGTATCAAGCCATGAAAAGGAAACTTAAAGGTTCGGTCAACGGCGCGCTTTGCGCCCTCGGTCTGGTCGCCGCGGCGACGCTGGCGCCGTCCTCGGCCTTTGCCGGTGTGTTCGTCTCGATCAACATCGCGCCGCCGGCGCTGCCGGTGTACGAGCAGCCGGTAGCCCCGGGCGAGGGTTACATCTGGACACCGGGCTACTGGGCCTGGGGCGACGACGGTTATTACTGGGTGCCGGGCGCCTGGGTGCTGGCGCCGCAGCCGGGCTACCTGTGGACGCCCGGCTACTGGGGCTTCGAAAACGCCGTCTACATCTGGCATGCCGGTTACTGGGGCCCGCACGTCGGCTTCTACGGCGGCGTGAATTACGGCTGCGGCTACGGCGGCTACGGCTACGAGGGCGGCGAGTGGCGCGGCAACCACTTCTACTACAACCGTAGCGTCAGCCACATCGACGAGGTGCACGTGCACAACGTGTACAACAAGACGGTGATCAACAACGTCACCGTCAACCGCGTCAGTTACAACGGCGGCCCGGGCGGAATCAACGCCCGTCCCCGCGGCGAGGAGGAGCGCGCGATGCATGAGCATCACCTGCAGGCGACCTCGTTCCAGCGCCAGGAGCAGCAGCACGCGCGCGCCGACCGCAGCTCCTTCGCCAACGTCAATCATGGCAACCCGACCAACGTCGTGCACGGCGGCAACGAACATGGCGGCGTGTTCGGGCAGGCGCGTCAGAACAACGCGCAGGCCGGCCACCAGAACGGTCCCGCTTACGTGCAGCACGAGCGCGAGTCGGGCGAGCATGGCGCGCCGCAGCAGATTGGCGCGCAGCGGCACACGCCGGTGCAGCAGAACCGCGGCTTCAACGAGCAGCAGCATGCGCAGGCGCAGCAGCATTTCCAGCAGCCGCAGCAGCACGCGCAGCCGCAGCAGCACTTCCAGCAGCCGCAGCAGCACGCGCAGCCGCAACAGCACTTCCAGCAGCCGCAGCAGCATGCCCAGACGCAACAGCACTTTCAGCAGCCACAGCAGCATTTCCAGCAGGCGCCACAGCAGCATTTCCAGCAGCCACAGCAGCAGCATTTCCAGCAGGCGCCACAGCAGCATTTCGAGCAGCACCAGCAGGCTCCGCAACAGCATTTCCAGCCGCCGCAGCAGCATGAGGGCGGCGGTGGTGGCGGCCACCACGAGGGGCCGCACCGCTGAGCCTGGGGAGGTTCTCCCCGCAGCACTGCGAAGGCCGCTCTAAAGAGCGGCCTTCGTCCATGCGCGCAATTCGGCCTCGTGCTGGCGCACCACGCGGCGGCCTTCCTCGATGGCCTGGCCGGCGCGGTGGAAGTCCATCATGGCGAAGTCCTCCAGCCGTGGCAGCAGGGTCAGCTCCGGCGGGTCGCCAGCCATGCGGCTGCGGGTGATGCGGTCCTGCATGATGTTGACGCTGGAGGCAACCACGTCGAAGAAGCCGGGCTTGTCCGGGTCGCCGCTCTCCAGATAGCCGATCACCTTGTGCCAGAAGCCCTTCTCGTTCTTGCTGCCGCCGGGGCTGGCCTTCAATTCTTCCTCGGTGACCTCGCGCTCGGCTTCCTGCCGGCCGGCGGCGGACAGGTGCAGGCCCACCAGCTGGGCGTTGAGGTTGACGGCGATGACGATGTCGGCGCCCAGCGCGCGCGCCGGCGACACCGGCACCGGGTTGACCAGGCCGCCGTCCAGCATCCATTGATCGTTGAGCTTGACCGGGGTGAACAGGCCGGGAATGGCGCAGGAGGCGCGCGCCGCCTGCAGCACCGGGCCCTTGGTGACCCAGACCTCGCGGCCGGTCTTCATCTCGGTGGCGACGCTGACGAAGCGCTGCTCCAGGTCTTCGATGTTGGGGTTGGGATGATGCTCGTGGAAGTAGCCGAACAGGCGCTCGCCCTTGACGAAGCCGCCGGAGAAGGTGAAGTCCATCAGCCGCACCACGTCGCGCACGCTGAGCTTGGTGACCCAGTCGGCGAAGTCCTTGAGCTGGCCGGAGACGTAGACCGCGCCCACCAGGGCGCCGATCGAGGTGCCGGCCACCACCTTCGGCCGGATGCCCATGGCCTCCAGCTCCATGATCACGCCGATGTGCGACCAGCCGCGCGCCGAGCCGCTGCCCAGGGCCAGGCCCACCACCGGTTTGACGTGCTCCGCTTTCATCCTCGAGCCCCGCGCCGCGGCCTGCCGCCGCGGCCCTTCGACAGTTGCCGTAGCGCGCCGTTCGGCGCGTTACTCCCGGCCTGAGGATAGCGCCGGGACGCCGCTAGCGCAGCGAGGCGAGTTCCGCGGCGGGCATTGCCAGGCCGAGGGCCAGCGGCCGCAGCATCCATACCGCCGTGGCCAGCACCAGCGCCGCCATCGCCCAGTTGAAGGTGCGGCGCAGCTCGGCCTGGCGCAGGCTCTGGCGCATGCCGCGGCCGAACAGGGCCCACACCGCCACGCAGGGCAGGTTGATGGCGGCGGTCACCGCCAGCAGCAGGAGCAGGCGCGGCGCCGGCGCCAGCGGCAGGCGCTCGCCCAGCGCGCAGGCCGCCACCGCCATGGCCCAGGCCTTGGGATTGACGAACTGGAACATGGCCGCGCCGAACGCGCCCAGCGGCCGCTGCGCCGCCGGGCCTTCGCCCGGGGTGCCATCGTCGCGCAGCAGGGCCAGCGCCAGCCACAGCAGGTACAGGCTGCAGGCCATGGTCATGGCGCCGCCGACGGCCGGCCAGGTGGCGAGCAGGGCGGCGACGCCGGCGTCGGCCACCAGCAGCAACAGCAGCATGCCGCCGGTGATGCCGAGCAGGTGCGGCACGGTGCGGCCGAAACCGAAGCGGATGCCGGAAGCGAGCAGCATCAGGTTGTTCGGGCCCGGGGTGATGGAGGAGACGAACATGAAGGTGGCGAGCGGCGCCAGCGCCGCCAGCAGCAGGGTGGTGCTTGCCACGATGATCTCCTTTCGGCAGGGCGCCGCAGGCCGGCGCGGGGCACACGATAGGCGCGGCCGGCAGGAGAATACAGATACAAGTAAAATGAATTGTATGCAGCACAGTTATCGGGCCACGTAACTGTGCTGGTGCCCGCGTCGGGCAACTGTGCTTCCAACGCGGCCATGCAGGGGAACGATGAACGAGACCGAAAGCGCCATCGAAGGCCTTTCCGCGCCGATCTACAGCCGGCTCGCCGACGAGCTGGGCCTGCTGATCGGCAACGGCCAGCTTGGCCCGGGCGAGCGCCTGCCCTCGGTGCGGCGCCTGTCGCGGCAGAAGCAGGTCAGCGCCACCACCGCCATCGCCGCGCTGCGCTCGCTGGAGAGCCGCGGCCTGGTCGAGGCGCGGCCGCAGTCGGGTTACTTCGTGCGCGCCCGTGCCGCGCGCAGCGCCGAGCCGGCCATGACCAGGCCGTCCGCCGCACCCAAGGCGGTGGGGGTGGACAACGTCATGGTGCGCATGCTCGACGCGGCGCTGAACCCGGACATCGCCCAGTTCGGCACCGCCGCGCCGGACCCGGCGTGGTTCCCGGTGCAGCGCCTGCAGCGCGTCATCGCCGCCACCGCGCGGCGCCATCCCGAGCTGCTCGCCACCTGCTGTCCCTACTACGCGGGGCTGGAGTCGCTGCGCCACCAGGTGGCGCGGCGCTACGCCGAGCTCGGCTGCCGCATGCCGCAGGACGAGGTGGTGATCACCAACGGCTGCACCGAGGCCATCAACCTGGCGCTGGACGCGGTGGCGCGGCCCGGCGACACCATCGCCATCGAATCGCCGTGCTATTACGGCTTCCTGCAGATCTTCCAGAAGCGCGGCCTCAAGGCGCTGGAGATCGCCACCCATCCGCGCGACGGGCTGTCGGTCGACGCGCTGGAGGAGGCGCTGGGCTCGCGCGCCGGCCGCTCGGTCAAGGCGGTGCTGGTCAGCCCCAGCTTCAGCAACCCCACCGGCGCCTGCATGCCGGAAGCCGCGCGCCGCCGCCTGGTGCAGCTGTGCTCGCGCCTGGGCCTGGCGCTGATCGAGGACGACGTCTACGGCGACCTGCACCACGGCGGCAACCGGCCGCTGCCGGCCAAGGCCTACGACCGCGACGGCACGGTGATCCTGTGCTCGTCCTTCACCAAGACCCTGGCGCCGGGCGCGCGCATCGGCTGGGTCTGCGGTGGCCGTCATGCCGAGGACCTGCGCCTGCGCAAGTTCGCCAGCTCCGGCGCCACCCCGGCGGTGCTGCAGGAGGCGCTGGCGGAGATGCTCCGCAGCGGCGGCTACGAGCGGCACCTGCTCAAGCTGCGCCGCGGCTACGCCGCGCAGGTGGCCAGCACCACGGCGGCGGTGGAGCGGCATTTCCCGCCCGGCACGCGCATCACCCAGCCCGGCGGCGGCTTCGTCATCTGGGTCGAGCTGCCGGGCAAGGCCGATACGCTGGAGCTGTACGAGCGGGCGCTGCGCGCCGGCGTCAACTTCGCGCCGGGGCCGCTGTTCTCGGCCAGCGGGCGCTATCGCGGCTTCCTGCGGTTGAATTGCGGGCGGGCGTGGAGCGCGGAGATGGAGCGGGCGCTGGCAAGGTTGGGGGCTTTGGCGCGCGAGTGAGGCGGCGCGCTTCGAAGGAAGCTGTGCCGCAGCGGGAAAGGGCGCGCCCCTCACCCCGGCCCTCTCCCCACATGCGTGGGGAGAGGGGTAGGGACCGCTACTTGCCGAAGCGCCGGTCGCGCTGCTGGAACGCGCGCACGGCGCGCAGGAAGTCGATGCGGCGGAACGCCGGCCAGAAGATGTCGGTGAAGTAGAACTCGCTGTAGACGCTCTGCCACAGCATGAAGCCGGACAGGCGGATCTCGCCGCTGGTGCGGATGATCAGGTCCGGCTCCGGCAGGTGCGGGGCGTAGATGTAGCGGCCGATGGCCTCCGGCGTCACCGACTCGACGATGTCGTCGGCGCTCTTGCCGGCGATCAGCTCGGTGCGCAGCAGCGCCTTGACCGCGTCGGTGATCTCCTCGCGGCCGCCGTAGGCGGCGGCGAAGGTCAGCTCGACGTCGCCGTAGTCCTGCGTCGCCGCCTCGGCGGCGCGCACCGCCGCCACCGTGCTCGGCGGCAGCAGGTCGACGCGGCCCACGGCGCGCACGCGCACGCGCCGCTCGTGGATGCGCGGGTCGGCCACCAGCGCCTTGAGCTTGGCCTCGGTCACCGCCATCAGGCCGTTCAGCTCCTCGGTGGGGCGCGAGAAGTTATCGGTGGAGAACACCCACAGGGTGATGGCGGTGATGCCCAGGTCGACGCACCAGTCCAGCAACTCGTCGAGCTTGGCGGCGCCGGCGCGGTAGGCGGCGGCGGTGTCGATGCCCTGCAGCCGGCCGTAGCGGCGATTGCCGTCGAGGATCAGGCCGACATGGCGCGGGATCGGTCCGCGCAGCACTTCCTTGGACAGGCTGGCGGCGTACAGGCGGTACAGCGGCGCCAGCAACAATTGCCCGATCAACGAATCCCCCTATTTGCGCAAGGCCCCGTCGTGGCGGGGCCGGTCAGGCGCCCATGATACGTGGGCGCGGCGTGGCCGGTGACGGTATTTTCGGCTCAGTCAATCTCCCTGCGAATTTACCCGGCGCCCGTGCAGGAACGGTGCAGGGCCGGTGCAAGCTCCGGTACAGCTTGCGGTTAACCGGAGGGAACTTTTGCCGCAGACGGGGTCTTTAGGGCGGGTACCGGCGCGGGAAGCGCGGGCTCGTCGCGGTAACGCGGCGTATCGAGGGAGCCGGCCGCCGCGGGACCCGCGGCGCCGGAACGGGCCGCGAGGCCTGGCGAACAAAGCCTCAACGAGGAGATCATGGTGAAAGGACTCACTCAGGCCCTGGCCGTCGCGGCCCTGGGCCTGTGCGCCGTGTCGGCGCCGGCGCTGGCGGCGGACGCGGGAGACAACGTGGCGCAGTTCGGCTGGCTGCACCTGATGCCGATGTCCGACAGCACGCCGCTGCACACCGAGCTCAAGCCGAGCCTGATCGGCACCCTGGCCGGGGTGCAGAGCAGCTTCGACTCGCCCGGCACCTCGGCCAAGGTCGACAGCGCCGACACCGCGGCGCTGATCACCACCCACTTCTTCACCTCGCACATGGCGGTGCAGGTGGTGTCCGGCGTACCGGCCCAGGTCAGCATCGAGGGCAAGGGCAAGGTGGCGCCGACCGGCCTGCTTGGCAACTTCATCAACGTAGACCTCGGCGCGGCGGCCAACAATCCGCTGGTGTCGGTGCGCGAATGGACGCCGGTATTGCTGCTGCAATACTACTTCGGCCAGCCGCACGCCAAGCTGCACCCATATGTCGGCGTCGGCATCAGCTACGCCTGGTTCAGCGATTTCGATATCAACGGGGAATTCAAGAACCAGCTGGAGTCCAGCTTCGGCCGGGTGCTGGCCCTGGCCACCGGCCACACCGGGCAGACCACGGTGAGCGCCTCGGCCTCGCGTTCCTGGAACGGGGTGTTCAACGCCGGCCTGTCCTACGACCTTTCGCGCCACTGGGGCGTGGCCGGCTCGATCACCTACGCGCCGCTGTCCAGCACCGCGCACATCGACATCCACGCCGCCGACGGCACGCTGCTGTCCAGCAGCAACACGCGGCT
>ERZ1034409.309-NODE-309-length-10999-cov-2.297789_pt1 | contig 10999 bp, 11 predicted proteins | sample MGYA00520610_ERZ1034409 | MGnify/ENA primary metagenome ERZ1034409 (study PRJEB33736, sample SAMEA104288480) | Azolla microphylla | place: Ecuador | collected 1982 | study: EMG produced TPA metagenomics assembly of the PRJEB19522 data set (Is there foul play in... | reverse complement strand
GGTGAGGGGCCGCATTCTGGTCGATGGCCAGGACGTTCGCGCCGTCACCAAGAAATCGCTGCGCGAAAACCTCGCCTATGTGTCGCAGGCGCCGCTCCTGTTCGAAGGCACGATCCGCGACAATATCCGCTATGGCCGTCCGGACGCGACCGATGCGGAGATCGAGGAGGCTGCGCGGCTTGCCTATGCGCATGAGTTCATTTCAGCGCTGTTCATGGGCTATGACACGCCGGTCGGCGAAAATGGCGCCAATCTTTCCGGCGGCCAGCGGCAACGACTGTCGATCGCCCGTGCTCTGGTCCGCGATGCGCCCATCCTGCTGCTCGACGAGGCGACATCGGCGCTCGACTCCGAAGTCGAACAGGCGATCCAGGAGAACCTGTTCGAACTGATGCAGGGCAAGACGGTGATTGCCATCGCCCACCGGCTGTCGACGCTGACGGAGATGGACCGGCTGGTCGTGCTCGACCAGGGCAGGATCCACGAGCAGGGCACGCATGCCGAACTCGCCGCCAGCGGCGGCATCTACAGCGACCTCTGGCGCCGGCAGTCTGGCGGCTTCATCGCCGATGACGACAGCGAGGTAGATGTGGCTGCGGAGTGAAATGCGACGCCGTAGGCGAGTGCTTCCGGCGTTTTCTATTCTGCCGCTTCTGAGGGGTGTCCATTCTCCAAGCCCTCTTCGCTGTCGCGCGCCGCCAGCGTCAGAGGACGGACAGAAAGCATAAAGCCGAGCGCCTTCAAAACCGCGATCGCCGATTTCAAGCTCGGATTGCCGTCCTCGCTGAATGAGCGATAAAGCGCTTCGCGCGCAAGCCCGGTCTCACTGGCGATCTTCGTCATGCCCTTGGCACGGGCGGCGATCCCGATGGCATGCGAGATCAACGCGACATCGCCTTCTTCTACGGCGTCCCTGAGAAAGTCTTCCACCCCCTCGGGTGTCGTTAGCAGCGTCGCAATATCAAAATCGGATACGGTCACTTTCATGCTATTCATCCCAAGATGTGGCAATTTGCTTTGCTTGCTCGATATCCCGCTTCTGGCTTGATTTATCGCCGCCGCACAGCAAAAGCACAACTTCGTTGCCGCGGACCTGAAAGTATATGCGATAGCCCGGACCGTGCTGGATGCGAAGCTCGTTAACCCCCTGGCCTACGGGTTTTGCATCCCCGAAATTTCCAGCTTGAACGCGTAACAGCCGCTAAGCGCTATGTCGTCTTTCAGCTTCGCAAGCCAGTCATCAAAGATGTTCGTCGATCGTATTCGATACAACATAAGGTAACCTATAAATCACATCTCATCAAGCAATCTTGCCGCCCATCTCATCCTCGATATGCACGCGGATGATGTCCTCGAACGAATTATCCGACCTGAAGCCCAATTCCTTGGCTCGTTTCGCCTCATAGCTCTCGGCCCAGCCGGAGACGATGCGCATGACGAGCTCGTCGGGCTCGCGGCGGATCAGGCTGACGGCCTTTTCGCCGGCGACTTTGCGCAGGGCTTCGATCTCGTCGGCGACCGTGGCCGAGACGCCGGGCATGGTGATGCTTCGCCGGTTCCCGAGCTTGGTCGTGTCGAGGCCGGCGCCATGGATGAGGAAACCAACGGCAGAGCGTGGCGAGGCGTGCCAGTGGCGCACCGTGTCAGGCACTGGCAGAACCGCTTCGACGCCGTTCAGCGGCTCGCGGATGATGCCGGAGAAGAAGCCGGATGCGGCGCGGTTCGGCTTGCCGGGGCGGACACAGATCGTCGGCAGGCGGATGCCGACGCCGTCGACGAATCCCTTGCGGCTATAGTCGGCAAGCAGCAGTTCGCAGATCGTCTTCTGCGTACCGTAGCTGGTGGCGGGCGTCGGCGCGAAATCATCGGGGATGACGGAAGGGAAGGGCGGACCGAACACGGCAAGCGACGAGGTGAAGACGAGGCGCGGCACGCCAGCCGCGAAGGCGCGCTCCAGCACCACGGCCGTGCCCTCCGCGTCGGTGGACAAGATCTCCGCCCGGCTGCTCAGCGGCAAGGCCGCCGCCGCGTGAACCACCACGTCGATGTCCCGGACCACACGATCCACGGTCCCGGCGTCGCGCACATCGCCGCGGAACGCCTCGACCCTGTCGTTTTCGGGATAATCGAAGTCGACAAGATCCAGCACGCGCACCCGATGCCCGCGCCGCAGCAGGTGCCGGCACAGGTTGATGCCGAGAAAGCCGGCGCCGCCGGTGATCAGAAAATGCATCGGCTGAGCGGCCACTTTATTCGATTTCGCGCGACGGCCACTCGAATACCGCTTGCTGCCGTGCTCCGGCGACGACGGTCAGCGTGCGGGACTTCACCGAATGGCCGGACTCGGCCGTCACCTCGTAGCGTCCAGGCGGAAGATCGATCAGCACGTAAGGTCCGGCCGCGTCCAGCACCAGCGATGCGTCGCCGTTCAGCGGCCTGATGACCACATGCACGTGCGCCAGGTAGGCGTTGCGCGCGCCGAGCCGCGCGGTGAACAGCAACGTCAGGTTCCGGTGGTGGGCTTCAGCCTTCATGGCGGTGGCCTCGGGCTCTCCGATGCCGCCGTTGACATAGGTATAGGGGCCGGCGGATTCGACCCGCGGCAGCAGCCGGGAATCGGCCGCGCGGCTTGCGTGAGGAAGGCTCCACGCCAGCAAGGCGATGCCGGACAGCACCATCCACTGTATCTGCCGCTTATGCCCGTCCATCGGTTTCGGCCTCCCCGCCGGTTGATCCAAGACGACGACGACGCAATGCTAACCATCCCATCCGGAGGGTATCTTGACCTGGGTCAAATGCCTTCCGGCCATAGCGATGCCGACATCGATCTGCCGCACCACCTTTCCAGACCGGGCTCCGAACTGGTGACATTGCACTCCGCCCTTGCAGCCGTGCTGATCGGCTTGCTGGTGCCGCCCTGGGCCGGCGCCGCTCCTGCCGGAACGCCCGCCGCCGCCCAGGACTGCGGCGCTGCTGCCGCGCCGGCCATTCCAGCCCGGCCGGCGGCTGCCGTGACCGGAAGCGGCTTCCTGCTGCAAATCGCCGAGCTCGACGCGGACCGGCGCGAAGCCGCCATCCTCGACCAGGTCGAGCGCGGCAACATCCCTTCGTTTCTCCGGCGGATGGTTCGGGTGCCCGTGCCGCAAGCAGGCACGAACGGCGTCACGGCGATCTGCGCCATGCCGGACTATCTCGCCGTGGGCAGCGACGACGACTACTTCATGATGCCGATGCGGCTGGACACGGCCCTGGCGATCGCGGCCCGCTTCGGCATGACGCTGCCGACGCGCAAGATGGTCGACGCCATTTACGACGCCGCGGCGGTGCGCCTGCAGCCGCAGCCCTTGCCGGCAACCGACGCCATGCGGTCGACCGGTTACTACTGGCGGCACAATCTCGCGGTCCTGGCGCAGCGTGCCGCCGATGCCGCGCCCCTGGGCACGCTGACGGCCGGCGACAAGAAGGATCTGGTTCTGAGCCCGCGGCTGTGGAGCCAGCAGGACCGGGTCGCCATCTACGGCTGGCATGTCGCGCCGGGACACCCGATACAGCCCCTGAGCACGGTCCACGGCTGGCGCTATGCCGATTACAGCCACGGCGTGCGGCTGATCTCCACCATTGCCTACGTCGAGGGTTCCATCGTGCCCCTGCCCACGCTGCTGGGCGAACCCGCGCGCGCCGCACGGGTCAGCGACGAAGGCTATTTGCCGCAGCCAGCCCGGCTGTTCGCTCTGCTGGAACACCCAGCCGCCGCATCCGCGGCAGGGCGAATGCCGGTCACTCCGGCAGGGGCGGCTTCTCTTCCTCTTCCGGCAGTTCCGTCAAGGTCGCTTCGGTGAGCAGCAGCGTTCCGGCCACCGACACCGCATTCTCCAGTGCGACGCGCGCCACCTTGGTCGGGTCGACGATGCCGGCCTCGAACATATCGACATAATGCTTCGCCGCCGCGTCGAAACCCAAGGTGCCGGATCCGTCCTGCATCCGCGCCACCACCACGCCGCCGTCCGCCGCCGAATTTTCGGCGATGATCCGCGCCGGGGCCTCTAGGGAGCGCCGCAGGATCTGCACGCCGGTGCGTTCGTCCCCCTCGCAGCGCCCTTCCTCCGCCGCGATGGCCGCCGCGGCGCGCAGCAGCGCCAGCCCCCCGCCCGGCACCACGCCCTCCGCCACCGCGGCCTTGGTGGCGGCGATGGCATCGTCCAGCGCGTCCTTGCGCGATTTCATTTCCGCTTCCGAAGGCGCCCCGACACGGATCACAGCCACGCCGCCGGAGAGCTTGGCCGCGCGCTCCTGCAGTTTCTCCCTGTCGTAGTCGCTGCTCGCCTTCTCGATCTGTTTGTGGATCTGCTGAATCCGCTTGGCGATCGTGTCGGGATCGCCGCGCCCGCCGATCAAGGTCGTGTTCTCGCGGTCGACGATCGCCCGCGTCACGCGCCCCAGGTGCTCGAGCTGCACATTCTCCAGCTTCAGGCCCAGTTCCTCCGACACCACCTGCCCACCGGTCAGAACGGCGATGTCCTGCAGCATGTCCTTGCGGCGGTCGCCGAAGCCGGGCGCCTTGGCCGCGGCGCAGCGCAGGACGCCGCGCAAGTTGTTCACCACCAGGGTGGCCAGGGCCTCCGCCTCGATGTCGTCCGCCACGATCAGCATCGGTTTGCCGGTCTTGGCGATCAGCTCCAGCAACGGCACCAGATCCTTGACCACATTGAGCTTGCGATCGGTGACGAACACGTAAGCGTCTTCCAGCACCGATTGCATCTTTTCCGCGTCCGACACGAAGTACGGCGACAGATAACCGCGGTCGAACTGCATGCCTTCGACCACGTCGAGGCTGGTCGCGGTGGTCTTCGACTCCTCGACGGTGATGACTCCGTCCTTTCCGACTTTTTCCATGGCGCCGGCAACCAGTTCGCCGATGCCCGGATCATTGTGGGCGGAAATCGCCGCCACCTGCGCGATCTCCTTGCGCTGGTTCACCGGCCTCGACTGCGCCCGCAGCGAAGACACGGCGACAGCGAGCGCGCGGTCGAGCCCTCGCTTGATATCGATCGCGCCGGCACCCGCGGTGACGTTGCGGATGCCGTCGGCGAAGATGGCGTGCGCCAGGACCGTGGCAGTGCTGGTACCGTCGCCGACCGCTTCGTTGGTCTTCTCGGCGGCCTGCCGCAGGGTCTGCACCGCCAGGTTTTCCTCGGCGTCCGGCAGCGAGATGGCCTTTGCGATCGTCACGCCGTCGTTGCAGACCAGGGGGGTGCCCCATTTCTTCTGGATCAGCACCGATTTCGACTTCGGCCCCAGGGTGATCCGTACCGCCTCGGCGAGGCGGCCCGCGCCGCGCAACATTTTTTCGCGTGCGTCACTGCGGAACAACAATTGGGTGTGCGCCATTGCCTGATCCAGTGATTTTCTGCCGGGAAAGTCCGGAACCGCTCGAAGGGTGAAATGAGACCAATTACTTGACGAGCGTCACCGGCACATGCGCGAGGTGCACGACCTTCATCGCCGTCGAACCCAGGAAGAACCCGCTGAAGGTCCCGCGGCCGCGGGTCCCCATCACGATCGACTCGCAGCCGATGCTTTCGGCTTCCTTGGCGATGACGTCCGGTACCAGGCCCAGATGTACATGGAGCTGGTGCGGGACCGCCGATTCCTGCAATGTCCGGGCGGCCTCCATCACCAACTTTTCGCCGCTCGCATTCAGTTCCTGCTGCACCTTCTGGATCACCGTCGCGTCCACCCATGGATCGATCAGGGTGGGCAACTCCTGCACATTGAGCACGTGGATCTGGACGTTGCGGTCGTCCCTGAACTTGTCCGCGACATAACGGACGGCATGCTGGGAGGAAGTCGAGCCGTCGTAAGGGAGCAGGATCTTGCGCATGGAATTCTCCGGAGAACTTGTATCCAGCCTAGCCATGGAAGCTCCCCGGGCCATTGATTTGCGTCAAACCGGCGCGTTCCGGGCCGCCATCAATGCGCGATCAGGATGGGCAATCCGCCCCGCTCCAGCGCATCTTCGGTGCAGCTGCCGAACAACAGTTCGGACATCCCGCCCTTGCTGCCCGCCCCCATCACCAGGTAATCCGCGCCGCGGTCGCGGGCGGCGTCCTGGAGCACGTCCATGGTGCGCCGGCCGGATGCGCTCTCCCTCATCTCCTCCACCCGCAGGCCCTGCCGCGCCAACCTGCGCATGATCGCGTCGACCGACGCCGCGCTCGAAGCACGGCCATCGTCCACCGTGACCAGCGTCACCTGGCCGGCCTTGCGCAACAATGGCATCGCCAGTGAGATCGCCCTCGCGGTCTCCCTCGTGTCCTTCCAGCACACCAGGGGATGCTTGAAGCCGCCCCCCTCGCCCTGCGTGGGCGCCAGCAGCAGCGGCTGCCCCGACTCGCGCAGAATCCTCGAAAGCAGGCCTGCCGGCAGGCCGTCGCGGCCGGCCGGGCGTGCCATGACCGTCAGATCATGGTGCCGGATATGGAATAACAGTTGATCGACCACCCGCTCCCGTGACTCGAGGATGCCCACCGAAACCCCGGCGGCGGCCTCGCCGCCCCAAGGCCCGAGTTCGTGGCACTCGCAAAACGCCGAGTAATGCTCCCGCGCCGCCGCGGTACGGCGGCGACCTCGTTCTTCGAGGAAATCCAGGGCCTCGTGCAGGGCGGGGCCGACCAGGAACGGAATCTGCCGCGATGCGCTGGCGGCCTCACCCGCATGCATCAATCCGTGAAAGCACTCGATATGGGCGTCGAATTTCCGTGCCACGGCCAAGGCCGCGTCCAGCACGTTGAAATCGGATTCGCCGCCGCCCAACGGCGCCAGAATCGCCTTGTACATGGCTGCTCCTGCTGCGGAAATGCCACACAGCTTCGATCCCGGGAAGCCGTGGCGCATTGATGCCGGTCAAACGTGCCGCCGGCGGTTTCAGGGACTGGCAATAGTCTCCGCCGCAGGCCGCAGGTGCGACATGCACTCGACCAGCCAGCCGCGAACGGCGGCCGGTGTCAGCACGCCGCAAAAGCCGGACTGATCGTTCAGCACCAGGATCATGCCGTCACTGGTCGCGCGCATCAGATCCAGTGCGTGCGGCAGGGTATCGTCCCAGCGGCAGGTGACGAGGCGCCGGTTCATCACATCGCCCACGGTCACGCCGTACTGGCTCAAACGGCTGGCGGCCACGCCCAGGTCAGCCGCGTCGGCGGTGCCGATCGGCTTGATCGCCACGCCGTCCGATTCCACCACCACCAGGGTCTTCACTCCGCATTCGCGGACCAGGGCGGCGGCCTCGGCCACCGGCATATCGGGGCCGGTGGTGACCACCGCATCACTGCACAAATCGCATACCCCCATCATTGCCTCCCGCGGGCCGCTATCAATGGCCCGCCATCTGTTGCGTGCATCATCCAGCCGGAACGGCGGGCCCGCACTGATGTGGATCAAGTTCCCGTCACCCGCGGCGTGCCAGAGTCATGCGGATGCACAACGTGGTGGAGAGCGGCCATTTCTTCGCCTATGGCATCGAGCAGGAGCTGCGGATTCGGCACGCGGCCGCGATCCGCGGACAGGCCGACACTGAGGGTGCCGGCATAGGTGAAGAAACTCACGCCGAGGCCGATGCCGCCCGCCTGCGGCGGCCAGAACGCCAGGCTGCGCATGCATGCGCCGGCGATGCGCACATGGCGGTGGGGGCCCGGCAGATTGGAGACCACGGCTGCCGACTTGGCGCCGATCAGGCACACCAGGCGACTTTCCAGCGGCACCGGCAGGTGGCCGGCGGCGAGCAAGGTGACCCTGGCCTCGACAGATGCCTTCAGCCGTGCCATCCGTTCGCTGACGAGGCGCAGCCGCCCGGAGAAATCCTCCACGCCCACCGGCAGGTCGAGCAATACCAGCCCGAACCGGTTGCCCAGCTCGCGGCCTCGACCGGCGCGGAGATTGACCGGAATGGAAACGCGCAGGCTCTGCTCGCCGTCGATCCGCATCCCCTGCCGTCGCAAATGCCGTCCCAGGGCGCCGGCGAGAATGGTCATGAACAGATCGTTGACGCTGACTTCGAGCTGCCGCGCGGCCTGGCGCAGAGGGGCGAACGGGATATCGCAGGCCCACGTCACATCGCGCCGGCCCGACAGCGGCCGGCGCAACGGCGGAGGAATGTCATCGGGAAGGCTCAACACCCTCCGCGCCGCCTTCATCGAAGCCCAGCCCTTGCGCCGGGCAGTGGCGGCGTTGGCCAGCCATCCCGCCGCGGCGCGAAGCCGCAGCAGGCCGGTGTTGCAACCATCCAGCAGGTCGATCAGGCCGCCGAGAGGACCAGCTCTCGGGCTGCGGCCGCGGACCGCATGCGACCGCTTCATGCTCCGCGGCAGGTTGGCATCGGCACTGTCCAGCAGCAGCGTGACGAGGGCCACGCCGTCGGCCACCGCGTGGTGCACACGGAACAGCACGGTGATAGGCCCGTCGGGCTGCGGGAACAGGAACAAGCGCCATAACGGCCGCCCCCCGTCGAGATCCCTGGAGCTTTCCAGCGAAACCGCCTTGCGCAGTTGCAGCTCGTAGTTCCGCGCCGGCAACCGCCTCACCTGCACGTGGTAGCGAAAGTCCATGTCGTCGTCACGGATCCAGCAGGGAGTGCCGTGGATCCGCACCACGCGTTGAGCGAAACGAGGCTGGCGCAACAAGCGGTCCACCAGGGTCTTCTGGAATTCCGCGGCGTCGACCGGCCCGTCGAGCCGGATCAGGGCGCCGATCACCATCGGATTGCCTGGCTCGTCCCTTTCCAGCCATGCCCGATCGACCGCATTCATCATCACCGGCAACGGCATTGTCGTCATCATTGCTCTCCGGGCGATCGCCGGGCGCGGCCGACATCGTCGCCGTCGACGCGGCACCACGCAGGCCCGGCGAACCGGACCCGCGCCATTCTCATTTCAGGCCGGCAACCGGACGCCGGACGATGGGCTGGACCTCGAGCCCGCGCAGGCATGCCGGAGCGTTCCCCCTTTGCGCCGGGCGTTCAGCCGGCGGGGGTACGCACCACCATGCCGCTGACCGGCTCGATCGTGGTCAGCCGGTCGCGGACATTGCGCACGCCGGGAATGTTCTCGACCAGCACCACCAGCGCCGCCCGCAAGCGATCGTCCAGCAGCACGCCACGCAGTTCCACCGCGCCGGCGTTGACCGCGACCTGCACGGTGGCGCGCGGCGCCCAAGGCAGGCGATCCATTTCCGCGGCGATGCGGCGCTGCAGCTTCGCATCGGAATCGGCCGAGCCTTCGCGCTGCGGCATGCGGTCGAGGAGGGCGCGCATCATATCGGCCCGGGACAGGATGCCGACCATGCGGCCATCGCGCATCACCGGCAGGCGCTTGAAATGGTGGCCGAGCATCAGGTCCACCGCCTGGTCCAGCCCGGCATCGGCATCGATGGTCACCGGTTCGCGGCTCATCACCTCGCCGACCTTGCGGCCGTGGCTGGAGGCATACTCCAGCGCTTCCCGCCCCGGGCCGATCAGAAACTCGAGCCATTTCGGGCGGTGCCGCTCGGTGTCGAGTTCGCCCCGGCGCATGAAATCGCCTTCGGTGACGATGCCGACCAACACGCCGCCGCTGTCGACCACCGGCAGGCCGCTGACGGACGCGTCGAGCATGATGCGGATGGCGTCGACGATGGTCGCATCGGGGCCGACGGTCACCGGCCTCGAACTCATCGCGTCACAGACTTTCATGGCGCCTCCCGGGTGCCCCGGCGAGCCCGGCACGGTGCCGGTCGGCATTCGCCGATCGAGACCGCACGATTCCCGCCGGACGCGTCATTTGCGCAGGCTGTGCTGGAAAATGCGGTCGGCCTTGTCGCTGGCCGCCTTGGCGTCGGCCGCGGCCTTGTCGGCCTTGTCCTCGGCCTGGCGCGCTTCGACGGCGGCGCGGTTGGCGGCGTCTCCTGCAACGTTGACGCCCTGCTGGGCGGCCTGGGCGACATCCATCGCTTGCGCGGCCAGCTGCTTGGCCGCAGCCGCATCCTTGCTCGCACGGTCCAGCACGGCACGGTCCTGGTCGCTGAGCGTGGCGCAGGCGCACAGCAGGAGCGGAGCCGCCGCTACGATCAGCATCTTGTTCTTGATCACATCAGTCTCCTTGGATGAGGTGCAGAGCCGCGCGGCAGGCGCGGTCGTCGGCGATTCTAGGCAGGGAGGGGGCGGCGCCCCATGACCCAGATCAATCGCCGCGGGTGACTTGCACGGGAACGCCGCGCATCTGCTGCCCCGTCAGCACCACCGTGTCCCAGACGACGCGATGTGCCTGGCCGCCTGCGGCGGCAGACACGGCCGCGAGCAGCAGTTGCAGCGGCGGCGGCGGCGGTGTCACCCCCTGCTCCAGCAGGTCGGCTCCGGCCTGTCCGGAATGTACCTCCAGGTACAGCTGGCCCGAACGCCAGCCGAGCTTGACTGGCTGGTCGACCACGGTCACCTGCGTATGGATCGGCACGCTCCGGTACAGCCTTGCGATATCGTCCGGGTAAAGACGCACGCAGCCATGGCTGTCACGGCGGCCGATGCTGTACGGCCGATTGGTGCCGTGAATGGCGTAGCCGGGCCACGCCAGGTAAAGCGCGAAATCACCCATGGGGTTGTCCGGCCCCGGCGGCACACGCGCGGGCAATTCCGGTTCGTCTGCGCGCTCCGACGCGGTCGGCACCCACACCGGCCGACTGGCTTTGCGAACGACGGAGGTACGTCCGGTCCTGGTCTGCCAGCCTGTCCGGCCGATGCCGAGGGGGAAACTTTCCACGTCGCCTTGCGCATAATGATAGAGGCGCAATTCCGCGAGGTTGATGACGATGCCGCGGCGCGGCGCATCCGGCAGGACATGTTCCAGCGGAAGGATCACCAACGCGTCTTCTTGCGGAAGCCAGGGGTCGAGCCCCGGATTGGCGGCGCGGATCTCGGCGAAGCCGAGGTCATGACGGCGGGCGATCTCGAGCAGCGTATCGCCGGATCGCACCC
>ERZ1034409.303-NODE-303-length-11237-cov-151.374978_pt1 | contig 11237 bp, 3 predicted proteins | sample MGYA00520610_ERZ1034409 | MGnify/ENA primary metagenome ERZ1034409 (study PRJEB33736, sample SAMEA104288480) | Azolla microphylla | place: Ecuador | collected 1982 | study: EMG produced TPA metagenomics assembly of the PRJEB19522 data set (Is there foul play in... | reverse complement strand
CTGAGAGAGAGAGAGAGAGAGAGAGAGAGAGAGAGAATGCTCAAATTGTGGAACTTAAATTGTAGTGCTCTTCACATGCATTTATAAATATAATGGCGTGTTTTCACTCTATGAAATGCAAATAGATCTATGAAATGCAAATAGATCTCAAATCCATGAATGAACATGTGGAAACTCCCCAATGTCACAAACAACAAGTGTGATTGAGATTGGTAAGCCCAATAATTTAAGATATCGCAAAAATCATTTGAGAGAGGGGACTCCTAGTTAGATTATCACCTAACATCGTAATCCTAGTTGTCACTACGGTCGCAATCGGTGGTCATGGGTCCGCAATCGGTTTTCATTATGGACATAAAAAGTTTGCCCCTCTCTCTCTATTCATACTACACCATCATAAAAAGTTTGCCCCTCCTCAAACATTCTTTCTCTCTCTCTCTCTCTCTCTCTGGATTTCTCTTCACAATGCAGAGCTTCACCATTCTCCCCTTTCTGGCACTCTTACTACTAACAGTCATTGCTGAAGATGGCCATGGACAGCAAGTTCACATGACCAGCTTCCCTATACAAGGGAGATGCAACAACCCACTCTTGTTCGTGTTCGGGGCGTCCATGGTGGACACAGGCCAATACACGGCCGTATTGCCCTACTCTACGGCCGCTGATTTCCCACCTTACGGCCTCGACTACTTCTCCCGGCCCGCCGGCCGATGGAGCAATGGCCGCGTCATCACTGACTTCATCAGTAAGCCCCTACTAGAGTTGCCATTTTAGCCTTCATTACATTCATTCAATCCAAATTGCTTCCAAACATTTCTTTAGACAAATTGATCTCATTTTGTCTTTAAAATGCTTCCAAACATTGTCAATCCATCACAAAAAGCTTCCCTTCCCTAGACCCCAATTTTTCTGCTGAATCGACTTGCATCGGATTACCACCGCGCAATAATAATGCCTTTGTACAATCGCTCCCTTTCTGTCCAGTCATCGCGCGAAAACTTTGTTACTTCCGACTGACTAATCATCGTCGTTAATTAGATACTACTAATTCCTCATTAGCCTTCTTCTCCCTTCTGTTGGACCATCAATCCCAGATTCATTCATTAGTAAGCCATCTATGGTCAGATTCATCACTATCTGACATCCATTTTCATGCAATGTATCATTGGCTTGGCTTGGATTTCTTAGGATTCTCAATGAAATTACTGAGCAGGGAATGGCTACAAGGGAATCACATGCTGTTTCCATTGACTTGCTTCCTATGTCCAAAGATCACATCAGTGTACAAACACTGGATCTAATAATGAATACGGGGTTTGATCAAATGTCACATGTGGGCTCATCTCACCATCATTGTTTCTTTATGCAAAGTTAACTTTATGGAATGTGGGCCATCAAATGGGGGTGTGTGACCCCTTATGAAAAGGTGTAATCTACATAGTTTCCCATCTGTTGTCCATGGGACAAATATGTAATTATAAGAAGGTAATTTCCGAGTCGAGTATGTAGAGTCATAGTAGCGCCGAGTCCGAGAATCACGGACCGCCGAGACGCTCGGCTGCCTTGTAAGAAAACGAGTATATAAACGAGGTCTGCGCACCTCGTTAGTGTGTGTTTTTCATATAGCGGAAGCTCTAGGAGTCTAAGTATTGAGTCTATATCGGTTCAGACCGTAACATCTCTCTCTCTCTAGTGGAATATAATTTCTGTTTTATGCTATCTCGCCTTGGAACAGTTATCTGCTTGTTGTGTCTTGAATTTACTCCGTGTACGTGTGACGAGTTAACGCTCGGATCCCGTCTCGGATCCTCTCTATCTCTCTACTTGACGACGCTTCTTTGAACGAAACCTTCGCACATCGCAATCCCCTGATCCCGATAACCGTGAAGGCTATCGAAGGTGCTTACCCAAAGGACCGGGTAACACAATTTGGCACGCCCGGTTACAGCTGTGAGTACACAGCGAACTTCGTCGAAGGTAACCAACAGCCGCCATTACGGCGCACTCTCGCAATACGAGGTCTCGGCCTCCTGCCAGACGTCCGGAGCCAGTCGAAGGCACTTCCGACTCGGCGGTCACTGACCAATCTCTTCCCGAGCCCTCGGCGGCTTCTCCAGTGCAATCCTCGCCACCTGACACTCAGTCGCGAGCCGATTCACCACCCCAACCACCGCCGAGCCCTCCGGAGGTATCCCAACCGGAACCCAACCCTTTCCCGGCACTCCCAGAAACACCCGAGGAAGACATCATGCCGTACCCATATCCGCGTTACACTGACGGTCCCGACGCGGAGGCACATCTCCGTGCTTTCACTTCCACTTGGCAGGCGAATCACTCAACACACCGCCTCACACCTACGGAGGTAGACGCATCCAAGCGGGCCGAGTTCACACTGTCACTCGATGGCCCAGCCGCGCGCTGGTATTCCCGTCTCGATCAACCGGAGGGTACGACCTTCCAAATAGTTCGCGCCAAGTTCCTCGAACTGTTTCATCGCGAAGTCCCCAAACGGGAACTACTTCGTCAGTTTTTCTCAATCTGCCAGGAACCATACGAGACCGTGGCCCAATTCACGATCCGTTTTCAGGATCTGTACCAGCAAGTAGCCGACGATGTCTCGGCCCAACACATACCGAACACCTTCCTGTCCAGCTTACGAGAGCCTCTTCGCACAACTCTTGCTCTCACAAATTTTGCGAACAAAACAATCGAAGAAGTCATTGCTTGCGTCCTGGCCCTGGATCGTTCACAACACGGCGCGGCCCTTTCTATGACATCGTTACAAAACGCTCTTCCTCAAGAGGACAGCCGGTTTCGACAGGCCTTGCAATGCACGCTATGCTCCGGGTCGGGCCATCTAGCCCTTGAATGCCCGCATCGGCCTCAGTGCCCGATTTGTCAATCTAGATCACACACGGTGGACCAATGTGAATACAACATGCTCAACCGTGCGGCAGCCGCACCAGTGAGGCAAATCGAGCCACGAAACACCTACTCGCGCCAAGATGAGCGGAACTCGTATAGGGATAACAACAACAACGACCGACCGCGCTCACCGGATCGACGATGCTGGGATAACGACTATCGTCGTGATGACGACTATCGCCGCGATGACCGCCGCGACCGATATCGAGACGACGACTATGACCGTTACGATGATGACCGGGATGATCGGTACGATCGACGAAACCCTCGCAACGATCGACGTAACGGCAACCGAAATAATCGCAATAACCGAAGGAATAACGACAACCGCCGCCGTGATGGCCAACGAAACAACAATGCACCTCGGGATAACCCTCCAGCGAACGGGACGGGAAATCAACTCCCACAACTTCCAGCTCCCGAGCGCGCAGAAACCAGCAACTCGGCGAACGTAACGTGCTTCAAATGCAACCAACTCGGTCATTACGCCACGCAATGTCCAACCGCCGATAGGGGCAAGGCCCCTGCGGTGAACAGCATCATGGCCGATGTCCAAGCGGTCACAACTCGAAGCAAGAAGCAATGCACACAATGGGAGTTACAAGATGAGGTCCGACGAGCTGCAAAAGAATGGATCGATGCGGCTAATCAGAAAAACACCGAGCGAATGCATCAAGACATGAGGAACGCCCCCGGGGAAACATCCCAACCCTCGGTCACACCGACATCGGCAGAAGACGAGGAGCTGTGGGAAGTACTAACGAACTCCCGCATCTCGCTACCGCTCCACAAATTGCTCTCTCTGATGCCTCGATTTCGCGATACATTGGCTGCTCTGCAGGCCAATACGACGGCGGCTACACCCGCGGTACAACTCACCGAGCCCGGCACGGGACCACCGCTTATGGATTCTCAAAACCCGGCAGTACGCATCATCATAAAAGGGCAAGAGCTGCACGGATGCATCGTCGACGGAGGTTCCGGCGTCAACGTGATCAGCGAAACCACGTGTCACAATCTGGGGCTCTACCAATGGGAACCGTGCCCCTTTTGGCTACGAATGGCGGACACCCGTTCGGTAAGACCAATTGGCCTGATTCGGCACCTCGAGTTCACACTCGGTGGGCATATGTTCACCATTTCTGCCGTAGTACTCCGCTTGGAGGCATCAGGAGCATACCCAATGTTGCTAGGGCGTCCATGGTTACGAACCGCGAACATCAAACAACATTGGCAGAGGAATATGATCTCGTTCCGACGTGGCAAAACAAAGGTCCGCGTCATTACGGAAGAACGTGTTCCCGTGGCCCTCCATACGGCACCATTATATGCGGAAGGGGTTCACATGCTGGACGGCTTGGCTGACGACGAGGTCGAAGATTTCCTCGGGGATCATCCTACGATCGTTCCCCTCTTTGAAATAAATGCCATCACCGAGCAAGCTCCAGAGGCAGGGGTCACGGACGAGGTGCCACCTCAGGATGAACCAGATCCCACGACGGTGGCGGAGCTGCGCCACGCTCGAGACGCGTTCGAACGCGAACTCGCGATTTCACAAAGGGTCAAGGCGTCGACCCTCGAAACCATCAACCTCGGTTCGGACGAGAATCCCCGAACACTGCAGATCGCGAAAAACCTAACCACCGCCGAACGAGCATCGCTCGTCAGTCTACTTACGGATTACCAGGACGTTTTCGCCTGGTCCTACACCGACATGAAGGGGTTGGATCCCAAATATTACCAACACCAGATCCACCTTCTCCCGGACACGCGGCCAGTACAGCAACGACGCTACCGAATGAATCCGAACTACGCGGCTAAGGTGAAAGAGGAAATTGACAAACTGCTTCGCGTCGGCTTCATTCGTCCGGTCAAACGCGCTACCTGGTTGAGCCCAATAGTCGTAGTTCCGAAGAAAAACGGTAAAATCCGAGTCTGTGTCGACTACCGGAAACTCAACGCGGCGACGGTCACGGATGGGTTCCCACTTCCATTCACGGATAGCGTCCTCGACACGGTGGCAGGTCACGAATGCTACAGTTTTCTCGATGGGTTCAGCGGCTACAATCAGATTCGCATGCACCCCGAGGACCAAGAGAAAACGGCGTTCGTCACCGAGTGGGGCGTTTTCGTGGCGGAAGTCATGATGTTCGGGTTGAAGACAGCACCGGCGACCTTCCAGCGAATTATCACAGAGATATTCGACGATTATATACCGGCATTTATGCAAGTCTTCCTAGATGACTTCGCCGTGTATGGTCATCGCTCGGAGCACATGTCCCAACTCCGACTGTGCTTAGAACGATGCCGTCAAACTCGACTAAGCTTAAATCCGGCTAAATGTGCATTTCTCGTCACCAGCGGAAATCTTCTCGGCCATATTGTAAGCCAGGAAGGTATCGCGATGGACCCGGATAAGGTAAAGGCCATTTTGAATGCACCGGCACCCTCGAACGCGAAAGCCTTGAGCCGATTCTTGGGGCAAATCCGGTGGCATAGCCGGATGATACGACATCTGGCCGATTTCGCGACGCCTCTCCACGCAGCTGTGCACCGCCTGCCCTTCCAATGGACATCAGTCGAGGACACGGCATATCAAAACCTGAAACGGATGCTCTCACATGCCCCGGTGGTCCAACCCCCGGTGTGGTCTGAACCGTTTCACGTGTTTGTAGATGCCTCGGACGTGGCCATCGGCAGTACCCTTATGCAATGCACACCACCTACGTGGTATCGGCCCGTTTATTATGCCAGCCGACGGCTCTCGAACGCGGAAAAGAACTATTCCACGACGGAACGCGAAGCCCTCGGAATGATCTACAGCATCACCAAGTTTCGGCACTACCTTTTGGGCCGGAAATTTACATTCCACGTGGATCACTCGGCTCTTCTTTACTTGGTGAATAAGCAGGCCCTCACGGGGCGATTGGCTCGATGGATGCTCCTACTCCAGGAGTTCGATTTCCAGATTCAGCACCGGCCGGGAGTGCAACATGCGGTAGCCGACTATTTGAGCCGTCTCGAATCGGGAGAACCGGCCGAGACCACTTACGACGACCTTCCGGATGCGAACTTGTTCCACATGTCTACGACACCGGATGACAAGGAGGACGGGTGGATCACGGAGATGACGTATTTTCTTAGCACCGGCCTTCCTCCCGAGCACCTACCCCTCGACGCGAAAAAACGCCTCGCCGTACGGAGCAGGAACTTCTGCCTCGTATCGGACACCCTGTACCACAAAAGCTCGGATGGCATATGGCGTCGAGCAATCCGCCACTTCGAGAAAGAGGCCATCTTACAGGAAGCTCACCAGGGAATAGCCGGAGGGCATTATGCCGGGGAAGCCACGGCTAGGAAAGTGTGGCAAAGCGGGTTATGGTGGCCTACGACGAAGAAGGACGCACACGAATTTTGCCGTCAGTGTGATTTATGCCAACGCCTCGGTCAACCCATGGAGAAATCACGTATGCCCCACCAACCGATCTTGCCATTAGAACCCTTTCAGAAGTGGGGTTTGGATTTTGTGGGTCCCTTCAAGCCACCCGCAGCTCGGACCGGGAATCGGTACATTATTGTGGCCACCGACTACTGCACAAAATGGGTCGAGGCCAAGGCCCTCCGAGATAACACGGCCGCATCCACGGCGAAATTTGTATATGAATGCCTGTGGTGCCGTTACGGATGCCCAATTGAGCTCGTCAGCGATCAAGGGGGGCACTTCATCAACCATATCATCAGGGAGCTGACACACCACTATGCGGTCGTGCACAAGAAAAGCACGCCGTACTACCCCCAGGCTAACGGATTGGCCGAGTCTACCAACAAGATTCTCCAGACTATCCTCAAGAAAATCGTGAACGAGAATCGGACCGATTGGGACACCAAACTTCAAAGTGCTCTCTGGGCGTACCGGACTTCATTTAAAACGAGCATCCAATCAACACCATTCAGGATGGCATTCGGATTAGAAGCCGTGATGCCTATTGAATTCCAAATACCCAGCCTCCGAGTACAGGTCACGGCACGACTTCCCGAGGCTCCGTCCGAGCAACACCGGCTGGAACAACTGCTTGAGCTCGGTGAGGAAAGAATCGAAAGCATGGCCCACCTCGAGCACCGACAGCGACAAAGAAAGGCCTTCGTGGACCGACACCGCAAAGGATTGGAGAAGGAGCTCGCCATCGGCAAACCGGTGCTGCTATTCCAAACTCGCCTCGGGTCTATGCCCGGAAAATTAAGGTTTCGATGGACGGGGCCATTTTGGATCGTGGACGAGTTCAACGGGACGTTCAAGCTCGGCACACTTGCCGGTGAAGAAGTTCAAAGCTGGGCCAATGGGTTTCGACTTCGGCCATATCGAGGTCCAACACCCCCAAACCCATTCACCGAGGAACACGGCACGCGCACGGAAGAGGCCACGGAAGAGGCCACGTGTACCCCGCCATAAAAAGCCAACCACCTTTATTAATCAGTAAGTAGGTAGGATTTGTTTTAAATTTGGTTAGCCGCCGTTTAGGAGTTGTACCTACACCTAGGCACCCACCACGAAAGTAGTATTTAAAAGCACAGGCACACGACCTAGTTAGTACGTAGTCACGCACAGTATTCTAGGCAACCCCACTCACCTTTTAGGACACGTGGCTCACATTGCTATTATGGCTCCCACGACCCAGAATCGCCAGGATTCGCATGCACAGAACCCTAGACGGAAACTTGTAAAACCACTACCCACACGCAGAAGGCTCACAGAAAGCCCAAATCACTCTCTTCCAAATCTTGAAGCTCCTCCTCGCTCTCTGCAAACTAAGCGCTCCTGCTCCCAAGCCCTCTTCCACCTTCCAAATTCATCTGTCGAGCCCTTCCCTTCCGTTCCATCTTCTCTGCCCCGATCCCGCATCATCACCCTTCCTTCATCTACACAGTCCCTCGCCTCCATCTCCACCATGCCGATCACAGCGTCCGCCGCAACCCGTACCTGGCTTCAGGAGCACGGTATGGGGGGTTACCTGAAGGTCATCGACGCTCCTGCCCACCCCGACGCCCAGAAGAAGAGTAAAGAAGTCTGCCTAGAAGCCATCACCAACAGGGTGATCCGAGCGGCTCTGGAGTTACACACGGGAGGAGCCCACGATGCGGACATTCCCCCGGCAGCAAAGTTGAAGCAGTATTTCGGGGAGTACTCGGTGTCAGGGAAGGCGTACAGGACTTACGGAGGCCCTAACAAGGTGTTCGGTGAGATCGCGCGCATCCTGATGGAGTATGCATTCGTGCATACGAACCCCACCAGCATGCCACAGAATAAGGCCGCGCTTATTATCAGCGCATACGAAGGACAGCAGATTGATTGGGGAGTCATCACTGGGGAGGGACTCCGCGCAGCCATCGCTTCCTACCGGTCAGGAAAAAAGATGCTGTCGGTGGTATCACATTTCTTGACCGTGCTCTTCCCGCCCTCGACTCTCCCTTCCCCTCGCACCATCACATCACCACCACCACGTCGACAACGCGAACAGGTATTGGCCATCAGCAACGAGGCATGGGAGGGGCCGACGCCCCCATCACCTCCTGCTGCGGCCCAACCTCCTGCATCAGAACCATCACCCCCTCGGTCCCAACACAAAAGGGCCATCCTAGCCTCATGCCAAGAATGGGACGAGGAGACGACCACCGAGGCACCAACCGACGACGTCACGATAAGACCACCCACGGCGCGTCCACCAGCCCAACCCACCACTGAACCTATCCCACAACCCACTACCATACCCATCCAAGAAACCACCACCCAACCCCAAACCACAACCGAGCCCAACCAACGCCCCATCACACAGAAGGCCGCGGCCCCACAGGCCCAAAAGAGGAAGCAGACAGAGGTCTCGACAGCACCGACCTCACAGGTCCAAAAAAGGAAAAGGCCCGAGGTTTCCACACCACCGACCTCACCGGCCCAGAAGAGGAAACAACCAGAGGTGTCCGCACCACCGGTTAAGGACGACCAGAAACCTCCACCGAGCAAGAAACGAAAGCTCACCCGCACGCCCTCGGAGGATCAGGAAGCAGCAGAAAACGCACAAGCCATTGTCGTCGGCGAGGGCAGCCTGGCACTCGGGCCAGTGACCGCCTCGCTGAACCAAGGCCGCATCGAACACGGGCAGACCACGCAAATATCCGAGGATGAGGTCCTCGGCTACCGAGACCTCCCCGCGGAGGCATATGAGTTCAGTGCACTGCTACGGTTCGGCACGACCTACGAGTTGGTCGATTTCCTCGCCCGTGCGCAAATACAGGCGGCCACTCGTATGGCGGAGGAGCACGCGGAAATAAAAATGATCCAAAAGGCGTTGTTGGGAGAGACCGAGCATGAAGAAGATCGGGCTGCACAGGATCGGGCTCTGCAAAAGATCGGCCGAAAGAAGCAGAGCAAACACCAGGCCCTCTTAATGCCAGTCCCCGAGCTGAACACGGCACTCGTAGAAGTATACAGGGACTTGGACCACACGACACGGGCAGCGAAGGATATGGCCCGAAAACTAAAGGCTGCACAACAACAGGCAAAGAGTGCCACCGAGCTGTGGCAGGTTGCGGAACGGAAATTAGCTGCTTGGGAACAAAACCATCCCGAGGCCTTGACCAACGAGGCTCTCCCAGCCCCCCCACTCGTATCAATGTTAGAAGCAGCCACGGCCACGGATAACATTCCACCAACCACGGCCCACACCCCCACAGAGCCACAGCCAACGGTCGAGGCATGCGGAACCAACGAGCCGGTTCAGCCCAATGACACAACTGTAGACCCCTCGTTTCGTCTAACCCACGAGGCGGCTACCCAGACAGGACCTCCGCTCCGGGATTACCGAGCGGAGCTTCGAGACGAGCAACGGCGAACCGACAGGCACGACAGGCAGCATCAGGAGGAAATGGCTCGGCAGAAAGAAGAGGCGTCCCAACGGATAGCCGATATTATAGCCAAAGCCGACTGGAAAATACGGGAGCAGCACGAGGCGCTGGCTCACCTTCATGCACAAGCCGAAACTCGGGAGACAGAGATGACCCGTCAGTTGGAGGAATATCGGGTAGCGCTGGCAGATAAGGAGCAAACCATCTACGAACTACAAACCTCGCTGGATGGGGCGCTCGACTGGAACCGCCGGCGGGAAGAGACCAACAGTCAAAGAGAGGCCGCCCTGAACGAGGAAATCGAGGAATTACGGAGGCAGCGGGACAATTTTAAAGAAATGGCCAACGAGTCCTTCTCCAAGTGCGAGCTACTTAAGGAGCTGCACGACAAGTTGGCTGAAGAGCTGAACTCGCTACATGAAAAGGAAACGGAGGCCGTGGAACGAGTGCGGGCGGAATGTAAGAAGGACTGGCTGGAAGCCACCGCAGAGCTGACAAAGCATTACGAGCAATCCATTGAGCTCATCACCGCGGAGGCGACGAACGACAAGTCCAGCTACGCCCTTCTCCACACGAGGCTCCAAGCCGAGGTCAACGAATTAAAGGCAGCACTAGAACTGGCCCGAGCCCAGCCGAGGGTGGACGCAACACGCATGCAGATCTTAATCGATGAACACCGCAACTTGCTCAACCGCAGGGTTGAAGAAGCCTTTCAACGCGCCGGGGAGGAATGGGCAGCCCAAGCTGCCGAGTTACATGTTTTGCGCGCCGACGCCGAGAACCGACGGAAGGAGGGTCGCGGCTTCTTCAAGATGGATGAAGCTAGTGTACAAAACCTCCGTGACGATTTGACCGAGGACTATTTGTCCTTGGTGAAATCTCACACCGCGGCAATCGAACAGTTGCTGGAGGATTTCAACGACGATCAAATGGGGTTCCGCCTCGAAGCTGAAGCCTTAGAACAGGAAAACCTCGCCACGCCCCCCACCAGCCCTCCCTCGGCCACCGAGCAAACCGTAGCCCTTCCCAGCGAAGGACTCACCACCACGGCACAGGAGGTGACAACCACGACTACCAACGAAGAAGAAGTGGCTCCAACAGAACCTGCTTCCGAGGTCCGCACGAGCACTCCACCGATGAACATAACGGTCGCACCCGCGACAGATGCGCCAACCGAGACGGCCACTCCAACCCAAGACAAACCAGACCACCCCACCACGGCCCCCGACCCCGAGAACATCCTCGACATTTTGATCGAAGTTTGCGACGAGGATTAGCATACAACAGTTTTGTTTTTTTGCTCTATTTTTGTAAAGGTGTGGGTCCGACGGACATTGTCCTGTCCCACGGGCGTGCCAGGTGTTGTCCATGGGACAAATATGTAATTATAAGAAGGTAATTTCCGAGTCGAGTAT
>ERZ1034409.301-NODE-301-length-11359-cov-2.777424_pt1 | contig 11359 bp, 10 predicted proteins | sample MGYA00520610_ERZ1034409 | MGnify/ENA primary metagenome ERZ1034409 (study PRJEB33736, sample SAMEA104288480) | Azolla microphylla | place: Ecuador | collected 1982 | study: EMG produced TPA metagenomics assembly of the PRJEB19522 data set (Is there foul play in... | reverse complement strand
TCCTGCCGGGCTTTTGTGACGAGCCGTGGGGCCTACGGGTCCAGCCGTGGAGCCCGGGACCGGCAGCTGCTAATGCGGCGACCAGCGCTTGTTGAGCCGGCTCAGCACCAGGTAGGGATAATCCGGCCGGCCGCTGCTGCCGTTGTAGCGCGCGAGGGCGCGTACGTAGCTGCCGTGTTCCTTGTCCAGGTAGTACCGGAGGATGGTGCAGCCCATGCGCAGGTTGGTGCGCGGGCTGAACAGGTTGTCGCCGCCCTGCCCGATCTCGTTGAGCCAGAACGGCATGATCTGCATGTAGCCAAACGCGCCGCTGCGCGAAATAGCCAGGCGGTCGAAGCCGCTCTCGACGTTGATCACCGCCAGCACCAGCTCCGGCGACAGGCCGGCGCGGCTGGCCTCGGCGTGCACCAGGCTGAGGAAATCGAGCCGCCGGCCGGCGTCGGGCATGGCCTTGGGCACATAACGCTGCATCCGCCCGGACATGTCGGCCAGCCACACCTCGGCGTCGTAGCGGTCGTCGAAACCGCTGCCGTCCTGCAGCGCCCTGGCCAGGCGCTGGCGCAGCTCCGGCTCCGGTTCGCCGGTGGGGCCGGCCCAGCAAGGTTGCTGCCCAGCGAGGGACAGCAGCAGCAAGGCGGTGCCCAGCGCCGCCCCGCTCCATGTCCCCCGCGGTGCCCCCGCCGGGCTCACGCCGCCAGCTTGTCCAGCAGCGCCTGGGTGGTGGCGGGGATCATCTCGGCGGCCGCGGCGCCGCGGCGCTTGTACTCGAACTGCGCGTTGGCCAGGCCCTTGTCGCCGATGACGACGCGGTGCGGGATGCCGATCAGGTCGGCGTCGGCGAACATCGAGCCGGGGCGCTGGCCGCGATCGTCCAGCGCGGTGTCGATGCCGGCGGCCTGCAGCTCGGCGTAGAGCTTCTCCGCCGCTTCCTTCACCGCCGCCGACTTGTCCAGGCCGATCGGGCAGATGATGACGCGGAACGGCGCGATCGAATCGGGCCAGAGGATGCCGCCGGCGTCGTTGCGCTGCTCGATCACCGCCGCCACCACGCGCGACACGCCGATGCCGTAGCAGCCCATCTCCGGCACCAGCTCCTTGCCGGCCTCGTCCAGCACCGTCATCTTCATCGCCTCGGAATACTTGCGGCCGAGCTGGAAGATGTGGCCGACCTCGATGCCGCGCACCAGCGACAGCGTGCCCTGCCCGTCCGGGCTGGGATCGCCGGCGACGGCGTTGCGCAGGTCGAAGCTCTCCGGCTCGGCGGTGTCGCGGCCCCAGTTGGCGCCGCGCAGGTGGAAGCCGGTTTCGTTGGCGCCGCAGACGAAATCGGCCAGCGCCGCGGCGGCGTGGTCGGCGACGACCTTGACCTTGGCCCCGGCCGGGCCGAGGAAGCCGGGCTCGCTGCCGAAGGCGGCGCGGATCTCGGCCTCGGAGGCCAGGGTGAAGGGCGAAGCCACCTGCGGGTGCTTCTCCGCCTTCAGCGGGTTGAGCGCATGGTCGCCGCGCAGCGCCAGCGCCACCAGGCCGCCGTCGCGGCTCCTGGCGACGATCAGCTTCACCGTGGTGGCCAGCGGGATGCCGAGCAGGGCCGCCACGTCCTCGCAGGTCTTCTGCGTCGGCGTGGAGACTTTTTCCAGCGCGGCGGCGGCGGCCGGCCGGCTGTCCTGCGGGCGCAGCTCGGCGGCCTCGAGGTTGGCGGCGTAGTCGGAGGTGTCCGACACCGCCAGCAGGTCCTCGCCGGAGTTGGCCAGCACGTGGAATTCCTCGCTGCGGTCGCCGCCGATGGCGCCGGAGTCGGCCTTGACGATGCGGAAGTCGACGCCGACGCGGCTGAAGATGGCGCGGTAGGCCTCGCGCATGTTGCGGTACTCGCGCACCAGGTCGGCCTCGTCGGCGTGGAACGAGTAGGCGTCCTTCATCAGGAACTCGCGGCCGCGCATCACGCCGAAGCGCGGGCGGATCTCGTCGCGGAACTTGGTCTGGATCTGGTAGAAGTTGATCGGCAGCTGCTTGTAGCTGCGGATGTCGCGCCGCGCCATGTCGGTGATCACTTCCTCGTGCGTCGGGCCGAGGATGAAGTCGCGCTGGTGCCGGTCCTTGAAGCGCAGCAGCTCGGGGCCATACTTCTCGTAGCGGCCGGATTCCACCCACAGCTCGGCCGGCACCTGCGGCGGCACCAGCACTTCCAGCGCGCCGGCACGGTTCATCTCCTCGCGCACGATGGCCTCCACCTTCTGCAGCACGCGCAGGCCCAGCGGCAGCCAGGTGTAGAGGCCGGCACCGAGCTTGCGGATCAGGCCGGCGCGCAGCATCAGCTGGTGGCTGACCACCTCGGCGTCGGCCGGCGTTTCCTTGGCGGTGACGAGGAAATACTTGGAAAGACGCATGCGGGTTCCTGTAGGCACGATGCCCCGGGGGCGGGCGGTCGGCGGGGTGGCGGGGGCTGACTGCCCGGCTGGAGTTTGCTAGCGTGGGCGGTCTGTAAGACAGATCGATGGGGGAATTCTAGCGTATGGAAACGCGTAGCGGACTGAGTCGCATGCTCCTGGCCGGCCTGGCCTTCGCCGCGGTGCTGAGCGGCTGCGGCACCAGCGACAACGACAGTTCAGGCGGCAGTTCGGGCGGCGGCAGCACCGACCTGACCACCTTCAACACCGGCTGCGACTGGCACAAGATCTTCCAGAGCGGCGACAACTTCTACGCCCTGGCCGACACCGCCGCCGAGTACTGGGTGGCGGTGGGCCCGAGCAGCCCGGCGGCCGGCACCACCATCCGCATCCAGGGCCAGTACGCCGACGCGCGCTACCTGTCGCTGCAGGTCTACGACGGCAGCCTGGTGCTGGACGACGCCCTCGCCGACTACCAGATCGACCCCGATTCCGGCGCCAGCAACCCGTTCCTGGCGCCGACCCGCGTCAGCTCCACGGTGCAGCCCGGCGGTGCCTACACCGCTCACGTCGCCTTCACCGCCAAGCCGGCGGTCGGCGCCGCCGCCAATACCCTGTACCGCGGCGACGTCTCCACCGTCAGCGACGCGCAGACCAGGCGCACCCTGCTGATCTACCGCATCTACGTCCCGGCCAGCGGCAAGTCGCCGGACGGCGGCGTCGGCCTGCCCAAGCTGACCCTGGTCGGCGCCGACGGCACCGAGACGCCGCTGTCGCAGACCGGCGACAGCGCCAACTGCAACGCGCTGTACCAGAACTTCACCAATATCTACACCGGCAAGACCGCCAACCCACACCCGGGCGCGCCGCCACAGACCAACAACCCGCCCAAGCTCAACGTCTACTACACCAGCGCGCTCAACCCGGGCCAGCTGGTCAACGCCAACATCGCCTACATGTCGGCCGGCGTGACCCACGACGACGGCGAGCTGTTCATCGTGCGCGGCAAGGCGCCGAGCTTCACCAGCCAGGACGGCGCGCCGGCGACGCCGGATCTGCGCTTCTGGTCGCTGTGCCAGAACGAGTACCCGAGCCAGTTCGTCGACGGCTGCGTTTCCGACTACCAGGCCAACCTCGACAGCGGCGGCTACTTCAACGTGGTGGTGTCGTCCTCGTCCAAGCGCCCGTCCAACGCCACCGCCGCCAACGGCTTCAACTGGCTGCCCTGGGCTTCCGGCGATCCGGGCCTGATCACCTACCGCCACATGCTGCCGCAGTCGCTGTTCCTGCAGGCGATCCAGAACGTGCCCAAGGGCATCGGCCCCGGCCTGACCATGGGCAACTACTACCCGCAGGTGACCTACTGCACCAAGTCGGTGTTCGAATCCGCCGCCGGCCAGACGCCGGCGCAGATCTTCGCCGCCTGCAGCAGCGCCAGCGGCGGCTGAGCCGGCAACCGGCGCCGCCCCTTCCGCCACGCGGAACGGGGCGGCCGCCGCGGCCCGTGACGGGACCGGTATATACTACTGTGATGCACTCCAAATTCCGGGCCGCGCCCGCCAGGTGATTCGCGGGCATGGACTTCCTTCGCGCATCGCGCCGCCTCCTGCTCGGCGCCAAGCTCGACCCCCTTAATCCGCATACCCGCCAGCACATCGTGCTGGTGGCATTCCTGGCGTGGATCGGCCTCGGCGCCGACGGCCTGTCCTCGGCTTGCTACGGCCCGGAAGAAGCGTTCCTGGCGCTGGGCCCGCACACCCATTTCGGCCTGTACCTGGCCATCGCCACCGCGCTGACGGTGTTCGTCATCGCCCTGGCCTACAACCAGGTGATCGAGCTGTTCCCCTCCGGCGGCGGCGGCTACAAGGCGGCGACGCGGCTGATCGGCCCCTATGCCGGCCTGCTGTCCGGCTCGGCGCTGATCGTCGACTACGTGCTGACCATCACCATCTCGGTGGCCAGCGCCGCCGACGCGGTGTTCAGCCTGCTGCCGGCCGACTGGCAGCCATTCAAGTTCGTCACCGAGCTGGGCCTGTGCGGCCTGCTGACCCTGCTCAACCTGCGCGGCATGAAGGAGTCGATCAAGATCCTGCTGCCGATCTTCCTCGGCTTCTTCATCAGCCACGCGGTGCTGATCGGCTACGGCGTCGCCGCCAAGTCGGAGCTGATCGACCAGCTGATGCCGGAGACGCTGCGCCAGACCGACGAGCTGTTCCGCGAATCCGGCTGGCTGTTCACCGTGTCGCTGTTCCTGCGCGCCTACTCGCTCGGCGGCGGCACCTACACCGGCATCGAGGCGGTCTCCAACAACATCAACATGCTGGCCGAGCCGCGCGTGCGCACCGGCCACCTGACCATGTTCTACATGGCCACCTCGCTGGCCTTCACCGCCGGCGGCATCATCCTGCTGTACCTGCTGTGGGGCGCGCAGCCGGTGCCGGGACAGACGCTCAACGCCGTCACCTTCGGCCAGATCATCGACAGCTTTGGCCTCGGCTCGACGCAGCTCAACCACGGCATCCTCGCCGTGACCCTGGGCCTGGAGGGCGGCCTGCTGCTGGTGGCGGCCAACACCGGCTTCCTCGGTGGCCCGGCGGTGATGGCCAACATGGCGGCCGACCGCTGGGTGCCGCGCCAGTTCCGCCAGCTCTCCAGCCGCATGGTGACGCAGAACGGCGTGCTGCTGATGGGCGGCGCGGCGCTGGTGATCCTGCTGTGGAGCCACGGCGCGGTGTCGCTGCTGGTGGTGCTGTACTCGATCAACGTGTTCCTGACCTTCTCGCTGTCGCTGTTCGGCCTGTGCAAGCACTGGTGGGAGCAGCGCCGCTTCGTCACCGGCTGGTACAAGCGGCTGGCGCTGTCGGGCCTGGGCCTGTTCGTCACCGGCTTCATCCTGGTGGTGACCATCGCCGAGAAGTTCACCGAGGGCGGCTGGATCACCCTGCTCATCACCAGCACGGTGGTGGCGGTGTGCGTCGGCGTGCGCCGCCACTACGAGGACGTGCAGACGGCGATGGAGCGGGTCGACGACAGCTACTCGCTGCCGCTGAGCTGGGACGACGACGCCGCCTCGCAGCCGCCGGACCCGGCGCAGGAAACCGCGGTGCTGTTCGTCGGCGGCAACCGCGGCGCCGGCATGCACATGCTGCAGTGGGTGCTGCGCCAGTTCGCCGGGCGCTTCCACAACTTCGTCTTCGTCGCCGTCGGCGAGGTCGACAAGCAGGCCTTCGACAGCGCCCGCTCGATCAAGTCGCTGCAGGCGCGCATCGACAACTCGCTGCGCTACTTCAGCAGCTACTGCGTCAGCCTCGGCTACCGCGCCGCCTCCTACCAGGCCTACGGCGCCGATCCGCTGGAGGAGCTGAGCCAGCTCACCGCCAAGGTGCTGCAGGACTACCCGCGCAGCGTGTTCTTCGCCAGCAAGCTGTTCTTCGACAAGGAAAGCTTCTGGCGCCGCCTGCTGCACAACCAGATGCCGCTGGCGATGCAGCGCCGCCTGCAGCTGCAGAACCAGGAAATGATCGTGGTGCCGGTGCACGTTCCGGAAACGCTTCCGGAAAAGCGCATGCCGATCAAGTGACGGGAGGCGAAAGGCGGGAGGGGTGAGGCGCAGAAGCAAAGGGTTGACGCACACTACCCGTGCCGCACGCTTTTCCCGCCTCTCGCCTTTCGCCTTTCGCCTTTCGCCTCTCGCTAGAACGTCAGCCGCAACCCCGCCTTGACGTTGTTGCTCTCGTTGTCGTCCGAGTAGCCGATATAGCGGAAGTCGTCGTAGCGGTACTCGACGAAGCCCCACATGAACGGCGCCATCGGCACCTGCAGGCCGACGTTGAACTCCGGCCCCTCGCTCTGGCTCAGGTGCAGGTAGCCGACGCTACCGTAGACCGACAGTCCCGGCAGGTTGGCCTGGGCGCCGGCGTGCACGCCGATGCCATCGTCGTTGACGCGGTCGCTGTTGCCGAGCGCGCCGCCATCGACGGTGGCGTGCACCGTCTGGTAGTCGAAGTGCACGTACTCGAGCTTGCCGAACACGTCCACCGGCGAGGCCGGCACATGGAACTTGAGGCCGCCGCCGGCGCGCGCCTGGTTGGTCTTCTCGCCGTAGCTGATCTCGCCGCCGCCGAGGCCGAACGAAGCCGGGGCGTTGCTCTGGCTCAGGTAGTCGTATTGGTACATGCCGCCGATGAAAAAGTGCGGCGTCAGGCTCAGGCCCAGCTGCACGCCGCCACCGCCGCCGTCGGGGCTGAGGCCGGCGTCATGGTCGTCCTGCTCCATGTACGAGCCGTACACCGACAGGTTGACCTGCGGCTTGTAGAAGAAACCGGACGCCTGCCCGGCACCGGACACGCACAGGACGCCCGCGGCGGCGCCCCACAGCCACAGCTTTCTCATGATCGATTCGCTCCACTCAGCCCCGTTGGGCCAGCCCAAGCTAGGGCCGCGGCGCTGAATCGCGGCTGAATTGCGAACCGTTAAGAAAGCCGCGAATTACGCCGCCAGCGCCCCGTTGATTCGGTGCACCTTATTCGACGCGGCGCCGGCCAGGTCGGCGGTCGCCTTCTGCGGCTTGACCGCCGCGGCGCGGCGCGCGCTCACCGTTTCCTCGAACGGGCGGGCACCGTAGCGGCCTTCTTCGAACGCCTTCAGGCGGTACTTCTCGTGCCAGGCGGCGAGGTGGCGGTCATTGCGGACGTCGAGTTCGAACTGCACCTCGATCGGGGAAGAACGGGTGTCGGTGACGAAGCTGCCATACGGCAGGCTGTAGAGGCTGATCTCGCCGTTCTGGAACTTGTCGCGGATCGCGGTGATGAAGTTGGACATTTCGTGCTCCATGTCTTGAATCGATGGACAACACATTAGCCCTACCGAAGATCAGGGACCAGATGGCATGTTCAGCATATATTCTTCCGAAAAATGGAAGGATAAGGATGAGGCTTCAAGCGACTGATCGTGCTCGCGATTCAGGAAGGCCCGCTGTTCGCCGCGAAGGGAGCGCCGCAGCAGCGGCCGGCCGCGCCAGCCGCTTTCAGTCGCTGAGTTGCAGTTCGCGCTCGACCACGCGGCCGCCGTCGAGCACCCAGGCGCGCAGCTGTAGCACGCCCTTGGTGGCGAGCGAGCTGGTCAGGCGCGGCGCCTGTGGCTGCTCGGCGTAGTCCTGCGGCGTCGGCTCTGGCGGCTGACCAGGGCGGTGCAGGTACACCGCCCACAGGCAGCGCTCGCGGCGGTTCAGCAGCTCCAGCGCCTGCTCGAGGCCGGCGCCGTCGAGCAGCGGGGCGTACGAGTCCGGCTCGGCGCCGGCGCCGACCACGCCGGTGAACGGCTGCTCGCCGGCAAGCTGCGCCTGGTGCAGCAGGTGGATGGCCACCATGCAGCCGCTGAAGCCACCGCCGACGATCGCGATGGTCGGCTTTTTCCTCGCCATGTCTCTCCCTGTCCCGACGCTTTCTACCCAGGCCTATGATGGGGCGTGCGGTGAAGCTTAGGCAACCGCCGGAACCGGCTATAAGGCGCGCCGGTTCTCATGCATTTGCGCTGGGGTGAAACGTTTCGGCGGAGTGCTTATTGCCCGCGTACGCGGCTGCCCGGGGCGGCGTAGTCGGCCGAACGGTCGACGGCGATGCTGGCCGGCAGCGGCGGCTTCTCGCGATACAGGCTGAAGTGCGCCGGGCGCAGGCGGATGACGTCGCCGGCCAGCCACACCTTGATCTCCGGGTCCGGCTGCGGGATCTCGATCTCCACCACCGGGCCGCCGCCGTCGAGCTGCACCGTCAGGCGCAGCAGCACGCCGGTGCGCTGCGTTTCCAGCACGCGGCCGGAAACGGCGGCGGCGTCCTCGCCGACGACGCGGAAGTCGGTGGCGCGGGCGTAGACCGACACCGGGCCGGGCGGGAAGCCGTTGGGGCTCTCGATCGGCGCGGCGGCGCCGGCCAGGTAGATGCCGTCTTCCCGCACTTCGCCCGGCAGCACGTTGGGCGAGCCGAGGAAGTCGAACACGAACGGCGTGCTCGGCGCGTCGTAGACCTGGTCGGTGCTGCCGATCTGCTCGATGTGGCCGCGGTTCATCACCACGATGCGGTCGGCCAGCTCCAGCGCCTCTTCCTGGTCGTGGGTGACGAACACGGTGGTGTAGCCGGTCTCGCGGTGCAGCTGGCGCAGCCAGCGGCGCAGGTCCTTGCGCACCTTGGCGTCGAGCGCGCCGAACGGCTCGTCGAGCAGCAGCACGCGCGGCTGGATCGCCAGGGCGCGGGCCAGGGCCACGCGCTGGCGCTGGCCGCCGGACAGCTGGTTGGGGAAGCGCTTGTCGAGGCCGCCGAGCTGCACCAGCTCCAGCAGCTCCAGGCCGCGGCGGCGGATCTCGGCGGCAGCCGGGCGTTCCTTGCGCGGGCGCATGCGCAGGCCGAAAGTGATGTTGTCCAGCACCGTCATGTGCTTGAACAGGGCGTAGTGCTGGAACACGAAGCCGACGCGGCGCTCCTGCACGCTGAGCTGGGTGGCGTCGGTGTCGCCGAACAGGATCTGGCCGCCGTCGAGCGGCTCCAGGCCGGCGATCGAGCGCAGCAGGGTGGTCTTGCCCGAGCCGGAAGGGCCGAGCAGGGCGAGCAGCTCGCCCGAGGCGATGTCCAGGTCGAGCCCGTGCAGGGCGGTGAAATCGCCGAAGCGCTTGACCGCGTTGCGGATGGTGATGTTCATCTGATCAGTGGCCCTTGAGCGCCTTCAGTTCGCTGCCGTGGCGCCATTCGAGGAAGCTCTTCAGGCCCAGGGTGACGAAAGCCAGCAGTGCCAGCAGCGAAGCCACAGCGAAGGCGGCGACGAACTGGTAGTCGTTGTAGAGGATTTCCACCTGCAGCGGCATGGTGTTGGTCTGGCCGCGGATATGGCCGCTGACCACCGACACCGCGCCGAACTCGCCCATGGCGCGCGCGTTGCACAGCAGGATGCCGTAGAGCAGGCCCCAGCGGATGTTGGGCAGGGTGACGTGCCAGAAGGTGCTCCAGCCGCGCGCGCCCAGGGTCATGGCGGCGTACTCCTCGTCGGCGCCCTGCGCCTGCATCAGCGGGATCAGCTCGCGCGCGACGAAGGGGAAGGTGACGAACACCGTGGCCAGCACGATGCCGGGGGCGGCGAACATGATCTTGAAACCGTGTTCGCTGACCCAGGGGCCGAGCCAGCCGCGCGAGCCGAAGATCAGGATGTAGATCAGGCCGGCGATCACCGGCGACACCGAGAACGGCAGGTCGATCAGGGTGATGAGGAAGTTCTTGCCGCGGAACTGGAACTTGGCGATGGCCCAGGCGGCGGCCACGCCGAACACGGTGTTGAGCGGCACGGCGATGGCGGCGGTGATCAGGGTCAGGCGGATCGAGGCGAGCGCGTCGGAATCCACCAGCGCGGCGAAATACGCCTTGTAGCCCTGCTCCAGCGCCTGGCTGAACACGGCGTACAGCGGCAGCAGCAGGAACACCGCCAGGAACACCAGGCTGATGCCGATCAGGGTCCAGCGCACCAGCTTGGGTTCGCCGATCGCGGCATTGGTCTGCACCAGCGGCGCGAAGGGCGTGGTCGGCGGCGTGGCGCCGCCGTCGGCGGGCAATGCGCTCATCTATGGCCTCATTTCCGGGCGATGATCTGGTCGAAGATGCCGCCGTCGGAGAAGTGCAGCTGCTGGGCATGGGCCCAGCCGCCGAAATCCTTCTCCACGCTGAAGGTGTGCAGCGGCGGAAACTCCGCCGCGTGCTTCTGCGCCACGGCCGCATCCACCGGGCGCATGCCGTTTCTGGCCAGGATCTCCTGCGCCGCCGGGGTGTAGTGGAACTTGAGGTAGGCCTGCGCCAGCCTGGTGTTGCCCTTCCTGGCGGCGATCTTGTCCACCACTGCCACCGGGTTGTCGGCGCGGACCGTGAGCGAGGGGATGACGATATCGAACTTGTCGGCGCCGAAGTTGGCCTGGATCAGCTTGGCTTCGCTCTCGAAGGTCAGCAGCACGTCGCCGATGCCCCGCTGGCAGAAGGTGGTGGTGGCGTCGCGGCCGCCGGTATCGAGCACCGGCACGTTGGCGAAGAGCTTCTTCACGAACTCGATGGAGTCGGTGTCGCTGGCCTTGGGCTGGGTGCGCGCGTACTGCCAGGCGGCGAGGTAGCTGTAGCGGCCGTTGCCGGAGGTCTTGGGATTGGGCACCACGATCTGCACGCCAGGGCGCACCAGGTCCGGCCAGTCCTTCAGCTTCGATGGGTTGCCCTTGCGCACGACGAAGACGATGGCCGACCATGACGGCGAGCTGTTGTCGGGGAAGGCCTGCAGCCAGTTCTTCTGCAGCAGCCCGGCGTCGGCGATGGCGTCGATGTCGAGCGGGTTGTTCATCGTCACCACGTCGGCGTCGAGGCCGTCGATGATGGCACGGGCCTGCTTGCTGGAGCCGCCGTGCGACTGGTCCACGTCCACCGCCTCGCCGGTCTGCTTCTTCCAGTCGGCGACGAAGGCGGGGTTCAGATCCTTGTACAGCGAGCGTGCCACGTCGTAGGAGACGTTGAGCAGCTTGGCGGCGGAGGCGTTTGCCGCGGCCATGCCCAGGGCGGCGGCGGCGAGCAGGCGCAGGGCTTTGTTCATAGTGGTCCCCTTTTTCCCGGTCTGTTCTAGGTATGTTTCAGGTGCCGCGGCGCTGGCGCCAGGCCTGCAACAGGTTGATCCCCAGCAGCAGGGCGAAGGAGATCAGCAGCATCGCCGAGGCCACCGCGGTGGCGCCGGCGTAGTCGTACTCCTCCAGCTTGATCATGATCAGCAGCGGCGCGATCTCCGACACGTTGGGGATGTTGCCGGCGATGAAGATCACCGAACCGTATTCGCCGACGGCGCGGGCGAAGGCCAGGGCCAGGCCCGTGAGCAGGGCCGGCAGCACGCTGGGCAGGATGATGCGGGTGACCGTCTGCCAGCGTGTGGCGCCGAGCGTGGCGGCGGCTTCTTCCAGCTGCTTCTCG
>ERZ1034409.300-NODE-300-length-11365-cov-2.096994_pt1 | contig 11365 bp, 13 predicted proteins | sample MGYA00520610_ERZ1034409 | MGnify/ENA primary metagenome ERZ1034409 (study PRJEB33736, sample SAMEA104288480) | Azolla microphylla | place: Ecuador | collected 1982 | study: EMG produced TPA metagenomics assembly of the PRJEB19522 data set (Is there foul play in... | reverse complement strand
GGCAGGCCGGCCGTGGAAAGCGTCACGGTCAGCATGACCGTCGCCACACCGGGCACGCCGGCTGTGGCCAGAGACCCCAGGATCGAGGCCAGGGCGATCAGCAGATAGTGCTCCGGGGTCAGCACAATGTGGAAATAGTTGGCGATGAAGGTCGAGGAGATGGCGGGATAGATGGCGCCGCAACCGTCCATCTTCATATTGGCGCCGAGCGGCAGGGCAAAACCGGCATAGGACTTCGGCAGTTTCAGATTTTCTGTCGCCACAGCCAGGGAAACCGGCAAGGTGCCGATCGAGGAGCAGGTGAAAAAGGCCGTCTGCTGGGCGGTAAAAATGCCCTTGTAAAAACCCGTCACCCGCAGGCCATGCAATTTGAGCAGGATCGGGTAAACTACGAAGATTTCGGTCAGACAGCCAAGATAGATCAGGCCGATATAGGGGATCAGGGGCTTGAGCGCCTCCAGTCCATAGCTCGCCACCACCGAACCGATCAGGCCGAAAACACCGATCGGCGTTAACTGGATGATCCAGCGCGTCAGCTTGAACATAACCTGAGAGCCTTGTTCAACCAGATCTGACAAGCCCTTGGTTTTCTGCCCCAAAGCGCCTAACGCCGCCCCCACCAGTATGGCGAAGAAGACGATGCTGAGTATCTTGCCGTCAGCAAAGCTCTTGAAGATGTTCGATGGCACAATGCCGGTTATGACCTCGACCGGGCCAGGGATCGGATCGTGCGCCTCGACGACCAGCGGCAAACCGGCCAGGCCCGCGCCCGGCTGGAAATAGATGCCGATAGCGAGGCCCACCGAGACGGCGATTGCGGAGGTGATCATGAACCAGATGATGGTCTGGGCGCCCAGCTTGACCGCGCGGCCGCCAGTCCCCTCCTCACCATGCCCCAGGCGAGCAATGGAAGCGGCGATGGTAAAGAAGACCAGAGGTGCGACCAGCATCTTGATGGCGCGGATAAAGGTATCGCCGATTGGCGTCAGAAAAGGCAGGGCGTCCTTGCCCCAATACAGCGCCACCCCGATACCGGCGGCAAAGGCTGCCAGGGTTTTAAGCCAGAACGGGATTTTACCGAGCCACTTCATAGGGATACTTTCTTGCGTAACCAGTTGCGACCTTATATGGCCCCCTGTTCGCCGGTTTGCACACTAAAAAATTTGCGCCCTCAGTTAAACGCGGCTAAAGCCAGTGAGAAATCTACAGGCTGTAATTCCATGTCCCACAATACCTTTGGTCATCTCTTCCGTGTCACCACCTGGGGCGAAAGCCATGGTCCGGCGCTGGGCTGCGTGATCGACGGCTGCCCGCCGGGAATCGCGCTTTCCGAAGCGGATATCCAGTGGGCCATGGATCGCCGCAAGCCGGGCGGTTCGCGCTTCGTTACCCAGCGCCGCGAAGCCGATGAGGCAAAAATCCTCTCCGGCGTTTTCGAAGGCGTCACCACCGGCACGCCCATTTCCATCCTGATCGAGAACACCGACCAGCGCTCGAAGGATTATGGCGACATCGCCAAACAGTTCCGCCCCGGCCATGCCGATTACACCTACTTCGCCAAGTACGGCGTGCGCGATTATCGCGGCGGCGGCCGCTCTTCCGCCCGTGAAACGGCTGCGCGTGTAGCCGCCGGCGCCGTGGCGCTGAAAGTTTTGCAGGTACTGGTCGGTGAGCAGGTCAAGGTGCGCGGGGCCTTATCACAACTCGGCATCCACAAGGCGGCCCGCGGCAACTGGGATTGGGCAGAGGTCGGTAACAATCCCTTCTTCTGCCCTGACCCGGCCTCGGTCACGCTGTGGGAAGATTATCTCGACGGCATCCGCAAGGCAGGTTCCTCCATCGGCGCCGTGGTCGAGGTTCAGGCCGAAGGCATACCCGCCGGCTGGGGCGCGCCGATCTACGGCAAGCTTGATTCCGAACTGGCTTCGGCCCTGATGAGCATCAATGCCTGCAAGGGCGTCGAGATCGGCGAAGGCTTCGGCGCGGCCGAGCTTTCGGGCGAGGACAATGCCGACGAAATGCGGATGGGACTGGATGGCCCTGAGTTCAAATCCAACCACGCCGGCGGCATACTGGGCGGCATTTCGACCGGCCAAACGGTTGTGGCGCGCATGGCGCTGAAGCCGACCTCCTCCATCCTCACCAAACGCGAAAGCATCGATGTCAAAGGCAATGAGGTCGAACTGCTGACCAAGGGCCGCCATGATCCGTGCGTCGGCATCCGCGCCGTACCGGTGGCCGAAGCCATGGTATCGTGCGTTCTGCTGGATGCTTATCTCAGGCACCGCGGCCAGACGGGCGGCGGCCCTTATCTGGTAGGTTAAGAGCGCATTTATGATGCCTCTGTGGCAAAAATTTCCGGAGCTTCCAAAATCCAGTGCTGGCTGGCGCATGGGAAAAGGCGAAGACTATGCCAGCGAATTTTTTAAATGGTTCCGCGCGTTAACTCCTGAAGATCAAGGGGTTTATATGGATAAATATCCTGAACCTGTAAGCTGGGCAGGCTATTATGATATCATATTGCAGTGGCAATAATCGCCTATTGTAATTGTTAAAGTTACACTTATATATCGGGTCACTGTTCAAGAGGGAGCGTTTCTCATGATCGACAAAAGACCTTACAACCAACTCGGTGGCGCCAATCACGGCTGGCTGAATGCCAAGCACCATTTCTCGTTCGCCGCCTATTATGATCCGGCCAAGATGGGCTGGGGAAGCTTGCGCGTCTGGAACGACGACGAGATCAAGTCGCAGACTGGCTTTCCGCCCCATCCGCACAATGACATGGAAATCATCACCTATGTCCGCGAAGGCGCCATTACCCACCAGGATTCCCTTGGCAACAAGGGGCGCACAGAGGCTGGCGATGTGCAAGTGATGTCGGCAGGGACCGGCATCCGTCACTCGGAATATAATCTGGAAAGCGACACTACCAAGATCTTCCAGATCTGGGTCGAGCCCAGCGTGCGCGGCGAGCCGCCTGCCTGGGGCGCCAAGCCCTTTCCAAAGGGCGACCGCGCCGGCAAGTTCGTCACCCTCGCCTCTGGCTTCAAGGGTGATGAAGAGGCCCTGCTGATCCGCACACCGGCTCGCCTGCTGGGCGCCACACTGCTCAAGAACCAGTCGGAATCCTATACGCCGGTGGAAGCCCCCGCAGGCCAGACTCGCCACCTTTATCTGGTGGTGGCGCGCGGCAAGGTCAGCGTCAATGGCGTCGAACTCGACGAACGCGACGGCGCGGCCATCAAGGACGAAGCCACGCTCGATATCCGCGCACTGGAAGATGCCGAGGTCGTGCTGCTGGATGCCGCTTAAAGCTTGAAGCGCCTCCGGAAGGTGTTACCATGCACCTTCCGGAGGTATTTCATGCGCGCTCCCCCCTATGCTGCAATTTCATTACTGGCTTTAGTGGCTTGCTCTCCGACGCACAAGGCAGAGGTGGCCAGCGCCGAATCGGCCGCCGGTTCCGCCGTCATGTCGGCCATTACACCGCCACCCGGCAGCCCGGCTAATATTCTTGGCGGCGTTGATCTCGACCAGTCGATCACCCTGGTCGGCACCGAGCCCTTCTGGAATATCCTCTTCGGCGATGGTCGCCTGGTCTTTTCCAGCCCGGATTCGCATCTGGGCCGCACGGTATCGGCACCCTTTATCCTGAACAGGGACGGCGCCGAATGGCATGACGAGGATATGGATATCTATCTGACGCCGGTACGCTGCTCGGATGGCATGAGCGACCGCGGCTATCCGCTGAAAGCTGTCGTGCATATCGGGGAAACCGTCCTGAAAGGCTGCGCCAACAACACATCGCGCCTGCCCCAGAATCGTCCCTGAGTTACTTCAATCCCACCAGCTTGTGCGTCTGGACGCTCATGCGCCATTGCGGGTGCTTCAAGCAATAATCGATCACCGCCTGGGTATTGGCGGCCTGCCGCGGGTCATCTTTCGGCTGGAGATAATAGCGCTCGAAATCCAAGGTCAGAAATTCGGCCGGATTGACGCCTTCCTGAGGCCAGACCAGTTTCAGTTCCTGACCATGGGTCTGATGCAGGCGATTGTCCGCCTTGGGGCTGACACAGATCCAGTCAATTCCCTCCGGCGCCTTCAGCGTGCCATTGGTCTCGACGGCAATGAAATAACCCGCCGCCTTCACCGCCCGGATCAGGTCTTCATCCAGTTGCAGCAGAGGCTCACCGCCAGTGAATACCACAGCCTTATCGGCGGAACGCCCCTCCCCCCAGACAGCATCCAGCGCTGTCACGACATCGGCAGGTGTGGCGAATTTGCCGCCATTTTCACCGTCGGTGCCGACAAAATCCGTATCGCAAAAGGTGCAGGCGGCGGTCGTCCGGTCCTGTTCCCGGCCGCTCCACAGATTGCAGCCGGCAAAACGCGCGAAGACATTGACGCGACCAGCTTGCCCGCCCTCGCCTTGCAGGGTCAGGAAAATTTCCTTAAAACTGTACATCAGCGCTCCGCCGGCGTCCGAGCTTCCAGGAAATGCTCGAAGCCGGTCTTGCGCAACTGGCAGGCCGGGCATTCGCCGCAACCATAGCCCCAGGCGTGACGCTCGGCGCGCACGCCCTTATAACAGGTCGTGGTTTCCTCAAGGATCAGATCAACCAGGGGCTCGCCGCCCAATTCTTCAGAAAGCGCCCAGGTCTGCGCCTTGTCGATCCACATCAACGGCGTGTGAATTTCATACGGCCGCTCGATGCCCAGTTGCAGCACGGTCTGCATGGCCTGCAGAGTATCGTTGCGGCAATCGGGATAACCGGAGAAGTCCGTCTCGCACATGCCGCCGACCAGATGATCCAGGCCGCGCCGATCGGCCACCGCCGCTGCATAGACGAAGAAGACCAGGTTGCGGCCCGGCACAAAGGAGGACGGCAGGCCGCGTTCGGTCATGACGATCTCGGTCTCGCGCGTCAGCGAGGATTCCGCCACGGCGCCGAAGCCGCGCAGGTCGCAGACATGGTCTTCGCCGAGGCGTGTCGCCCACTCCGGAAAGGTCTCGCAGAATTTCGCCAGCACCGTGGTGCGGGTCGTCATCTCAATGGCATGGCGCTGGCCGTAATCAAACCCGATCGTTTCCACACGCTCGAAATGGGTCAGCGCCCAGGCCAGGCAGACGCTGGAATCCTGCCCCCCGGAAAAGAGGACAAGCGCGGATTTGGCGGCGGGAACATGATCCAGAGACGCGGACATGGAACGAAAACTTTCGGTGTTGTGAAGTTTCCATCTAAAACGCGCCTTTGCGGCGTTTTGCAAGCCTTTTTGACGCGGCGCAAAACCGGTTTCCTTTGACGTTTACGTCAAGCTGGCCAATTATGCCGAGACAGAGGTGCAGCCTATGACCCAACCTTTTTCCGACATGTTCGGCACGATTATCGACAACACACCCTATATGAAAGCAATCGGCGCCTATTTCGCCGGCGCATCAGACGACGGTGTCACCATGGCCCTGCCTTGGCGCGAAGACCTGGTCGGTGATCCTGAAACCCACGTCATCGCCTCCGGCGTCGTTACGGCACTGCTCGATAACTGTTGTGGCATGGCGGTATGGGACAAGATCAACGCATTCAAACCCGTCGCCACGCTCGACCTGCGCATCGATTACATGCGCCCGGCCCTTCCCGGCCACGAACTGAAGGTGACCGCCAAATGCTACAAACTGACGCGCAGTATCGGTTTCGTGCGCGCCTTCGCCTATGAAACCACCGTCGAAGATCCGGTAGCCGCAGCGCAGGGCGCCTTCATTGTGACGGCTGCGAAACCCGACGCCGGAGACGTAAAAGCATGATCGAAAAAGTAATGGCGGATACCCGCTCACAGCAGGCGCAGGCCAAATTCGATCCGGACGCGGTGTTGAAGGATATTCCGTTCGCCAGCTTTCTGGGTGTACGCCTGGAACTGGCCGGCGACGAACTGACCGCCCACCTGCCTTTCGTCCCGCACCTGATCGGTAATCCGATGATTCCGGCTCTGCATGGCGGCGTTATTGGCGCCTTCATGGAAATCACCGCCATGGCGCAATTAAAGCTCCACGGCAATTTCGACCACATACCCAAACCGATAGACGTCAACGTCCAGTACCTGCGCTCTGGCAAGCCCCTTGATACCTATGGCCGGGCCATCGTGAAACGCATCGGGCGCACCATTTCCAGCGTCGAAGTTTCCGCCTGGCAGGAAACGCGCCAAAGTCCTATAGCCACCCTTCAGGCCCATTTTCTGATGGATTAAGCCCGCGCCAATTCTCCATAAAGGCGCATTTTATAATTGAACAATCCAAGATTGCTGATACCCCTAAGAAGGCGCAGTAATTGGGCTGCGCTTGCCTATATATGATTCTGAGGGATCACACATAATGTCCAGAGAGAAAAAAATAAACGTTGCCAAAGCCTTATCGGTACAGCTTCGCGCAACGGAAGAGGCCATTGACACCGCTCTGTCTGAAGCCGCCCATCTAATCGAAACCTATGTCACTTCGCGGCGAGCGATTCGCATGTCGACAATTATCGGCAACGACGTCCATCAAAATACGCTCAAAGCGATGATGGCGCTCAGCACAGCCCAGCAGCACATGACAGCCGCTCACGCAAACCTGACCTTGGTGCAGGCACAGATCGGCCTCGGCAATGTCGCCGTCCTGCCGGCAGATGATAAGCCGGCCCCGCCGCCGACCGGTTATTACGTGACGCCTGTTGAAGAAGAGGTCATCACCGCCGAATAGCCCCTTCCGGTCCAGGCGGGAATCGCGGCTTAAGTTCATTCGTGACGGGCGTCACGTAAGGACGTTTATATGCTGCATTCTCCCCTGGCCATTTTCGGCGCCGTTTTTCTGATATTCGCAAGCCTCACGGCTTTTATCTTCGGAACATGGCGGGAAAGGGCCGGCGCGGCGCTTTATCTGGCGGCTTACGTGATCGCCAATACACTGAACGCCCTTAGTCATATGCAGGATCTGAGCCACACAATAACGGATATCCTATGCCTGATCGGATTTGTCATCTTGTGCTGGAAATCGCCGCATCCCTGGCCATTATGGGCGGCTGGTTTTCAACTCGCTTCCACCATGACCGGCATTTGTGGCTTACTAAACATCATGACGCTCCTTATCCTTTCGGCGTATGGTGTACTCTTGGCCTTGCTCGCCGGGACTTTAGCCGCCGCTCGCAGAAAACAGCAGCCACACACAGACAGCAGCGAATAAAATCCATAAAATAGGTTGATTTTCCTATTATTAGATTTATTTTCCTCTGAGTTAATTGTAATTCCTATTGCGGTGGCCGGTCGGCCTTATCTTTTGATACGACACTTGGTATGACACTTTCGCATAGCCACATCTGGGCCGCAATCGATGCCCTGGCGAACCGGCTCAATACCACGCCGTCGGGATTGGCGCGTCTGGCGGGTCTCGACCCGACGAGTTTCAATAAATCAAAACGCGCCTCGCCGGAAACGCCATCTCGGCCGCGTTGGCCGTCAACGGAAAGCCTAGCCAAGTTGCTGGAGGCCACGGGCATCAAGTTTTCCGAATTTGCCTTGCTGGCGGAAGGCCGGTCTGGCGGACAGGGTATTCCGCTGATCGGCTTCGCCCAGGCTGGTAATGAGGGATTTTTCGACGATTCTGGCTTTCCACTAGGTCAGGGCTGGGATGAAATCACCTTCCCGTCTGTCAATTCAGGCCTCTATGCGCTCGAAATTTCTGGTGATTCAATGCTGCCGCTTTACCGGGATGGCGACCGTATCCTGGTCGATCCCCATAATCAGAACCTGCGCAAGGGCGACCGCGTGGTGGTCAAGACGACCGAGGGTGAGGTTATGGCCAAGGAACTGGTACGTCTCTCCGCTCGTCAGGTGGAGTTACGTTCGCTGAATCCGGAGTTTCCGGACCGGTCATTCGATCGCTTGCAGGTGGCGTGGATTGCGCGCATTGTGTGGGCCAGTCAGTAGAACGACTGTTACGGGGTGTGGAGTCCGCGCCCCCAAACCCCATAACAATTTGCTCTACGACTTCCTCGCATAATCACCGTATTCCCAATCATAAGGCACGCCAGTGTCGCCGAGAATAAACCGAACCAGATCGGCAAAAGCCGCTTCCGCGCGAACATCATTCGACAAGATCAGCACGCAACGGCTGGACGTCTCAAGACATACCAAGGTGTTGGCTGTCTGGCCATCATGGCCACCCTTGAAGAAGCCGTGCCCCTGCGGCCCGTCAAATACCACGACGCCCAGGCCGGCATAGAGATCCTTGCGCTGCTGATCCGCCGGCAATTCATCAGCGAACGGCGGAAACTGCGTCTTCGCACCGATATGCAGTTGCGGCCTGGTCATCTCCGCCCGCGAAGCGGCTGAGAGCCCCTCGCCCCGCACCAGGGCCGCGGCAAATTTCGACAGATCTTCAATGGTCGTATCCATCGAACCCGCCGCCCGCACCTTGCTGCGCTCATCATGCTCGACCGCCTCCCCCTTGTCGTTGAAGCCATCGGCCAGGTTTGAACGGAAGTCGTCGCGCCACATCAGCGAGGTGCGTGTCATTCCAAAACCTTTGAAGATGGCATTCGTCAGATCGCCGACATCGACGCCCAGCCCTTGCGATTTACGTCCCTGCTCAATAGCGAACTGTAGCAGGATCAATCCCTCGCCCGAATAGGCATAACGCGTGCCGGGATCATAATGGATGCGCAGTTTCTGATCCGGTTCCAGCCACCAGAAATTGGCGAAACCGGTGGAATGGGTTAACGCCATACGCGGCGTGATCAGCTTCCAGCGCGGATCATTGGCCAGATCCTTGTAGGGCCCATATTTATCCGGATAGATGGCATTGGTGTCGTACTCGACCAGCGGCCTGTCGAGATCATCGGCAATCGGCGTATCGAGCCCGATCCGTTCCTGATCGACCAGTTTCATGACCGTATAGGCAAAGACCGTCTTGGTCAGCGAGGCCCCATACATGACCGTGTCGGTCTGGAGCGGCTCTCCCTTGGCATTGCGGACGCCGTAGCTATGGACATAGGCGACCTTGCCGTCATCGATAACCGCAATGGCCAGCCCCTTGCCGCCCGTCGCTTTCATGGACTCCACCACTTTTGCATCTATAGCCGGTGGCGCCGGGATAGGTCGGGGCGCGGCAGCGAAGGTGGGTACGCTTAACAGGGCACTGAGAGCGACGACATAACGCAGCATGACAACCTCCCGATTTTACGGAAGGTCACCACGCTGTATGCGGTACGTCAATACGGCTTAGGCGACCAGGTCGCCATTAATCCCCTGTTCGAGCAGGGCAATCGTGCGCTCCAGTCCGAAAATGGCGACGAACGAACCAAAGCGTGGCCCCTGGCTTTGGCCAAGCAAAACTTCATACAAAGCCTGAAACCATGCGCGCAAGGGCTCGAATTCATGCGCTTTTCCGACTTCAAAGACGAGATTTTGAAGCACCTCGGCATCGCGCGTATCGGTCGGCAGTTCCTTAAACTTCGCCACCAGATCAGACATCGCCGCCCTCTCTTTGTCGTCTGGCAGGCGGAAGGTTTTCGACGGCTTTACGAAGTCCTCGAAATAGTTGATCGCGTAACCAGCCAGGCGGTCGAGCACAGGCTCGCTTTCCGGCGTGGCACCCGGAATATAGGCGCGCAGGAAGCCCCACAGGGTTTCCTTGTCCTGGGCATTGGCCACCGAAACCAGATTCAGCATCAGGCCGAAGGTCACCGGCGGTGACTTGATCCCCGTATCGCCACGCAGAACAAACCACACCGGGTTTTCGATGCGCTTGTCCAGGTCCTGTTTCGGGAAGGCGTCAAGCTGCTGGAAGAACTCGTCCGTCGCGCGCGGAATGACGTCGAAATAGAGCTTCTTGGCCGATTTCGGCGACTGGAACATGTAATAGGCTAAGGACTCCGGCGCGCCGTAGCGCAACCAGTCTTCCATGGTCAGGCCATTACCCTTGGATTTTGAAATCTTCTGGCCGGCTTCATCAAGGAAAAGCTCGTAATTGAAGCCTTCCGGCGGCGTCCCGCCCAGCACCTTGCAAACCTGGGACGACACCTTGACCGAATCGATCAGGTCCTTGCCGGCCATTTCATAATCGACACCCAAGGCAGCCCAGCGCATGGCCCAGTCGGGCTTCCACTGCATCTTGACATGGCCGCCGGTCACCGGCACCTTGAAGCGCTCGCCATTTTCTTCAAAGACGATCGTGCCCGCAGCCACATTGCGTTCCAGGGTCGGCACCTGCAGCACAAAGCCGGTCTTAGGCGAGATCGGCAGGAAGGGCGAATAGGTGGCGCGACGATCCGGGCCCAGGGTCGGCAGCATGACCTTCTGGATATCGTCAAAACGATCCAGAGCGGTCAGAAGCGTCTGGTCGAACAGGCCGGTCTTGTAGCATTCGGTCGAGGAAAGGAACTCATAGGTGAAGCCGAAGCTGTCGAGAAACGCCTTCAGGCGCGCATTGTTGTGCTGGCCGAAGCTCGGATATTCGCCGAACGGATCGCGCACCACGGTCAAAGGCTTGTAAAGGTCTTCACGCAGGATATCCGCATTGGGAATGCCGTCCGGCACCTTGCGCAGGCCGTCCATGTCGTCCGAAAAGCAGATCAGGCGCGTGGCCCAGGCATTGCCCGTCATGGCCTCAAAGGCCTGGCGCACCATGGTGGTGCGCGCCACTTCGCCGAAGGTGCCGATATGCGGCAGTCCGGACGGACCATAGCCGGTCTCGAAGATCACCGCGCGGTCCAGCTCTTCGAAAGCCTTCAGCGCTTCGTCCGTCTTGCCCGCCTCGATCAGGCTCAATGCCCGTTTCTGGTCTTCGTGTCCCGCAATGCGCGATTTGACCAGACGCGCAATCAGGTTGCGGGCCTGGTCAAACGGCCATGCACGGCCAGCGTAAGCAAGGGAAGGAAGAGACGACATGAGGAACCGGAAACTCCATAATTTTAAAGAGGCCATGGCTTTAAGCCGCGCGCCTCTATGCGTCAACGAAAAGCATTCGGGAAACACTCCCAGGCAGCCGATAACTTAACCTCCCCTAACGGAAACATTTTTGCTTGACCCATCCGTTGAAAGCACATAACTTTACGTTGACGTAAATGTAAGATTCTGTCACTGTCTCTTCAAATCCAGAAAATACCCATGGAAACGCACCCTAAAGACTCCAACCGCACCTATTCGATCCGTCAGCTCTCCAAGGAGTTCGATGTCACGGCCCGCGCCCTGCGCTTCTATGAAGACAAGGGCCTGATCTCGCCGCAGCGCAAGGGCCAGACGCGCCTCTATTCGCCGCGCGACCGCGCCCGTCTGCAACTGATCCTCCGCGGCAAACGTCTGGGATTTTCGCTGGTTGAAATTCATGAAATCCTCG
>ERZ1034409.299-NODE-299-length-11378-cov-2.021814_pt1 | contig 11378 bp, 14 predicted proteins | sample MGYA00520610_ERZ1034409 | MGnify/ENA primary metagenome ERZ1034409 (study PRJEB33736, sample SAMEA104288480) | Azolla microphylla | place: Ecuador | collected 1982 | study: EMG produced TPA metagenomics assembly of the PRJEB19522 data set (Is there foul play in... | reverse complement strand
GTCGCAAAGGCCGCATGGTTGGCGGTGTGGCCCGGCGTCAGGAGCGCGGTCAGCGCCCAGCCGTCGCCTTCCACGCGGTCGCCGTGGCCGAGCGAAAGGTCGGGCATGAATTCGGTGTCCGAGCTTTCGGCAAAGGGATTGGTCTCGCCATTGTGGAGCGGCCGGGCGGCACGATGCGGACCTTCGGCGACCGTGATCGCACCGGTCTCGACCTTCAATCGGGCCGTGAGCGGCGAATGGTCCTTATGCGTGTGGCTCACCGCGATATGCGTCACCTCGCGCCCGGCCAGCGCCGTCATCAGCGCCTGGAAGTGATCCTCGTTTTCCGGGCCGGGATCGATGATGCAGACCGAACGGTCGCCGAGGATATAGGAATTGGTGCCGTAGAAGGTGAACGGCGAGGGGTTGTTGACCGTGATCCGCTGGATATTGGCGCCGACAGTCACCGCCTCGCCATAGGCGGGCACGAAATCCCGATTGAAATCGGCGGCGTCCATCTCACTTGTACTCGATCTCGATGAAGGACATGAAATCATCGCCACGGTTGACGACATTATGCGTCACGCCCGCCTCGCGCCGGTAGACCGCGCCCCTGGCGACGTCGACCTCGCGATTGCCGGCTTCCTCTTCGATCAGGAACTTGCAGTCCGTCATCGGCACCACGACATAGCCCATGCCATGTGTATGCACACCGGTATCGGCTCCGGGCACGAAATCCCAGCGGGTGACGCGCACGACGGCATCGTCGAGCAGCACGGTGGGTTCGGCAGGCGGACGGGCTTTATATCCGGGCATATCGGTTCCTCACAGGATTGCGGAAGCCAGATATCGGACGAAGCGTCAGGCAGGTAAAGAGGGAGAATGCGGTTTCCCCGAGCTTCGCGCGAAAATCGGGAAAACCCTGAACTGGGGGGATCAGGCGGCACGGCGCTGATGCCGGCCTTCCTCGATCTCTTCGACGATCTTGTTGACAAAGGCATCGAGGTCGCCCGGATTGCGCGAGGTGATGATGCCCTGATCGGTGACGACCTGGGAATCCTCCCATTTGGCGCCGGCATTGACGACATCGGTCCTGATCGATTCGTAGGATGTCGCCTTGCGGCCGCGCAAAGCGTCCGCTTCGACCAGGAGCCAAGGTCCGTGGCAGACGGCGGCGATGATCTTGCCCGATTTGACGAATTCCTTGACCAGCGCCACCGCCTTTTCATCGGCGCGCAAAAAGTCCGGATTCATCTGTCCGCCGGGGATCACCAGCGCATCGAAATCGCCGGCCGAGGCCTGGTCGACGGTTAGATCGACATCGACCGTATCGCCCCAGTCCTTTTCCGCCCAACTCTTGATCGGCTCCTTCTTGAGCGAGGCGATCTTCACATCGGCGCCGCGCGCCCTCAACTGTTCGAGCGGCTTGCGCAGTTCGGAGCGTTCATAGCCATGCGTGGCAAGAATGAGGATATGAGCTGACTTGATGGACGTCATGACGTTTCCTTCCTGTCATTGGTTTGGGGATTGTCTGAGGGGAACCCACAGCGGCTATCATCGTTCCCGCAAAAACAGCCGCTATCGAACGTTGCGACAAAAGGGCAGAGGTGGACACGACGCAGCCTGCCATCGGGCAGCGTGAAAAAACATGCCGGGAAGAGTTGCGGCGGCCCGCATGCTTTGCTAATCAGGCCGCACTTCGCGGCCAGGCGCTTCGCCTCGTCCGCCTGTTGGGGCGTAGCCAAGCGGTAAGGCAGCGGTTTTTGGTACCGCCATCCCCTGGTTCGAATCCAGGCGCCCCAGCCATTCTTTTAAATGTTGATTTTAATGAAGAATTTTAACATTAGAAATCGCTAACCGTAACGGTTTTCCGTAACAATAAACCGTAGCTCCGCCACTACCAAATCTTCGACTACTTTTTGAACGCTGCAACGTCTGCCTTCGTCAGCCGCGGGCGACGTCGTCGTGGGTGTTGATCAAATCGCCAATGCCATCGGGCAAGCGGTCGTCGCCGCCACTGCGATCCGCAACGATCTTTGCGGTGAGACCGCCTTGCTTCGACAAGCGCCCGTCAAATGAATGGCCTCCAAGCCGCGATCCCGAAAAGCGATGCAGCACCTCCATGACGCTGTCTCCGCCACGCCTCGAACCACGTCGCTCACTTTGAACCGTAGGCAGATATCAGGGGAGGCGGATTGCGGCCCGGACTTGTCGTTTGAGTGATGAGATTGCAAAATGACTGTTCCGGGCGGACATTTCAGACCCGGGCGCATTTTTACAGACAACCTAAAACCAGGTTGTGTGTCGCCGGGGTAGACTGCGTTTCGGAGAGGGGAAAATGGCACGCGAAGAGCACCGGAACAGATTTTTGGCGGCAAAGGCGGCATGGCCATTGCTCGTTCTCGCTGCTGCGCTGCAGGCGTATCTGGGGCTGTCGACCGTGGCGTATGTGTTCATGGGGGTGCCAAACCCAGCCTCCGGGCTCGGCGGATGGACAGCGGCCACGATGGGCGGGTTCCAGTCTGTTGCCGCCGCCGCAGCTTTCGTGCTGACTGCCCGGCGCGATCTTCGCGGCGCTACCCTTGCAGTAGCCGGGAGCATGCTGCTGGGCTGGCTTTCGACGCTGCCGTCCGTCGTTGAGCGAGGGCTCGACTTTCACGGTGACGACAAAGTTACTCCGGTCTACTTCGTCGTGTCGCCCCTCATCGCCATCGCTGCTGCAACGCTTGCATGGCGTAACGTATTTCCGATCGCCGCCGCCCTCATCGTGAGTGCGACGACTTTTGTCGGCATTTTGGTCGTCATCGCCTTTGCAATCGTCATCGCGATGTACGGCTTCTAAGTCCGTGGCTCAGGTTGGAGGTTCGACATCTCGAACGGAGCGGCGGCTAAAGCCGGTGCGCCATCTTCGTACATTTCCATGTCGAAGGTGCTCGCGTCGCGATGCCGATCTGCCGTTTGATAGAGCCAGCCTCATAGCGGCCTCAGGGCTGGCCCGCCTGACCATTGGTGAAACTGTCGCCTACACCACAGCGTCGGCCACCGAAGTCTCGGCGCCTCGCCAGCCCGTAGTAGACATTACCCTAAGCCGACGATGAGCCGGTTTCGCGATCGGCCCGGCCTGTGGCCTCGGCCTGAAGTGATTGCGACTGAACAAGCGGCCGTAGCGCATCAATCAATGAGGTAGTCCCATAGCGTACCTCGCCGGCATCCGGCGCAATCTCGACCACACCCCCTTTATTCTTGGCATCGTTGGCCTTGATCAACAGGTTGGCAAGGCTTGCCGGCATCGTGCGTTCGAAGGTCTGCTGCCATTGCGACCGGGGCACCGCCCGGGCATGCACTGCCCGGCCCGACAGTTGGCTGACCGCCGCCGCAACGTCGCTTGCACTATACCTGCGCGGCCCCTCGGCATGGATGACCTCAAGGCCTTTGCCGCTCTCGGGGCCCAGCAGGAGATCGGCGGCAATGAGGCCAAGGTCGGGGGCGGAGATCGTCGGCTGCGCCATGTCGACCGGGTTCTGAAAGGTCGGCAAAATGCCCGAGGCGACGGCCGTCGGGATGACGCGCCCCCAATTGTGCATATGTTCGGCAGATCGCAGCACGATGAGCTGCGTTTCGAGTTGGGCGAGCCGCGCCTCAAGGCCGCGGAACACGCTTGGCATGCCAATGTCATGGGCGACATGGGCACCGTAATCGGAGATTGCCAGCACCCGCCTCGGGCGCGCCTGGGCCAGCGCCTGGAACAGGCTTTCGATCGAACGCCGGAGATCGTCAGCGGGGTCCGTTGCCCGTGGCGAGACGGGCACGATGATCTGGACGGTGTCGGCGTCGCCGATTGCCTTGGCGAGGGCGGTGGCGTCCTGCAAATCGGCAGTAGCGATCTGGCAGCCGAGGCCGCTCAGCCGCGCTGCTTTTGTCGGGTCACGCAGGATCGCTCGGACTGGCGCACCCGCCCGAAGCAGGGCAGATGACGTTGAATAGCCGACATTGCCAGTGGCTCCGACGATTGCAAACATATTTCGATCTCCTGCAGTAGTGCCTGGGAATTAGCGAAACAAACAGCCGGCATCGCATGTGGCAATGGTTTGCCGAGGGACGATTCATGATCTGCTTCTGCCCGGTCCAGGTCAGGCCCGATACTTACGCCCTAGCTCTGCTCTCGGCAACGCAATCGGACAGCGGCTTCGCCGGATGAGTGCAGCCGGGCATCGGAGACTTGGGGCCTTGGCTTCGCACCCAAGCGGCCGGCGGCGCCGATCGCGTGGGTGCGAAGCCATCGGGGACACGTTTCTACTCACCGGTGGCTGGCCGGGTCAGGATATCGGTCAGTCTTTCGACGTCCGCGAAATGCGGGCCATTGCGGGGCCGGACTATCCAATAACCTTGATCCATGCGCAGGCTCCTTGCCTCCACTCGAACCAGTCGTCCGGCATCGATGGCTGCTTGGCAGAGAGGAAGTGAGCCGAGCAGTACGCCTGCACCTGCCTCGGCAGCGTGGAGCGCCTGCACGAAAGTGTCGAACCGCAGGACGGGCACGGGCGGGGGCTTGTCGTTCATTTCGTCCGTCCAGTCACGCCAACCCAGGCGCGGGCCGGACGTGGCGATGTGAGGCAAGCTCCGCCAGTCACCCGCGGACCCGCCGAGTAGCCGTGGAGCGGCGACAGGAGCGAGTTCCTCATTATAGAGAGGAACGGTTGTTGTTGCCGGCCACAGGCCGTTACCGAAGCGAATTTCCAGATCGGCCTCGGTGCGGGAATAGTCCGGCGTGCGTTGGATCGTCTCGAACGAGAGTTGCAGGTGCGGCAGCGATCGGCCGATGATCGGCAAACGCGGTGCTATCCACAGTTCGATGATGGAACCAGACGCAGCGACGGTGACCTTGCGCCGAGGAGCTGCAAACAGATTCGACGTCGAATGTGCAAGCTGGCTGAGCGCGGCATTGACATGCGGCTGCCACGCTTCACCCTGAGTGGAGAGGCTGACGCCGCGCGCCTGTCGGTCGAAAAGGTGCGCGCCGATGCGCAGTTCCAGATTGCGGATACGCTGGCTTACCGCAGCCTGGGTAAGTCCGAGCTCTTCCGCAGCTGCCGTGAAGCTGCCAAGTCTGGCCGCGGCCTCAAACACTCGTATCCACTCCAGCGGCGGCAGATTCTCAGGTTTTTCACCCATAATGAAAACGATGTCTACTTCGTTGGATTCGTTGATTGCGGTTATGCCTGATTTCCGATGAATTGTCGAAGAAATCGATCGTGGAGAGACCCTATGCTGACCAATGTTGACGTTCTCGACGATGGGCACGTCGTCGCCTTAGCCTGGGAAGACGGTGCGCGCCATCGTTTTCATTCGCTCTGGCTGCGCGACAATGCCTGGGACGACCAGACCCGTTCGCCTGGAAATGCTCAGAGGCTGATCACGCTGGGCGACATCTCCCCGGACACCGTCGTTTCCGGGGCCAGGATCGAGGGCCAGTATCTGCACCTGACTTTTCAACCGGAGAACCGCACCATTTCTTTCGATCCGACCTGGCTGGCGAGCAGGGCCTATGACAATCAGCCTTCGCGAGGGCGGGGATGGACCGATCCGGAAATAGAAACGTGGGATTCCTCACTCGGCCCGAACATGCCCGTGGCAGATTTTACTGAAGTCTCAAGGGATAGAAATGCCCTGGGGCGCTGGTTGGCAGGCGTAGAGCGTTACGGTTTTGGCAAGCTCGATGGCGGGCCTGTGAAGCCGGAAGCATTGCTGGACGTGGCCGCCCTGTTCGGATACGTGCGCGAAACCAACTATGGCAAGTATTTCGAGGTCCGCACGGAGGTCAATCCCACCAACCTCGCTTACACCGGGTTGGGTCTTCAGGCTCACACGGACAATCCGTACCGTGATCCGGTGCCGACGCTGCAGATTCTCTATTGTCTGGCGAACTCCGCCGAAGGTGGCGAAAACATGGTGGTCGACGGTTTTCGCGCCGTGGAACGCCTTCGCTCGGAAAGTCCTCGCGGTTTCGAACTGCTCACCAGATACTGCGCTCGCTATGAATACGCCGGCAGCCCCGGCGTTTGCCTGCGGTCACGCAGGCCGATGATCGAACTGGCACCGGACGGCGAGTTGATCTGCATCCGGTTCAACAATCGCTCGGCTGCCGCGATTACGGACGTACCGTTCGACGACATGGCGGACTACTACGCGGCGTATCGCCGTCTGGGCGAGATCATCGACGACCCTTCCATGGAGGTGACGTTCAAGCTCTCTCCCGGTGAAAGCTTCATCGTTGACAACACCCGTGTGCTGCATGCGCGCAAGGGCTATTCGGGCGCCGGTTCACGCTGGCTCCAGGGCTGCTATGCCGACAAGGACGGCCTGTTGTCCACATTGGCCGCGATCAAAGCCGAAGCTGGGCTGGCAGAAGTGAAGGAGGCCGCAGAATGAGCGTGCCAGCCAGGACCGGGCTTTCGTCAGATACGATCGTGGCATTCCTTGCAGACATTTTTGAGAGACGTGGCGGCGAGGAATATCTCGGCGAACCCGTGACGATGGCCCAGCATATGCTGCAGGGCGCGCACCTCGCCCAGCAGCAGGGCGAGAGCGAGGAGATCATCGTGGCTACGCTGCTGCACGACATCGGCCATTTCACGAGCGAGTTCGGGACATTCTCGATGGACGACACGCACGACAAGCATCATGAGGAGGCCGGAGCGGATATCCTTGAGCAATTCTTCCCAAGCATTGTCACCGATTGCGTGCGCTACCACGTTGCAGCCAAGCGTTATATCTGCGCCACCGATCCAAAATACTTTGGGCAGCTGTCGGCGGCCTCGGTCCACTCACTCAAATTGCAGGGTGGGCCGATGAACGCAGAGGAGGTCGCCGCATTCGAGAAGCTGTCCAACGCACGGGAAATTGTGAAAGTCCGGCACCTCGATGATGCAGGCAAGGTGGCTGGCATGGCGACCCCAGATTTCGCGTACTACGCGCCAATGGTGCAACGGATCGTGGACGCTCACTGCGCAAGGCCGTGGCAGGGCGATCGGTGACGCCACTACCGTGGATCAGTGGTCGTGACTGGCTGCATGATCTGTAGGCAATAGGTTTGCGACCCCGACATATGGCATCGGCTTGATGAATGTTGGCTCAGCGATTTCGCAGGAGCATTGCGGATGCCGTTTTGAAGATGCGTCGGAAGCTTGGTTATGCATGGCAGACATCGAGCAGGCTGAGCAAAACCTGCTTGACATGGTAGTGCGCAACTTTTACATTTTGGTAGTGCGCTACCATTGAAAGGGTGGACAATGCCAAGGCCCAAGACCGAGGACGGACTGACCAAGTTCCAGCGCTATCGTCAGCAGAAGCAGCACAAGGGAATGAAGCTGCTGCGTGTATGGGTTCCCGACCCTCACCGGCCGGAATTTGCCGCCGAAGCCCGCAGGCAAGGTCTGTTGCTGCGCGGCGCAGACGAGGAAGCGGATGCACTTGATTTTATCGCGTCCGCCCTCGACTGGCCGGAACCGTGAGGCGCGGCGATCTTGTCACCGTGGCGGCTCAGGGCGACCATGGCAAACCGCGCCCGGCCGTCATCATTCAGTCAGATGCGCTCGACGCCGCGGACGGTGTTTTGGTTGCCTTGCTCACCGGTACGCTCAGAGACGCGCCCTTCTATCGCCTGACGCTGGAGCCGACGGAAATCAACGGACTCAAGATCCGATCGCAAGTCATGATCGACAAGATCTTGGCTTATCCGCGAGCAAAATGTGGGCCTGTCATGGGCCGTCTTTCGTCGGCGGACATGCTGGTGCTGAATAATATGCTTTCCGTTATGATCGGCCTTGCCGACTGAAATCTCGCCCGGCTGCGGAATGGAACCAAAACCCGCCCCACGCGATCGTTGCACCACCTCTTTAACCGACAGTTTACCCGGCCCCGTGCCAAGGCCGTGGCGAACCCCGATGGTCTGGCAAAGATCGGTCCGAGACTTTGCGCCAGAGCGCTGGCCCCGGCGCCGCGGCGCACCCTGTCAGCAAGCGGTCTGCCGCGACTGCGACGGAACGGCACGGCAGCTTGGCCGATCGATATGCACAAACGGATGGAACAGGCAACCTCATGCAGGCTTTGCCATCGCCTTCACATCCTCCGCCACCGCTTGCCGCCTCGCCGCCGCATACCGCTGTGCAATCACCGCGCAGGTCATCAGCTGGATCTGGTGAAAGATCATCAGCGGCAGGACGATGGCGCCGATGCTCTGGCCGGCGAAGATGACATTGGCCATGGGTATGCCGCTGACCAGCGATTTCTTCGAGCCGCAGAAGGTGATGGTGATCTCGTCGGCTTTGTTGAAGCCGAGCCGGCGGCTGCCGAGCATGGTGAAGCAGAGGACGGCCGCAAGCAGCGCCATGTCGATGACGATCACCAGGGCGATGTCGGCGACGGAGAAATTGTGCCACAGGCCTTCGGTCACGGCGGTGCTGAAGGCGAGATAGACGACCATGAGGATCGAGCCGCGGTCGACCGGGTTGAGCAATTTCTTGCGCGAGCGGATCCAGGCGCCGATCCACGGCTGCAGGACCTGTCCGGCGGCGAAAGGGGCGAGCAGCTGCAGCAGGATCTGCTCGATCGTGTTCCAGGAGAAGCCGCCGTGGCCGCCCACCGAAAACAGCAGGCCGGCGAGCAGCGGCGTCAGCGCCATGCCGAATATGTTGGAGGCCGAGGCTGCACAGATGGCCGCCGGGATATTGCCGCCCGCAATCGACGTAAACGCGATGGAGGACTGCACGGTCGACGGCAGCACGCAGAGGAAGAGGATGCCGAAATAGAGCGGCTGCGGCAGGATTTCAGGCGAAAGCACACCGAGCGCCAGTCCCAGCAGCGGAAAGACGGCGAAGGTGGTGAGCAGGATGAACAGGTGCAGCCGCCAATGCAGCACACCTTCGACCACGACGTCGCGCGGCAGCCGTGCGCCATGCAGGAAGAAGAGCAGGGCGATTGCAATATCCGCTGCGATGCCGAAATAGCCGGCGAATGCGCCGCGCGCCGGCAGTATCGAAGCGAGCAGCACCGTGCAGACCAGAAGAATGGTGAAGGTGTCGGGCAGAAAGCGGCGCATGGATGTCTCAAGGGCGTTGCATCGGATCGTGGTTTTCATCTATTGTGATACAGGATGCAAGAAATAACAGTTATCGCATAATTGGATAGCCATGCTCGACCTCACCCAGTTGCGCAGTTTCGTGACCGTCGGCCAGTTGGGGAGTTTTACCCTCGCGGCCGAACGGCTCGGTCTCGGCCAGTCGACGATCAGCCAGCATGTCCAGCGGCTGGAGGCTGCGGTCGGCCGAAAGCTCCTGGCGCGCAGCACCCACAGGGTGGCGCTGACGACCGAAGGCGAGGCGCTGCTCGGCCATGCGCGCTCGATGCTGGCGATCGAGCGCCAGGTCGAAGCCATGTTCGGAGGCAGCGAGTTGCGCGGGCTATTGCGCCTCGGCGTGTCTGAGGATTTCGTCAGCAGCCAGTTGCCCGCAGTGCTCGAGGATTTCGTCCGCGCCCATCCATCGGTCGATCTCGAACTGACCGTGGCGCTGTCGGGCGTGCTCTACCAGATGCAGGATGGCGGCGAGATCGACCTGGTGTTCGCCAAGCGGCGGATCGGTGATGAACTCGGCCGGTTGGTCTATCGCGAGCCCCTGGTCTGGCTGGCGCGCGATCCGGAATTCAGCCTGCGGCAGGAGCTGTTGCCGCTGATCGCCTTCCCGCCGCCGAGCATCACCCGCAGCATTGCCTTGGAGGCGCTGTCGCGCAGCCAGGTTCCCTGGCGGGTCGTCTGCACCTGCAGCAGCCTGAGCGGGCTCACCGCTGCCGCGCGTGCCGGCATGGGCGTGCTCGTCCAGCCCAAGAGCATGGCGCCGGCCGGATTGACCGAGATCGCTCCCGGCCGGCTGCCGGCGCTCGAAGACGTCGAATTCGTGCTCGTGCCGCGCAAGGGTGCGGATCAGACGCTGATCTCGGCACTTTCCAACGATTTGCTGACCAAGCTCCGCGGTCCACGCTGACGCCGCTTTGTCGGTTCAGCGCGACAGCCCGCGCGAGCTCAGGCTTCGGGTAGCTGTTCGAGCCAGCGCATGATTCGGTCCAGCGCTTCGGCTTCGTCGAGGAACGGAATGTGCCCGCGCCCGGGAACCTCGGCGAAGAGCATGTCGGGGCGGCGCTCGCGCATCTGGCGCGCCGTTTGCGCGCTCAGCAAGTCGGAATTGGCGCCGCGGATCAGGGCGAGCGGCAGGCCGACACAGGCATCGAACAGCGGCCAGAGATCGGCGGGAGGGGCCGCCAGCGCGCTTGCGAACGACTCCCGCAGTGCCGGGTCGTAAGTCAGGTCGATGCCGTCAATCTTGACTACGTAGCGGCGAGCGGCTTCCTCCTTCCAGCGAAGCGGGGGGACATTGTCGAAACCGGGTGCCGCAGCGAGCTGGCCGGCCGCGTCGTCAAGCGTCAGGGCTTGTGGACGCACGCCGACATAGGCCCCGATCCGTTCGAGGCCCGGCCTTTCCAGGACCGGTCCGACATCGTTGAGGCAGAGTCCGACCAACCGATGCTTGGCGGTCGCGGCGATCAGCATGCCGATCAGCCCGCCACGCGAGCTGCCGATGATGGCGGCAGATGCCAGGCCGAGATGGTCGAGCAGCGCCAGCGCGTCATTTGCTTCCTGCGCCACGGTGTAGGTGTCAGCCCCGGTCCAGGCAGAGCCGCCCCTGCCTCGGCTGTCGAGCCGAATCAGCCGCACGCCGCTGAGATGCGGTTCGAGATAGTCGAAATCCCGCCCATCCCGGGTAAGCCCGGCGAGCGCCAGCACCGGCTTGCCCTCTCCTTCATCGCGATAGGCGAGCGTGGCCCCATCCTGGGCGTGAAAATGCTGCATCGTTCTGTTCCGCCTCTTCTGGTTCTGCCGCTCGGCCGGGCAACGGCGTGGATACCGGATCAGGCGCATTCGGCAAAGCCCAAAATCAATGCGTGACCTTGCCGCCGTTCGCGACCGGTACGCCTGCCGCCTTGCGGGCAGCACGGGCGATGACCAGCTCTTCATGCGTCGGCACGATCATCACCGTCGTCCGGGCGAATTCCGAGGAGATGACGGTGGCGCCTTGCTCGTTGCGGCCATGATCGATCTCGATGCCGATCCAGCCGAGCCGCTCGCAGATGCGCCGGCGCACCAGGCGCGAATTCTCGCCGATGCCGCCGCAGAACACCAGGGCGTCGATGCCGCCCATAACCGCCGCCATGGCGCCCAGCTCGCGTTGCGCGCGGAAGACGAAATAATCGATGGCGCGGCGGGATTCGTCCGTGCCGGCGGCCTCGAGCGTGCGCATATCGTTCGACAGCCCGCCGGACAGGCCGAGCAGGCCGGATTCGTTATAGAG
>ERZ1034409.296-NODE-296-length-11498-cov-1.978677_pt1 | contig 11498 bp, 8 predicted proteins | sample MGYA00520610_ERZ1034409 | MGnify/ENA primary metagenome ERZ1034409 (study PRJEB33736, sample SAMEA104288480) | Azolla microphylla | place: Ecuador | collected 1982 | study: EMG produced TPA metagenomics assembly of the PRJEB19522 data set (Is there foul play in the... | reverse complement strand
CTTCGAGGTCGGCTTCCGCCGCTGGGATATCGGCTATGCTGCGGCGGCTTCGCAAATCCTGTTCGTCCTCATCCTGATCGCCACCGTGGTGCAGTATTTCGTTACGCGAAAGAGGGCGAAATGACTCCAGCCCAGACTAAAAGCGTCCGTGACGCCGGCGTGCTGGTCGCCCTGATCGGGCTCGGCCTGATCATGCTGATCCCGCTGATCTGGACGGTCATGCTGTCGCTGAAATCGAACGGCGACCTGCTGCGCTCGACCGCCAATGCTTTCCATGCGCCCTATACCGGCGAAAACTATGCGGCGATCATGCAGAATAGTCAGGTTTTGCACTGGCTGTTCAATTCGGTGATCGTGTCGGGCCTGACGACGCTCGGCGTGCTCATCCTGTCATCACTGGCTGGTTACGGCTTTGCGCGGCTCGATTTCCCCGGCCGTGACAAGCTTTTCCTGTTCGTGCTGTTCGGCCTGGCCATTCCGGAACAGGCGGTGATCATTACCCGTCACCAGTTGTTCAGCGCCCTGCACCTGCATAACAGCTTCCCCGGCCTGATTTTGCCCGGTCTGGCGGCGCCCTTCGGCGTTTTCCTGATGACGCAATATTTCCGCGCCATCCCGAAGGAACTGGACGAGGCGGCCTTGCTCGACAATGCCTCGAAGTTTCGGGTGTTCTGGCAGGTGCTCTTGCCTCTGACCGTGCCGGCCCAGGCAACGCTCGGCATCTTCACCTTCCTGTCGAGCTGGAACGACTACTGGTGGCCGCTGATTTCGGCCACGCGCGCCGACATGTTTACACTTACAGTCGGCCTGGCCTCGTCTCAGATTAATTTTGCCCAGACGAGCGGTCTCGGCTATCTGATGACCCAGGCGGTCTTTGCCTCGGTGCCGATCCTGATCGTCTATATCCTCTTCCAGAAGTATATCGTGAAGGCGGTATCGGGAGCGGCGGTACGATGACTTTTTTGAGCTCAAGCGCCGCATGGCTCCTCGCAAAGGCTCGGGCGGGCAGTCGCCCTTGCCGGGACATCGCGCGAAGAGCGCGTCATTTCCCGGAGATGTGTCTTCTGTTGGCATTGTCGCTTGCGCTCGTTGCCTGTCATCCGCGCGACACCACCACCCATATCACTGTCCAGCGCATTTTCGGCGAATGCCGTGCCAATGTGCCGAAAGGGCAGTCGCCGCTGCGCAACCCCGATGGCGAATGCGAGATCGTCACCGGCCTGCTCGATCAGTTCGAAAAGGAAAATCCGGATATCAAACTGTCGGTCAATGTCGCCGCGTGGCCGGGCTACGACCAGTTATCGGCGGAATATGCCGCCGGCGATCCGCCGGATATCGTCACCATGCATATGTCAGCCATGCCTGATTATCAGTCGCGCGGCATGATTTTGCCCCTGGATGAGGGCTTTGCGGCGCATGGCATCAACCCGGCCGATTTCACCCCTTCTGCGAAAGCCGGCGTGATCATCAAGGATCATGTCTACGGGATGCCGTTCGATAACTGGACCCAGCTCTGGCACATCAATACCGGCCTGTTCGCCAGGGCGGGCCTGATGAAGGACGGTCAACCGATCCTGCCGCACTCGCCCGACGAACTGATCCGGCAGGCGCGCCAGTTCAAGGCTAAGACCGGCCTGCCATACCTGATCCAGGCCACCGATAACGAGCGCGCCTCCTATACGCGCAACCTCTATACCTATCTGCTCGACCAGAAGGCCGTTGTCTTCCCCAATCACAAGCATATCAAGCTGGATACGCCGGAAGCGCGCCGCATTGTCGACCTGTTCCGCCAGATGTATGCTGAAAATCTGATGACGCACGACCAGGACTATCCGGCGGCGACCTCGGCCTTCCTGAACGGGCAGGGCGGCGTTTATCAGGTCGGCACCTGGATGATCGGCGCCTTCAATGCGGAGGCCAATACCGAGGGGCGGCCGCTCTATCATGCCTATACGGTCAAGCCCTATCCGATGCTCTATGGCTCACAACAAGTGGCCTATGTCGATGGCCACGCCTGGGTGATGCCGAAGCGCCAGCGCACCCCAGCGCAAACCGAGGCGGTTTTCCGCCTGATGAAATTCCTGCAACAGCACGATTATGACTGGTCGCGCACCGGCCACCTGCCGAGCCAGATGCCGGTGGCGACGAGCGCGCAATATCTCGCCCTGCCATACCGCAAGGACATCATCGAACTGGCCAGTGTCGGCGAAACCCTGCCGGTGGGCGTCGAGCGCCAGTTCGCCATCCAGGACATCATCGGCGATGAAATGGCTTCGGCCATCACCGGCCACAAGACGACGGAACAGGCGCTGCAAGCCGCCGAACACCGCGTCAACGATCTGCTCTTCCATTTGCTATAAGTGACTGACATGACTTTAAAAGCTTCCATCATCGCCGACCGCGATTTCGTAATCGCCCCGCTCGACCGCCGCGTCTTCGGTACCTTTGTCGAACACATGGGCCGCTGTGTCTATGGCGGCATCTACGAGCCCGGCCACCCGACCGCCGATGAACACGGCTTCCGCGGCGATGTGCTGGCCCTGACGAAAGAACTGGGCGTCACCATCGTGCGTTATCCGGGCGGTAACTTTCTCAGCGGCTATGACTGGGAAGATGGCGTTGGCCCGAAGGATCAGCGCCCGGTGAAGCTGGACCTCGCCTGGTTCACGACCGAGACCAACCAGTTCGGCACCAACGAATTCATTACCTGGTGCCGCAAGGCCGAGGTCGAGCCGATGTTCGCCGTCAATCTCGGCACGCGCGGCCCGGACGAGGCGCGGCACTTCCTCGAATACTGCAACCATCCGGGCGGCACCTATTATTCGGAGCTGCGCAAGTCGCATGGCTATGAACAGCCGCACGACATCAAGTTCTGGTGCCTGGGCAACGAGATGGACGGCCCGTGGCAAACCTGCGCCAAGACGGCGACCGAATATGGCCGCATCGCCCAGGAAACCGGCAAGGTGATGAAATGGGTCGATCCGACTATCGAGCTGGCGGCCTGCGGCTCCTCACAACGCGCCATGCCGACCTATGCGGCGTGGGAATATGAGGTACTGGATACCTGTTTCGATCAGGTCGATTACATCTCTCTGCACCACTATATGCGTAACGATTCCAACGACATCAAGGAGTTCTTCGCCGAGATCGAGAGCCTCGATTACTTCATCAAGGAGGTGGCGGCGGTGGCTGATGCCGTGGCCGCCAAGCGCCGCTCGAAGAAGCGCATCATGCTGTCGCTGGATGAATGGAATGTCTGGTACAAGGCGCACACGCCAACGGATGTGAAGAAACCCGGCTGGCCGGAAGCGCCGCCGCTGTTGGAGGAGATCTACAATTTCGAGGACGCTCTGGTGGTCGGCGGCGCCCTGATCGTGATGATGAACAATGCCGACCGCGTAAAGGCCGGCTGCCTGGCGCAACTCGTCAATGTCATCGGGCCGATCTTTACCGAGACCGGCGGTGCCGCCTGGCGCCAGACCATCTTCCACCCGATCGCCGACTGCACCCGCCTGGGCCATGGTGAGGTGCTGCGCCTGAAGGTCAACACCACAACCTTTGAATCCAGGGCGCATGGCGATATCCCGCACCTGCTGGCGACCGCGATCCATAATCCGCAGACCGGCGATGTGTCGATCTTTGCGCTGAACCGCTCGACGGAACAGGCGATGACGTTGTCGGTCGATCTGCGCGGCCTGGGGGAGGGGCTCGTGATGACCGCCTCGACCGAGTTGCATCATGCCAATCTGAAACAGGTCAATACGAAAAATGACGAAGCGATCCGGCCTTCCGTAAACGAGTCTGCCAGGCTTTCGGGATCGGCTCTGACGGTGGTTCTCAAGCCGCAGTCGTGGAATGTCTTCGCCCTCAAGCCAGCGCGCTGACCGGACCGGCCGGTTTCGTCAGGAAGGTTAAATATTTGTCCTACGAAACCGGCTGGTAAAAAGTCATTGTAATCATGTGATAAATACCTGATCTTGAAAATCAGAGAGCGGCATATTTTATTTATAAAACAATAAGATTTATTTTTATTCAGCAATATCAATTAGTTGTTATCGTGTGGCGATTTTGCGACATGTGGTATATAAATCAGACAAAATAGCGCCCATTACGACAAACCTGTATTGACAGAAATTTATTGTCGGACAATATGGCGGCACAGAGTTCACGAAAATGAACCGGAACCATACAGGGAGATCGACATGACTGACCGTTCGTCAGTGGCCCATCGCGGCCAAAAATCCATCCATAAATTTGGCCTGACCCTGGCCTCGTCCGTCCTGGCGCTTGGCTTTGCCACGACCGTCTTCGCACAGGACGCCGCCCCGGCAGCGCCCGCCGCTGCACCGGTTGATGATACCGTCGTCATCGTCAAGGGGGTGCGCGCCTCCATCACCAAGAGCCTGGCCGTCAAGCGCCGTGCCACCCAGGTGGTCGATTCGATCGTCGCCGAAGATATCGGCAAGCTGCCGGATAACAACGTGGTCGATGCCCTGCAGCGCGTCACGGGCGTTCAGGTGACTGGCCGCACGGGCGGCGAAGCCACCGCCATCTCGATCCGCGGCCTGCCGGATATCGCCACCACCTGGAACGGCCGCAACGTCTTTACCGCTTCGGGCCGTCAGTTCGCCCTGCAGGACATTCCGGCCAACCTGGTTCGCCAGATCGATGTCTACAAGACCCGCGCCGCCGATCAGCTCGAAACCGGCCTGGCCGGGCAGGTCGATGTTGCCACCCTGCGCCCGTTCGATTTCAAGGGACCGGAAATCTCGGTCGCCGCGCGCGGCATCTATATCGAGCCCGCCAAGGAATTTAACCCGAACATCAGCATCCTGGCCTCCAACCGCTGGCAAACCGGCGCGGGTGAAGTCGGCGCCCTGGTGAACCTGTCCTATGCCCGCACCAAATATGCCGACCAAAGCGTCACGGCTGGTGCCCTTGTGCCTTTCCTGACCGAAACAAATATTCCGGCCGGCTGGGTGCCGCTGGAGCGTATTTTCAATACTGACGGTCGCGCTTCGGAAAATCCGATCTGGACGCCGGGCCTCTATCCGGGTCTGCCGAGCGCTGCGGGTTCTACCCTGAACATCAATGGCCAGGCATATCCCTACTATTTGTCGCGCGACGCCATCTTCCAGAACGAACTGCAGGGTGACCGCGAGCGTCCGTCGGCCGTCGCCGCCTTCCAGTGGCAGCCGAATGCCGATGCGGTCTATACCGCCGAATTCTTCTACGACGGCTATCGCAACTCGACCTTCAACAACCTGTTCTTCTCGTTCGTTGACTGGTGGGGCAATCCAGGGGCTGTCACGACCTATCCGGGCACCAATATTCTCAAGACCCGCGTTGTTGATAATGTCTACGGCTTCAACAGCGGCGATATGACGGTGGCCTCGACTGACTCCTACGTCTATGCCCTGAACGGCAAGTGGAACGTCGGTGACAACCTGCAACTGGTCGGTGATCTGTCTTATCAGAAAAGCGTGTTCAAGTCGGCCTTCATGGCGCAGCGGATCGATCGCGTTCACAGCCAGGTCAATGTCGATTTCAACCGCGGTGACGGCATCACGGAATTCGGTTTCGCTGATATGGATGCTCTCAGCGATCCGACAAAGTGGAATGTCGCCCAGTTCTACGATAACGGCAATCGCAATTTCGGCGAAGCCCTGACCGGTCAGCTCGACGGCGATTACACGCCCGACAACTGGGGGCCGATCAAGAAGTTCAGCTTCGGCGTCCGCTGGGATGATCGCAAGGCCAACGAGGCCAACCGCACGCAAAGCTCCTTCCTGGGCCGCTCGCTGAGCACCATGGATGCCGGTTTCTCGTACTATAACAGCGACTTCTTCAGCCGCGCCGATGTACCGCATACCTGGGTGGTGCCGAACGGTTACTATATCGCCGACCATATCGACGATATCCGCGATCTTTACCATTCGGTCGACGCCAACTTCCTGACCTCCGACGAACTGTCGCTCTTCCGCACCTTCCAGGTCGAGGAAAAGACCGGCTCGGCCTACGCCCAGGTCGATCTCGAAAACCAGGTCTTCGGTCGCCGTCTGCGCAGCGAATTCGGTCTGCGGTATGTCGATGTGACCACGGACATGACCTTCTTTGACAAGGCGACCGGCAATGTCGGTCACGACACCAAGTCGATTGCCAAGGTCCTGCCCAGCATGACCCTGCGTTATGATGCCACCGATGAATTCACCCTGCGCTTCAACTATGGCGAAACCCTGCGTCGTCCGGATTTCACCGCTCTGAACCCGATCCTGAACCTGGCCGGTGATGTCACCAATGTCGGCATTGGCGGTGGCTCCGGCGGCAACCCGAACCTGCGTCCGACCCACGCCAAGAATACCGACCTGACGGCCGAATGGTACTTCTCGCGCGGCAGTGCTATCTACGGCACCCTGTTCCGTCGCCAGATCGACGGCCTGGTCGTGCCCTTCTTCTACACGGTCAATGTACCGGACGCCGATCCGGCACTGAATGCCACCACCTTCCGCGTCAGCGCCCCGGTCAATGCGTCCGACGGTGTTCTGGAAGGGATGGAGTTGGGCCTGACCTACTTCCCGGAAAACCTGCCGGGTATCCTGGATGGTTTCGGTGTCCAGACCAGCATCACCTATCTCGACTCCAAGCAGAACGTGCCGGTCGAAGGTACGGATGCCGATCACATCACCAAGTCGCTCAATACCCAGTTCTTCGGCGTGTCGCCGCTGTCCTATAACGCCACGCTCGCCTATGAGCGCGGTCCGGTCGGCGCCCGTCTGTCCTATGTCTGGCGCAAGAACTTCCTCGATCACAACGAGGCGAGCATCTTCGCCAACCCGCTGGGCGTCTGGAAGCGTCCGGAAAAGAGCCTGGATTTCCAGATCAATTACGACATTACCGACAAGATGTCGGTCAGCCTGGACGCCACCAATATCACGGACGAGCTGAGCCAGTCCTATTACTACTTTGGCGGCGCCGGCGGCCAGGATACCGATAATTTCGGGTCCAGCATACTCGGCCGGACGATCGCCATCGGCTTCCGCTGGAAGTACTGACAGTACCGCGTACCTTCTCTAACCTGACCTCAGGGGCGCTGTCGCTGCAAGGCGTCGGCGTCCTTCTTTTATCCGGGAGAACCTGACATGTGGAACCGGCGCGGACTGATGACGGCAATGGCGGCGTCCGGACTGCCGGGGCTGACGGCCAGGGCCGAAACTGCCGCTGGTTATTTGGCGGGCGACCTGACGCCGGTGCATGATCCCGGCCTGATCAGGGGCGATGGGCTTTACCACGTCTTCTGCACCAGCCAGATGCGGGAAGGAAAGGGCCTGATCGACTGGCGTACCTCGCCTGACATGTTGAACTGGACCTATAAGGGTACGGTCATGTCGCGTTTTCCGGACTGGGTGATTGACGAAATACCCGACACGCGCGGGGCCTGGGCGCCGGATATCAGCTATGTGAACGGGCGCTACCTGCTCTATTACTGCGCCTCGCTGTTTGGCAAAAACCATTCGGTGATCGGCCTGCTGACAACACCGACCCTCGATACCACGCACCCGGATTTTGCCTGGAAAGATGAGGGCATGGTAATCCGTTCGCGTGAGGGCGACCGCTACAATGCCATCGATCCCAATCATGTCGTCGATGCTGATGGCCGGCACTGGCTCAGCTTCGGCAGCTTCTGGTCGGGCCTGCAACTGGTCGAACTCGATCCTGAAACCGGAAAGCCGAAAAAAGGTGCGAAGATCCGGCGGATTGCTGGGCGCAGTCCGCCGGGGGCGATCGAGGCGCCGTTCATTTTCCGGCGCGACGGCTGGTATTACCTGGTGGCGGCGTACGATTTCTGTTGCCGTGGCTTGGACAGCAGTTACTACACCTGCGTGGGGCGCGCGAAGACCATCGATGGTCCATATGTCGATGATGCCGGCAAAAAGCTGGCGGACGGCGGCGGGAAAGTGCTGCTCAGGGCCAGTGCCGGCGATCGTTACAAGGGGCCGGGCGGGGCATCGGTCTTCGAGGAAAACGGTACGTTTTTCATCGTCTATCACGCCTATGACGCGCAGAATAACGGCAAGCCGGCCTTAAGGATTCAGGCATTGAAATGGCCGGAAACAAGTGATGCCGATGGCTGGCCGAGTGTGGTGTAAATATGGACAATTTTGATGAATTTGACGATGACAACCGCGACCTGGAAACCGGGCCGCTCGATACCGAATTCCGCCACCAGGTGCCGCAGGGCCGCCTGCATGGCGCAATGGCGCACCGGCTGGGCGTCGAGATACTGAGTGGGGTGTATCGCTCGGGCGATACCCTGCCGAACGAGGTCGATGCCAGTACGTCTCTTGAAATGTCGCGTTCGGCCTATCGTGAGGCCATCCGCATTCTGGCCGCCAAGGGGATGGTGGAAAGTCGCCCGAAAACCGGTACGCGCGTCACTGAGCGCGAGCGCTGGAATCTTCTTGATCCGCAGGTGCTGCGCTGGATGTTCGAGGCCGAGCCGAGCGAAAGCTTTATCCTTGGCCTGTTCGAGCTGCGCCTGATCACCGAGCCGGTGGCGGCCTCCCTGGCGGCGCAAAGGCGTAATGACAGCCACCTCAGGGCCATGGATGAGGCGCTCGGTATCATGGCGTCCGAAACCCTCGCAACCGAAGCCGGGCGGCAGGCGGATCTCGATTTTCATGATGCTTTGATGCAGGCCACCGGAAACGAGGCGCTGGCGTCCTTAAGTGCCTCTATCAGCGCCGCCGTAGCCTGGTCCACCCGCTACAAGCAAAGGGTCAAGGCGCTGGAGCGCGATCCGGTGCCCGATCATCGCGCCGTTTATGAAGCTATCCGGCGCGGCGATGCGAGCGACGCCCGCTGGTGCATGGAATCGCTGGTGCGTCTGGCCCTGCATGATACGCAGAGAAGCATGGCGATCAAATAGATGCGTTGTAATGGAAAGCGCGAGCACTTTCCATTACAACGCGGTTGTTACTGGCCGATCTGACCCGCCGTGTCACCGGAGAAGAAAGCCCAATCCTTCGGCAGGATCGAGACATTGGCGCCCTTGACATTGGCGCCGGCCAGGCCGCCGAATTTCGATAGCTGCACGCCCGCGCCACCGACGACGACGGTATCGTTCTGGCCACCGGTGATTTTACCGTCCTTGGCCGAAAGCGTCTTGCCGCCGGAAGCGGTCATATTGGCCGTCGACCAGCCGCCCTGCGTGGAGACGGTAGTGATGGTATTATCGGCCTTCACCGCGTCGACAATGCCGGCGGCGGGGGCATAGGCGCCGGCAGCCACGGCCACGGCCGGATACCATTTCTGGTTATCGGTGCCAGTGCAGGCCCAGGCGATGACCGAGGTGTGGACGCGGACATCGAAGCGAAAAATATCGGCGCAAAGGTCGGCGCGGTTGCGCAGGGCGCCGTCTTCGCCAAATACCCAGTCCTGTTCAGGCTTGCCGACGCAGGGTTTCAGCGCCAGTGGTTCACCGCGCATGACAGAGGTCAGGCACATATCTCCCTGGACGATCTCGCCGCTCACACCGCCCTTGAAATGGAACGACTGGTTCGGCTTGCGGTCGCAATTGTCATATTCCAGTTCTGACTTGCCGCCGGCAATAGCCAGGCAACGGCCGGAGACGAAATAGCTGGCAATGACCGGCTGGCCCGTGGTGACTGATGTGGCGGGTGTTGCTGCGGCCGCCGCGGCCATCTGGCTGGCGGATTTCTTCATGTTGACGGCGAAGAACTTCTGGTTGTCGGTGGCGGTGCAATCCCAGGCGATGACAGAGGTGCCGGGATCCTTGCGGAAATTCAGGATGTCGGCGCACAGGCCGGAATCACTTTTCAGCGTGCCGTCCGCCTCGAAGCTCCATTTCTGCTCCGGCACGTCGGCGCAGGGCTGCAGCGCCAGGGGCTGGCCTTTCTGCACGGCCACCAGGCATTGTGTGTCGCCGTGATGGATCAGGCCGGTCTCGTCATCCATGCGCAGGCCCTGTTCTGGCTGGGCACTGCATTTATTGACGACGAGTGTATTGTCCGAGGCGCGGCCTTCCAGGCAGGTGCCATCGATGAATTTCGAGCCCACGGACAACTGGCTTGTCGGCGTTTGCGCGAATGCAGGTATAGACAGGCAGGCAGCCGCTACGGCGAGCCAACCAGTAAGGCGGTTCATGATGTTTCTCCCGATTACAGATCATTCCATTGTCTGCTTAGTATAATTTGTCAGACAAATGAAGATTTGTAAACTGGTTATCAAGCATGGCTGGCGAAGCCTGAAATGACCGTTTGGGGGCGTATCGCGCAACCGATGACGGAAATTCTTCTTTCGGGCGTATAGAGGAGAGTTCGCCTGACACGGTATTGAGCACTGACCTATTCGGCAATGACGCCTGACCTTACCAGTCTATCTGCCCACAGCCTTTCGGAAGGTGGCAGGACGTTCGCCAGTTTGTTTAGTGAAAAAGCGCGAGAAGTAGGACGGGTCTTCGAAGCCCAGCCAGTAGGCGATCTGAGAGACCGTCATGTCGGTATAGATCAGGTTGCGCTTCGCCTCGGCAATGACGCGGTCGTGGATCAGCTTGACCGGGGTCTCGCCGGTGACGTTCATGCAGGCCGTGCGCAGGGCGGCCTGGGAGATATTCAGTTCCTCGGCGAAGCGTGCCAATTGCCAGCCTTCACGGTAACGACGCTCGATCATGTCCTTGAACTGGGCGACGATGGCGCCATGACCACGCGGGGTAGGGGGCGGGGCATCGTTTTCCGTGCCGATCGCCCTCAACAGGGTTACCAGTATGGTCGAAACATAGGCCTCGGCCGCCAGCACCGCGCCGGCCGCACCTTCGTCCATTTCCCGGTCGAGTTGGAGCAGGGCCTCGTTCAGCATGTGGAAGGCCTTGGGGGCGCTGGCCAGTGACAGGATGCGCGAGTGTTTCCATACGGTCTCGAATTCCGCAACGCGAGTAAGTAAGGTGCGTTGGTAGGATTCCGCCAGGGTCAGCACCCAGCCGTCCGTGTCTTTGGCATACTGGAAGCCGTGGACGACATGCACCGGCACGATGAGGATCGCCGGACTGTCGAACTCATAGTTCCGGCCATCGGCCATCATTATACCGCTGCCGCTGCGCACCAGCACAATCTGGGTGAAATGGGGATGGGAGTGGGGGGCTATATACCAGTTGCTTTCACTGCAGCGTTTGGCCAGGGGCTCGACATTGACAAACCAGGAGCCTGCGGCGCTGTCGTCACCATAAAGGAAATAACGCGGAATCTCGTCGCCGCATTTCGAGCCGACAAAGGTCGCTTTTCGGTTCGTCAACGGCATTTCCATCTGCAGGGCCTTTAAAAAAAAGTACCAGAAATCGCTCAATCCGTCCATCGATACGGCGCGGCTTCCATATTATCCCTAGATGATAGCGGGGTCTGTTTTTGGTCGTCAATCCCAATACAGATAACGCTCAGTGAAATAAATAAATCGGTAAATGGCAATTTACCGGAGACGCTTTCCCG
>ERZ1034409.293-NODE-293-length-11551-cov-2.832811_pt1 | contig 11551 bp, 9 predicted proteins | sample MGYA00520610_ERZ1034409 | MGnify/ENA primary metagenome ERZ1034409 (study PRJEB33736, sample SAMEA104288480) | Azolla microphylla | place: Ecuador | collected 1982 | study: EMG produced TPA metagenomics assembly of the PRJEB19522 data set (Is there foul play in the... | reverse complement strand
TGGCATCGGCGCTTCAAACACCTGGCTTTACCGGCGCATTGGCACGCTGCGGCGGCAGGCACGGCGGTGGACACGGCAAGGGGCACTTTGCAGGTTTGCGCAGGGTCCATGCGCCGGGCGGGGGCGGAAAGAATTGGCTGCGCAGCCGTCCGGCGGGCGTTTTTCTGCAATGCAACAAACTTTTCAATTTTGAGTATAATGCGCGCCTTTCGCGGCGCACCTCACCCAAAGGGCGCCGTCAGAACGCGCGCCCAAGAACAGGCAGGAGTTTAGGATGAGCGTTGACAAGGGTATCGAAGTCACTGGTCCGCTGACGCCGGCGTACCGTCGGGTACTCACGCCCGAAGCGTTGAAGTTCGTCGCCAAGCTGGTGCGCAAGCACGCGCCACGGCGCGAGCAGTTGCTGCAGCTGCGCAAAGAGCGCCAGGCGAAGATCGACGCCGGCAAGCTGCCGAATTTCCTCCCCGAGACCAAGAGCGTCCGCAGCGGCAAGTGGACCATCAAGGGCATTCCGGCCGACCTGCAGGACCGCCGCGTGGAGATCACCGGTCCGGTCGACCGCAAGATGATCATCAACGCGCTGAACTCGGGCGCCAAGTGCTTCATGGCGGACTTCGAGGATTCCGCCGCCCCGACGTGGGAGCTGATGGTGCAGGGCCACATCAACCTGCGCGACGCGGTGCGCCGCAGCATCAGCTTCACCTCGCCGGAGGGCAAGGAATACAAGCTCAACGACGAGGTCGCCACGCTGATCGTGCGTCCGCGCGGCTGGCACCTGCTGGAGAAGCACATCCTGGTCGACGGCAAGCCCGCCCCCGGCGGCATCGTCGACTTCGCGCTGTACTTCTTCCATAACGCCAAGGAGCTGCTCAAGCGCGGCTCCGGCCCGTACTTCTACCTGCCGAAGATGCAGTCGCACCTCGAGGCGCGGCTGTGGAACTCGATCTTCGTCGACGCGCAGAAGGAGCTGGGCATCCCCAAGGGCACGATCAAGGCCACGGTGCTGATCGAGACCATCTGGGGCACCTTCGAGATGGACGAGATCCTGTACGAGCTGCGCGACCACATCGTGGCGCTGAACTGCGGCCGTTGGGATTACATCTTCAGCTGCATCAAGACGCTGAAGAACCGCGCCGACTGGATCGTGCCGGACCGTCTGCAGGTGACGATGGACAAGCACTTCCTCGACTCCTACTCCAAGCTGCTGTGCGAGACCACGCACAAGCGCGGCGCGCAGGCGATGGGCGGCATGGCCGCCTTCATCCCGGTGAAGAACGACGAGGAGAAGAACCAGCAGGTCTTCGCCAAGGTGCGCGCCGACAAGCTGCGCGAGGTGAAGAACGGCCATGACGGCACCTGGGTCGCCCATCCGGGCCTGGTGCAGGTGGCGATGGACGTGTTCAACCAGAACATGCCCGAGCCCAACCAGGTCTCCAAGCAGTTCAAGTACGGCATCAAGGCCGCCGACCTGCTGAAGTGCCCGGAAGGGCAGATCACCGAGGCCGGGCTGCGCAACAACATCAACGTCGGCATCGGCTACACCGAGGCCTGGCTCAACGGCAACGGCTGCGTGCCGCTGCACAACCTGATGGAAGACGCGGCCACCGCCGAGATCTCCCGCACCCAGGTGTGGCAGTGGCTCAAGCACGGCGCCTCGCTGGCCGACGGCCGCAAGGTGACGCGCGAGCTGGTGCTGAAGACCATCGACGAGGAGCTGGAGGCCTACAAGAAGCAGCTCGGCGACGAGCGCTTCTACAAGGGCCGCTTCGCCGAGGCCGCGGGCATCTTCGCCCGCATGAGCACGGCCAGCGACTGCGTCGAGTTCCTGACCCTGCCGGCGTACGAGTACCTGGACTGAGCCACCGGGCAGCGGGATTCGAGCATGGAAAACCGGGAAAAAGCGGCCCGGTTCTCCACCGGCAGCCTCGAATCCCGAAGCCCAATTCTCCAATCCCGTTTTTCCGCTTTTGACCACCGGGCTAAAGGCCCAAGAGGACGCTGCAATGAGCCGTGACGAGCAAATCAAGGCCCTTGAGAAGGACTGGGCCACCAACCCCCGCTGGAAGAACGTCAAGCGCGGTTACACCGCCGCCGACGTCGTCCGCCTGCGTGGCTCCCTCCAGGTCGAGCACACCCTGGCCCGCAACGGCGCCGAGAAGCTGTGGAACCTGGTCAACACCGAGCCGTACGTCAACTGCCTCGGCGCGCTGACCGGCGGCCAGGCGATGCAGCAGGTGAAGGCCGGCATCAAGGCCATCTACCTCTCCGGCTGGCAGGTCGCCGCCGACAACAACAGCTACATGTCCATGTACCCGGACCAGTCGCTGTACCCGGTTGACTCCGTGCCGAAGGTGGTCGAGCGCATCAACAACAGCTTCAAGCGCGCCGACGAGATCCAGTGGGCCAAGGGCGTGGGCCCGGGCGACAAGGGCTACGTGGACTACTTCGCCCCGATCGTGGCCGATGCCGAGGCCGGCTTCGGCGGCGTGCTCAACGGCTACGAGCTGACCAAGGCGATGATCCGCGCCGGCGCCGCCGGCGTGCACTTCGAGGACCAGCTGGCCTCGGTGAAGAAGTGCGGCCACATGGGCGGCAAGGTGCTGGTGCCGACCCAGGATGCCGTGCAGAAGCTGATCGGCGCGCGCATGGCCGCCGACGTCTCCGGCGTGCCGACCGTGATCCTGGCCCGCACCGACGCCGAAGCGGCGGACCTGCTGACCTCCGACCACGACGCCAACGACAAGCCGTTCGTCACCGGCGAGCGCACCGCCGAGGGCTTCTACAAGACCAAGAAGGGCCTGGAGCAGGCCATCAGCCGCGGCATCGCCTACGCGCCGTACGCCGACATGGTGTGGTGCGAGACCGGCACGCCGGACCTGGAGTTCGCCCGCAAGTTCGCCGAGGCGGTGAAGAAGGCGCATCCGGGCACCCTGCTGGCCTACAACTGCTCGCCCTCCTTCAACTGGAAGAAGAACCTGGACGACGCCACCATCGCCAAGTTCCAGCGCGAGCTGGGCGCGATGGGCTACAAGTACCAGTTCATCACCCTCGCTGGCATCCACTCCATGTGGTACAACATGTTCGACCTGGCGCAGGACTACGCCAAGCGCGGCATGTCGGCCTACGTGGAGAAGGTGCAGGAGCCGGAGTTCGCGGCGCGCGACCGCGGCTACACCTTCGTCTCGCACCAGCAGGAAGTGGGCACCGGCTACTTCGACGACGTCACCACCGTGATCCAGGGCGGCGCCTCCAGCGTCACCGCGCTGACCGGCTCGACCGAGGAAGAGCAGTTCCACTAAGCCTCAAGGCTGTAATGCTTCAAGCAAGGGCCGCCCAGTGCGGCCCTTGTCTTTTTTGGGTGATGACGGAACCGGCAAGGCTTTCCGGCATACCCCCCGTTTGCCCTTTTGCGGCTGGGGTTTTCGCCGGGCGGCGCTTGTCGCGGCGGGGCGGCGGGTCTATGGTGATGCCATAACAAGTATGACTGGGGTATCACCGGGGAGAGCCGCCATGCTGCGCAACATCCTGTTGGGATTGTTCCTGTTCGTGGTGCTGGTGCTGGCGATCGGCTTCGTGCTGCCGGACAAGGCGCATGTGGAGCGCAGCATCAAGATCAAGGCGCCGGCCTCGCAGATCTATGCCCTGGTTGATGGTTTCCACAGCTTCGCCAAGTGGTCGCCGTGGCAGGACAAGGACCCGGCGATGACGGTGAAGACCAGCGGCCCGGCGTTCGGCGTGGGCGCGCGCTACGAGTGGTCCGGCAACAAGCAGGTGGGCTCCGGCACGCAGGAGATCGTGGCCGAGACGCCCTATACGCAGGTGAAAACCAGGCTGACCTTCGGCGGCTTCGACGGCTCCAGCCTGGCGGTGTTCAACCTGGAGCCGATGCAGGACGGGGTGCGCGTGACCTGGAGCCTGGACGTGCCGCTGGGGGCCAACCCCATCGGCCACCTGTTCGGGCCGCTGATGAAGAAGCAGATCGGGCCGGATTATGAACTGGGCTTGAGCCGGCTGAAGACCGTGGCCGAGGCCGGCCCGAAGGACGACTTCGCCGGGCTGGATGCCGCGCTGGCGGAGAGCAAATCCTTCCCCTATGCCTATGTTTCCGCTTCCAGCAGCACCGACAGCGACGCCATCGGCAAGGCGCTGACGGTGGCCTATGGCCAGATCGGCGGTTTCATGAAGGCGGCCGGGCTGAAGCAGGCGGGGGCGCCGCTGGCGGTGACGCGGCGCTGGGACGAGGCGGGCAAGGTCTACGAGTTCGACGCCGGCATTCCGGTGGACCGCAATCCCGCGGACGGTGCGGCGCCGGCCGCCGCCGCGCCGGCGGTGGTTTCGCCGGATCTGGCCAAGGCCAAGCTCAAGGCCGACGTGAAAGTAGCCTTCACCTATGCCGGCCCGGCGCTGCGAGTGGAGCATCACGGCGCCTACGGCAAGCTGCCGGAGACGTATGCGCGGATCGCGGCCTTCAAGCAGGCCTATGGCCTGCAGGACAACGGCCTGCCGTGGGAGTCCTACGTCAGCGATCCGGGCAGCACGCCGGAGGCGCAGCTGGTGACGGAGATCTGGCTGCCGCTGAAGTAGGCGAAGTAGGGGAGGGCCGCCGCGCCAGGGCTGGGCTTGATGTCACAATAGCGATCCATACCTTGGGACAATGCCGGGCGGCCGCATGGCCGCGGGCTGTTCTGTTTTCAGCCGATGAGTCAGCCTCAAGAAATCTTCGACCCCCGCCCGTTCCTGTCGCAGCTGACCACCGCGCCCGGCGTGTACCGCATGTACGGCGAGGGCGACGAGCTGCTGTACGTGGGCAAGGCGCGGAACCTGAAGAAGCGCGTCAGCACCTACTTCCTGCGCGCCAGCGGCAACCCGCGCATCGAGAGCATGGTGGGGCAGATCCGCCGCATCGAGGTGACGCTGACCCACACCGAGGACGAGGCGCTGCTGCTGGAGGCGGCGCTGATCCAGTCGCAGATTCCGCGCTACAACGTGGCGCTGCGCGACGACAAGAGCTTTCCCTTCGTGCGCATCACCGCGCACCCATACCCGCGCATCGCCTTCTACCGCGGCGCCAAGACCGGGGCCGACCGCTACTTCGGCCCGTACCCCAGCGCCGGCTCGGTGCGCGAGACCCTGCAGACCCTGCAGAAGCTGTTCCTGCTGCGGCCGTGCAACGACACCTTCTTCGCCAACCGCAAGCGGCCCTGCCTGCAGCACCAGATCAAGCGCTGCTCGGCGCCCTGCGTGGGGGCGATCTCGCCGGAGGATTATGCCCGCGACGTATCCAAGGCGGCGCGGCTGCTGGAGGGCAAGGGCGACGAGCTGGCGCGCGAGCTGGGCGCGGAGATGGAGCAGGCGGCGGAGAAGCTGGAGTACGAGCGGGCGGCGCGCATCCGCGACCAGATCGCGGCGCTGAACCGCGTGCGCGAGCACCGCGCCATGACCGGCGGGGCGGAGCAGCTCGACGCCATCGCCGTGGCGCCGCACGCCTCGGGCGGTTGCGTGGCGGTGGTATCGGTGCGCGACGGCGTGAACCTCGGCCATGGCAGCTTCTTCCCCCGGCATCCGCCGGGCATGGGGCTGGAGGAGCTGCTCGGCGGCTTCATCGCGCAGTACTACCTGCAGCGGCCGCCGCCGCCGGAGATCCTGGTCAGCGAGCTGCCGGAGGACGCGGAGTGGCTGGAGCACAGCCTTTCGGCCAAGGCCGGGCGCAAGGTGCGCATCTTCAAGCCGGAGCGCGGCGCCAAGACGCGGCTGCTGGAGATGGCCGAGGGCACGGCGACGCAGGCGCTCTCGGCGCGGCTGATCGAGGCGGCGAGCATGGACCAGCGCTTGCTGGAGCTGCAGCGCGCGCTGGAGGCGCCGCCGCGGCGGCTGGAGTGCTTCGACATCAGCCACACCATGGGCGAGAAGGCGGTGGCGTCCTGCGTGGTATTCAACGAGGAGGGGCCGCTGAAGGCGGCGTACCGCAAGTTCAACATCGAGGGCATCACGCCCGGCGACGACTACGCCGCCATCAAGCAGGCGGTGCTGCGGCGCTATGCCCGCATCAAGGGCGGCGAGGTGCAGGCGCCGGACGTGCTGTTCATCGACGGCGGCCGCGGCCAGCTGGCCTCGGCGCTGGAGGCGCTGGCGGAGCTGGAGATCGACAACCTGCGGGTGGTGGGCATCGCCAAGGGGCCGACGCGCAAGCCCGAGCAGCTGATCCTGCCCGAGCCGGAGCCGGCCCTGGTGCTGCCGCCGGACTCGCCGGCGCTGCACCTGATCCAGCGCATCCGCGACGAGGCGCACCGCTTCGCCATCACCGGCCACCGCGCCCGGCGCGAGAAGGCGCGGCTGACCTCGGGGCTGGAGGCGATCGAGGGCCTGGGGCCGGCCCGGCGCCGGGCCCTGCTCAAGACCCTGGGCGGCCTGCCGCAGGTGAAGCGCGCCGGCATCGACGAGCTGGCGCGGGTGGAGGGCATCAGCCGCACGCTGGCGGAGCGCATTTACGCGCATTTCCATTGAAATTCCGCGCGGCGTGCGGCAGATCCCGGCCGCCCGCCGGAATTTTCCGCGGCTGACTGGAAACTGCCGGCGGGAACACCCAAACTGTCCGCATGCGGCTGAATACCCCCACCATCCTCACCCTTGGCCGCGTCGCGGTGATCCCGCTGGTGCTGGCCTTGTTCTACCTCGATTGGCCCCCGGCCCGGCACCTGGCGGCGCTGCTGTTCATGCTGGCCTGCATCACCGACTGGCTCGACGGCTTCCTGGCGCGGCGCTGGAACCAGATGAGCAACTTCGGCGCCTTCCTCGATCCGGTGGCGGACAAGCTGCTGGTGGCGGTGGCCCTGGTGATGCTGCTGCGCGACGACCCGCGCAGCGTGATGGGCGTGCTGGTGGCCATCATCATCGGCCGCGAGATCACCATCTCCGCGCTGCGCGAATGGCTGGCCGAGCTGGGCCAGCGCAAGCGCGTGGCGGTGGGCATGCTCGGCAAGCTGAAGACGGTGGCGCAGATGACGGCCATCGGCCTGATGCTGTGGCAGACCCCGCTGGGGCCGATCCCGATCTACCAGATCGGCTACGGCCTGCTGTTCCTGGCCGGCGCGCTGACCATCTGGTCCATGATCCAGTACATGCGCGCGGCGTGGCCGGTGATGCGGGACGGCGGCTGAGACAACGTGGCGCCCGCCATGCGGGCCACATCGGTTTGAGTGCTGCCTTAGACTTTGATAAATGCAAATTTGAGCGATCGATTCGATCCGTCCGTGGAGACTAGTCCCTCGCGTAAAAAGCGTCCATCTGAAGTTTGAGTCTTGGCAAGGTAGTGCACTTCTATTAGCGGTATCCCAGCAAGTGCTCTCGCTTCATACACCCACTGAGAGCGTGCGGAGTTGAACGTGGCTTTAGCCGTTCATTCGGCTCTGGAGCGACGTGCTTCTTTTATGCCATAAGAATACAGAAGCTTTCCAAGCCCTGAAATTCGCACAGTGTTTCCATGCCGCGTGATAACACCAAGAGAAAATAGCAGCGCCTCTTGAGGTACTGCCGGACTTTCAAAGTCCTCCTTTCCGCGAGTATGGGCAAAGAAAATTGGAAGAGCTGTTAATGCGGGGACGGAAGCGGAGTAGACGAGTTGGCAGGCGAGATCTAGATCCGGCCTAGAAATATTGCCTTTTGAAGCGGCTTTGACTAAGCATCCTACGATTTTGGCCTTCAGGGGCTTTTCGGCTTCGATTAATATCGAGGCGAGCGTATCCGCAAAGTCCTCTCCCTGTTGTGGATCGTTTTCAAGAGCATCAAAGAGGTCCTCAAGCTTGGGCTTATCGGCGTCTGCCAAAGCAAGCAAGAACTGGTAGACGTTGCGTTTGATACGAGCTTTATGAAATGCATCTCGTACATTCAGAACCTTTACGGCGGTGGAAACCAACGGCACGCTCTCAAGGGCATCTGTATCTACCAATGCAGACACTGCGACATCCGCGGCTTCAGCCAAATATTCTTTTGTGTCGGCCGCCGTTCTGCGCAATACGGGCAGCCAGCCTGTAGGTTCTGGAGGCTGATCAGGTTGCATCGGTATATTGTTCTAGTGGAAATCTAGCGAAGTGGTTGTCAGTGTGCCCAGTCCTGCGCTGTAGTTTGTCACTGCTGTAGTTTGTCACTCTAGGCGCCACCACATTGACGACGTTTTGCTCGATCTGCAACTCTCCGTCAAATACCATCGGGTTGCAACTGAGAAAGGCGTTTCGTCGAGATTCCACTGCGATGGCGCAGCCGGCGCTCCTCCCGCTGGTATCTACTTGGTTTGGCAGATAGTTTGAATCGAATTCTTGAGGGACGTAAATGGAACTGAACTCAGAACTACAGCAGCAACTCAAGCTTGAATCAATATTCATGCCGCATGCAAGAATTAGACGCATTGAGTTATTGCAAGGGCTAGGCACAAGTTGGGATCGTCAACTTGAAGAGCAGAGACCGCTAAGATTTGTGCACTATACGTCAGCGCAAGCTGCTCTGAGCATCATTAGCCAAAAGAAAGTCTGGATGCGGAATACAACGTGCATGACTGACTTTCAAGAGGTCGAGCATGGATTTCAAATTTATCAATCGTTTTTTTCAAAGCCTGAGAAGGCTGGGCAGTTTTTTGATGCCCTCGATGCGTGCAATAAAGGTGCGGCTAGAACTGCTGTCGACCATTTCGATGGATGGTGGAATACGTTGAGGTTCTCCACCTATATAGCGTCAATTTCTGAGCATGATGACGGGGAGGACAGGAATGGTCGGCTGTCCATGTGGAGAGCATTCGGAGGAACATCGGCGCGGGTTGCCATCGTTTTGAACGTGCCTTAGTTTACCGGTGCAATGCAAAGTCTCAACGTGGTGTTTAGTCCTGTCAGCTATCTAGACGAGACGGCTGCTCATGGCGTTTTGGAGAGCGTAATTCAAGGAATCAAAGACAATGTTGAATTCCTTAGCTCCGTGCCGCGCGAAAAGCTTGTCTCGATGGTATTTGAGATGTGCAGAATGGGAATATGCTGCATGAAGCATGAAGGCTTCCGTGAAGAGCGGGAGTGGAGGGTCGTCTACAGCCCTGAATTGTCGCCGTCGAAACACATGCAGTGTTCGACTGAGGTAATAGCAGGAACGCCGCAGCTCATTTATCACTTGCCTTTGGATGTATCGGTGTCGCCTGCTTTGGAGAATCTGGATCTCTCCAAAATAATTGATCGAGTGATTATTGGTCCAACGCAGTACGCTCCTGCAATAGGCGCGGCATTCATTCAAGAGTTGATAAAAAGTGGCGTCGAGAACGCTCAACAAAAAGTCTGGGCCTCGAACATACCTATCAGAACGTGACTTTGCGATCACGAGAGGTCAGGCCCTGGTTCGTTGAATTGACCATCATGGGTGATCGTCGCCAGTTATTTGCCCTGAGCGATGCGACTTCGGAGGCTGGCTCGTTCCAAACATCCGAAATTTCCGTCAGGGCGTCGAAGATGCGTGCTGCTCGTTCTTGACGATATAGCTGCTTAGAAAGCTCTGAAGAACGCGCGCTATTTTGTTCCGATCAATAGCGCCGGTCGCAACCGCGAAGTGGAATACTGCGCTGGCGTCGCCGGAGGCACGGTGATCTGCCCCCAATCGTGTCCCCCAATAGGGGGCAGATTTCAACGGAGCTTAATAGATGCTAGTGCTAGATCAGGAAACAAAAACCCCGCAGTTATGCGGGGTTCTGGATGTTGCCAAATATCCCTAAACACTAAGATGGAGGCTCGGGCCGGAATTGAACCGACGTACGGGGATTTGCAGTCCCCTGCATGACCACTCTGCCACCGAGCCGGGAGGCGGGATTTTAACCGATGGACGCCTGCGGCAGGCGCATCCCCGGAGGGCCCCGGAGGCGGGGGCCGGATATGAAAAAACCTCGTCTGAAACGAGGTTGGCGAGGTTTTTTCAGGAAACTGGAGCGGGAAACGAGGTTCGAACTCGCGACCTCAACCTTGGCAAGGTTGCGCTCTACCAGCTGAGCTATTCCCGCTTGCGAGTTGCGCATTGTAGTGAAGGCGCGGGGGGCAAGCAAGTGTTTCGTTAGGGGGGCTTTTGGGGGCGAATCGGGCCGGGAGGCGCCGGTTTTCCCCTCATCCCCGGCCCCTGTTTCGCGGGCGGGGGGAGGGGAGAAGTTCAGGCGGGGCCGATGGAGTTGTGGGCGTGGCCGCGGATGATGCGGCCGGCGGCGTCCAGGGTGAGGATTTCCACCACCGGGCGGTTGGCCACGCTGCTGCGGTAGTACAGGGCGAGGCTGTTCACGCCCAGCAGCACGGTTTCCAGCTCGAAGCGCAGTTGCGGGTAGCGCGCGAGCGCCTTGGCCCAGTAGTCGCCCACGCGGGCCTTGCCCTTGAGCGTGCCGGAGGGCTCGCCGGCGAGCTGCGGGATGTGCGGCGAGCTCATTTCAAAGTCCTCGCTGTAGTGGGCGAGGATGCGCGGCAGGTCGTGGGCGTTCCAGGCGGCGATCCAGTCCTGTGCCAGGGCCAGGGCTTCGGCGGGGGTCATGGGGCTCGCCTCCGGTTTCAGGGCAGGCCGCCGTTGCGGGCCACGGTGCGGCCGATGGCGGACCAGTCGATGTCCTCGCCCTCGGTGGCGATGGTCTGCAGCAGGTGGTCGCGCAGCACGTTGAGCAGGGGCATGGGCACGCGGCTGGCCTCGGCGGCCTGGCCCACCAGGCGCATGTCCTTGAGGCCCAGCGGCGCGGTCATCGCCGCCGGGCGGAAGCGCTGCTCGGCCAATATCGGGCCGTAGACGCGGTAGGCCGGGGCGTCGAACAGGGTGCCGGTGAATACCTCCAGCAGCTTGGCCTTGGGCACGCCGCCCTTCTCGGCCAGGGTCATGGCCTCGGCCATGGTCTCGATGGCGGCCAGCAGGGCAAAGTTGCCGCACAGCTTGACCAGGTTGGCAGCGGCGGGCTTTTCGCCCACGTGGAACACGCGCTGGCCGATGGCCTGCAGCAGGGGCGTGGCGATGGCGAGGTCCTCGGCGCTGCCGCCGGCCACGATGTTGAGCTTGGCGGCGGCGGCGAAGTCCATCAGGCCGAGGGCCTCGCCGAGGTCGGCGTGGTCTTTGGCGCCGGCAGCGGGGCGTGGCGTGCCCCAGCGGCGGATCTCGACGTTGTCGTCCTCGCTCTTGCCTTCCGGCACGCTGGCGTGCGGAATGTTGGGCAGGCCGGCGGTGAAGTCGTCGAACTCGGCCTGCAGCGCGGCCAGGGCCTGCTCGTTGTCGGCCAGCTGCTGCTTGATGCGGTCCATGTCCTGCAGGATCGGCGAGGCGTCCTCGCCCTTGGCCTTGGCCTGGCCGATGCGCTTGGAGCCGGCGTTGCGCTCGGCCTGCAGCTTCTCGGTCTCGGTCTGCAGCGATTTGCGCCGGCTCTCCAGGCCCTGGAAGCGAGTGAGGTCGAAGACGAAGCCGCGGCGTGCCAGTCCGGCGGCGACGGCCTCCGGCTGCGAACGCAGGAATTTGGGGTCGAGCATGGCCGAGGGGAGGGAGAAAGCAGACCGGCATTGTAACGGAGCGGCCG
>ERZ1034409.291-NODE-291-length-11588-cov-61.093644_pt1 | contig 11588 bp, 5 predicted proteins | sample MGYA00520610_ERZ1034409 | MGnify/ENA primary metagenome ERZ1034409 (study PRJEB33736, sample SAMEA104288480) | Azolla microphylla | place: Ecuador | collected 1982 | study: EMG produced TPA metagenomics assembly of the PRJEB19522 data set (Is there foul play in... | reverse complement strand
ATTTAGGCGAATCCACCAAAACCTGCAGCGGATACTAAGAATCCTAATAAAATAGGACTTGTTAGGATTAAACGAAAGTAGATGGTAAGGAACACTAATATACACAAGAGATTCGTTAGACAAATATATAAAAAAATGTATATATACATATATAGGATAAGTTTGGATTAATTCGGGGAATTACCAAACAAAAAATTTGTCCTTTTTTTAAGGATTTAGAAGGCTCAGCTTTGGTGGGGGTGACTGAGTCGTACACCTAGAAAGAATCTCAATCTCGAGTATATTTCTATCTACGCGAATCATGATTATTTGGAACGAAAAAACCTTTGTAACAGTCTACCAAATCTAGCAAAAACATTGTTTTTTTTTATACATACTTTGATTTTAATGTAGTCTAAAGAATATCCACAAAGATTGCTGAAAATTTTTTTTTTTACCTTGGTTTTCAAATGTGGTTTTCTAGATGGGTGGGTACTTATCTTACGGCGAACCAAAAAGGTTTGGTGCAATTAAAAAACTAATATTAAGAACTGGTAAGGTAGAGATAGATTCAGAAGCAATCACTTTCTAGCAAACGGAATCTCATTGATAGGGGAATCTTATACAGTTCCGTATTTCGCGGTACAAAAAAAGGATCGAACGAGTCGATGGGGAGCCGTATGAAAACCAAATTCATGTACGGTTCTGCATTAGAGGCGGCAACCAGAGCGATGCTGTCGACTATCCTTATCCGGTAGTTTGAGTACGGTCGATATCGTTGAAACGCAATCCAAATATGGTTTCTTGGGGTGGAATCTGTGGCGGCAGCCCATAGGTTTTATAGCGTTCTTCATTGCATCACTGGCAGAATGTGAAAGACTACCATTCGATCTACCAGAGGCGGAGGAGGAACTGGTGGCAGGTTATCAAACTGAATATTCGGGAATAAAATTTGGTTTATTTTATGTCGGTTCCTATCCGAATCTATTGGTTCCTTCATCATTTGTAACAGTCCTTTATCTAGGTGGATGGGATTCATCAATCCCGTTCTTGGAGAAACTCGCACAAGACTCTTTATCTTGGGGTTTCAGTAGTGATTTAAGTACTTCATTTAAGATAGTGATAGATATTGTTACTACACTATCAAAATGTTATTTATTCTTATTCATATCTATTTTGACGAGATGGACATTACCCAGAGTAAGAATAGATCAGTTATTAGATCTCGGATGGAAATTTCTCTTGCCCATCTCTCTGGGGAATCTGTTGCCGACAGCTCCATTCCAACCTTTTTCACTTAAATAACGTATGTTATCCTTTTTTTCGTTCGTTTCAAATCCACTTTAAGTAAAGTCTCTCTAAATCTAGTATAAGATCATAAGTAAATATTTATAGATTTATACTTATTTATTTCTATTCTTGGGTTTAAAAAGTAAAAAAAAAAAATAAGATTAGGTTTATCTATCACACGTTTTCAACATTAATGACGTTTCAGAATCATGGACAACAAGCACTAGATGCTGCGAAATACATTGGTCAGGGATTTGCAGTTACTTTAGACCATTCGAGCCGTTCGCCTATAACCATCCAATATCCGTATGAAAAAACTGTACCATCCGAACGTTTTCGCGGTCGTATTCACTTTGAATTCGACAAATGTATCGCTTGCGAAGTCTGTGTCCGAGTGTGCCCGATCAATCTGCCTGTCGTTGATTGGATGTTGGTGAAAAGCATGAAAAAGAAGCAATTGAAGAGTTATAGCATTGATTTTGGAGTTTGCATCTTCTGCGGGAATCGTGTCGAATATTGCCCAACCAATTGTTTGTCAATGACTGAGGAGTATGAACCTTCGAGTTACGATCGTCATGAATTGAATTACGACCAAACAGCTTCGGGGCGTTTACCCTTCTCTATTTCTCAAGACGTTTCGATCCAGACAGTTTCAACAACTCGCTTACCAAAAAGAGTTCTTGATGGATTTTTCGTTGTTGATCGAACCATTACTCATATCAGCGATTGAGTTTTTGGGATAATAACCGACCTGTCTCCCCGTGCGCAATCACAAGGATATACGAAAAAATAGAATGGGCTGGAAAATGATACAAAAATTTTTAGCAATCAATTATGTACAATGAATCTATCTGAATCAATTCATCAAGTTATTTTGGTATTAATAGAATCAGGTATTCTACTAGGGAGTTTGGGGGTAGTATTACTTCCTAATGTGGTTCATTCTGCTTTTCTTCCAGGGTTGGTGTTCACCTGTGTATCTCCATCATACCTCGTATTGAATGCCGATTCTGTAGCTGCGGCACAACTGCTTATCTATGTAGGAGCTATAAATGTTTTAATCGTGTCTGCTGTGATGGTAACTGACGAGCCGGCGGGTCCTCGTACACCTTTGAATGCAGGATACTCCATAGCTTCGGTAGTTCGTGTAGGCCTTTCTTCACTACTAATTGCTATGATTCATGGTACGAAATGGTCGGATGTCCAATCAATCGATCGGTTAAATTTTTCTATTTCCGTGGGGGACGCTCCCAAGAATAATGCTCAAGAAGCGGGATACCAACTATTAACCACCTTTATCGTTCCGTTTGAACCGCTTTCTATACTACTCCTAATTGCTCTGGTAGGAGCTATTACCATGGCCCGTAATGATGGGTTAGCCATAAAAAAAAATGTTCCACCGTCATCCCAGGATAATTCTTCATCTTGATCAATCATGGTGACTTTATAAATACAAATTTTAATTTCATTTTTTAATTTGTTAATGAATTTAAATTCACCTTTTTCTTTAGAAATTATCTTGTGGTTTAGCTTATTGCTAGGCCAACCATCAGTGATTGTGTAATCCGATTCTCAATAAGTTTACTCCCAAAAAGTGAATCTGAACCAAAAAAATCCAATAGATTTTGTTATGGTAGCTATCACGACCAATTTCACAACAGCTTACATGTTTCGTATTTACCTTCGAGGGCATTTTCGTGGTGCATGCATCAATTGAGCTACACATAATTTGACTAAACGTATAACTATTATTTACAAAAGTATCATTATCCTCACTCTATTTCAACATCATTTCTTGTCCAAACTTGGACTTGGACCAAATACCTCTGGTGTTAGACTATCGTGATAGCGAACTACACCATCTAGACATTTGAATAATATATTGTTGTATTACTAAAGTGATTGCATTTGGTAAATAGCTTGGATCTATTGAATAAAACACTTTTATTCGCAAAAATTCAAAATGTCAATTCGGAAAATAATAGTTAAATTAACTTTTCTGGTTGTAAGTAGCATCTTTACTTGTCCAAAGTTGGAGTCCAACCATAGACCGCTGGAGTGTTAGAGTAGCACCTTTAATTGTCCAAACCCGGACTCGAACCGGAGACCTCTAGTGTGTGAGACTAGCGTGATAACCAACTACACCATCTGGACCCATTTGTGGATCTCAAGTATAAGCATTTAACCGGACAACGGGGTGGCCGGAAAGAAAGACAAACGAAACTGGACGGACAGAAAGAAAGGCGGAATGGACTGAGATGAAGAAATACGAAGACCAAGACAGAGACACAGACTCGAACGGACGGAAACCGACAGAGATTAACTTCTTCCTCGGAGAAAGCAGTAATGGTTGTATATATGAGCTTCTGGTGGAAGATTAATTCCCCCTTTGGCACCCTAATTATCTCACAAGAGAGCCCTTTGGTATCCAACTTAATCCGTTGTTTGGACACCAATTAGAAGTAAGACCTTCCCCAGCCCAAAATCCCATTGATTTATGCCAATTAATAATAGCACCTGAAGCATCACAAAAATCATGGACCACATTTTGTGCAATTTATAGTGTTTGATTGGATTGGAGAGGTTTTGAACCTCCGGATAGCTTACCTTATTATCCATCCTTTCCTAAACACAATGCATTGAAGTGGAACTTGTCCACTCCATTGCTTGTAATAACATGTGCAAATTATAGTGTTGGAGAGGTTTTTAACCTCTACATAGCTTACCTTACTAACCATACTTTCCTAAAAACACACAATGCATTGGAGTGAGACTTATCCACTCCAGTCCTTGTAATAACATGTGCAAATTACAGTGATGGACAGGTTTTAAACCTCTACATGGACACTACTAATCCTTAGCCAATCCAAATCACCAAGGACCTCCGAGCGACATTTTCACAAGACATCCTAGATCCAAGGACACACAAATTTGTGAATTGCATCTCCTATTACCGTCTAGTAAATATACCCATCCTTTCCTAAGTGCAAAATGCATTGGCACAAAACTCATCCACTATTTATCATAGGAAGTGCAATAGAAAGATTGGTCATGCTCCTCCAATGCCTCTTGTTCTAGTTCATAGGTTGCTTCATGATCACGATATTCCTAGGGGAAGAGCAAAGTACAATAGAAAGAATTGCCTCTAAAGAACATTGGTAGACACCAAAATGCGTCAAATATAAATATTGATGACTAAGTGCATATCCTAAAAAACCTTTGATTAATAAAAACTGAATACATACGTTTGATGTGCAAATGGAAGCTTGAAACGTCTTTCACTTTGAATATGATATCATCCAAAAGAACATATGGAAGGCATGTAATGATATGTGTTTCGATTTCCTACAACATTAATCTAAAGAAACATTCACCTTAACATAATGAGCTACATGAATTTCAACAAATAAGCAATGATTCTCGTGTATTCTCATTGGTAAATGGACACTTGAAACAATTGTCATGTATTCTCATTTGCAAATGGAAGCTTGTAATAATCTTTGACTTGGAACATGGAAGAAAACTTCGGAATTCAGTCTCAAATTTTTCATTTCAAAGGAAGGTGGATTGTCTAACCTATCAAACATCATGCTTTTGTACGAGAATTGGAGAACGTTTATTTATACGTCCACAAATTGGATACTATATTCGATCCTATTCCCACAACATCTACCTATTCTAGAATGTTAATGAGCATAACAAAAGAGGCCAATTCTAAAGGCTAATTCTAATGGTTTAAGAAGGAAACTCATTATCATAGGACTTGGGACAAACCCATAAGACATGTGGTGCGAAGGAACATGTGGCGATTTGGGAGCCCAGATAATATAGCTATATAAATCGAACTACCTATCTCATTATGACATCAACTTTGATAATGCTAGAGACAATTGGTTGAGACAAAGCTCCCATTGTTCGGAACCTTATGCATCTTGACTCAATTTTAAATGATGTTAATAACCAATTTGTTCTCATATCCGTTTGTCGTCCATTTAAGGTTAGCGTAGTTAATCACCCCTAAATGATTCTTTTCTGTAGCATTTTCATTAGTTGCTTCTATCATTTCATTGAAGCACCAATATTACAAGGTATCGCCTATTAATTGGCAACTTTATTATGAGAGAACTTTTGTTTGATATCGTTGTCTCCAATATTGTATTATACCAAAGCAATAAAAAAAGGTCATTATCCTCCATAGAGCTTCAAACCAATTAAAAATTAAGACAAACATATATTTAGTGTCTTTGCGCCCTCAATTTACATGAACAGATTACATATATTAGAGCATTTTTCACAATGATAATGAACTTGATTATATACATTAGGCATTTTTCACAATGATAATTAACTTTCCGCTTATTTTCCTGCGTAAAAGACTGTTAATGCTATAGAAGAGATATGGTGAGGTTAGAAATATTTAACTTTTTCCTCCAATTTTAGCAACTCCATTTTCGAGATGTAGTGACATTCCACATATAACAAAGTCAAGTGTCTATCAAAGTACCCCACACGCTCATCACAATCAAACCAAGCAGACACGAGTCTCGTCAATCTAATCCCATAACCATATGAAGTAATAACTGCTATTATTAGAGAAATGTAGCCTGTGTGTTTACACTTTTATTACGGGCCCAAATCTCGCAACTTCCATAGACATAAGGAGCTCATATGCCGGTGCTTTATATGTACAAAAATCTAACCATCTTTGTCTTAACTACACAATTTCTGTCGGCAACCGCATTATTGTTTCGCCTCGTACAACACTATTAACAAAAAAAAAACTTCTTTCAATAAATAGAATCCCTGTCGTATAAAACGTATTTCAATTTATTTGAGCAAGGTTTACCGATGAAACTGACCTCTTCACGTAATAGAAGCAAAAATCATGTTGTGGTGTCGAGCTAAGTTATTTGGTAGACCATGTAGATGTCAATCATGTTGTCATGGGTTTGTATAAACACAGTCGGTAGAGTGTGTGTCTTTTATCAACGTGGTTTTGAGCACTATTCCCACACATAACGAATGGTTTTTTTATTCTTATCACCTATGTTTGAATTACGTTGTGATATAGATGTTGTGGTTTCGTAATACATTATATTTACACTGCTAATGTGTTGGTTTAATGGTAAAGGGGGAACACTCCAACCGATAGGTTGGAGGTTCGAGTCTCCCCGCACCAACAGAAATGTGGTACCTAAAAGGGCGTTCTGCGCCCGTAAGTGACGACGACGAAGATAGTGACGGTGATGAAAGATAGTTGTTAGGGGTGTGATTCCTACAAATGGAGAACCCTCGTTTATTACTAATGTTTGAGTTACAAATGGATATTGCCATAACTACCTAATCTCAATAATCTACATAATATGGCGCCCTGTAATAAGCTATGTCTGCGTTGCAATATAGATATTGTGGGCTCATAATGAACAACATTGACCGTTGCCAATAGCAAAAGAAGTACACAAAGTCCTTGCGCCAACGAAGGATGTTAATGTTCTCTTATCAACATATGGCTTTCAACCACGTGGTTGTGGGTGTGATTCCTACAAACGGAGAACTCTCGTATATTATTACTGTTTGAGCTTCAAATATTTATTGCCACCATTCTACATAAATTATGTTAATAATATAACAAATGCTATGAGCTCTTGATTACTAATAACATCTGGACCCATTCTTAGCTCAATCGTTAGAACGAGTTTCTTTTAACCACGTGGTTGTGCATTAGATTCCCACATACGGCTATTGTTGTGGTATTCGTATCCTCTATGTTCGAGTTACAATGCAATATAGATATTGTGGGCTCATAATACACAACATTGACCATTGGCAATAGCAAGAGAAGTACAGAAAGTCGTTGACCCGATGGAGGATGTTGGTGTTCTGTTATTAGCGTGTGGCCTTTAACCTGTGGTCGTGGGTGTGATTCCTACGAACGGAGAACTATCGTATATTATTAAAATGTTTGAGTTAGAAATGGGTATTGCAATAGGTGGATTAAAATGTTTGAGTTAGAAATGGATATTGCAATAGCCACCTGCTCTTGGTTCGGATTCCCACATACACCGAGGACTGTTGTATTATTATCATATGGGAAATGTTCTTACACCGATAACATATGCTTTGGGTGAGTGTTTTGTTTAGTTTTACTACTCTCGAGATGTCGACCTAAAAACAAGAGCTTGAATAGAATTATTTAAGCTATTAATATAATTTCCGGATAGTGGTGGCTTCATGTCAAAATTCGTCGAGTCATCTTAGCTTAGTCGATAGAGCGCGTGGTTTTTAACCATGTGGTTGTGGGTGTGATTTCTACAAACTAAGAACCCTTATATATTACTTCATTTACAAATGGATAATGCCATAATCATGAAGTTTTGGTTTTGATTCCCACATATCGCGACGTTTGTTGTATTATTATGATATGAAGAATTTTGTCGCACCAACAACATATGCTTTGAGTAGTGTTTTGCTTAGTTATACTAATCCTTGGATGTCAACTTGAAAATAACAGCTCAGTTCTTATGTTATTAATGTAATTTCCGTGGCTTGATGTTAAATTTTATGCAGCCGTCTTAACTCAGTTGGTAGAGCGCGTGGCTTTTAACCACGTGGTCGTGGGTTGGATTCCCACAGACGTCGATGGTTGTTACCACAGATTGACATATTTGCATTCGTCGGGTTTCCCATTCGAATCCAAACGAACACGAATACGAATGGGTGGCCAAGTATTCGTTTAACCCAAAAAAAAAGAAAAAAGGAAAAAAGAGAGCACTCTCTTTTTTAATTTCCTAGGATAAAAAAAAGGAACTTTACAATAAATAGGGATAATAAAAGAGGGACTGAACACTACTGTATTTATATAATAAATGTATAACTTATACGTAAGTATACGTTTTATTTTTAATAAATAAATAAAATAAAAGAAAGGGTCATTAGTTTCTCACTTCTTGTTTCCTTAAAATTATGGATATTTTTATCTTAACATTAAAAATAGTCTTTTAAGCTAGTCATATCTATAAAGTTCATACTAATCATAATTGTATAATAAATATAAAAATATTCGTTTTTCTTAATTTAATTAATTAATTGAATAATTAAAAAAGTTTCATAAACTCCCTTGACACTATATTCTATTAGTGAATAATTGTTCTTTTTTTGGTGAAATAAATTTATTTAAATAAATAAATAAATTTTTAATATTTATTTTCTAAAACGAATGTTTTTTAAATATTCTTGAGGCCATTTCGTATTCTCGAATATTGCGAATATTGAGAATGAAAAATATCACGAATATCACGCATGTGTCAATCTATGGTTGTTAGTCTTATGAGCTATGTTTGACCAAAAATGCCATATAGATACCTTCAAGGGTGGATGCTATTGGTGTAATACTAGCTTAGTTTCCTTCAAGGGAGTGTCGATACAACCGGCTTTATGTGGTGTCGTGCTAAGTTATTTGGTAGACCATGTAGATGTCAACCATGTTGTCATGGGTTTGTATTAACACAGGATAGGATAGTGGCTTGATATCAAATTTTATGCAGCCATCTTAGCTCAGTTGGTAGAGCGCGTGGCTTTTAACCACGTGGTCGTGGGTTCGATTCCCACAGACGGCGATGGTTGTTAGTCTTATGAGCTATGTTTGACCTAAAATGCCATATAGATACCTTCCAGGGTGGATGCTATTGGTGTAAGCTAGTAATACACAACATTGACCATTCGCAGTAGCAAGAGAAGTTCAGAAAGTCGTTGCACCGATGGAGGATGTTGGTGTTGTGTTATTAGCATGTGGCCTTTAACCCATGGTCGTGGGTGTGATTCCTACAAACGGAGAACTATCGCATATTATTAAAATGTTTGAGTTAGAAATGGATATTGCAATAGCCACCTGCTCTTGGTTCTGATTCCCACATACACCGACGACTGTTGTATTATATCATATGGGAAATGTTCTTACACCGATAACATATGCTTTGGGTGAGCGTTTTGTTTAGTTTTGCTACTCTCGAGATGTCGACCCAAAAAGAAGAGCTTGAATAAAATTATTTACGCTATTAATATAATTTCCGGATAGTGGTGGCTTCATGTCAAAATTGGTGGACTCATCTTAGCTTAGTCGATAGAGCGCGTGGCTTTTAACCACGTGGTTGTGGGTGTGATTTCTACAAACTGAGAACCCTTGTATATTACTAATGTTTGATTTACAAATGGATTATGCCATAACCATGAAGTTTTGGTTTGGATTCCCACATATCGCGACGTTTGTCGTATTTTTATGATATGGACAATCTTGTCACACCAACAACATATGCTTTAGGTAGTGTTTTGCTTAGTTATACTAATCTCTGGATGCCAACTTGAGAACAACACCCAATAGCAGTTGTGATGCTATTAAGGTAATTTACGGATGATTGCGAGAGAGGTGTCTCCCTGCACAATATGGATTCAAGATATTCATGAATTGAATATTCATCGTTCGTATCACAGACTAGAAGCTAATCCCAGGTTTTTGCTTTGCCTAATACTGAGTAATATTGGTAATGAGCACAGTAACTCTCGCATTCGGAAGAATATTATTCTTATTACTTCGACTCATGTGCCAGCAAGCGTGGATCCAACTCTGATAGCTCCGAACCGGCCAAACCAATTGCTAAATTTCCGAAGGTCTAACAGGTGTCAACGTCAGAAAGGATCGTCAATCCTCCTACGTATCAAAGGCTCTAAAATAGAAACGAATTCACCTCTTCTTGAAGGTATTGTGTCTGGAACTATGGGTTATAGCAAACGAGATTCATTCCTTTATGTATGTATATCATAGGTGATAGGTGAGGATGGGCTTTAAGAAGAGGGGGATTATAGGGGTGGAGTATGGAAGAATATAGTATTAAGTGGGAATATTTATGGATTTATATTTAGTTTTGACAAGAAGGGAATGAATGGATTTAGACTTAGTCCAACATATGAAGGGTCGTGGTAGTTCGGATAGTTGGGGATCTATGACTAAATCTGCGTGGAGGTTTTCTAGCAAGTCGTGAATTCCTAATCTAGGGGTATCCTTTGTATACCTAAGTTTAAAGATGACAGGTATAAGGGTACTTTTGGGTTTTCTACTAAATACTAGCCATTTTCTAGCACTAAATCGGACCTTCTTATAATTCTCTAATATAAAGGAATGGGGATATCCCCGACTAACTAATCTACTAAGAAATAGTTTTTTCATTCGACGGAAACCTAAGGGTGTACTTTCTCTAATTAGGTACCGTTTGAGTTCATTAACAATAAAATGACGTTTTAAGTCAAGGGGGTGATCTGATGAGAATGAAAGATACTGGTGGGCGTTTTGTGGCTTTTGGTAGCAATTAAAGGACAAGTGTGAATTCTTTAGGTTAATCCATACATCTAAGAATGGTAATCTAAAGGGAGAAATGGCTATGGTTATTTTAATGCAATTATTAGTGGAGGTGTTATAGAACTGGAGGTAATTTTCTAATTCGGGTTTAGTACCCGTCCATATCCCGAAGGCATCATCTATATATCTAGTAAAATAAAAAAGGCTAGGGTGTGATGGTTGGGAGTTCTCCATGTGAGCTAAGAATAGGCATGCGTGAAGTACACGAAAATTGCTACCCATGGTTGTACCCTTGACCTGTTGATAGATCTTGTTATCAAAGGATAGGAAGTGATATTCTAATGTGAGTGCACTAAGTGTACAAATGAGGTTAGTTTTAGAAGCTGAAAAATGTGGGGTAATCATTTTTCGTAACGCTTCAAGTCCTAACTTAGGGGGTATGCTGGGATCATAGTTCTTAATATTCGCGTACGTCAAATTTACTGGACGTACGCGAATGTTTGCAAACATACGCGTATGATACACGATATTCGTTTGGTTTTTTTTTAAGTTTTTTTGGTTTTTTGTTTTGATATTGAAAATTTTTTGTGACTAGAAGTGACGTCTGACACACACACACCCTCTCTCTCTCACACGAAAATTGACAGATCTTCTCTCTCTACAAAATCTAGATATCTAATATACATATTACACACTCCCTCACACACACAAAACCCATAGCTCCTCTCTCTCTCTCTAGAGTCTAGATATACATTCAACCACTGTCTCCTCAGTGCTCACACATGCAAAACAGGGCTTCTCTCTCTAGACCACACACGCCCTCTCTCTCTCTCTCTCTCTCTCTCTCTCTCTCTCACACACACACACACACACTCTCTCTCTCTCTCACACACACACACACACACACTCTCTCTCTCTCTCACACACACACACACACTCTCTCTCTCTCTCTCACACACACACACTCACT
>ERZ1034409.290-NODE-290-length-11594-cov-25.163272_pt1 | contig 11594 bp, 10 predicted proteins | sample MGYA00520610_ERZ1034409 | MGnify/ENA primary metagenome ERZ1034409 (study PRJEB33736, sample SAMEA104288480) | Azolla microphylla | place: Ecuador | collected 1982 | study: EMG produced TPA metagenomics assembly of the PRJEB19522 data set (Is there foul play in... | reverse complement strand
TAGAAGGGTTGAGAACAGCCATATCTTTTCTATTTATTGATTGGTTCAACTTGAAGCCAGACGTGTTTACTTCTTATCAAGCTAGTTTGGGCTACATTTGGGCTTGATTTTTGTTTACGTCCCGCTCAGCAGGATTTTTCACTCAAGCCTTATTGGTCTTATTGAGTATCACCCCCAGTCCTTTAGGCTTGTTAATCACTTTAACCTTCGGTAGCGGGATTCTTTCCGCTTTTTTCCTCAATGAAACTTCCGCACTAGTTTTTACACCATTAACTCTTAGCCTGACACAAGTGTTGGGATTAAATCCCAATTTATTAGCGATCACCGGAGGAACTAATATAGGTTAAGTAGCAACTTTAAGCAGTAATTCCCAAAATATCCTCATTGGCTCATTTTCAGGGATCAGCTATCTTATCTAGATTTTTTACAAGCATTAGCACCCGTTGCTGTCATCGACTTAGTTATTCAAATAGCATTACTGTGGCTACTTATTCAGATATCTGCTCAAATCAAGCTTGTCAACTGTTAACCATAGAGAAACAACGCATTTTCAAACCCTTATTTAACAAGACACTAATTATTAACCCAAGTTGCGGGTAATAAAATGCTGCATAGTTTGTAGATATTCAATTGCGAGGAAGAACATCAAAAATTGACGATAGCTATGTAGATGCAACCATCAGTAGTAGTTTGAAAGTATGAAAATGAACCTATTAAATAAATGCTTTTTCGAGAGTGAAGGCAAAAAGAAATGCTTTAAGTTTCAGTAAAAACCCCTGATATGTTAAGGCATGAATTGAGCTGGGAAAATTACTTGTAAGCCGATACCATCAGTTTCCAATCGGTGGTGATAAAAGCTAAAAAAAATCAGTACCAGGTGTTCTCAAATCTCGTTTATTTCCGTTTATTTCATAGCCTTTAGAAGACTGGTATTTACTGAATATTAGAGCTTACAAACAATAGGATTTCACTTTGAGCTTAAGAGGTGATTATGATCTAACTATGATTTAGCTATATATATCTTGATTAAAAATAACCTTAAAACTAGCTAGGCAGTAAAATATTCCTCATTTTGAGAGTCGGGAGTTTATTTTTTTATGGTTTATGTTTAATTATGCTGACTTAATTAATATGCAATTTAGAATTGATATGTGATAAAAATCATTACTCTGAGCTGTTTTCCCTAATTCTATCAATCAGTTAAGGAGTTAAATAGGATTCTTAATATTGAGTACTTTTGGAACATTTGCTGATTGAATCGATTCAAGGCTTGATGTAATCTACGCTTCTTAAACTTCCTGCCTACGCTTCTAGAAATCATTACTAAACTCTTCAAATTATCCTCATGAAACCAATTACTTCTGTTATTCTCGCTACAGTGATAGAGACTATGTCTGTGCTGGGTATTCTTGAAAACGCTGATGCAAATCATAATTATCGTCGTTGTCATACGACTACTCATGTTAGATGTTATCGGACTTGTACTGGTATAAATCGTTATAAAGTCTATCATTGTAGGTATTACAGATCTCGTTACTACAGAAGCAATAGACGACACCATTAATTCGATTACCATCTTTCAATGCTTAAGGTGGGCATTGCCCACGTTAATAAATCATAGCTCTATTTTCGTCTATATCTGTGTTTCACCCCCACAGGGAAATATTCTAAATCACCAGTAGATTTTAATTCTATTTGTGGGCTTTGATATTCTAAGGGAACATAGTTAGCAAACTCGCTATTCAGACGCAACAATTGAGAAAGTATAGAAGCAGTTATTCCTTCCGTTTTTTCTTCGCTCTTCTCTGTATTTACTCCTAACTCTACAACTTATAGATAAAAAACGGTTTTTGTCTGCATCTTCCTTTACTTATAAAAAGAATTTACTGGTCACCCATTCTCTCATTATTGTTTGTTCTAATCCAACTGAGATATTTTCTGTGAGATATTTTCTGGGTAAATATTTGCGCCAAAATAGAAATTCCTAGTAAAGTACGGCGTAAATAAACCAACCATTCCAAATCTCTGAAAAGCTCACGCCGTATCATTCGTGACAAGTTAAGGGAAAGAAAAAATTGTCAAGGGTGGTATTTGGATAGGTCAAAAATCGTGAGAAACTCAGTGTAGACAAGTAATTGAGCGATTGAAACAAGCCATGACAGGCAGCCAAAAAACCAATCGAGACCACGGCAAAAGGAAACAGAGACCAATGGTGGAAGATTAAGTAATAGCCCAGCAATTGGAAATATTACTGACACCAGCCATTACAAATCAAGAAAATTACTACCGAAAACTAGGACTAAGACAACGGATACTGAATTTACCGTTGATCATGGCTGCAGTGTTGACCTTACTGTGGTGAGATATAGCAGGAGTCAGAGAACTGACAAGAATGTTAGCCAGAGATGGTTTTCTGTGGTGTAATCCCACAAAACTTAGTCAAGGGGAATTTAAGATGCTTTTAATACGGTCAAAAGACTCTTGGATTTAAGTTATTTATGAACAGGTTCAATCAATGGAATTAAATTACAAATTTGGGCAACGTGGTTATTTTATGGTGTTTTAGTAGATTTAGGTGATGCCTTAGCAGATGAACTTTCTCTGCCTTTTGATGAGATTTCATTAGAAATGATTTATCGTGGTCTTTATCATTCTACTATGGCTCATCAAAAAGGTAAGGCAACAGATCCTGTTAAATATTTTGCTGACCCTCAAAATCCAGATTTAGGTATTATCAAACAGAAGCAAAAACCAAATTTTAAGTTAATTGTCGCTCCTTTTCCTGATCTTCAACGTGGGACTGACCAGTTTTTTTTCCATATTTATTTCTCCAAAAGCCTCTTGACAAAAGACTTTCAGCCTTAACTTGTCACAAGTGATATAGGTAGTATTTTCTTAGCCACTGCTGACAACACAGGCATCACCCATAACCGATTTCCTGCTCTGACCAAAAGTAGCTCATCAGAACTAAATTTTTCTTTGAGTGTTGATAGCAAGATAGGGTTAGAAAAAGTCTCAACAAGTTCCACTCCTACTGTTTGGCACCGAGGGGATTCGGGACTTGATTTAGGGTCATAATATTTACTCGTTGGCTCAAATTGAGTCGGGTCAGCAATACCTGTTTTGACTATAGGCATTAACCCCAAAATACCAGGGTCACTAGTATTAAAGTGGTAGAAAAAAGTTAAGTCCCCTAACTCCATTTGTAGTAAAAAATTACGAGCTTGATAATTACACACACCGTCCCAGATAGTCTCACGCTGATGTTGCAGGTCAGTAATACTATAAACTTCCAGTTCAGATTTCATTAACTAATAATTTGCATAGTTCATTGAGAAGATAAAGAATATTGTGAAGATTTATGAGGGAGATACCGACCGAAATTGACAGCCAGATATGGCAAATGAACCTAATAGTGTAATAATCTAGTATTATCCCTGATAATGCTCATAAAGAACTTAGTTTTAAGTTAAATTTTTCTAAATTAATCCTAGACATAAATCGTAGACATATTTTATCTGATGAATAACCCACTCTTAACAGAAAAGTTACAAGCGGCCCTTAAGAATATTTAAATTAAAATTAATGGTTCTCCTCTCACTAATTTGAAACTGGATAGAAATTTAGCTGTAGAAATTGAACAATTAACAACAGAACTAGAAAATGAACAGATGAGATTTGTTTTATAAAAAGAGCGTCAAGAAGCTGAGAGAAAGAAAATCGAAGCGAAAGGTATAGCTGATTCTCAAAAAATTATCTCTGGTGGACTTACTAAGCAAGTTCTGCAATTACGCTCAATTGAAGGAAGCTACGGGAAAACTTGCTCAACCTAATAATTCTAAAATTTTCGTCATCGGTTCTGAAAAAGGGGGAATGCCTATTTTAATTCAGTGAGATACAGGAATATCAAAACATTAAAGCATTCAAAATCTAAAATTCAATCCCATTTAAAAATAAACCGTTCAGTTTACTTAGACTTCACACACAGACAATCACAGAAAAATTATCTCTTCTGGATGTCAAACATGAAATGAGGTTCTACCTTTAGCTTTATGAATTACTACGACAACATGCTTGTATTCAAGTTATTAGGTAAAAATTACCTAAGTAAGTTATATTATGAGCGATCACACTTTTTAGGATTATTGTATCCTTTATTCATCATCACTACCGAAAGACACACAAGGACTACCAATAGACCTCTTGCAAAGTTGTTTGTGTGGTATCATAGAGAGTTTTAGATTTTACGTATTTTCGGTGTTCTTTGGGCTCGTTAGTTCAAACATAACCGTGTCACTCTAACTTTTGGCTAAAATAAAGACAACCCCGATTATAACATAAAATTAATTCTGCAAGAGGTCTAATTTCTACCGGTAGAGTGAATGAATTACAAAAAATCACAGTAGCACAATTAACCCCCAACTCATCGGGGTCAGTACACTCTAATTTGACATAAAATGCACAGTCTTCACAAATTCTTTTACCTAACATCGGTTGCAATTCCATTGAAGCTGACATAATTCAAAATACTGAAGAGAATATAAAAACCACCACATTGTGTGTGTTGTAGTGGACAATAGCAGTAACAAACAATGTCATTGTGATCATCTGTTATTTATGTAAGTAATTTAAAGGTTCCATGTAATAATTGCATTATTATCTTGCATTTACAGCAAATTGACCGAATTCAGAAAATTAATTGAGTCTACCGCAAACCATGGGCTTTTAACAACTCATTCACCCAAATAATATCCGTTTCTTGAATTGGTGGCACAGGTTCACAGTTATAATCTATAGCTAAATCAAAACCAGCACGATCAAAAAAATCTTGAATCACATCTTGTCTTGAATCACATCTTGTAAATCTACTAAAGGTTCTATATCTCCTTTTTTCCGAGGTGAGAAAAAAGCAGGAATTGATTCTTGTAAATTAAAAGGATATAATTCTGCTCTAGGACGTAATTGAATACGACTCACTAAAATGCGATAATCTGATTTAATTTCATTATCTAATATCGGCATAGATTCACCACCAGGTAATAAATCTATTCCTACTAAATGTGTAGAACCTCCTAATATTTGTTGACGCTTAGTTTGATATGCGTTTCTTCCTTGTCCCGCACCTTTATTGTTAGGTAAAAGCAGTTCAAGGACTGTGATAACTTCTGCTGTCACAACTTCTCTGACTTCTAAATAACTTTCTCTAATTTCCTCAGGAATGGGAATGTTTACTGTTATGGGTTGAACAGGTGGAGAAGCAACAGCAATCTTTAGATGATTCTGGATTTGTGGGTTTTAAAGAACGTGCTATAGTAACATCAGGAATACCAATTAAAACAGAATTTCCATCTGTCATTTGATACACTCTTTTTTCTACAGCTACTCTCTATTTTGGTCGTAAATGAGGGAAAATTGCATCAGCGATGACAATGATTAATCTACTGTGAACTTCTGTCCACAATTCAGGATGTTCTCAATAGGGATTCATCCCTGGAAATGGTGAAGGCATAGGTAAATAATTCCAAATTCAACTCAAGTAAAATTCACACCCGCCCAGCTTGTTTTTTTTTGCAATATCCGGGATTGATAATCAAGTTGTGCCTCTTAATCCTATGCTAGCAAACCCATCTTTGATTATGACGAATACACAAACCTGGTATATTATCAACTATAAATCCGATATAAATCCGAAATATGCGAAATAGAACCCAGCCAACAAGTTAAAGAAAATAACCCAGATATTATCAAAAAACGGGTAACTTTTAATTCACAACCAGAAGCAATTGCCCGTCGAGTAGGATTAATCAGGGCTGGAAAATACCACCCCCAATAAATTCAAAATAGTGCTTCCAGCAGGCTGTGCGAACACAATTTGTTTAATTCTTGTTTGTAGTCTTACTATTTTTAGCAGCTTGTTTACCTAAAATTTCCACAGCTTTGGCAAATTGGGGATCTTCTAAAGTGGCTAGTTTATCCCGTTCCTTTAACCACAGATCTTGTCTTTGGGCATCAGTTAAATCCACCTTTACATCAGGATCAATACCATGCTTATTAATATCTTTACCGCTAGGGGTATGATACTTAGCAATAGTCACTGCTAACCCTGAACCATCTTCCAAGGGTCGTACAGATTGGACCAAACCCTTACCAAAGGTTTGCGTACCCACTATGGTGGCACGTTTATTATCCTGCAAAGCACCGGAAAGAATTTCACTAGCACTAGCTGAACCCTTATCAACTAACACCACTAAAGGTTTAGTAGTTAAAGCACGACCTTTAGCAATTTCCCTCTCCTGTTCACCTTGACGGTCAATAGTAGAGACAATAGTTCCTTTATCTAACCACATTCGGGCAATGTCCACACTGGAGAATAATAAACCACCAGGATTGCCCCGCAGATCCAAAATATAACCAGATACATTTTTAGTCTCTAATTTACTAATTGCATCTTTCATTTCCTTGGCGGCATTAGCACTGAACTGATTTAGACGAATGTAACCAAGATTACCCGCTGGAGTTTGTTTTTCAGAACACTTAACCGGATGGATTTCAATCCTGGCCCGTTTGATATCAAATTGTTTTTTCTGACCATTCCGCAAAATTTTCAATCTGACCTTAGTTCCCGCTTCACCGCGAATCAAAGATACAGCCTGGTTAGTATCCATGCCTTCAGTGCTTTTGCCATCAATTTCCAGGATCACATCCTTAGCTATAACTCCCATTTTAAAGGCGGGTGTATCCTCAATGGGGGCAATCACAACTAATTGCTTAGTTTTTTCATCCTGACTGATCGTGATACCAATCCCTGTGAGTTCTCCAGAGGTATCAACCTGCATATTCTTGAATTCCTCTGGGTTCATAAACCGGGTATAAGGATCTTCTAGCTTTTTCAGCATTTCCCGGATCGACTTATAAGCTTCTTCCTGGTTGGTGTAGGACTTGCTTAAATATTCTTTACGAACAGCTTGCCAATCTACCTGATTAAACGTCCCGTCTACATATTGACGGTAAACAATTTGCCAAACTTCGTCTATCAATTCCTTGGGGCTTGCTTTAAATAAAGCCTGACCACGGGAGTGAATGCCAAGACTAGTAACAGCAATTGTAGAAAGCGTCACTGCCGTAGCACCTAAAACAAGTCTACTTTTTGTAATTACCATAATGACAGCTGTGTCAGAGGGAAAATTTATAGTCAGTATGCCCAATCTAACACAGGGTAAACAATTCAAGGTTCAAAATTCAAAATTCAAAATTCAAAATTCAAAGTGAAGAAAATTCAGATTAGGCTAGGGGTAATGTGACGGTGACAGTTGTACCATGACCTAGTTCACTAACGATGTTCAAATGCCCACCATGTAGATCCACACATTTTTTAACAACGACTAGTCCTAGTCCGGTTCCAGCAATGTTACGGACATTCTGACCCCGATGAAATGGCTGAAATATTTGATCTTGGTCAGTTGTGGAAATCCCGATGCCGTGATCGCTAATTTGAATAATTACTTGATTATGATCAAAGTTGAGGCAGAAATCAACCTGAGTTTTTTCTGGGGAATATTTAATGGCGTTTGACAAGAGATTTCCCAAAATTGAGCGCAATAACTTTTCATCCAGATATGCTTGTTGCCATTGTTCTACGGTGTTACGCCAGGGGACGCTATCACAAGTAAAGGTGAGTGTGTATCCAGAACCGTTACTCAGACGGATTTCTTCCACAAACTGACGACAAAATCTTTCTAAATCCAGCCATTGGGGATTAAATTCTAAGTTACCAGTTTCTGCCCGATTGATGGTGAGGATGTCATCTAGAAGCTGCACCATATTTTTCACTGAGTCTTGAATGCGCCGTAAGTTGCGCGATCGCTTTTCTCCATTTTCCCAGGCATGGGGAGAATTTTCTAATAATTGGGCAGCAGCTAAGGCTGTACTCAGTGGTGTCCGAAATTCATGGGATGCCATCGAGAAGAAGCGAATTTTCATAGCACTTAATTCTTTTTCTCGCTCCAATGCAAGTCTCACTTCTTCTAATCGTTTTCGTTCTGTAATATCACGTGAATTCACCACAATGCGTGTTAATTCTGAATTATCCACAAATTTCTGGCTGATGGCTTCTAGAGTCCGCCAAGAATCATCTTGATGACGATAACGAAATTCTACAGGTAAGGGTACATCTGGATTTTTAATGGCATTGGTAATGTTGTAACAAGTGGCAACAAAGTCATCAGGATGAATCCAGGCAAAAAAGTTTTGATTAATCAATTCCACAGACCGATAACCCAGAACCTTTTCCACAGATGGACTCATGTAGTGAATAGTTCCGTCTGTATCGAGGATGGTAATTACATCTAGGGCATTTTCAATTAACGAGCGAAATCTTTCTTCACTACAACGTAATGCTTGTTCAATGCGCTTGCGTTCGCTAACATCTCGCTGGATTGAAATCCAGTGCGTATAATAACCAGTTTTGTCAGCTACAGGAACTATACTGGATTCTACCCAAAATTCCGAGCCATCTTTGCGATAGTTGATTGCCTCCACTGTCACAGATTCCCTACTAAATAGGGCGGTTCGCACTTGATCCAAGACAGCGCCAGTAGTTTTCGGTCCTTGGAGAATACCGGGGGTTTTACCTAATACTTCTTCCGGGCTATACCCAGTCATCCGAGTAAAGGCTTCATTAATATAGAGAATGCGGGGAACTGGTTCATCAATAGGTTCTGCTTCTGTAATCAAAACTGCATCATTGGTGTTAACGACTACAGACTCAAGAAATCGCACTTGCTCGGCTTGCCGTTTCTGTTCGGTGATGTCGGCTACAACTGCCACCATACCACTAATCACTCCCTCACTGTTGTGTAGGGGAGCAGCAGAGAACACAATATCAATTAGCGAATTGTCTTTTTTGCGTTGACGTACTTCTACACTGGGAGGAGTGATACCTTGGATCACGGTTTCCTTAATCTTTTCATACTCCTCCAACTCTGCGGACATAATTGGGTTGGGCTGATCTAATACTTCTGTTTCACTCCAACCAAACATTCTTTCGGCTGCGGGATTCCACATTTTGACATTGTTGTGTAAGTCCAAGGTGAAAATAGCACGGGGTGAGGCGGCGATGAGAGATTGTAAGGTTTGGTTAGTGTGGCGGAGTGCAGCTTCAGTGCGCTGACGTTCGACAATTTCAGCCCGCAAAGATGTATTGGTTCTTGCTAGTTCTTCCGTGCGTTGTTGTACACGATGTTCTAGTTGAGTATTGAGTTGTTGCAACTGTTCGTACAGTTCTGATTGTTGAATGGCTATCGCTACCTGGGTGGCTAGTTGTTTCATTAACTCAACTTCCCAGGTTTGCCATTGACGCACATTACTGCATTGGTGAGCAATTAACAATCCCCACAGATGGGGAGAAGGGTGGAGGGATTCAGAGTTATGAGTTTCTCTAACTTTCCTGACTTCCTGCAAAATCGGTACTACCAATTTAGCCTTTACACCGAACTGGTTCAAAAATTCTGCCAAACATGAATTTACATCGCTTTCAACATTGGTAATAGCAGTAGTTTTTCCTTGAGTGTAGGCGTGATGATATTCTCTAGGAAAGACTTCTGCTGGAAATATTCGACCCAAAATACAAGGATAATCAGGTGATACGGTTTCGGTAATGGCGCTACCGATTCCATCTTCCCAAAGTCGATAAATCAGCACTCTGTCAGCTTGAAGAAAGTGTTTTACCTCTGCAACTGTGGTGACTAGCACTTCTTCTAAGTTCAGAGATGTGCGAATATGGTGAGCTATTTGGCTAACTAGACGTTCTCTTTCTGTCTGTTGTCGGAGGATATTTCCTGTCTGTTGTCGTTGAGTTATTTGTCGTTGCAGTAAGTAGTAAGTTGTGAAAAGGATGATAATTAAGAATCCAATTGCAATACCTAATGGATTAAGCATGGGGCAAGGGTTTACGATTATGATAACTCGTATGATGAATTGTTAGATGCTGTTTTCACAATATAGATGTTTCGTGAAAACTAACAGTAGAATCTTATTTATTTCACTACTATTGCTGGATGAAAGTATGAATTTGTTTCACGCACAGGAGGACACTTGCGTGGGTAGCTTTACCGACTTGAGCAAAGTGTGCGTCGGACAGAGGCAAAGAGAAAGAGTTTGAAAAATGGAATTTTCGACTTTCATACCTACATTCATTACCCCACCCTGAAAGAAAAAAATTTACACCTGATATTATTTAGCAAACATACATATTTGAGGAGTTGTGATTAAGAATCACATCTGGATCACCAGAAGTGTTGAACTCCTTGCTGCAGATAAATTAGGAGTGAATATTAAGTATGAAAATCCCAAATAGCGCTCGCGCAGTAATCGAGCCATCTAAGCTGACTGAGTTTTTAACAAAAACTGAACATAAACGTGGTGGGACAAAAGCTAAATTACTCCTCCAATTTGACTATTCTCCCAATCACTGGCAGCAGCTAGAATTATATATCCGTAAGTTTCATCTAACTATAGATGTTAATCTGATTAAAGAAACTGCTTATGGTACAAGATATGAAGTTAGCGTAAATCTGCTTAGCCCCATCAACAGACCACTCCTTGTCAAGACAATCTGGCAAATAGATACAGGTACAGACTTTCCTCGACTGATCACTTTATTTAGCGATTAGCAAGCAATATTGGAGGCTGCAATGAATTTCACCCTTTACTTAAATGTAATATTATTTACTCACGTATAAAATTATTGCGTGATATTCCTGAAGGAAATGTATATACTGGAGACATTGGCACGGTAGTTGAAAAACATCATGTTCCCGGACTATAAACAGGAGTAAACACACTAAAGTGTTGAGTTTTTCCATATGCTTGGCAATACTGTGACAATTGTAACATTACCAAAGAGTTGTTTTCGCTTGCCAAATAGTGCCGATAGACCCGCAGTCAGGTTGATAACTAATGCTGCGTAGTGTATTTGTATAGCGTACCATTAGACTAAAAACACATCTCGTTTGCAGGATTCAGGAGGGATGACAACGGTAATTACTTAATCCATGGACTTAGAAGAGTTTCTTAAAGTACTAGAAACAAAACCTGCCTCCGAATACATCAACGGTGAAATTATTCCAAAACCCATGGCAAAAGCGAAGTATAGCCGATTACAGTTCAAACTGTGCAATAGTGTTAATGATGTTACCGAAAGTGAAAAGATTGCTTATGCTTTTCCTGAACTGCGTTGTAGTTTTGGTATTCGCTCAATAGTACCTGATATAGCTGTTTTCAACTGGTCACGTATTCCCTTTGCTACTGACGGAGAAGTACCTAATGATTTTCCGCTTTTTCCAGACTGGACAATTGAAATTTTTTCCCCAGAGCAAAAGAGAGGACCGAAAATTTACAAAAGAGTCTGTGTCTGTCTTTCCATAGTGTTAACATTAGGAAAGAGCCAAGGAAATAATCAGGGTTAAGAATAGTTACGGATAGTTCCTATCCATGAAGATGTTGATAACTAATTGATAACTGACCTCATATCCATAACATGTATGAAATGGGCAACACTCATGAACCAATTCCTAATGTGACTAAACCACAAATAG
>ERZ1034409.288-NODE-288-length-11691-cov-25.051650_pt1 | contig 11691 bp, 16 predicted proteins | sample MGYA00520610_ERZ1034409 | MGnify/ENA primary metagenome ERZ1034409 (study PRJEB33736, sample SAMEA104288480) | Azolla microphylla | place: Ecuador | collected 1982 | study: EMG produced TPA metagenomics assembly of the PRJEB19522 data set (Is there foul play in... | reverse complement strand
TATTTGAATAATGTTTCCTGTTGCAGCTACTTCTGATGGGTTCATAAAGCTTTCGGTATCCGATTTATTTAATACCGAGGTACTAGATTTCACCCATCGCCTCTGCGACTTGCCTAAGTCCTGATGAATACTTTTATAAGTATATTACAATGGTTAAGAAAGTTGCCTTATTCAACCATAAAGGTGGTGTTAGCAAAACCACTACTACTTTTAACTGAGGTTGGATGCTTGCTGCAAAAGGTAAGAGAGTCATCCTTGTATATACTGGTTCACAATGTAATCTTACAGGTATGGGTCTAAAAAAAGAAGAATCTGAAGACGATGAAGCCAGAATAGAAACCATTTACAATACACATTCCAATATTAAGACTGGTTTGGCTTCGGCTTTTTAGTCAGAACCATGAGCTATTGAAGCGGTAGATTGTATTTGGATAGAAGGCCAAGAAGGTCTATTTTTATTACCTGGTCATGTGGGCTTTGGTGAATACGAAGTAACATTAGGAGAAGTAACATTAGGAGAAGTAACATTAGGAGAAGTAACATTAGGAATTGCACAAGAACTAAGTGGTTCAATTCAAACACTTAAAAACTTGCCAGGTGCAATTTCTGCTCTCTTGGGAAAAACTGCTAATTAAGTTTAATACTGACTATATTTTAGTTGATATGAGTCCAAGTTGAGGATCTATCAATCGAAGTTTATTAATGACAAGTGACTTATTTCCAGTGCCTACTACTGCTGATTTTTTCTCTGTAATGGCAATTGATTCACTATCTAGAATCCTACCAAAGTGGTGTGCTTGGGCAAAGATGGCGCGCGTGAACACTATATTAAAGGAAGCTGCTTATCCATTTCCTGAATTCAAATTAAAATTTTTAGGCACTATAGTTCAAAACTATAGAATCATTAGAGGTAAAGAAACAACAGCATTTCAAACTTGGATAGAAAAAATTGAAAAGATAGTTACTGATAAGCTAACATCTCTAGAAAGAAATAACTTGTTGTTACCTAATGAAGTATATACTGAACTGAGTATTAATAGTAGTTCTACGACGACTAAAACTTATGATCTCAATAGTTTAATTGCTCATTCACAAGAACAGTGTACACCAGTTTATGCCCTCACGCCGGCACAATTAAAACAACAAGATATAGTTTTAGAAAAAACTCAAGTCAAACAAGAAGAATTTCAAGCAATTTTTTGCGATTTAGGAGATAAAATTATTGCACTATCATTGAGTTATGCAGTCACCCCTTGATCAACTTCGTATTAGTATTCAGCGTGTTCGGGATTTAATTTCTCTGCATAACTCTATTAAAGCTCAAGCTACTGCTGCTCTCGATGTTTCAGATATTTTACGATCTGCCCTAGTCTTAGGTGTAAGTGCCTTGGATTATTATGTTCATGAGGTTTTAATATTGGGTATGCTGGAAATTCATCGAGGAACACGCCCTGAACCAGCAGTTACCGCCAATGCTACTCAATCAGCTTTTTCAAGAAGGTTTAAAGTCTCGCTGGGTAGTGCGCGTGAAGATAGAACAATAGCTATAGATATTTATTGCTAATTGGATAGAGAGTGAAATACAGCAGAGTTATGGGGATGATATTTTAGAGCATTCTCATCATATCTATAGTTTAATTCCTGTCTAAATAAAAAAAATAACAATTTATGGTTAGAAAATGAAATCACAAAAGAGTTCAGCAAACTAGTTTTTCAGAGACAAGACAATATTGCTGATGCAATTAGGTACATATCAAATAAAAAATTATAGGATGGAGTTGCTATTAAAATCAGTGGGAATATTAAACAAGCTATCCAGATAAAACAGTAACTTATTTTGATTGTAGATCGTAGAAACAAAATTGCCCATCAAGCAGATATAGATCCCACGTTAGCTTTAGGTAATCGCTGGCCGATAGATGAATTACTGGTTGGTAATTCAATAGATTTTATTGAACAGGTAGTTGAGAGTATTCATCAAACTTTATAGCTGTGTTATTTTTCCCTAACTACCCCCCCAATTTAGATAAAATCTATAAGCTGAGGTAAACCCCGACTAACCGAAATGACAAGCACCACCACACCAAAAATCAAACTCCCCGAACTCCTAGCACCTGCGGGTAACTGGGAATGCGCTCAACCACCAGTAGAAAATGGTGCAGATGCGATTTATTTTGGTTTAGATAAGTTTAACGCGAGAATGAGGGCTGAGAATTTCACCGAAGAAGATTTACCGGAATTAATGGAATTGCTGCACCTGCGGGGAGTCAAAGGATATATCACCTTAAATACCCTAATTCTTCCCCAGGAACTGACCCAAGCCCAGCAATACCTCAAAACAATCATTTCTGCTGGTGTTGATGCTGTCATTGTTCAAGATATTGGCATTTGTCGTTTAATTCGTCATCTTTCTCCAAACTTTCCCATTCATGCTTCAAGCCAGATCACTATTACTAGTGCTGCGGGGGTAGAATTTGCCGAATCTTTGGGATGTCAATTAGTAGTTTTAGCACGAGAATGTTCTATTAAAGAAATTAATAAAATTCAACAACAAATATCTCAAAAACATACCGTTTTACCTTTATAAGTTTTCGTGCATGGTGCTTTGTATGTTGCATATTCTGGACAATGTTTAACCAGGGAAGCATTAGGAGGAGGTTCTGCACATCGGGGAGAATGCGCTCAAGCTTGTAGAATGCCTTATGATTTAATGGCAGATGGTGAAGTTGTTGATTTAGGTAATCGGACATATTTACTTAGTCCTCAAGATTGATCCGTTTTACAAGTTTTACCGGAATTGGTTAAATCTGGGGTCACTTCTTTAAAAATTGAAGGAAGATTAAAAACACCGGAATATGTTGCCAATGTGACTCAAGTTTATCCAAAAGCGTTGGATAAAATAGCAACAATTAATTTAGAAACTTTACAGACAAAGTCTCTACAACTTGTGTCTAATGGAAATAAAGATAAATATAATTTAGAAATGGTATTTTCTCATGGACTGTATACTGGTTGGTTTGAGGGGATTAATAATCAAGAATTAGTTCACGCAAGATTTGCTAAAGAACGCGGTGTTTATTTAGGGGAAGTTACCCGCGTTAGAAATCAACAAATAACAGTGAAATTGGCAGCACCTGGTAAACCTGGTGATGGTGTGGTGTTTGACTGTGGACACCCAGAAATGCGAGAAGAAGGTGGAAGGATATATGGGGTTGTAGAAGAAGGAAACGAGGTAATTTTAACTTTTGGTAGAGATGATTTGGATTTATAAAAATTTATAAAGGTAATAAAGTTTGGAAGTTTGAACAACTAGTGAGCCAGAACTAGATAAACAAATCCGTCAAAGTTATGAGGGAGAACATCCCCAATTTACAAGACCTATTAAGATAGACTTTTTTTATGGTAAAATTGGAGACAAATTAATAGCTGTTGCTCGTGATGAATTCGGTACTTTAGTTAAAGTATTATCAGAAATATTGCTGGTTGAAGCACACACTAAACCCCTGACCACAGAAAAACTACAACAACAATTAGGACGTTTAGGTAACACGGCTTTTTGCTTAGGAACTATCACAAATAACATCAATTTTAATGCTATGTTACCCGTCAGCGAATTCAAGAAAATGCGTCGGTAAATTGTCACCCAGTTAGAAGCATTAAGAAGTAAACCCAAATTTTGGCAATTAATTAAATCATCATGGGAAATGGCAAGATTTCATTACACCTCAATCTTCTCCAGCTTATGCTTCTCCTTCCCTGATTGTTTTACTCAGAAACATCAACCAACTCAAAGTAGCATTACAAGCAGATATTAAAACCATATACTATGAATTTGAAAACCCCCGCAACTATGGAGAAGCAGTAAAAATATTCAGAGAATGGAGACATTCTGCAATAAACTCAGTCCCCAGTCCCCAGTATCTTTGTAGCATAACCTCGGATATATAAACCTGGAGAAACTTGGGTTTTCAAACAAGTGAAAGATGCTAAATCTGATGGTTATTTAATCAACAATTATGACCACTTAGAATATTGTGCCAATGAAAGATGTATTGCTGATTTCTCTTTAAATATTGCTAACCCCTTAACCACATATTACTTGAAACAACGGTTTAATTTAGAAAGATTAACAGCATCCTACGACTTAAATATTAACCAACTCGAAGATTTAATTACAAATTACCCACCACAACGTTTTGAAGTAAAAATACATCAATATATACCAATGTTTCACATGGAAGACTGCGTGTTTTGCCATTTCCTATCTGAAGGAACAGATTACACTAACTGCGGTAGACCTTGCGAAAAACAGGAAGTTAAAATTAGAGACAGAGTAGGTAGTGAACACATCCTCAAAGCAGAGGCAGGATGTCGAAAAACTATATATAACGGGACTGCAGAAACTGGTGCGGAATATGTGCAGAGATTAATTAGTTTGGGGTTACAATCTTTCAGAATTAAATTTCTCAACGAAATACCAGAACAAGTTACCAAAACAATCCATTATTATCAACAACTTTTGCAAGGAGAAATCACAGGTTCTCAACTTAGGCGAAAATAGAAGTTAGAAAATTAACTAGGTGTAGCTCGTGGTCCATTGAGTATGATGTAGCTAACCTGCTATAAGTAGTGTTACAATTTTTGTAAAGAGTTTTTACTAGTTAGTAAGTACAATTTAGCACCCCAATGTCAGCAACTACAATTACAAGTCGAATCTATTTTACAACTTTTACACCAAGAAACGGCTTTATCTCAAGATATTACTTCTATCCAGATATCTTGAGATAAAGCCGTTTCTCCTAGATTTGAAATTGTATTTGCAGGTGCTTTTCGTGCAGGTAAATAAATCTTGATTAATGCACTATTGGAGAGAGAACTATTATATAGTCCAGAAGGACACGCAACTGGTAAAGAATGCAAAAGTGAGTATGTACCAGCACATAGAGAAAGAGTTGTTTTAACTTTTTTAGGTGAAGCATACATCAGAGAACAAGCAGTTTTTTTGTGTCAATAATTGGGGTTTAATACAATTGTAAATATCAATAAACCTGATCCCATTGATTGACTCCATCAAGGTTATAAGGCAATTCTTCAACAAGAAGGAGGAGAAAGTAAATCACAACGTGCAAAACAAGTAAAAGCCTTGATTTTATTGTTACATGGATATTTGGTAAATCGCGATTGCATCAATATAATTAATAATGCCACATATTCAATGAAATAATTTAACCCTTCTAACCTCAAAGAAACTGCTGGATATGCGCGAGGTGGTAGTAATGGCGCAGTTTTGAAACGGATAGAATATTACTGTCATCATCCGCTTTTAGAAGATGGTATCATCATTATTGATACACCAGGAATTGATGCACCTATAGAGAAAGATGGACAATTAACTTATGCAAAAATTCAACATTAAGATACATCAGCAGTAGTCTGTGTTCTCAAACCTGCGTCAGCAGGAGATATGACAAAAGAAGAAACAGAACTGTTGGAAACAATGCGGGAGAATACAGGAATAAGAGACAGAGTTTTTTATATCTTTAACCCCATAGATAAAACTTGGTACAATAACCAACTTAGACAAAGATTAGGAGATTTAATTAATCGGCAATTTCGAGATAGTAGGAGAGTTTATAACACCAGTGGTTTACTAGGTTTTTACGGTAGTCAACTTAAACAGACCAGGAGATTAGATATATTTGGGTTAGATTCAATTTTTGCAGAAAGTGTCAAAAGCTTCGATGGGAAGGAAGAAACACGGCAATTTGTGAATGGATTTAATCGTTATTATGCTAATTCTGGAAGACTATCTCGCAGTCAATTTCGTATTTCCTTTAACAGCTTTGAAACTCCCAATCAAAACTATGTGATAATTTTCACTGAACAGGCAACACCACTCATTAACCAACTCATCCAAGATAGTGGAATCGAAGACTTTCGCACACCAATTACCCGCTATCTCACAGAAGAAAAACGTCCACAGTTATTTATCTTGCGAATGACTTAGGCGATATTGTCTTAAACTCAAGAAACACTATCAAATTGTGCAGATTAACTTAGATAGTCAACCACGAGAAATCGAAAGTATGAAAGAATATGAGTTGCAAAAATTAAACCAGTAACTCCAGCAAGTTGGGAGATAGTCTCATCAACATATTAATGATAAAGTCAACAAGCTGATTAATGATAATTGTGAAAAATTTGAAGCATATTTTCGGCAATTAGAACCACGAATTATTCGTCGTCTTGATGAATTATTAGATACCTTTTCCATAGCTGATGCTTATCGTCGTGCAACTTTGAGTCATCCCCGCAATGCAACTGCAGCTTTATTAGCGATTTTAGTAGAGGCTTTTTATTACCTATCAAATCAATTGGAAGATATTTTCTTTGAGTCTTGTCAACCAGTAATTGCTAATCTATTTCAACAGCTAATGGAAAAAATTAGAAAACCAGAATACTACCGCCAATGGTATCGGTTATTAGGTAATAATGGAGGAATAGAATCAGAGGTAAAATTAATTGAACAAGTTATTACTCAAGCTTTAGTAAGTGCTGCAAGTGTAGAGTGCGATCCCTTTGTCAGAGAAAGTCCTAGATTTTACGATGAAGGCACATTTTCAATTTATCCATTTCGGCAAACATTACAACAAAGTTCTCAAGGTTACGACCCAGAACGTATCATCGAAGCAGAACCTGCTATTAGACAATTATTGAAGTTGGACTTTGAAACCAAAGTTTCCCACACCATTCGTAAATCTTGCCGTTAAACTATTAATCAAACCATCAAAACACAGTTATTACCAATGGGGAAAGAACAGGCTGATGATAACAACAATATCCCCATGCAGGTGCTTATTTAGAGAGAATATTGCAGCAATAAGCTGAGGAAAAGATTGCTAATAATCAGCGTTATTAAGTGAAGTTGATGGCAATATTCAGGAATATAATACAGCAATTCTGGGAATTAATAGCTGTTTATAAGGAATGCATTTATATGAACATTTACTACCAGTAATTGGGGGAGAATAGGTATAATATTTTGGGTGAATGCATGGTTTTTCTGTGTTCACCTAGTTTTATGGTTTTGTTGGACAAACCACAGAGACAAAGAGAACACAGAGGAAGAAAGAAATGGAAAATAATTTTCAGTTGATAGAGTGTAATGATGATGATATAATTGAATGTAATGAATTAATTTATAAGTTTAGTAAGTTGAAAAAACCATGAAAAATACTTGTTGACAATGAAGGACTTCTGGAAAAAGTCTGGAACCTATTAATAATAGAGGAGAAAATTGATTATTTGGAAGATGGTGATTATGCTCTTGAATTTTTGCAAGAATGTATGGATGCAGCAATACTAACTTTAAGTTCTAAATCTTGGAAGAAAGGGAAATTAAAATTGAGTCTATGTATTAAATTTTATGAGGCGGGAGAAATAGAATAGACTAAAGAAACACCAGAAATTAAAGAACCATAATCACCACTGGATGATTTACGACATAAGATAAATAATGCTACCCAACGTAAATACAGATAAAATTGACCATCGTTTTCACCGACATTTCGACATTTAAACTCTTTTTTCTTTTTCTCTCTATGTTCTCTGTGTCTCTGTGGTTCGTTGAGAGAAATCTACATCCTTAACCCAAAATGCAACCACTACGCGCAGGAATGTTTAAATAAGCATCTTTAGCATTCCATTTTATTTCACCTCTACCATACAGTAATTTTTGCGGTTGATTTTGTAATTGAATACAATCAAAACTAGCTGTAACTGACTCATTACCTACATTTACAGCAATAATTAATTCCTCATTTCCCAAAGTTCGCGCAAATACATACAGCGTTCTTTCTGCATAAAGAACTTGATAATTACCAATCCGTAAAGCTGGATATTGATGACGTAGTGAAATTAATTGTTTGTGAGTTTCCAGTATTTCCAAATTCCAATTTGCTTCTAACGGAAAACCACGACGACTGTCGGGATCTAACCCACCAGGTAAACCAACTTCATCACCATAATATATACTCGGCGCACCAGGGAATGTCAATAATAACAAAGTTGCTAGTTCCATACTAGGAATATCACCATCGGCAATGGTAATTAATCTTGCTGTATCATGACTTGCTAATAAATTAAGTTGTGTTAGCTGAATTTCCCAAGGATACAATTTTAATAAATCCTCAATCTTTCCAGCATATTCAGCAGCAAATAACGGTGGATAGGTTTCATAAGCACGTCCTTCTACCTGTTGTAAATCTACGCGATCACCTGCAGTAAATGCAATAGTCGGACCCGTAAATAAATAATTCATTACCCCATCGAATTGACTTCCATCCAACCACTCACGGGAATCTGTCCACACTTCCCCCACAATATAAGCATCAGGATTTATGGCTTTTACTCTTTCCCTAAATTCTTGCCAAAAACCTGGAGTTTTGATTTCAAAAGGTACATCTAAACGCCAACCATCAATACCGAATTTAAGCCAATATTCGGCAATTTCCATAATATATTCCCGGACTTCTGGGTTATCATGGTTAAATACTGGTAAAGAACGAATTCCTGACCATCCTACATAATTTGCAGGTGCATTACCTGTGTATGGTGCAAGTGGCCAACCTTCAATTTTAAACCAATCTACCCAAGGTGAATGGGGTCCATTTTCTAAAATATCGTGAAAAAAGAATATACCCCGACTCGCATGATTAAAAACGCCATCAAGCACTATTTTAATAGTGCGCTGATGTGCCGCATCTAGTAATTCCTTAAAAGCTTCATTACCTCCCAATAATGGATCAACTTGATAATAATCATGGGTGTGATAGCGGTGATTACAAGCTGATTGGAAAATGGGAGTAAAGTAAATAGCGTTAATTTCCAAACTTTGGATATAGTCTAATTGTTCTAAAATACCCCATAAATCGCCACCTTTATAACCTTGGAGTGTGGGGGAAGCATCCCAATCTTCCCATTTTGCATCATTTAACAATCGTTTATGTGGTTGTTTGCTTTTAGCGAATCTATCAGGGAAGATTTGATAGAAAACCGCGTGTTTAACCCAGTCTGGTGTGTGAATTGGCATATCTACTAAGAACTTATGAATTTATCAATATATCCAATAAATTCTCCCAGACTAGGAACAGTATTAGCAAGTTATATATATATAAATTCATAATCTAAATTAGATCCAAGCCTATTAAGTTGTTTTTCACTTTTATTGAAACATTTTCCTACATGATTATAAATCTGCTTCAAATCATCCGAAGGTTTCCGTCTCGTTTCCATATCCTCAGTTTGAGGATTAAAACCAAAAATCTCCTGATTTGTATCTGGTGTTAAACTAGATTTCAGTTTAACAAAATGATTATATTCTGCTAAAAACCATACTTCTACTTCCGTGATAGCACGCACTATATTTATATTTAGAGGAATTAAACCCTTTGGTAATAAAGAATGTAAATTACTTTGCAGCTTAGATTTTTCAGATATGGGTGTTGGATCAACATCTTGTAATCTAATAACTCTCTCCTAGCTAGATACCATTAGCTTACCATACTGTTTTTTCATGTCAGAAGCCACTCTTTTGTGACCGAAGGAGTCTTATATTAAAACATAAGATTTTGTGACAGAAATAATAAGTGGTTTCTTAACTGAATAAATATCTCGTCCAGATTAATTAGCATTTACAGAAGTTATCTCTATAGCAATTTTATTTTCTTCAGCAATTTCTTGAAGTAATGTTTATACAAATATATGTTCTGTTTTACCTTCTACAAAAATAGCTAGTTTTCTCACTGATCTAGATGCTCCTCATTACCAAATCCTTTTAAGTAAAATTGAGCTTCAAAAAAGTCAAAATTATTTTGAACAATGAATTTAAAATCTTCAAATATTTGTTTTGAATTATGTATATAATATTATGAAGTTTTGCCAATGCTGGTTGTCTCTCAATTACTGACTAATAATCTAAAAGAACACCATTCATAACCATTCATAACATAGCTATCATTATTAACTGAACTGATCCACTTTCAGATTCACATTTACTAATAAGTAACTTAATCATTACTGATGGTCTTTCAAAATCTAGTCCTTCCCAATATCATCTATTAAAATACAATTAGGCTTTTTAGCTAAAACCGAATAGTTTACTTGAATGATTAGAGATAATACTCTAAACATACCTTGAGACATTATTGCTTGCTCAGTTTTATCTTTTAGCTCATTTTCTTGAACATAAAGATATATATTGGAAATGCGGAACTAATTCCTTTTTAGTTAAAAAAACCAGAGCATATAGTATTCTTATTCATATTTGAGATATGTTGTAACTGACAGATGCCATATCTGATTTTATAGCTTCAACGAAATTTCCTCCGAATTCTTCTTTGCCTGAATTCAATATTTCAATGACTTGCTATGTATATTTTAAGCCTATCCTTATCGAGTTAGCAACTGTAACACGACCTTTTCCTAAATCTGTGCCAAATTGATAATATTTTAATGACTTTGCCCAATTATAAATTTCCTCAAAAAATGATGTTGGATAGAATCTCTCCGTTTTAAAGCAGCAATTTCATGAATAGGAGTCTGAACGTCGATTTCTATTTTTAGTTTTTCAGCCCAAACTTTACCCTCACCTGAATTATTCCTTTCAAGGAAAATCTCAGAGGCAATAGTTAATTCCTCTGTAACTACACGACCATTCTCAACTATTAATATGTAAACTATTATGTATTTTGTCGGTATTAGAAAAGATTAATTTCCATTTTCTTGACCTATGTTGAGGTCTGAGCATTTCGTCACCACATAGCAAATGCGCTAAAAAGTTAATAGCTCTAAGTATTCTCGACTTACCAGAGGCATTGTGACCAACAACTAAGTTTATATTACCTAACTGACAATCATCTAAACGCCACTCACTTGCCTTACCTTTATCCTCACAATATTCTATGAAGTCTAATCTCATATACTTACACTATTTACACTTAATTAAGGTAATCAGGGCTGATTATATCCCATTAGTAATAATAGTAACTCTAATCTTATAAGAGAACCTTAGCCCTGATGTTGATTTGAGTAAGACCATTCACATTCACGAAGTCTGAGCGAACTTAAATAAAAAGTGCCGCAGAAACGTGGAAAAACTCTCCCAAAGCTTTAGCTTGTGCTTTACTAATGGATCTTTTCCCATTCACAATCTCTGAAATAACACCCTTTGAACCTATAAATTCAACTAGATCTGCCTGTTTAAGTCCTCCTGCATCGATTAAGATCTAATAGAATTTATTGGGGAGATGCTGATTCTAGAGAAAATTGGGAATCTTCATACATTTCCATAAGAATAGATAACAGTTCTAATAGAGAAGTTTCCTCTGCAGAAAGTTCTTCTCCAGATTCCATCAGCTTGTCTATAGATTCAATAGCAAGATTATACTCTTCCTCAGAAATAATAACTTTAGGTTGGTCTTCTTCTAAAAGAGAACCGTGGCTTTTTCTGTTCAGTGTGGCTGAAACAGGTTTGCCAGTAGAGTCTTTTCCTGTCATCTGTCCATATCATTTAGCTGAAGTAACAGAAGATGAGTTTTTACCTCAGTAAGCACTGCATTGAACTAGCACTGCATTGAACTAGTACCGCCGTGAGTTCAAAATGCTTCTTTCAGAAGAGCTACGCTAACAAAA
>ERZ1034409.286-NODE-286-length-11764-cov-33.407550_pt1 | contig 11764 bp, 11 predicted proteins | sample MGYA00520610_ERZ1034409 | MGnify/ENA primary metagenome ERZ1034409 (study PRJEB33736, sample SAMEA104288480) | Azolla microphylla | place: Ecuador | collected 1982 | study: EMG produced TPA metagenomics assembly of the PRJEB19522 data set (Is there foul play in... | reverse complement strand
ACTGGCAAGAAGATGCTTTGCACTTTTCTTTCCACTTTAAAGCAAAGCAGCAATCTTTGAACTCGGAAATGGCAAAAGAGCTTGGAAGAAGAATAGGCTAGGGACGGAGTCGAACCGTCATTCCAGGATTTGCAGTCCAATACATTGCCATTATGTTACCCAGCCAGCAGAACGTTTTTCCCGCTTAAATGAAGAGAGGCGGGACTCTCATTTCATTTAAGGGGGGTGACCTTAGGCCACCCTTTGAAATAACCAATTGATAAAGAACGGAAAACAAGCAAAAGTCTTTGATGGCAACTAATAGGAAGATTCTAGGGAGAATCGAGATCCGATTTCATATGACTTCATGGTGAACATGATCTGCCGGAATCTCTTCCATTCCCACGTGAATGTACCGAAATAACAGGAGATTGAACGAAATCAAAGTGAAAACATTGGTTATGAGAAGAATTAGGACTAAACGGGCTGCAGTACTTCTTTAAGTGAGCCAATAATTTAAGGTTTCTCTACGAGCTTCCGTTGCTTCTGCATTAGAAATATTATTTGTTCATTCATTTTCGCTCGTTTTCACGCATGAGAAAGGGAAAAGAATTGAGAAATTTAGGACATAAAGTGAAAATTGGAGCGGAGCCCGGAAATGATAGATTATTTCCCAGCAGAACAGAAGTGCTGGATTTATGACGAAAGTGCCAGTGAAGAGACGATACCACCTTTAGAGGAGATTCCATTGCACCCCTTCACTATGAGTAATCAATACATGACCCATTAGAATAATCAGATTCATGATACTCCTAATACTCTGCTGATGAGTAGTGCTTTTATTGATATACCTGGTGAACAGCAAGCAGCAGAATCCAGGCACTGATATGAAATGATGCAAGAAGAAGCCCATGATTAATCGTAAAGAATTTTATACGGGTACGGGCACCCTTCTCACTCCGCTCTCCATCAATCTATCCTATCAGCATCAGCCTAAACCCCATCTGAACCTGGTCGCCCACACTTTTAACAAGTATAGGAAACCGGTAAGGCTGAAGACGGCAGTCCAAGCCAGGATACACCGACACGTGTGACATAAGTTCCCCCAGTAACGGAACATTCTCCCGCACGTACCAGACGAGCGAAGGAGCGGAAGCTGAGAAAGAGCTTTGCGCTTTATCCCAGCATCTTCCTTGGGCCCCGCAGCAAGCAGTTACAAATTGAAAGGATATGGGTGAAACATCTACACCCAAGACGTCGTTAAGACTAGCGTTAAGACAGAACAAAAGAGAACTTATAACTAGCTATCTATAGATAGATCGAACCGTAACCGACATCCCGAAAAAAACAGACCGTAACGTAGTTACCGCGCGCGTCGGGGCGGGCTTTAAGCATCTGTCTGCGACGTCTCGGTTAATCGTTTTGGTTCTATCCACCTATCTTCGGTTACCACTAGCTAGTTATAAGCTCTCTTTTGTTTTGTGAGATGTAGCCTCTCAAGCCAAGCAAGGTATCCCTTCTCAGAATTACAAGGCCTGAGAGGTACGTATCCCTCAAAGATACGTGCCCAGCCAGCGCAAAACTGCTTGCGCTAATTTGCTTTTTTTAAGCATCAATTCTTTCCCCGCTGTAAACATTTATAGCTCAGAAGGCGGATTTTTAGCTCGGATTAAAACCATACCGCCGCTGTTACGGTTGGGCTTCATCTTCCCGCTAACGCACGGTTGGTGGGGGTTTAGCCCTCCGCATAAAAAAGATGCGTTGCCGTACGCTGTTTCTCTGCTTGCTTTGCTCAGCTCTCATTGTTTAGCTCTTTCTTCGTTTGCCACCTTAAAGCAGTGGACGGGTTGTTTTTCAACCTTACGCAAATCTTTGTTTTTTTGGCGGCCTGCTTCGACTTTTAAGGTCTCTTCATTATGCCCTTCTTTCGTAGCGGCCTGTGCTACGCGTTCTTGTACCCAAAAAGAAAAGAGCGATCGCCCGCCGCTTGCTTCGGAAAAATACAGATAAAGAGCGGTAGCAATGAACTGGAATTTGCAGAGAGGTTTGAGAAACAGCGTACGGATGCATCAACTTTAAACGGGCAAGCAAGGTTGAAACAACCTTAAAGCAGCTTGCTTGCCTGCTTGCTGTACCACAGCAGAGTCGCAGTTGCGGGTAATATAGATTTATTTTGCCCGTAATGTTTAAATTAACCTAATAATCTGCCGTTTGACACGGCCGGCGCGCGCGGCGGGTCAACTATCGTTTTTGGTCTGATCGTTGATTTAGCGGAAATGAAACGATTCTTTTTTTCGCCCTTCATGCTGAATCCGCGTGTTTACTACGAATGCAGATGCTTGTTAAAAGCAGCAGCTGCTTTCTGTGGGTTTGAACCTCTTGCTTGCTTGCTTACTTGTAAAAGGTCTGATGGTTGAAAACAGCAAGCAGCTGCAAAGCTAAGGTTTTAATTTAAAGCAGCCTACGCCACCTCTTTTTTCATGTCACCTTGTTGTTGAGTATAGAAAAAGAAATAAAATGGGCGACACACTATGAACATTCGGGTATTGGCCCCCGATATCTATGAAAGTTAGTGCGGAGACTGAACCAGTACCCTTGGAAGAAGTTATGGTGGAGACCGGAAAGAATGAGGCTTTGGCAGCAGCCTTTCCTTTCCTTTCCTTTCCTTTCCTTTCCTTTGGCAGCAAGACTTTGTATTTGTTTATTCTCGCGCGCGTATCTTTCCGATGGTCTTCCGAAAATCTATAGCATTCTGCTGGAACACATCCTGTCTCTTGACCTTAGCAGTTTTATGCATAGTTGGTACTATAGCCCCGATCATGGCTACTAATAAAATCAGACTAGACACCGGGAACAAAACCAGATAGTTGGTATAAAGTAAATTGCCTGATGTTTCCAAATTAGTCCAACTTTATATTCTTTCAGCATAAACCGTATATCTCAGATAGGTTGTATTCAAATTGGTTGGTAGTATTGGAATGTAATCATTGTCTAGAATGACAAAGATTTCCAACCAGGAAATCAGTCCAATAGTACCACCTACTGATAAATAGCGCAATATATTCTCGTGGATTTCCGCTATTTTGATATCTGGCATCATCACTACAAATGGAAGTGACACAGCAATCGCGCCTGTATAAACCACTAAGAGGATCATAGCAGAGAAGTCGGGACCTGACAAGAGAGGTAAACCTAAAGTGTTGCAGAAAACGAGGATGAAAAAGAGAACGGAATGGACGGAGTTTTTAGCACGTATGACCGTAACAGCAGAGACTAAAGCCATGCCCGGAAAAACATCAAGGAGTAGCATGGTTTTATTGTTCCTTTCTCTCATTCTGTATTAGTGGCAGTTTGTCCCGACCCCATCTTGGCAATGACGAGATGTGGAAGCTCCTAGTGCACCTGGTATTCTTCACTACAAAATACAAGAGGGAACCCACCCACCCGTGCACCCACAAAAAATAGAATTGTGGAAAGCAGAAGATGACGATGAAGATAATTACATTCTGGAAACAAACGAGAAGCCGACGTCTAATATGGAAACTTCTAGTGCTACAGAAAAAGAACAGGCTAAAAGTCTTATTTTTAATGTCCTCTCGATTCTCTCTACGGGACGAATATGGCATTATTGGACAGTTCATGAGGACTGAAGGATAGTTCATGGGGACTGACATGACGGGAAGTATAGCAAGCTACATCCTCATTTATATGGAAGAGAAATCGAAACACTTTGTGTTATTTTCAAAGAAGATATAGAGGGGAGGGATCGGACCTTCCCCCAGTGTTGGTTCGTATTGAAGAGTTCTATAGGAAGAAACTACGAACTATGAAAATGAGATACAATCAACTGTCCACCCAGAAAAGTAGAAAATCCCACGTACCGAAAGAGGTCACGAATATGGTTAATCCAAGTAACATAACGAAAGCATAATGATAGTAGGGTCAAGGTCACCCTGCCCTCCGAACCGGACGTGAAGGTCTCCCCTCATCCGGCTCTCTGCAGCAAGCAAGCAAGCAAGCAAGCAAGCAAGCAAGCAAGCACTTTCGAGGTAGTCCCCATCACTGCTTCCCCTAATATCCGCCACATACCGTATAGGGGTTTACAGGAGATCCCAGAGCCGGCACTAGTAGTCGTTATGTATGGCTCTTGCCGAGATCGTTATTTTCCCGTGCTCTAGCTATTTTGCTCCCTAGACTGTTAACCGTACATGTAGTTATGGCGGCGTAGCTATTCTCGAGGAAGGGCGGCAGAGGGCTGTGATTTTCCCTGCTTTAGCGAAACCTGGCATACCGCGACCTTCGTTAGATACGCCCACCATGCCTTTATTCATTTCGACATGCCGCCTTGTGGACAAAAGGCCCGGGACTCATTAACTCACGTTCTTGCTAGCACTACACCAACTCCGGTCTTTACGCCGCCCTTACTGTCCTTCTTGGGCTCGTAGAGTCGAGTTTACCGTTTACCCACCACGGAGCTTAGGGCCAACGGGTCGTGACGTACTCTTCGCACAACAAATCCACTTTAAAGTTAACTTATTTGCTTGGCCAATTTCCGGAATGTGTACGAAATCCCGTAAGGACCTGAGATCTCAATAGCACCCTTGTCTAAGGCTTTAAATGAGACTTCGTATCCGAAATGCAAAAACGATCTCACTAGAAAGTCATTGAAAACTTTGTCAAAGAACCGGCGCTTATTCAGAAAGCAATAAAGTCCATTACCGAAAGTACTGGTTCCGAAAGCGAAAAGGAATTCGTTCGCGAAAAGATTTACATTATACGCCGTAAAAGCCCCTAAGATGCTAAACGTAATAGGTACTGGTTTGATTGTGATTGGAGTAGCAAACTCAGATTCGGCAAGAATCTCATTTTTGGGTAGCATTGAAAGGGAATTGGCCCGAAAATTGGTGCCTAAACCAATCATCATATCGGTACCTAAGCCGCTCCATTGCTGCTGGAAAGGCTCGGCTTCAAAACCGTACGTGAAGCTTCCGCCTCATACGGCTTCTCCCAGGATCGAAGATTTTTGTTGGCTTTACAAGGTTCGAAGAATTCTTTTCGGTATGGCAGTGCCTGTGTAGGAGTTAAGGTTGCTGCACATGAACACCCCTCGTCAAGTCTTTGTTTCTTCAAACGATTCTATATGGATATGTAAGGCAATCTCTAGATATATGTATACTTAGATATAGATTACCTAAACAATGGCACGTTTGGGCTGGGGCCACTTTGGCCTCTGGCCTTTGTTTGTAAAGCTTTTTCTTTGTTGTTTGTAGTTTTGTTGATTCCGGAGAAGAAAAAAACGCTTTACGTTTTATTGGGCTTCTGTCCCACCTCTATGTACTCTTAGCCAGCCATTCAACTATTCGGTCTGGCTAGGTTAGATTCCTTTTCAACTAGAAAAAGAAAGTAAAAAGAAAGAAGGGTTATATAGCTTTTCCCAGCTTTTATAGCCCCAACAGAGGGCGGGCCAAAGGCCCTACGAGTCTCCCCGTTGTCGAGTATTCTTTATTGGAAGTCACTTTTTTGTTTGTTGGCTTTACGAGCAAGCAAGCAAGCAAGCAAGCAAGCAAAGGAACCTTCAGGGCCCTCTCCGGTTCCCCTGGGGAACCTTTCCTTATGTGATGTGTTCTCAGGGACGGGACGGGACGGGACGGGACGGGACTCGCGTTCCCATTGAATCTTCATTCGTGTGGTCAACTTCGCTAAAGGGTTCACCTCACCCCCACTTGTTAGTTTAGTGGTTGGCTTTACGAATGAAGGCTGAAGGCGGTTCATCATGAAGGCGCGCGCGCGCGCCGGTTCATCATGAAGGCGCTCAGCGGTCGCTTTCCTCTTTCTCGGCTGCTTTGGTATCCATATTTAACAAATGAGTGCTGTAGCCCTTCCACCCAACAGAAGACCTCCTCCTGCCCGCCGTCTCTATCCCGGCCCTAAGGTCACCACTCACCCTATTGTCGAGGTCTTCCCTTCCCTTCCCTTCCCTTCCCTTCCCCGGGGTGTTTGTTTTTCCCTCGGTTACCCTGTGTGACTTGTCTTACTAGAGTCTTGCGTGTATATCTTGTATGAGTCGCCTAGATTGGAGAGCACGCATCTTGCCCATATCGTTCATTGGGGCAAGCAATAAGTTGGTAAATTCCGGTCTACAACTGCCTTAGTCTTAGGCTCGGGGATTTGTTCCCACCAAGGTATTGTTTAGGTATTATCTATGTAGAACTTACTTACAATCCATTTCCCTTTCCATTGACCATCGAGATCCTAAGTCTCCAAGTGGGCATATCCCTAGCCTTTATTCGTCAGGGCCTTCGCTTTTCGGAGAATCCTGCTCCCGTAGAGCTTGTAGCTCGGCGGCCCACCACAAGGGAACCCTATCGGGATACTCCAGTTTCGAGTGTATTGGATAGTTATAGCGGCCCGTAGGCGCAAGATGTACCTCGTGGGGCGGTCTCCCGGACATAGTCTTTTCATGCAGTGGCCGTTTCTTAGTCCATAGTCCATTGGATGTTCGGTGCAAGGCCAGAAACTGACACTGCTTGTACCCTTCGTTCTTGCCCTTTGCTCACTGGGCCTGTCCCTCAGTGTGGTCAGTACTGGATACTGTCGGGCGGCAAAGCTTACACTTGTTCACTCATGAAGGTTCGCCGGGGCCTCTTTCCTCCCTTCTTTTTTGCTTACTCGTGATTCAGAGGCTGCCAGACCTCCTACAAAGAGAAGAGAGTCGACTGAACATCTCAGCCATTGGCGGGAGTTTCGCTCGCATCCAATCCTCAATTATTGTTCACCTTGCTTAGATCGTGCTGGGTGAGCAACAGCCGCTTCGTCACGGGACTGACTTATGGGCTAACAGGTCACACTTTGGCCAAGTATCCTACGAAAATGCTTCCGAAAGCCAGGAGGATTAAAGGGATGGCCATAAGAATGGGCGCATCATGGCATCGTAAGATGTCTCGCTTGAATGAATTAGTTGATGCTGAAAATGTTAGGAAAGGTAAACGAGAAGAGTGATAGGGAGTGAAGAAGACAGAGACGCTTCCCGACCGGAAAACAAAGTTACCACTAATGGTATAATCGGGATGGATAGGCTCTTTCAAGCAAGCTTTTCCCCCTCAAAGAACCGCACGTGCAAGTTTCCTCGCATACGGCTCAAGCGGCGAAGAAGAGTGACGGCTGGGCCGGCCTCAGCAGGTCACCGATGGGCCCACGTAGTGTTCTGCTATCACTCCGCCGCAAGTTGCGTATTTGCTCGTTTCCAATTTGCTCTCCCCAGTTGGTTTGTAATATTCTTCTCTCCTTTTCTTTTGGGGCACGCACGAAAGTCAAATTTTTTCCCTTCCCTCGTCGCAACTTCGTCGTGATTGACTCATATTCACTTAGTACCGCTCGCGGTCCCGGCCGCTTCTACTCCCATGTGGTCAATAGAAGTGGCCCGGTAACAGCGTTTCGTCATCCAGGATTCGAGTCAGCACACTGGGTCGGCAAATTGTCGCCTATCTTACCTTTGTTTGAGGGTGAGCCAAAGCTTTTCGGATCGTCTTCTGTCCACTGGACGGTATCTGATCCTACGACCAGACCTCCCGAGGGGAGCCCATTGGGTTTACCTTGTCGACATGTTGACTTTATTACAAGAAAAAGCGATCCTGTGCTATACTCCGGTGATCATTTGCCGATCGGGGCACGCAACCAAACGTCGTGTCCTAAATCACATCCCTACAGGGGCCTACTCAATTACAGCTCATAGGTGCTAGGTCGCTTTTACGAAGCGTCGTCGCACAGTTCACTGCTGCCTGCTGTGGTTGATCAAAAAGAATAGTCTCGCTTCTCTTAGCGGGTTCTATGTTGTATTGTATATTCTCCGCTTCCATGCTTCACACCCTCCCCAAAAGAACGCATGGTGGGGTAAGAGCCTCCCGCCAGGCTGGGATGGCGATATAGCCCCTTTCTCTTACTCTTATAGGAGGGCTATACACATTGTCTCATGTCCTTCAAGTCGCACTTTGGTATAAGCAGGCTCCGAAATCGCATCTTTAGAATAAAATCCGGTCAAGAAAGGGAATCCAATTAAGAATAAGCTGCCTATAAGCATCATGGCATAAGTGGAGGGTAACAGAGAAGCGAGCCCTCCCATTCTACGCATATCTTGCTCATCCGACATGGCATGAATTACTAAACCTGCGCTCGAAGGGGGTAATACTTTAAAAAAAGCGTAATTCGTTAAATAAAATACGCTAACTGAATAATCAAGAATGCCGCGAGCAAAGATCGTATAGCCTGATTGACTACGAATTAGATAAGCTACGACCCTCTTTAAATCATTTTACAACATTCCAGTAGTTACCGCGAAGAATAACGTCATAGCTCCCACAAAAGTAATAACAATCAAAGCATTGAGTAAATACTCGAATAAGGGGGAGCACCTCGCTATCATAAATACGCCTGCTATTACCGTAATAGCTGCGTAAATCAAAGCGGATACTGGAGTGAGACCCTCCGTTACGTCAGGTAACCGAGTATGCAATCCCATTTATGCAAATTTTCCAATAGCGCCGACAAGGGGTGAGATACGAATAACAATTGTGGCATAAAATCCCGTATTACGAGAAAGAAAATAGTGATTGGGTTCAGAGAAAACACTAGCACAAGCGAAAGTAGTAGGAGAGTCTACTACTTAAGAGGGAGTGGAACGACCAATAATCCCGAGGGCTGATCCGGAATCACCTACTCAATTGACAAGCATAGCTTTGATAGCTGCTTTATTAGCTTAAAGTCATGCGAACCGAAAATTAATCGACAAATATAAAACGGGACCTGCTCCCTCCCGTCCTGGAAGTAATTAAATGAAGTTATCTCCAATAACCAACATTAGCGTAAAAGAGGTAGAGATGGGTGAATAACACATGAATCAGGGGCTATGCGGATCCTCGGACATATATGAAATGAGATAGAGATAAACCAAGCTACTGACGAATGTCACCACAATTGACATAACTACAGTCGGACTATCGAACACCGGGTCGGAAGTTACTTCACCGGGCCTTTCCCTCTGCAAATCAAGCGAGCTTGTTTTTTATCCGTACCACAACGCGTTCGCCCGAGTGGCATAATCAAGTGCTCTCCGAACCGTGTAAGATGGTCGCCCATCACACGGCTCACCAACTTGGGATTACGGTTAGTAGAGGGATAACTTCTTCTTCTTCCGTGTGTCCAGGAAGAACAGGAAGGTCCCACCCGCGTCTCATTCGAGTGTACGGCATCTGCCAACTTAGGCCCCTTCCCTTCTGTTGATTCAAGCGGCGGGCGCTTCCCGGTTGTTTTTGCCGATCGAAGAGGCGGGTACTGTGGGCCCTCTGCCCCACGCATTTAACCAGCAGCTGGCGAATGTATGGTTCACCGGTTCCACCGAATACTCTCACTTGTTGAAGCACAGTGCGCTTGCCAATGGTGTGTGTGCTGTCCTTATCGGACTCAGGCCTTTCCTTGTCCAGGCATCTGCGCCCTCTTGCTGCGCATGTGCGAGGGATGCGCCTTATCCATAGCCTGTATTGCGGCCGGCGTGGAGGTGTACATATACTTTGTATATGGGACCTCGCCTGACGCTAGCCGGGATCCCTTCTCCACCGATCTGTAGTTCGTGATCCGTAAGCCTCACCTGTGTCTTGGAGACACGGTCGGGAGCCGGGAGGGCGGGCAGTTTTAGTTTTCGGCGGGCGGAGTCCAGTAGGCCCCTTTCTCGACATGCTATGAGGCTCTAGGGGAGGAAATTATCCCATAGAGTGAGTCGAGCCCGTCTCGCCACGGAGCAACAGCAGCGTCCGGATAATCTATCTATCCGGCAATTCATCCGGTGGCTTCGCGGTCGCCAAGGAAGCCCCGGGAAGCATCGAACATCTCCAAGGAAATCCATGGAGCAATCTTTATATAGCAAGCACTGGCTCCCAGTGCGACTTCATGAAAGACGGTCAGGAAGAAAATGAAAAAGAATGAAACGCACGTGATGGTTACTATAGCGGTTCCTTTCGACCCTGGAAAACGACCAGAAGCACCTGCTACAAAGCTACCAGGCAAGGACAACGATACTATTGGTAAATACGTACTCAATGAATCCTTTCTTTCTTGTTTTTGGTATTCATGGCAGTTTGTCCAGAATGGAAACGCAAAGCGTTTTTTCTTTTACAGAATGCGCACTTATATACAAAATTCTTTCACGTTGAACCGATAACTCGACCCTGCCGGTTACTAGAAATACTACCGCATCCCGCCAAAGGCCCGGAAACCCGCAAAGCTCCTAAGCCCGTAAAGGCGGCATTAGGTAAAGGGAGTTCGCGCTAGTTGGTATCAAGTCCCGGTCCGCAGGGTAGCCTTAAGGGCAAGGGCGGGAATGGTTTCCTTTGGTTCCCCGCGCGCGATTGATTGATTGTTGGATCCTCTTATATTGCTAATGGTGGTATCCCGAATGAATTCGGAACAAAACATATCGTCAGAAACTACCTAGCGACCTGGTTCCTGACTACGACAAGTCCTGGATATTAGTAAATGATGACCAGCTTCTTTTTTTCTAAAAGAAATTGGTAAATTTTAAGTGGTTCGAGGAACAATATCAAAACCTTGAACGAGTACAAACCTTCTAACAGCTAACTTTCATATAAATTGGAAAGATCTCAGTCAGCATTTACCGCAAAGAAATGATGCTTAATGTGGGTATTGATCCCTCTCTCAAGCAAGAGATAATTGGTATTCAAGGATGGGCTGTGGGTAGATACAAACCCTAAAAAGAAAGGTTGAAGAACCAACCCGTGGCTTCACCTAATAAAGTAGCAGCTGTAGAACCTACGCCGCAGAAGCGCAAGAAGAGGAAAGCTACGAGTCGTGAAGAAGTGTTACAACGTCGTGAAAAGAAGATGTTACAAGAGAAAATACAGAAGCTCGAAGAAAATGTATTGAGCGATTAAAACGCACGACAATCGAAGAAATGTTACAGCTTGAGCTTCCAAAGTTAGTTCTTCGAAAAGCTACAAAAGAATAACTTCAATTATATAAAATGGTCAAAAACAAAGAAGAAGATCTTTGGAAGACAACCCATAAAGAAGAGGATAATGGTCTAAAACAGCAAGCAAGCAAGCAAGCAAGCAAGCAAGCAAGCAGCAGTTCACGGAATGTACTGGTGGCATAGTCGCTGCCTGCACAGGCCAACAACGACATCAAAGTTACATCGAAAAAAAAGGATCAAGCTACTGCCTGCGAAGAACGCCGACTCGCAGCATTATGCTACTCCAACAACATCGAAGATAAGTGAAGAATATAATATAAGTAAGGGCACTCCTCCTTGACTTGATAAATAAGTTGCAGAGAGGAAGGAAGGAACAGGATTGAAACATGCCTCAAAATCTATTCATCATTTCCTAGGCAGAAATCAACGATTGGGCGTTTACCCATCCATCCTAACGGCCGGCAGATTAGACTCTTTAAAGCAATGCTTTATAATAGATAGAGCTGCTGCATTGTTTCTTCTTTAACAACTTTATTAGTTGCGGGAGGTTGATAGAATAATTGTTCTTGTCTGCTTGCGTAGACGACATATTGAAAAGGATTGGACCCTCTAGCCGTAACCGTTAAGACAGGTGCTGCTCTCCCAGCAAGCAGAGTTGGTGGGCGGGATCTCGCTGCATCGAAAGATCAGTCTAATGCGAAGACCGCCCGCCAAAACAAAAACAAAATTGCATGATGCAGCTACTCGGCAGGCAAAAATGTCTGCATCGACACTACGTGAAGAACGGGTTCAGCGTGGGAAGAACCG
>ERZ1034409.279-NODE-279-length-12194-cov-23.821896_pt1 | contig 12194 bp, 12 predicted proteins | sample MGYA00520610_ERZ1034409 | MGnify/ENA primary metagenome ERZ1034409 (study PRJEB33736, sample SAMEA104288480) | Azolla microphylla | place: Ecuador | collected 1982 | study: EMG produced TPA metagenomics assembly of the PRJEB19522 data set (Is there foul play in... | reverse complement strand
TTGATACGGTTCTACTTTTGTCAATCCCAAATAGAAAACCCAATTTCTGGTTTTTTAAAGATTTTAAGCTTTCTACCCCTGAATACCAGCTGTCTCCTGTAACTATTCTTGGTCTTACACCCTAATCAATCACTTTCTTGATCATTTACTAAAAATAATCGTTCTTCATCTTTCCCTCCTTCTTCTCGTATATTCTGTAATTTATTTGTACTGAATTTCCATACACATCACTGTAGTACAGTATGATTCAATTTATTCCTTTGATGCTCTTATGATATTTCCTAGACCAACAACAACTGATTAATTCTGCATTTTTTGGGTCCCTATACAATCTTTCCACTACTGTATCATATACACTTGAAATCCCTCCTACTATATTTATGATTCTCTTTAGTGAATCAAATAAATCTTTCAGTTCCTATCTATCTCTGAGCAATAATTTATTCACACTGTCATATGAAAAATTTTCTAATAGACTTATCCTTAAAAGGCAGTTTGTAGGAGAATAAATAGAAAGAATATAACTGTGTATATCAATAATGAAAACTGCCCTAGAAAGAATAGAATTATTCCTCCAGGAATCAAAAAGATTAATTGGAATTAAGTATGAAGACTTTATCACATTAGTAGCATTAGTAGAAAAAGGTATCTAGAGAAATAAGTAGAAGTCGAAAAAAGAAAAATTAGGTTAATAGCGTCTGGAGGAGGAGGTAAAACAGAAATGACCCAAAGGAAGGGAGTATGTATATCCCTAGTGGACCTGAGACACCAATATTTGAAATCCTAGGATTATTGTTTGATCTATGGAGGACAAAAGCAAATAACACATTTAATTATTGGGTAGAAATCCTGAGGGAAATTTTACCTTTTTGCCAAATAGAAGAAGCAAACAAAGATGAGCAGGAATATCAAGAATTATGGGAAGGACTCACTGAGTATGAATTACTAATAGATAGTGTAGAATAAGCTATAGAAAGACCAGGTGACTATTAAGAGCAGAAAATAAGAGCAGGAAAATATTATGCAGTCAAGGAGAAAATACACACTCTAAAAAATCAATTTAGAGTATTGCCAGGAGGTGAGGATATAGTTGATATTTATATTGGAGAATTAGGTAAGATAAGCGATATTACACTATTTATAAATAATCGCCAAAACCTAGATGCGAAAGAAAGATTTTTGGGAGAGAAAGCTTATATAGGAGAAGAATTTGTTACTACAGATTATAAGAAGCCCAAAAAAGCCGGACCTTCAGAGATTTAAGAAGAAGAAAATCAGAAAATATCATCAATAACAATTGGTCTTAAATATCTCATATGTAGAGTCAAAACTTTTCGAGTAGCTAGTGATAAATTTCGTTTAGCTGGACATCGTTATTATCAGGTTATAATGGCAGTCTGTAGATTATACCTCTTGCAAAATTCCTTCTGTGGTATGATAGAGGGGTTTAGATTTCATGTATTTTTAGTGTTCTTTGAGCTCCCTAATTCAAACATAACCGTGTTCTAACTTTTCGCTAGAACAAAGATAAACCACTGTTATAACATAGAATTAATTCTGCAAGAGGTATATTAGTTAGGTTACATCTAAATTACTCATTTATACTAAGTCATGATATTTGAATTATCAGCCTTTAGATTATCTTTTTTAGAAAGCTATGTTTCTCAAAACTTTTAGTAATTTTCATATTTTCATCCCCAAACCCTTATTTTTGCCTTCAGCCATAATTAGTGTTTCATCCCAGTTATAGTTCGTGTAACGCTTTCACAGTCAGCTTCTTATCTTTATGTAGACAAGTCTACTGTGCTGTAGAAGGTTTGGTTATTACTCTAATTGTCCGATACCTGCTAAGTAGATGACATTTTTTATTACTTTATTACTATAGTATTTTGCTACTTTGTCAATGCCTAAGTCCTATTATATTTATTAAATGAATTTTTTACTGCAAAAGGTACACCAGCTAATACACGAGGACTTTTACCTTCAGCGATATTTTGATCAATATGTGCTGCATCTTGTAAAGCTGTGTCCACAGCGATATCAGTAAAACAATTAATTTCATGATCCTTAGTAGGAATTTTCGATAACGCAGCTTGAGTAACTTCTACTGCACTGACTTTACCTAATAATATATTTTTGGCTACAGATACAGCATCATTCATGGTTTATCTATGGTTCAAAAACTGGTGCGATTTCAATTTCTTCTGGTAAAGGAAAATCATTAACTATTTATGCTATGGATATAAGTTTTTCAAAATTTGCTATCATTTCATTTCGATACTCATCTTTTATTTGTAAATTCAGTAACAATGACATTGGCTCAATATACTCATCTATATTAATCTCTTGATTATTCATTTTCTATGCCTAGACTTTGAGTTTTATTCTAAGAATTCAGGAGTCAGGAGTTAGGAATCACAACCTTTGAGAAATTGGTTGATTATCAAATAGGTATTTTCAATCTTAGTCTGAAAAAGCTGACTGCTGATAGCTGAATACTTACATTTTATTTATTTTAAATTTAGTACTTCTGGGAGAGAATCAAAAAAACCATCCTCTCTAGGTAGAAAACTTATAACTTGGTATAGGGCATCAATATTCAAAGCGCCGCGCCATAAATGTGTGGAAATAGTTCACTTACTTCAGCAGCTTCATGACGAACTTCTGATTGCAACTTTTCCGAATCTATAAACACCAAGAACTAAATCCTGTTGATTGTGACAGAAATGATTTGCCACTTTAACAACTTGTGATGCTAGGGAGTAATGAATAAATACTTCAGTCTCTAAGGTGCTACAAAGATAGCTTTCAAAGGTTTTTGCTTGTTGGCATTTTTGGCTTTTGGTAATATGGATCATGGTGTCCATACTGAATTACTGCCAATCAATAGACCTCTTGCAGAATTAATTTTATGTTATAATAGTCGTTTGTCTTTGTTCTAGCCAAAAGTTAGAACACGGTTATGTTTGAATTCGGGAGCCCAAAGAACACCAAAGATACATAAAATCTAAAGCCCTCTATTATACCACCGAAACAATTTTGCAAGAGGTCTAATATAATTCAGAGTAATTGATATTTTGAGCAATGTGTTATAAATTTTCTAATGCTAATAGTTCACCGAAGTCATCACAGTAAAATTCCATGTACACCTCATCAGCATGTTGACCTTGAGGTGATATAGATATTTTAACTTTCAGTTTTCCTTTCTGCCAGTTTTTACCACCTATCCTGAGTAACAAACAATCTTTGAGAAACTCAAATTAATGCTATTTATTTCTGTCACTTCTTCGGCTATTTCCATATGTGCCAATGATTTGATTATTGCTCCCTGAGACTGTTGTTGATTATTGCGAATTCGCTGCATTAATCTTGCTCTAATTCCCCGAAGTAGCAAGTCTCTAAATCTACTTATTTTAAAAAAATCTTTCGCTAAAGATAACATCCCATCATCACAATTTTAAAAAACATGGTTCTTCTTCATATTTTTCCCCTTTTACTAATGTTTATTCAAACCTATTGAAACCTATTGGTAAAAATTGACCAGCAGCAAGTCAATTTGTCGTAAGGTATAGTTTTATGTATGAGTAACCTAGAGAATTTGAGTCTCATTATCATAAGTCACTCCCTGTGGTGCATAAAACTATGCTTCATTAAAAGTACCATCAGTTAATCCCAATCTTCCTGTACCAATTACATGAATAACTTCACCTTCCAATGTACTGATAACTATGTGGTGATGTCCAGTGTCGGCAATAAATAAACCCCTTGCTTTTGCTAATACTTTACCCAGAAAGGCTAGAGGTGTAATTAATGGTTGATGGTGTTTTTCTAAGGTAAGGCTAAATTGTTGAAAATTGATGTTATCTTGATTTTTCTCTTGAAGCTGAATAATCATGTTTTCAATTACTGGAAGATGTCCTTCTCCACCAAATTGACTAATCACATATCCTTGTAGATCAATGTAGATCGATAATGATTAAATTAGACCAGGCTTTGATAGTATAACTGTCCCAAACGCGAAAATCACTATCGACTAGAACCGGATGTTCAATGTCATAACATAGAATGGCTTGACGCATGTTTTCAATTTCCTTCTTATTATCGAATTTCTCAGAGTGAAGACCAATAATATAGTTGTGTTCTAAATATTTCAAACCTGGTAATATGTGCAGACAGTTAATACAGCAATAAGTCCAAAAGTCTAAAATAATGATTCTACCGTTGAGTGCTTTTAAAGATAATGGTTTATCTGTATTTAACCAAGGTTTATTTTGTGGTAATTCTGGTGATATAACACGAGGGAGCTGAGATTTTGTCTGGCTTCTCAGGGTTACATGTGTCCCATGGTTTTCACTTAGTATAATTTTATATTATATACCTGGAGTCGGATCAAAGTTTTGATCAAACTACAAAGCATCAATCCAGATAATTTATCTCTCTGGGTTAAGCAAGCACAAACTCAAGGAGAACAGGGAAGTGTTATTCAACGCATTCCGCTTTTAGCTGTAGCTAATCCTAACTGGTTTGTTGTTAATATCTACTGTCAGTTACGTGTCAGTCACGCATTAATTACAACTTAGGTGATAATGCTTTTATATTCCCTTTAATGAGTGTTATTAAACCTTTCTGTTTTCTATATCTGCTGGAATATTTAGGTTCAGAAAAGGTATTAGATTGGGTTGGAGTTGGACCTTAATTAATGCCTTTTAATTCCTTATAACAGTTAATAGCTGATAATGGACACCCCCGCGGTGATTAATTAATAGTGGTGCTATTACTGTAGCTGATAATTTACCTGATAAAGATGGAAGTCATAGCACGCAATTACTTTGTGAATACTTCAATAAGTTAGCAGGTAGTAAACTATATTGAGATGCGGAGATTTTGGCTTCGGTGCGTGCTACTCGTTCTCAGGTAAATGTTGTGATCCCAGACTATCTCCACCAAACTCAACACATTGAAAATGTTGAATCAGCTCTTGAGATTTACGACAAAATATGCTGTATATCTGGGCAAGTACAAGATTTGGGGAAAATAGGACAACTCCTAGCTTCTGAAAGCAGTTTTATAAATTCCCAACATCGTCAGATTGTTAAATCCGTGATGCTAACTTGTGGATTATTATCAAGCTTCTACCCACCAGTATGCAGTCACAATTGGTTTACCCATGAAATCGCGTATAAGTGGTGCATTGTTAGCCACCGTACCAAATCAGGGAGCGATAGCCTGCTACAATCCTCCCTTAGATAGTATAGGCAATCCTGTAGCGGGGTTGGCATTTATCAAAGCCTTATCTCAAAATTTGCAACTGAGTATTTTTAGCTCATTAGATTTTTTGAGGTTCAGTCAAGGTTTACCCTTAAAATACTTATCTTAATCACCTTAATCCTGTTTTTTCTAGCTTTGATTGATCTTTTTGTATTGACTCAATAGGGCTTGGTGTTTCCTGCGGTTCAGGTGCTGGTTGTATTTGAGGAGTGGGAGAAACTTCAATTTCTGGAGTCGGTGGTTTTTCCACTTGAGGTTGAGGAGTGGGGGAAACTTCAATTTCTGGAGTCGGTGGTTTTCCCACTTGAGGTTGAGGAGTGGGAGAAACTTCAGTTTCTGGAGTCGGTGGTTTTTCTACTTGAGGTTGAGGAGTGGGAGAAACTTCAACCTTGGGTGTTACAGTAGGTGTAGGTTTAGTAACCGGAATCTTAGTTGTGTAATTCGGGTCTACAATACCGCGCACCTCATTAGCGGTAAGTTCCCCTCTGACAATTCTTGAAAGTGAGTCTTTACCTTTAGGTTCGTACTTAATAAGTCTAGCTGTACTGTTAAAGACATTTTTAACAGGGTTGCCTTGGTTATCAAGGAATTCCAGTTTTACCCAGTTTTTACCAGGTGTAAAACCTTTGAGATAAACTGACTGCCAGCGATCAAGAATGAAGCTTTCACCATTAATTGTACAACGAATACGCCAATTGCTGATTGTGTCATCAGGATTATCTTCAGCAGCAATACGCAACGGTGCATTAGTTAAGTAAAAATCCAGCATAATAGGTTCTGCACCGTAACTGGCATTAGGACTACTATAAGTCAGGAGGGGTAAATTGGAGGCAGGATTGTTATCATCAGTTTTAGTAAAAATATGAAATCTTATTTGGGCATAAGCACCTTCATTTTTAAAACTTTCATGCCAAGGACGCGACGCAAAAACACGCAATGTATGTGTACCTACGGACAAGTCTGATAAAACTAAAGGTTGATTTAGATCATAAACCGCTATGTAAGGTTCATTGTCAATAATTACGTGCACATGAGGTCCTAATTGCCATTGGGGATCTTTAAATATTGGTAAGTCTTTAACCTGGAAACGGACTGTAATAGTATTGTCTTCAATAACTTCATCTGCCGTAGGAGTCATAATTGTTACTAGTGGCTGATGAAGTTCCAAAATTGGGCGCAGTTCTTGAATTACTTCTGGTGGTGCAGTTTCTGAAAATTGCCGACATACTTGGGAGATTTGTGACGCTGTTTTTTGACTGTCAATAGATACTTCTTGGGTTCCAGCTTTTTCAGTACAACTGGTTAAACTCAAAATTAGCAGTAATGTCATTACCCATTTGAAAATAGGGAAACTCTGAGAAAGGAGTTTCTCTAGAGCCGTCTTTTGCCTAGATTTCATACTTTCCATTTTTTATTGATTGTCTGTCTTCAACACCATTTTCTTTTGTTTTCTTTACTACAACCCCACAATGCCAGTAGCCACCCTGCGGGAAATTGTAAAGGTGTGGGGTATAGGGGAAGAAAAAAGGCAACAGGTAGCAAAGAGAAAAACTTTATCCTCGACACCTCGCACCCTGCCTCCTGAATGTTTATGAAAATTTTTTACTTCTTTATCATAAAACTTGCGAAAATGTAATATTTCCGACAGAATTTTCCAATCTAACTCGAAGAACAACAAAAATATACAGCCAGAACAGCAATATTTACGGCTATATCCAGGATTAAGCACAAGTTTTAAGAATTGTTATAGTTTGTAAATAAAATAGAAAAGGTATTGACTTTTTTTCAATAACTTTGAATATAAAAGGCAGATATAACAATAAATCTAGCGAGTTTGAATTATTGTTAAAATCTCTCCAACAATGTACAAGTACAGACTCTATAATTCAACAGAAACAACAAATCCACATGACTCCAGAAAATTTCTGGAAACGACGAGTAAAATTCACTCGGTGGTATCCATGATTCCTCATTCCTTATTGACAGAGGAGGTCGAATGACGATTAGTCCTCCGGAGCGAGAGGAGAAAAAAGCAAGAGTCATCGTTGACAAAGACCCTGTACCCACCTCATTTGAGCGATGGGCCCAACCTGGACACTTCGATAGATCCTTAGCTAAAGGTCCAAAAACAACAACCTGGATTTGGAACCTCCACGCCCTCGCCCACGATTTCGATACGCATACAAGCGACTTAGAAGACATTTCCCGCAAAATCTTCTCCGCGCACTTTGGCCACCTGGCTGTAGTGACAATCTGGTTAAGCGGAATGTTATTCCATGGTGCTAAGTTCTCTAACTACGAAGCTTGGCTGACCGATCCATTAGGAGTTAAGCCCAGCGCCCAAGTAGTTTGGCCTATTGTGGGACAAGACATTTTAAACGGTGATGTTGGCGGTGGCTTCCACGGTATTCAAATCACCTCTGGCTTGTTTCAAGTATGGCGTGGCTGGGGTATTACCAACTCCTTCCAACTCTACTGCACTGCAATTGGCGGCTTGGTATTAGCAGGTTTATTCCTGTTTGCTGGCTGGTTCCACTACCACAAACGCGCTCCTAAACTGGAATGGTTCCAAAACGTGGAGTCCATGCTGAATCACCACTTGCAAGTATTGCTAGGTTGTGGTTCCTTGGGATGGGCAGGTCACTTGATCCATGTGTCCGCACCAACCAACAAGCTTTTGGATGCAGGGGTTGCTCTTAAAGATATACCCTTGCCCCACGAATTTATTTTGAATAAGGATCTGTTAACAGAGTTGTATCCCAGCTTTGCCAACGGTTTAACACCTTTCTTCACTTTGAACTGGGGAACTTATGCTGACATTCTGACCTTTAAAGGTGGTTTGAACCCCGTAACAGGCGGTTTGTGGATGACTGATATTTCTCATCACCACTTAGCTATCGCTGTACTGTTCATCATCGCTGGTCATATGTACCGTACCAACTGGGGTATCGGTCACAGCATCAAAGATATCCTAGAGAACCATAAAGGCCCCTTCACTGGTGAAGGTCACAAAGGTCTTTATGAAAACATGACCACCTCTTGGCACGCTCAGTTGGCTACTAATCTGGCGTTCTTGGGTTCTTTGACAATCATCATCGCCCATCATATGTACGCGATGCCTCCCTATCCATACTTGGCAACTGATTACGCTACACAATTGTGTATCTTCACTCACCATATTTGGATCGGTGGTTTCTTGATTGTTGGTGGTGCTGCTCACGCAGCAATCTTCATGGTGCGGGATTACGATCCCGTTCTTAACCAAAACAACGTTCTAGATCGTGTGATTCGTCACCGTGACGCTATAATCTCTCACCTCAACTGGGTTTGTATTTTCCTCGGCTTCCACAGCTTTGGTTTGTACATTCACAATGACACAATGCGTGCCTTGGGTCGTCCCCAAGATATGTTCTCTGACGCAGCAATTCAGTTACAACCTGTGTTTGCTCAGTGGGTACAAAACCTGCACACACTGGCTCCAGGTGGTACAGCACCCAATGCTTTAGAACCAGTTAGCTACGCTTTTGGTGGCGGTGTATTAGCTGTAGGTGGTAAAGTCGCAATGATGCCCATAACTTTGGGTACAGCAGACTTTTTGATTCACCACATCCACGCTTTTACCATTCACGTAACTGTTCTTATTCTGCTCAAGGGTGTATTGTACGCCCGCAGTTCTCGTCTGATTCCAGACAAGGCAAATCTAGGCTTCCGCTTCCCTTGTGACGGACCTGGTCGTGGTGGTACTTGTCAAGTATCAGGTTGGGACCATGTATTCCTGGGACTGTTCTGGATGTATAACTCTTTGTCAATTGTTATTTTCCACTTCAGCTGGAAAATGCAATCTGATGTATGGGGTACTGTAGATGCAGATGGTGTAGTAGAACACATCACTGGTGGTAACTTTGCTCAAAGTGCCATCACCATCAACGGTTGGTTGCGTGACTTCCTGTGGGCGCAAGCTACACAAGTCATCAACTCCTACGGCAGTGAACTGTCTGCTTATGGACTCATGTTCTTAGGCGCTCACTTCGTTTGGGCATTCAGCTTAATGTTCCTGTTCAGTGGTCGTGGCTACTGGCAAGAACTAATTGAGTCCATAGTTTGGGCGCATAATAAACTGAAGGTAGCTCCTACTATTCAACCCCGCGCATTGAGCATTACTCAAGGTCGGGCTGTAGGTGTGGCTCACTACCTACTTGGAGGAATTGCTACAACTTGGGCATTCTTCCATGCACATATCCTTTCAGTAGGGTAGCAATCAGTTGAATTTTGGATTTTGGATTTTAGTAAGGTATCGCAGCAAGTTATTTCTCTATGGTGGTTTTCCCCATAAGCGACTGTCATACCACTTCGTGAAGCTACCCTAACTTCGTAGCCACACCCGAAGGGATTTTAGATTCAATCCAAAATCCAAAATCTAGAATCTAAAATTTTGCTGATACCTGATGGCTAAAGGTCAGAGGACATATCAAAACCTATGGCAACAAAATTCCCAAAATTTAGCCAGGATCTCGCACAGGACCCGACTACTCGTCGGATTTGGTATGCGATCGCTACAGGCAACGACTTTGAAAGCCACGATGGCATGACAGAAGAAAATCTTTACCAAAAGATTTTCGCCACTCACTTCGGTCACTTGGCAATCATCTTCCTGTGGGCATCCAGCCTCCTGTTCCACGTAGCCTGGCAAGGTAACTTTGAACAGTGGATTAAAGATCCCCTCCATGTCCGTCCTATCGCCCATGCGATTTGGGATCCCCACTTCGGTGCTCCAGCAGTTGAAGCTTTCACCCAAGCTGGCGCAAGCAATCCTGTAAACATTGCCTATTCCGGTGTTTACCACTGGTGGTACACCATCGGTATGCGGACAAACCAAGAACTGTACACCGGTTCTGTAGGCTTGCTCCTGTTGGCAGCATTGTTCCTGTTCGCTGGTTGGTTGCACTTGCAACCCAAGTTCCGTCCTAGCCTCTCTTGGTTTAAGAGTGCAGAACCACGTCTGAACCACCACCTGGGTGGTTTGTTCGGTGTTAGCTCCTTAGCTTGGACTGGTCACTTGGTTCACGTTGCTATCCCCGAATCTCGTGGTATCCACGTAGGCTGGGATAACTTCCTGACTGCTGCTCCCCACCCAGCAGGGTTAACCCCCTTCTTCACAGGTAACTGGGGTGTCTATGCTCAGAACCCTGACACCGCTGGCCACTTATTTGGTACTTCCACTGGTGCTGGTACAGCGATTCTTACCTTCTTGGGCGGTTTCCACCCCCAAACAGAATCCCTGTGGTTGACCGATATGGCTCACCACCACTTGGCGATCGCTGTATTATTCATCATTGCCGGTCATATGTACCGCACTAACTTTGGAATTGGTCACAGCATCAAAGAAATGCTGAACTCCAAATCCGGTTTAGTTCCCGGTAGCAAGAGTGAAGGTCAGTTCAACCTACCTCACCAAGGCCTGTACGATACCATCAACAACTCCCTGCACTTCCAACTGTCTTTGGCATTGGCAGCACTGGGAACCATCACTTCCTTGGTGGCGCAACATATGTACTCTCTGCCTCCTTATGCTTTCATTGCTAAGGACTACACAACACAGGCAGCACTGTACACCCACCACCAGTACATCGCAGGTTTCTTGATGGTTGGTGCTTTCGCCCACGCCGCCATCTTCTGGGTACGTGACTACGACCCCGAACAAAACAAGGGCAACGTATTAGACCGGATTTTGCAGCACAAAGAAGCGATTATTTCCCACCTCAGCTGGGTATCTCTCTTCTTGGGCTTCCACACCTTGGGCTTGTACGTTCACAACGATGTAGTAGTTGCTTTCGGTACTCCTGAAAAGCAAATCTTGATTGAGCCAGTATTTGCTCAGTTCATTCAAGCTGCTCACGGTAAATTACTCTACGGCTTAGACACTTTGTTGTCTAATCCCGATAGCGTCGCCTACACAGCCTACCCCAACTACGGTAACGTTTGGTTGTCTGGCTGGTTAGATGCCATCAACTCTGGTACTAACTCCCTCTTCTTAACAATTGGCCCTGGCGACTTCTTAGTTCACCACGCTTTCGCCTTGGCTATCCACACCACAACCTTGGTACTTGTTAAAGGTGCTTTGGATGCTCGTGGTTCTAAGCTGATGCCCGATAAAAAGGACTTCGGCTATGCGTTCCCCTGCGACGGTCCCGGCCGTGGCGGTACTTGCGATATCTCCGCATGGGATGCTTTCTACCTGTCTATGTTCTGGATGTTGAACACCATTGGTTGGGTAACTTTCTACTGGCACTGGAAACATCTAGGTATTTGGCAAGGTAACGTTGCTCAGTTCAACGAAAACTCTACCTACTTGATGGGCTGGTTCCGTGATTACCTGTGGGCTAACTCTGCTCAGTTGATTAACGGTTACAACGCCTACGGAATGAACAACCTGTCTGTTTGGACTTGGATGTTCCTTTTTGGACACCTAATCTGGGCAACTGGTTTCATGTTCCTCATCTCTTGGAGAGGTTACTGGCAAGAGTTGATCGAAACCTTGGTTTGGGCGCACGAGCGTACTCCTCTGGCTAACTTAGTTCGCTGGAAAGACAAGCCCGTTGCTCTCTCCATTGTTCAAGCTCGTGTAGTTGGTTTAGCTCACTTCACTGTTGGCTACATTGTCACTTACGCAGCGTTCCTCATTGCTTCTACTGCTGGTAAGTTTGGTTGATCCTGACTGCTCGTTTTAGGTAAGTAACAAGAAAATCCCCTACCTCACGGCAGGGGATTTTTTTATGGGCGGATTTAGATTATTAATTGCAAGAATGCTGCTTATATTTTTGTAAGGATTCAGGTCTAAGGTAGAGGGATTAAATAAGGTAGAGGGATTAAATAAAGAAGGTGTATGGAAAGCAGAGTGAACCATGGCTTTCATAGGTTGGTCAAAA
>ERZ1034409.277-NODE-277-length-12248-cov-23.282293_pt1 | contig 12248 bp, 15 predicted proteins | sample MGYA00520610_ERZ1034409 | MGnify/ENA primary metagenome ERZ1034409 (study PRJEB33736, sample SAMEA104288480) | Azolla microphylla | place: Ecuador | collected 1982 | study: EMG produced TPA metagenomics assembly of the PRJEB19522 data set (Is there foul play in... | reverse complement strand
CATAAATGTTATGGATATGAGGTCAGTTATGAATTTGTCATCAACATCTTCATGGGTAGGAACTATCCGTAACTATTCCCAACCTTGGCTCTTTCCTAATCTTAACACTATGGAAAGCCAGACACATAATTTCTAAATCTCCGGCCCTCTCTATTGCATCTATCTTACGGCATAGATGGAGCGCTCGCCAGATCACATAATCAAACTGATCTTCAATCTCCTGCGCTAACTTGATAGAAAAAGCAGTTTTACCAATTCCAACCATTCCCAAAACTATAACGAACTGACAACGCTGATTGACAATCTATTCTGAAACTCTGGTGAGTTCTGTGTTTCTTCCACAGAAGCCACTGATATCAACAGCTTCACCCGGAGCTTGAATTTTGGTTGCTTCAACTTTTGGTAATTCAGTTTATTCCTCCCTGGTATTTGTGATCAATTTGGTTATTGATGGTATTTAAAAGCAGTTTTCTTATACCCAGCTTTTTCTAATAAATGAGTTACATGACTCCAGTTCTTCACTTTAATTAAGCATCCTGCCTGATTACTCAGCATATCTTCTATCTATTTATATAATTCATTACAAAGATAAACTCTGACAGTGCTACTAGTGCTACTTTGATAAACTTTCTTGGCTACTTCCGCAGGACTACAACCACAAAGCAAACCTCTCACCAATTTCTTTTCCATGGGTGTGAGAGCTTTTCTCTTGGCAGAAGCTAAATCTACGTTTAATTTGTTTAAATCCCAATTTTTTTGAGCTTCTGTAAATTCTTCTTCGATTGGTGGGGAATCTACTGCCGCCATTATTGTCACTAGTGGATTTACGGTTCTTAGTGGATTGACCGTAACGTTAAGGATATACTAACGCTTAGTATATAAAGTCTGAATAAACTAACGATAAATAAATTATTAACGAATTTAATAACAAGTGTTAGGTGCATTTTTCTTTACTACTTAGGTATGCTTAAACTTAACGGAAATCTTATAGAACTTGTTGGAAACTTTAGGGAAATAAATTTTTTCAAAATTAGAAAGTTCAATGAGTTTTATATTACTAATGAGGTATCAACAATGACTCAAGTCCGAGACATTGTGCAAACAGCTTTAACAACTGGCCATTTGACTTTCCAACCAGAGAACCAACTCAGACAACTTTTATCTGCTCGATATGATTTTGAAGATCTTAATGCCTTCATGGCTTTACAGGAAGCCGCAATGATGGGTGAAATTATACAAGAATCGCGGGAGTACAGAGACAAGTGCAGGGTGTAGAGTTCTTGCTGAAGTTGGGAAAAGGTTAAGAGGTAAAATCTTTACTTATTTTGGTTGTTTCTACTGTCGAGTAGATTTTTTATCATAGTCCAAATCTTCATCTTCAAAAAAATCCCAATCATCATCATTTGTTTGATCAGTAATTGGTGGTTTATAAGGAGGGATTATTACTCGATAATCAGCATCATAAATGGGTTTAGTTTTTCCCACTCCAGTATTTTTGGGTTCTTGGGAACTGTAGGAGTAAACAGAATCATAAGGGGAACTATTTTTGGGTGGTTGCTGAGGTGAGGAGCTTTTCGAGCTTGGTGTCTGTGGTGATTCGTCAAAATCCCAATCGTTCTCTTGATTACGATTTCTGTCCCAATCATCAAACTCGTTATTAGTATTGTAATCAGTTGTACTTGTTTGCTTGTATGAGGTTTGAGAAGTTTGTCTATTTTCTCCCCTTGCATTTGTCTTGGTGCGTGGTGCATTTGCAGTTGATTTGACTGTGGTTGTTGATGACTGTTGAGCAAAATAATTACCAAATTTTAACAAGGTAGTAATTAAAAAAGATGTAAAACCACCAGCCACTATGCTAAATAAAATCCATAAACTTAATGGTAATGGTTGAGTCCGCATACCCAAAAATACCAGGGGAAGGGCAGGGGAAAAATTTTGGACTAATAATAGTGTTAGTCCTCCCAGTGTGACTACTAACAAAATTAAGCGAATTATAGCCATTTTTATCAACTGTTAGGAAATAGGGAACAGTTATCAATAAGTAGGTGGGTGTTACAAATTGTCGTTATGACAAGGCAAGAGGCAAGAGGTTTTGGTGAATTTTACTTTTCGTTACATACTACTCTCCGAGAAGCCGCTGCCCGTCTACGGTTTTTTTGTGCCTTCCTACTTAAATAGTAAAGAAACTGATAACTGATTTAAAGATGACCTTGCCAACGTTGAATAGGTATACAGTCAATATCTAGCTGATCTAAAGCACGGGCTACTACAAAATCAACTAAATCTTCAATGGTTTGGGGATTGTGATACCAAGCAGGTATAGCAGGAACTACTCTCACTCCTGTTTCTGCTAAGGTTGTTAAGTTCCGTAGGTGAATCAGGCTAAAAGGAGTTTCCCTGGGAACAATAACCAGCTTACGTCCTTCTTTAATTTGGACATCTGCTGCTCTTTCTAGCAGGTCGGAACTCATCCCTACAGCTAGTTTGGCCACTGTACTCATGCTGCATGGCATAATGAGCATACCCAGGGTTTTGAAAGAACCACTAGCGATTCCAGCACTAACATCACTCCAAGGATGACAGCGGAGTTTACCAAGTAGGGGAACTCCGGCTTCCTGCCGCCAAAATTTCTCTTGTGCTTCGGGATCTGCTGGCATACGAATATCTTGCTCTGCTTGCCAAACCATGTAAGTTGATTTGGAAGCAACGAGTTCGATTATATACTCTGCTGCTAAGAGAAATTTTAGAGTGCGAACGGCATAAATCAGACCAGATGCGCCTGATATACCTAAAATAAGTGGTTTTGTGCTAGTTGACACGGAATTAATTATCTGGGAAAGTTACTCATCCTCATCGTATAAATCTAAATCAAGAGTGTCTGTCTGATCTTCTAAGTAAGCATCGGATGTATCTTGATTTCCTGCTCCAACTCCTAAGTCTTTGGCTACACCATCAGCACCAACTGTGACTAAGTCAATTTGCTGGCGATAGTAATCTACACTTTTGACTTGTACAGCTACGCGATCGCCTAGTCGATAGGAGGCGCGATTTTTGCGGCCAAAAAGAGCTTGTTGTCTAGCGCGGTATTCATACCAATCATCTTTGAGGGAACTGACGTGAACCAGTCCTTCTACTCGCAATGGTGTACTCAGCTTGGAACCGATTTCTAACTCAGTGGTTGGAACTTCAATTTCGACAAAGAAGCCGTAGGATTGAACCCCAGTAATTACACCGGGAAAGACTTGACCGATTCGCTGTTTCATCAGTTGGGCTTTTTGCAGTCCGGCTAAATCGGCTTCAGCTTCTTGGACTTCTTTTTCTCTGTCATTAATCTGAACAAGCACTCTGGTTAAATCGCTTTGTAGTTCTTGTTGGAGTTCTGGAGGGAGAACATTCCAGTTAATTTCCAGATGGGAAGCCGAGTGACGCAAGTTAACACGCTCTTTGACACGGGTGTTACGGCGATCGCGTCCGTATTCCAGTAGAGCATGATACACCCTTTGCATTAATAAATCTGGATAACGCCGTAAGGGAGAACTAAAGTGAAGATACTGTGGCAGAGCTAAACCAAAGTGCGGAGTTTTGGTGGTGCTGTATAAAGATGGCTTGAGAGTATCTTGTAACAAGTAGGTAAGGACTTGTTCCGATGGTGATTCTGTAAAAGCTCTAGTTAAGTGTTGATAATCTAGAGGTTGAATTTCCAAATCTGGATCAAGTGTCAGTTCCACACCCAAATTAATGGCTAATTTCAGCATTTCCTGAACATCTTCAGGATCGGGTGTCCCTTGGACTCGCCAAATAGCGGGAACTCCCAAGGCGCTGAGATGCTCTCCCATCAGTTCATTAACCAACAGTACATACTCTGTGATGAGCGATCGCACTGGTGAGTCATTGACTACCACAGCCCCCATCGCTCCCTCATCATGGTAAGGATTTTGGCTAGGTGGTAGGTTCAATTGTAAACTACCGCGAGACAACCGAGCTTGTTTAGCTGCTTTAGCCAAAGTGGCTAGGTTATGTAATATCTCTATACTTTCCGCAGATGCTTTTGTGGATTCACCTGTGAGAACTGCTTGTGCTTGTTGTTTGCTGATGGACTGATCTACATTAATGACACTGGGTTGAATTTCCCATTCCAACACTTCTCCCGATTGGGGATCAATAGTAATCACAAAAGAGAGACAAAGGTGATCGCTACCTGGCATCAAAGAACAACGTTCTCCCACAGTATCAGGTAACATGGGTAAAATTAATTCTCCGAGATACACTGACCTCCCCCGTTTGAGTGCTTCTCGGTCTAATATTTCATCAGCCTGAATATAGTGAGATAAATCAGTGACATGAACAATCAACCGCCATGGACCACTGGGATTTTTTTCCAAGCTCCAAGCATTTTCTATGACCCTATCATCACCGTTTACCCCTTCTATCGTCAGAGTAAACAAGTTACGTAAATCTACGCGATTTTTCAAATCTGCTTTCAGTAACTTTTTGGGCAACTTAGCGGCTGTATCTAATACGTTTTCCGAAAAATTCCGAGATAAATCGTGTTTACAAGTTACCAAATCTATATCAGCAGCAGCTTCTGCATCACTACCCAGTATTTGTACAACCTGCCCGAGAGGTGGATACTGAGCTAAAGGATAACGCAGAACTTCTACATGAGCCAGGTGGTCGATAGCTTCTTCTAATTTCATGCCGTTTGTTAACAATTTCAATTCAAACAGCAGACGATCATCTAAAGGAACAGCACGGAAACCCCCTTCCACTTGCTTAATCCGTGCGAGTAAAGTGTGATTGGAACGCTCCAGAATCAACTTCACTTCGCCTTCAGGAGAACGCCGACGACTACCTTCTTTTAGTACTCTGACCAAAACGCGATCGCCATTCCAGGCATTACTAAGATGACTTTCCCGGATGTAAATATCCTCAGAGCCTTCCACGTCCTGAATTGCAAAGCAAAAACCCTTGCTAGAACAGCGGAGTTTAGCTTCAATTAGCCCCTCTTCTGATACACGGCGATATTTACCACGTTCTTTTACTAACAGCCCAGTTTTTTCTAGCACCTCCAAAGCAATGTGAAGTTTTTCTAAACTGTCTTCATCCTCACAACCCAGTTTTTTTTCCAAAACCTTCCGAGCTACCAATTTATCATCAGTAAAATTGGCAAGGAGTGTAGCGATTGAAAATTCCATGCAGTGAACCGACCTTTGGTCAAAACATCATTTTTCGTGTAATCTGGTTCTTCCCTGTATATCCTCACAGCCTACAGACACTTGTTGCCAACGAATTACCCGTTTGGATAGCGTCTCGTAGAGAAGGCAAGGCTGCCGAAGTTCCTGTCAGAGGAACCCTCTCCTCTGCTCGGACTTCTCACTGCACGACACTCTCAGAGTTCACCTGGGTTCAACTTTCTTCACCTAACCAATGTTACAAAGGACTCCTGATACTCGATTTCCACCTGGTAATGATGCTCGTGGTTTTTGAGAGATTTGGTTTCGATAACTCTCCATTTTACCTACAAACTCCTACACAAGGCAAGAAACAGGTGTTTGATTGTTTAGATTTCAGGTAATTTTACGCCATGAGAATCTGAGTTTTAACTAGGAGAAACTGCCGATAAACCCAATTTTCCCATCTGTAGAATCGGTAAGAATCAGGTAAGCAGCTTAACAAGCAATGAGGGCGAACCTTATCTTTATTATTGTAGATTTAGGGCGCACTTCCAGAAAATACTTCTAGATATTGATTTGGGTAATTAGTATAGCATTGAAAGGAAGAACACCCTGAGTGAGTCAGCAGGAGTTAATTTCTGCTACAATCGTGACAGATGATCATAGCGCGAAAAGTACCAGGAAGTCCTATCAAGTACAAATAAATTTAAACAGATTTAGATTGGTGGCAGTATGATGTTGGCTCAATTCCAGAGCTTGTATACCAACGGCAGCATGATTTCCGAATTGGTACAGATTTTTCAAGGCAAATATATTGTCCGAGTTAGTGTACAAATTGAAGGTGTCACCCGTGCCACTGGTATGTCAGCAGCAGAAACTGTAGAAGTTGCCGAAGATGAAGCCAGAAATCGAGCGCTGATGGTTTTGGGAATCACTAGTACTGGGGAAACAGTGCCATTTTCTCCAAAACCCATTTCTCCGGCTCAATTAAACCCTACCGTAAATACTACGAATGTATTAAATGAGTCGGTCTCTGCATCGAGTAAAGTTGTCAGTAGTCAATGGTCACTGGACAGTAACACAGAAACAACTTCACCCCCCGCAATTAGACAAAACAACAACACTACAAGAGATATTGACAACCCAGCCTTAAGTCAAGGTTTTTCTGGAACTAATACCAGAGATCAAGAACTTTATACTTCAGCGCCCGAACTAGAGATGTTATCTAGTCCAGAACCTGAACTTCAACCCTTACCAACAATTAGTGCAACTAACGTCACACCATTTACACCACGCAGTGATTCTCCTACCGACGATATTAGCTCACAATCAGCGCTCGCCAAAAGGAAGAAGAAAAACGAACCAGTAAATTTATCCCATGTCATTGCCCAAACGGATGTGCAGATAGAGCGTTTAGGCTGGACAAAAGAACAGGGAAGAGAACATCTCAAAAAAACCTACGGTAAGTTAGGGCGTTCTTTACTTAGCGAAGAAGAATTGCTGGATTTTCTCAACTACCTCAAATCTCAACCTGATCCCATAGCGGGGTTTTAAAAGAAGGGAATGGGTAATTGGTAATTGCTGGTTGGTAATTGGGTATTTTGACCAGTCCCCAGTCCCCAGTCCCCAGTCCCCAGTCCCCTACACCACCGCCATTGGACGGCTACCGGCGGCATGACGGTCAATTACTTGGTCAATTAAGCCGTATTCCTGAGCTTCTTCTGGAGACATGAAGAAGTCTCGTTCTGTATCTTCCGCAATACGCTCAAGTGGTTGACCTGTGTGTTCGGCTAAATACCCGTTAAGCTTGCGCTTGTGGTATAAAATTTCCCGCGCCTGGATTTCAATATCAGTCGCTTGTCCTTGTGCGCCACCTAAAGGTTGGTGAATCATAATTCGTGAATGTGGTAAACTCATACGCTTACCTTTGGTTCCAGCACTAAGAAGGAAAGCGCCCATACTCGCTGCCAGTCCGGTACAAATGGTACAGACATCAGGGCGGATATTTTTCATGGTGTCAAAAATGCCCATCCCCGCCGTCACTGAACCACCAGGAGAATTGATATACATATAAATGTCTTTCTCCGGGTCTTCAGCATCTAAAAACAACAATTGGGCAACAATCAAGTTAGCTAGACCGCTATCTACCTGTTGTCCCAAAAAGATAATGCGCTCACGTAACAGCCGTGAGTAGATATCAAAGGCGCGTTCACCTCGACCCGATTGTTCAATAACGATAGGAATCATGAGCGTGTTTGTAGCTATTTGTCATTTATTCTATCTAACGCAAGTTGCTAGTTGGGAATTAGCAGTAAACCAAAAAGTTTTTAAGAGAAGAGCGAGCACTAATCACTAATCACTTTTAAGTATATGCAGGTGCTATAAACTACTGAATTCATATTTAAAAGGGGTCAAAAAATGAAATGATGAAAGTAGTGTGTAGCATATTGGCTGAAGAAGTTGACGGTTTCATTAGAAGAACTGGTTTTAAGAGACTCAGAAACTCTTGAAGAGGTTATTGAGTGTTTAGTAGAAAATTTCTCCATTGAAACTCAGGGGGTATGTTACCACCAAACCTTATTTAAGATCCTAATAAAGGCAGCCAGCAATGGATATAGTATTGAGAATACAGCCAAATTATGAAAGAATGTTCCTACAGGTAATAATGATATTATATATCATCTCAATAAAATTAATAACTTTGAGGAATTAGAGGCGGAAATGAATCAATTCTTGAAAATTCAAATTCCTTGATTTGTTTAAAAAAGGGTGTTTAAAAATAGTGATTTATTTAAATTTAGTTAATGTTATGGCTGATGGTAAGCAAGTAAACGGTTTCCACCAAGCAACACATCATACAATTCTTCCAGTGGAGAGGATGGTATTTCTAACATTTAGCAAACTTTTCCTGAGTCTCCCTTGAAAATATACAGGAAGAAAGTAATTATAGAAGGGAGATAAAGCTGGAACCTAAAGACGGGGTTTCCACTCTCGCCATAAAGGTTCAGATGTCATCGATTTTTGGTTGTCCGTTTTTCGCTAATTGTTTACAATAAACTTAAATTACTAAACTGTTTGCTCATTTCCCCAGAGAATCCTAAATATTGCTACAATCCAGTCAAAGTTAAATTCAAAGTTCGGCAAATCGATTTCTGGTAACTCAAAGATATCAGCATTATCTGGCTTTGATGGGGCTGGTTTATTTGCCCAATACTTAGCTTCTTCAAGAATTGGGTTTATTTGGTGTTTAGTAACATCACGAATTTTGTCTAAGTCGCCACATCCACTGCGTTTCCAATGATCAAGAAGTTTATTTAAATCTCTTCTCTGATCCTCATAGGTTTTTATATGCCCATTCCAAGAGCCTACTCCACGTTTGGGATTATTTCTATACTTTTTATAAAGTCCCTGTGTGCCTTTCTTTAGTTTTTCTTCATCAGGGTCAAGATGATTTTTAACCCATAATCGATCAGCCAGAGAAATAGGATCAAGATTGATGTGATGCTGAAAGTGATAAAGAGCCTGAATTAAATCAACTTGAGATAGATAGCAAGTATAATAAGTTACATCCTATCGTAACTACTACCAAAGATGTTCAACAGGCATAAAATTAGGACCATAAGCGGAGAGCGGTTGTAAATTAATTTCCAGCTCCTTGGCTGCATCTTGAATAATTTGAGAGCGATGATAGGGCGCGCCATCCCAAACCAGATTCATGGGTTGGTGAGGAAATTCGGTTTTGAGGTTGTTGAGAACCTCAATAGTATTAATCCCATTAGCTGTTTGATAGGGTAAAATCCTGACTTCACCTAAGTTATAAATATAAACACCATAGAAAGATACCTTGGTTCTACTAGGTGAGCAAGAACTAATCCAAACACGTTCACCTTTAACTGACTAACCATAGCCTTAATCAGTGTCAAGATGAATATGAGCTTCATTGATATACACTAAAAATTTTTCCTTGTGTAGAGCTTTGTCTAGTAGTTCCTGAAGTGGTTCTAGATACTCATGTGGGAAAAGTCTAAAACTCAGATATCTCAAATCAAAATTTTTTTATCGGCACCTTTTGAGGCGGATCTGAGTCTAAGTAACTATCGTGATGTGAAAAGAGGGTTAAACGAATGGTTAATCAACGCCAGATTAAGTCCTATTCTCACCTTTCTACACAAGTCCTTAAATATTGACCAATAGTTGATGGTACAAGCCCCCAGATTTATCCTTGAAGTCAATCCAAAATCGAACTCAGGTATAATTTGCCTTGCCTGTATTTGCCAACTATAGCTTAGTTAAAATTTTTCTTCAGGTATTAGTAACTTTTTTCACAGGTTAATTTTTTTTCTGGTTAATTATCCGGAGATATTTTGCAAATCGGGTAAATCAGGAGTATGAGGTGTATTTAGAATAACCAATTTTACTTAAAATCTTATTATTAACAGAGAGAAGTACTATGCTGGAAAGACTTATGCAAGCTGCTTTAATCACTTTTTTGCTGCACTTAATCGCAGCACTAAATCCTAGTAATCAAATTCCTCAAAAGTCGGTATCCCCTGTTTCAGAAATGCCAGCACCTGTGCTGGGTTCAGCAGTACGCTAGTTTAAATAAGAGAGCAAATACTTCGTATCTGTTCATACCGATTCCACTTAAAGCGAAACAACTGATAACTGTTCACGGTGGAAACGCTAGACTGACAGTGAAGGGTGGGAAACTGTAATTATGACTAATCGCCTTACTGAAACGATAAGCCTTTATCTTCGCAAACACGCTGAAAACCCGCTGGATTGGTGGCCTTGGTGTTATGAAGCATTGGAAACTGCAAGGGTGCAAAATGAACCCATTTTTCTCTCTATTGGCTACTCTAGTTGTCACTGGTGTACGGTGATGGAAGGGGAGGCGTTTTCTGATTTTGAAATTGCTCAATAAATATATCAATGCTAATTTTATCCCTATCAAAGTAGACCGGGAAGAAAGACCTGATCTTGACAGCATCTATATGCAGAGTTTGCAAATCATGAGTGGTCAAGGGGGTTGGCCTCTCAATGCTTTTCTGTCTCCAGATGATTTGGTGCCGTTTTACGCTGGGACTTATTTTCCTGTTGATCCCTGCTATGGTCGTCCGTGATTTTTGCAGGTGTTACAAGCTTTACGTCGTTACTATGATATGGAAAAAGAGGAGTTACGCCAACGGAAAGCAGTAATTGTTGAGGCTTTGCTGACATCTGCGGTATTACAAAACGGTGCTAGTCAGGAAGTTGAAGACCATCAATTATTGCAAAAAGGTTGGGAAACCTGCACGGGGATCATCAATCCTAAGCAGGTTAGTAATAGTTTTCCCATGATCCCCTATTGTGAGTTCGCTTTGCGGGGAACTCGGTTTCATTATAAATATCGGTATGATGGACAACAGGTTTGTACTCAACGAGGACTGGATTTAGCTTTGGGTGGGATTTATGACCATGTGGCTGGTGGTTTTGATCGCTACACTGTTGACCCCACTTGGACTATCCCCCATTTTGAAAAGATGCTTTACGATAATGGTCAGATTGTTGAATATCTGGCCAATTTGTGGAGTGCCGGAATTCAGGAACCGTCTTTTGAAAGGGCGGTGGCTGGAACTGTAAAATGGTTACAACTGGAAATGACTGCACCAACTGGTTATTTTTATGCTGCTCAAGATGCGGATAGCTTCATTCATTCCACAGATACGTAACCGGAAGAAGGTGCTTTTTATGTATGGAGTTACAGGGAATTACAAGAACTGTTAACAACTGAAGAGTTAACGGAATTACAACAGCAGTTTACTGTCACTCCTAATGGGAATTTTGAAGGTAACAATGTTTTACAAAGACTGCTTACTGGTGAACTGAGTCAAACCATAGAAATTGCTTTGAGTAAGTTGTTTGTTACGCGTTACGGTGCTGCACCTGATTCACTGTAAACTTTCCCCCCAGCGCGAGATATCAGGAGGCGAAAACTACTAACTGGCCTGGTCACATTCTGCCTGTGACTTATACTAAGATGATTGTAGGCTGGAATAGCTTGATGATTTCTGGTTTGGCTAGGGCGGCTGAGGTTTTCCAACAACCAATTTATCTGGAATTACCAGTACAAGCGGCTAAGTTTATTTGGGATCATCAATTTGTGGATGGACGTTTTCACCGACTTAATTATGAAGGTGAAGCGACGGTTTTGGCTCAATCTGAATATTATGCTTTTTTTATTAAGGCATTGCTGGATTTATACCAAGCCGCTGTTGATAATTCTGATTGGTTGGAAAAGGCTGTTGCTCTGCAAGATGAATTTAAGGAATTTCTGTGGAGTGTTGAATTAGGTGGTTACTTTTACACATCCACCGATAATAGTCAAGATTTAATTGTGCGGGAGCGTAGTTATCTAGATAATGCTACACCATAATGCTACACCTTCAGCCAATGGGATTGCGATCGCTAATTTAGTGCGTCTGTTAAAAGTGTAATGAGTGAATCTCCCCAAGCTTGTCCTAATTTATTTACTGCCTTAGATTGGTATCATAATTCTACTTTAATTCGTAGTACCACTGGGGAACTAAAGTCATTGATACCTAAATATCTACCAACAACAGTTTTTGCAGCGGTATCAGATTGAGCATAAGGAACTGTGGGTTTAGTTTGTCAAGGATTCAAATGTCTTCGCGCACCAGGAAGTTTGGAACAGTTGTTAGAACAAGTGCACCGTAGCCAAAATAGAGGTAAATATACTGCCAAGGGGTGAAACTTGGACTTATGTCATACTAATAGCGCAGCGTGGTGGAAGCTATGGGTAACGTAGTGCAGCATATACCTTAGAGATACTGGGTAAACGCGGAGCGTGCCGTAGGCTCTAGTATCTCGGAGATTCTTCACTATCTCTTTCATAGACGCTCAGCGAACTTTCAGAATGACACTTTTAAACTGTTTTTAGTATAGCAGGTGACAGGTAATATGGGATCTTTTGACAGGGGAAACGCACCTTATTTCCTAATAAAAACTAATGAGGATTTTAAAATCATCTATATAAGTGCAAAGCTGGATGGATATATAAACAAAATCAATCAC
>ERZ1034409.275-NODE-275-length-12284-cov-5.465860_pt1 | contig 12284 bp, 6 predicted proteins | sample MGYA00520610_ERZ1034409 | MGnify/ENA primary metagenome ERZ1034409 (study PRJEB33736, sample SAMEA104288480) | Azolla microphylla | place: Ecuador | collected 1982 | study: EMG produced TPA metagenomics assembly of the PRJEB19522 data set (Is there foul play in the... | reverse complement strand
TATGTATTATGTATTATGTATTATGTATTATGTATTATGTATTATGTATTATGTACTATGTACTGTGTACTATGTATATATGTATTGTGTTTTGTATGTATGTGTATCTCGAATTGTATAATCATTAGGACATGTCGATGGGATTATTGTAAGTTCCACCCCTTTCCGGCCTAATCGTCCCAAACCCAATGGATTGTCGACTCTTCAATGGACAACTCAAAATTGCCCTTCAACCTAACTCTTCTAGCACACTTCTATGTTAGCGAGAAATGATATTGGGCTCCCAAGGTGAATAGAGGTGGAGGGAGGGAGAAGGAGGTAAAGAGGGAGAATTTCTTAGTGTAATCATTCACAATTACATACATGCGTAAGACACTCACATGTCTATACTCCTCGACATTAAAAGTGCACTTGTACACACACACACACACACACACACACACACACACATACAAAGTCCTTGAGGATGAATTAAAAGTGCACTTGTACACACATAGATACATATACAAGTCCTTGAGGATGAATTAAAAGTGCATGCACGTGTTGGGGAATGCCATGGATGCACAATGGAAGGATATCTCAGTCACCCCTTCTGGACATATCCATGGGTTGATGTGGGATCAAGGAAGTGTTAGATTGTGGATCTCTTTTTACAAGCTGATGTCGGATTGTCGTTTGAGGAACACGAGTCGAAGATCAACATAACTCACAACATGGATTGAAAGATCACAATACATGCCCATCCAAGCAAGAGTGGGGTTCCAATTATCACTAGAATGTAGATACCTACACTACTAGATGTAGCCTAATCTGAACACTCTAAGAGTACGCACATATATCAAAAAATCATGGCTTGGAGGGAATTGATGATTTTGGAGTGTGCGTCACTTTCAAATATTTGATGAGTTTTATCATTACTGGAGATATTGTGCATGAAATGTGCATTAGTGCCATCCACATGTTATATCATCTACATAAAACTATAATTATGTAGTAGTTCTATGAATGTCGTATGCCATTAGTGATTACGTAACTTGCACAAGTAATTGTCAATATACAAGCTCCGTTCCTTTTTAATCAATGATTTACTAAAGACAATGTAGTACATTTGGCTTGAAATATTGTGGATAATTCGTTACGTGCCTAAATAAATTGCACATATTTCCATTTATCACAACATTTTAACGTGGGTCAAATACTCTTAGATCTTGTATATTGTATAATAAATGAGATTGTTGAGTCATATACAGTCATCAATAAAAATATAAATGCTAACATCCGTGCACACGTTACTTCCCCTCTATTGAGCAAATAGTCAAATGAGGTAAGTTTCTTTCTAAGTTTATGTGGAAATTTATAGAGTTTGATGTGGCCTCATAATTTTGGCATTGCCATGTACATAAACACACATACGCGCGCGCACGCGCACACACACACACACACACACACACATGTATATATATATGCATGCACACATAGATGCATTTCTATGTTGTGTACCAATGCCAACACACACACAATTTTGCAAATGCACACACAAATTGCGGATTTTACCAACAAACAAATTCTTAGTAAACATGCCATTTACAATATCCAATAATTGCCTACTATTTTATGATCCTACCCGTTCTTCGATCCAATATCCTTTTATTACTCAATAGCATTATGATTCCTTTTTCTCGATGCCCTTACTCTAGTGTGTCAATTTTCGTCCACTCTTGCAAATTCTTACTTCTTCCATCATTTATTGAATATACCTAATTCTATTGGATATACAATGCTTCTTTTTTGAAATATTCTTTTCATATATACATGCCATATACATTGTAAATATGAAGTTTTCATGATAATTCATATTTGATTCCTTCTTGAAAAAGAAAGCATTAAACCAAGCCCTTTGTAAGGATGTTTCATTCAAATGTTCAAGAATGTCGCATTGGACAACTATGATAGACTACAAAAATAAACTTGTGCTTGCATATTCTTATCTTATAAATGCAACAAAGTTACAAACACATGACAACAATCTAAACTATATAAAGAAGGTTGCATGCAACAAAAACATCTATATCTATCTTACATTACATTTGACATAAGCCTATCCAAAAATCTCCTGTAACTTGTGGGAAACTTGCACATTCCAAAGACCACAAATAAACCATACCCATATCCAAATAATTTGACCATGCAATCTTCAACATCTTTGACAATAGCACCACATGAAGCAACACTGGATAACAACGATGCCAAGGCAAATGTAGGGATGTCAACAACTATGCAAGATAGCGATGAAAAAAAATTGAAAAATAGAATGACAACAAAAGATGGGGATATTGTACTAACTTCATCGAATATGGAAGAAAAAGAAGTGACTCAAAAGGATGCTATGTTAGAGATAGTGCCAATAACTCAACGAGTGAGTGATGGTGTCCCAAATATAGCACCCACAACAACTACCTATCCAACAACGACAATGACACCGAAAGTGGAGGATATAGAGCAAGAGGTGGGGTGGCCTACATTGGTAAAGGGATTGATCAAAGCTATGATTGAAACCCAAAAGGCAGAAGTTGCATCCGCAACAATGTTGGCCATTTTCAAACCAATAGTTGAGGGATGGGCAACTAGCAAGATCGAGGCAAAACGTTGGAAGGCTCGAGCTGAAGCTCACATGGCAGCGGCACACCACCATCAAGCTGAGCTCAGTGGGCACAAAGAGGCACTTGAGACTGAGATTGAGTCACTTGAACGCAAACTAGAAGAAACCCAAAATCTTCTTCAAAATAAAACACACGAGTCCAAATATTTGCTTGAGTCTTTGCGCGACAAAGATCATGCATTAGAAACCCAACGTCTCTCTTTCAATGATGCTCGTTTAGAATTACAAAGCAAGATGGAAGAACTCCAACGTGCACTTGACCAACAACGTGCGCTCGACAATGATCTCTCACAACGAAACAAAGATTTGGCCAAGAAAGCCCATGATGTTAATCTTGCCCTTGAAAACCTTCGAAAGGATTCCGAAATAATAAGAACCGAGCAAGCTCACGCTATCTCCAACCTTCAGTCTAAGGTAATTCCTTAAACGTAATAAATTATCGTCCCTTGCTCCACCAACAATAGTTAAACCTACAATTTATACAACCTTTCTCTCATTCTCTCCCAAACATAAAATGAAACTTCAATGATTCTTATGGTCATGGTCTCACACACATAAACACATATACACCTCCTTTTTCTCTCCAAAATATTGTTATATTGTCTATCTCTTCAACAAGCCAATAATTTGAGGATAATGAATTTTTTTATCTTTTCAACGAAGTCTTGTGAACCAGATGACCCTAGGCAAATGCATATTACAAATGTATTGTCATTACATCTCTACAAAAAAGCCTACCACGTTTTTAACACGTAACACACCCCATGTAACATGTAAAATATATCATATTTGAAAATTGCCACATAACACAATGAGTGCAATGTGGAGATCTTAAGAAAGTCATAAGAATACATGCCACAATAGGGTTCAAACTTAGATACCACAATAATGAATCCTCAAACTGTAAAAGCCTAGTTGTCCATTGATGATTTCAAAAGATTCAAAAATGTTCCTTGATCTTGCCCCTAAACAAACGGCCGTCTTTATTTTGTTTCTTATCTATACTACAAACACAAGTCATAGGTTTGAATACACATGTACCTTTTGATTTTTTGCAAGTTCTACTGTTAACTTTCGTAAGGTTTGGTCCATGATTGTATGTCATGACATGAAATATGAATCCTCAAACTGTAAAAGCCTAATTGTCCATTGATGATTTCAAAAGATTCAAAATGTTCCTTGATCTTGGCCCTAAACAAATGTTCGTCTTTATTTAGTTTCTTATCTATACTACAAACACAACTCATAGGTTTGAATACACGTGTACCTTTTGAAATTTTGCAAGTTCTATTGTTAGCTTTCGCAAGGTTTGGTCCATGATTGTATGTCATGACATGAAGTCCATGCCATCCTCATTTAGATTTAGAATCCATGAAATATTCATTTTTTAATTAAAAAATATTTGAAGATCTATGAAATTTTCTTTTCTTAAGTAATCCTTTTGATTTGTGGTAGTATAGGTGTATCCATTAAGTCCATCGGATTCAATTGGCTTGCCACCCTCGCCATCAACATGAATTTTGAGAAATATTCATGCAACCCATTTTTATTTTATTTATGCAGTATGATGACATAGAAGGAGAATATATCGATCCATCTATGTGGAAAGGAAAATATGGATTTAATCTGTTTGCTTAGTTCCAAACTAAACTTGTTTGAGTTTAATAAACAATGTGTGCACATCGTATCGATTATACGACACATTGTTGCTTGAAAATCAAGGCTTGGTTAGATGAGTGAATGTTTTCAATCCCATGCCACTATGTTGTGGAAGCTTGTTAAAGGGCGGCAAAAGAATGCATAAGAGGATGTTGTTGCATTGAATATATTATGACTCATTCCTAACATATGTTTTTTTTCCAAAATATCTAACATATGTTTTAATTTTGTTCCAATGAAAGGTAAGGGAGAATGAGGAGACAATATCCAAACTCCAACAATCTCTAGACCAAAGTAGACAAAAAATTGCATCTCTAGAAAATGAGGTGAGTGACAAAACACAAAAGTACATGGACTTACTCACTAATCGTACTACAACAAGAAATTTTGGTCGTCGTTTTTAATACGATGTACCCTATTGAGATAATAAACATATCAAAGTTGTATATGGAATATATCCATACAAAAAATAAATGATGTGTAACATATTTGTTGTTTTCATTATTAATTTCTTGACAAAGTTGTAATTGGGCTCATGAACTTTGAGTCTCTTTCTCATTGTCCTATCATTATCTCCTCTCCCTTCCTAAAGTTAGTGGGCTTCCACATAAGATGGAACTATCGCATCCCTACAGGGATTTGTACATAACTCATTTGTAAAACTTTATAACTAATGAAAGGAGTCTTTTTTTGGAAAAAAAAAAAAGAAGAAAGAAACAACCACAACATTTGTTCTACACTCATTAAAAGGCTAGTAATATCAAAACATCCAACCTTCCTATATGTAAAAACTTGTCAATCCTTGTTGATTTGTTGGTCTAAACAACCATAAAATTTGTTCTTACAACATTCAATAAAAGGCCGCTATTAATGTAAAACAAGAAAGTACATAAGCACAACTTCTTGTTCTTTTAGTTTGTTCTTTGTTAAGCAATGGTCATCATCAAAACATGCATTATGTATGGGATGTAACTTAGGAAGTCAAGCTGGACACAAACAACTTTGGAAAGCTAAGGTTATTCTTCAACAAGTAAATATTTCAAAAATAACATCAAGAAACCTTAGTCATGTTTCAATGAAATAATGATGCAATCACCCTTAAGCTTCACAAACTACATGCAATTCCCACCATGTCCTTAACAAAGGGTGCCCATAAGCATCATATTGGTGTTTTACATGGGTCCATCTCTATGCATCGTACTAGCACAAAGGATGCCAACCAATATCCTAGAAAACTTTACCACGCTAATGAAATCTAAACTCCTTTAGCTTAATCGAGCATTTGTTACATTCTAGAGCCCTCAAAATCTATAAATGTTTCACGACTTCCTTGCAAGATCTTTCAAATTTGGCAACTGTTGCATACAAGAAGAATAGCCCCCCCATCCAACAATCATGGAAAACAAGCCTCCAATCTTCTTAAAACTATATCATTATACCACAAGGGCACCTAAATTGTAGAATTATAGCCAAATCAAATCCTTCGATGATAATGCATAGCAAGATAATTGACATGGCTCATGTTGATGGGGCGCCCCCAACAAACACAAACTAATGTAAGCTCAAGCAAAGGAAATCTAAGATACAAACAAAAAAACTGCAAGGGTAATGCATAGAAACCTATTTAATGTGGATCATGCTGATGGGGTGTGCCGAACAAACACAAACAAATGTAAGCTCAATCAAAGGAGATCTAATTGACAAAAAATGCCATTGCATCACTTGGTGAATGAGAAATGGTGTTCTATGATAAACGTAATACAATGGTCTATGTGTCAAGGCCAAATTTCACCTCCACCCTCACTTGGCAAAAATACTTAGAAACAATCAAGAGGGAAAGGTAGCACCTGTTGCTCTTAATAAAATCAGAGGACACAATATATTGATACTCCAATACCACATATTACCATTTACAAAGTCATCTCTCATGGTAAAAATAATACCATGGTATTACAACACTATAATATTATACGCATGAATTACATCATATATGTTGTTACCCCAAGTTGGGTCAGTCATAAAATAAGTTGTCATGAAATAAGTTCTCAATCATATATGCTAGCCCAAGTTGGTCTCATAGAATAAAATGTCAGGTAAGTTTAACAATATTTCCCCCCTAATCAGGGCTTTGTACTGATGCCAAGGGCTCCCCTCATAAAAATACTTAAAATATTTCTCAATGAGGAACCCACTTGGACAGAAGAATATATTCCTAGAAGCTTCTGTCTTCATAAGATCCATCACAGTCAACATCGTAAGAATAGAACCCCATACCCCTTCCGATTATACGAATATGTTGTTAAAATCACTCCATGAGTAGTTCCAAAGAAGGTGCAGCCAAAGGCGGAACTGCTAACTCTAGTTCAGGTTCTTCGGCTAAAGATAAAAGTTTTCGGATTATAGATGATTCGTTGTCCAAGTTCACTTTGGAGTTTGTACTAGAACCCAATGTCTTGATCTTTTCTGGAGAATGCTGAGATATGGATGCTGTTGGTACCTTCGACAATGATGACTTCTGCAAAAGATCGCTAAATATGTTTGATTCCCTTAAACCCTGTACTATAACCTGCAAAATGTTTCATTTGATGGAAAGTGAATTATGTGAGTACAAGATGTAATCCAAATATTCTAAATTTATGATTGTATACAAATAAACAGAAGGTACATGTCAAAGAGGTCGAATTGGCTCTATCAATGAGGATATATAATGAGGTATATGATAAGCCCATTAAATTGTCGGAATGAATACATGCGTCTACATATGTGTTTTACTGTATGTATATTACATTACAGATATACACACATATAGCACATATGTAAGTGTACGCGCACAAATGTATTCGTTTGTTTTCCTCTAAATTGGAGCTCAAGTCCTGACTTCACACTTACACAAAGGCCAGCCACCTCTGATGATTAATATATAGATATATTTACTACTACATACCATTGGGGCATAGATGCGAGTCAAGAGGCCTTTCCTCATCAATTTCAAGTTTAGCTCCTTGTCAGTCCAGACAACCCTGTCTTTATACCTAATAATACAATCATGACGTTAAGTTAGTCATTGGCAGCTCTGTTACTCCATACAGCAAAGATATATTCACAAGCAATCCAAAAATCAGTTTCAATCAATTTACCAGCGTCTCATTTCCTCCTCTGTGGCAGTTGAGGCGATAATAAAAGCCTATAGTAAAAAGGCAGAAGTAAGAAAAAAACATTTTCATACAGATTTATGTCATTGAAACGTATCTTTCAAAGACATTCAACAAGCACATTTAGAAAGTGTATGCATAAATGCATATATACAAAGATATTAAGTTTTTTAACACAAAATTATATAGAGCTCATCATACCAATCATAATCAGGAATCGATCAAAGCTATTGCATCTATTTTTTAAGAAATGCCTATTTTGAAAAGAATTTCACAGGTTCCTTGTATTATGGATGTCTACTAATTACAGGTTAATTAAGTATACAGAAGGTCCATCAGTTATTGGACAGTCTTTGATGGGCCATAATATGCATAGCTATGTTTAGAAATATGGAATATGTCAGAGCCGAATTGAATAAGAAAAAACATTCAAAAACTTACAGCACGATCAAACTCCAACATAAAACAACGTTTCACATCCTCTTTAGTAGGTTTGCAACCACAACGATCCCTTCGTGACGACAAATCAGAAAACCTTGTATAAGTATAATGAAGAACTGCAGCCTCTTCAAGTTTTATCTCCCTGTCCAAGACATAAATGTATGCAATATAAGCAAAAGATGCATAGCAAAAATGTGAAATTTTATTTCAATAAGCATATTTATAAAGAATTTGATATTACTATAGTTTAGCCACATAATTGCATTTTCAATATGAAGCTTGAAAATGAAGGTCTTCTCACTTGGGTGTTTTCATGTAGTTATGCCACCTATGGGCCCCATTTGGGCGGAGATGATCTTGTATGCGAGCTGCAGACTTTCCATTACCATATGTCAAGAAGTAATTCGGATTCCCTCGTGTAGCTTCTTTGTACAAACCAAAATATGTCTCTTTCGTAACATGATCATAATTTTTTTTGAACATTGAAACCTAAAGAGCACAGCAGAAGAGTTTTTAATCCTTGTGTTTGGAAACTTCAAAGTTTTACTTATTGAAAATAATTGTTTTCATCAATCTTCAAAATTAGAACTTAACAACTTTCATTCTATTGAATTTATATGGATCCTGAAGTATGCCTGCCTGTCCACTGATTGAATGTTCAAGGAGTGTGTACTAAGTCTATACGCCCACCTGTCCACGGTGTAATCTTTACGTACATGGATTGCCAAGGTGTATGCATGAGAACATCATGTGGAACTTGCAACCAAGTAAAACATCAAATGGATGAACTGCTAATTTAGCTACAAATTCACTAACCAAGAAATCGAGGAATCTTATCCAGATGAAGAAACACCTGCCCTACATTTTGGAGTCACTAGTACTTATTTCACATTCAGAAAGCTAGGTTTCTCTTGACTACAGAAGTTGATTTATTGGTGCCGAAGACTGGTGCCTCTTCTGTATTTCTTCACTGGTAATTAACAGAAGAGGATACCATAATATAGAGCCCAAACTTGAAAACGAAGCCAATATTTCAATCCTATTTCAGTAACTAAAACCCATATGAAGAAATTCCAAAGTGCTCTCCCTGAGCAGGAAGAAAAAAGGGAGTGAACTGGCCATAAGGCCTGCAGTTTTCAGTCCTATAAAAAGATTCCCCATTCTAGCTAAAGCTAAAACTCGAGTTCTACATTGACAGAAGAACTTTTTATATTAACTCACTAACTCATAGCTTTTAAGTGATTTTATGTAGGGTTTATCCTCTAGTGACTTTTTAAGGCACAACTTTCCACACATCAGAACCCAACAATAGCTAGACCAACCACATGATCCCGGGGCCTACTTGCCTTGGCTCCTCTGGCTAGAGACTATTTTCCAAGGGCAATTCCACACTAGCCATGTAATGTTTCCATGCCTGATTTCATTAAATCATAACAGACAAAACAAATATATGTTGACAATGGAAATAAAAACAGAACACCAAATCAATGCAATTCACTCCACGGATACATTATAGTTTTGATGAAATATATCCTCTTATTGATGTTCCCTTGCAGGATGAAATGGTCAACCCTCTACATTGATCAGATACCAGAAGTGTATCATATATCCTTGGGACAAATGTAGTGCCCAACCCCACAACCAAGTAGGAATGTAATTTTGCTGGAAAGCAATTAGGCAGTACTGAATCCTAATTTAAAAGAAATTATGATTTGGCAGAAGACTAAAATGACCCATAAAACCATGATAGAGACTTGAACCATCGTGACCTTTTGGAGGGAGATGAAAGTTGGGACATAATCATGATAATTTATTTTCTCAAAAAAGGTCTTTCTGGCTGTTGTTTACCTCACTGAAAGGGTCAGAAATGTCATCTCGTTCAATGGCACTCTCCTGTATCAATTTGGAAATACAATAAGCACAAGCATGGAAGCATAATATTGGAAAATTGTTCAGTATTAAAGTTTTTAGACACTCACATAGTTGGGGAAGATCACCATATCAACATCCTTATCAACGTCACCCAGCAAACGTCTCAGGGAATACTCTTCGGCACCAGCAGGGTGAAGCAACTCATCAGTGTCAAGATGAATAATGCAATCCACACCAGATTCCTACAGAAAAATAAACACAATAGTTCATTCAAGGAAAAGACACACTTTCCTTATAGCCAGCATAACTCTGGCATGTCTAGATAGATAAAAATCATCAAGGAAAGCGTCATTGAATAAAATCATAATGGGTCAATATCAAATAGAAAACGAGTTTTAATCTCAAAGGGTTTACCCTTGCCATCACAATTGCCATCTCCATGTTGAGAGATTGTTTCACAAAAAGCTCGTAGTTGCATGGCCGGAAGAAAAAACTTGATAGCCAGGTCTCATTCCATATCCGACTGCAGCAGATCAATTTTTTAGATGAATCATAAACATAGCAATAAAAGGTAATAGAAAATATGATCAATTTTTTAGATAATTGCAAAACCTTTTGGATTGCTTTTCTTCCAACTCTTCGGTTCGGAACACGAGTTTAACACCCTTCCAAAGGAAATAATGTGGTTCTCAGGGAAACATCAAATACATTATAGTAGTATAAAAGGTATAGAAGAGAAAATCTAGAATGATTTAGAATAGGAATAATTTAGAAGAGTTCACAAAAGCAACTTACGGGTATGTTTGCTAGAATGGTTGATACATTTGTAGTTGCAGCCTTGCCCTCTACAAATAAGAAGAAAGTGGTCACTCCAATCACTTGATGGTAGAATAACCACGGTAAGATCTGATCTAAACCAGCTGAAGTGCTCGTGGTGATGCATATCTGTCCAATGATCAATCAACAAAACAGAGTCCAGTTATGGAGTTGAGAGATTATTAAAGAAGCCTTTTGCATAGAACCCAAATCCCACCAGAGACGGTAGTTTCTCAACTGTTTCCCTTGATGTTCATTGTCATTTTTATGTTTCCTGGTGTACAGTAGAATTGATCAAGTTTAATCAACCATGCATTCAGGAAAATAGGAAGATTTGACTGCATATGTAATACCTGTGATTAAGGGACAAGACACTCTCCATTGAACACTTGTGACAAATAATTCCTTTCATATTTTGATCTTTAATCTGTGTGGTTGCACCCAGCTTGCATAAAATTCAGGGGAAAGCTCCAAAATACCCCTTGGTTATTTAATTTCCCAAACTGCCTCTAAGATTTTACTATTACCTCCAATCACCTTGGTCAACACCCTCTCAAGCGACCATATGCACTATTTGGGTACTTATATGAATTCGTCATTTTTTATTTTCTTTTGAGCCTAATTAGGACATTTGGGAAAGTAATGAATACTCAGGGGAATTTACAAAAATAAATAAAAACTCAGGTTTTTGGAATCTGTTTTCTGGCATATACTCTTAATAATAGGATTGATCTTCGTAGATCTATACTCTCCTTTTTAGATGAGATAAAATCTTCTCCCTTATTTGCAATCTAGAAAGAGTGAGGTCTGAATTATTTTAGGGTTTTGTAATGATCTGGCCTTCTTTTGACAGCAGAAGGAATAATTGTGATCTCGAGAAATGGATGGGTTCTACTTCATTTCATGTTTTTTCCAATGATCCTTCCTTTTTTATACAGAAAAATTGATATATCCAACTTCAAGACATCTTCCCAATGATGTGGACACATTTCCAGCTGAGTAAAAGAGCCAGATATGGTATTACAATGATGTTCTTGCACTGAAATAGGAATTAGGAGGTGTATAGAGCAGCAAAAGCGAATAAATGACCTATGTCACATCAGCGTACTGCAGAACATGTCACTTTGGAATGTCCAGCATATACAGACATCAGACATGATTTTCAAGAGTTACTACAAAGTTATAATAGTTTTCAAGGACTCCACACAAGGATGAGCAATGACACTAGGAATGCTCTTTCCTCAACTACTCATCCACAGGACCAAACTGATGGAAGATCCCAAACAAGCCTATTTCCTCCTTTCAGCTTGTAGATTAGTTTATTCCTTTTGTTTGCTGTTTTTTAAAATCCCCCACGTACACAACTCTTTCTTTCTCTCTCTGGAATTTCAGAGTCATTTCAAGGTTCCCCTGGGTTCTCTCCCTCTCTCTCAGTAGTTCTCTCACAATGAGGAGATTGTGGGAATTCCCAAAACGAATCACTCATATAGAATATTGAGCGATCTCTATGTGTCTAATCTCACATTCGGAACACTGAGCCACCTTTGCATCTCAAGAGATGTCACTACATAATTGCATTTCATGCTTTCAGCACATGACAGAAAGAAAGCTTCTGGCACATAAAAACCTCTTTCTCTCTCTCCCCCCCCCTTCTCTGGTCCCATAGGTCAAAATTGGCCTCTTTA
>ERZ1034409.274-NODE-274-length-12335-cov-2.380945_pt1 | contig 12335 bp, 13 predicted proteins | sample MGYA00520610_ERZ1034409 | MGnify/ENA primary metagenome ERZ1034409 (study PRJEB33736, sample SAMEA104288480) | Azolla microphylla | place: Ecuador | collected 1982 | study: EMG produced TPA metagenomics assembly of the PRJEB19522 data set (Is there foul play in... | reverse complement strand
CTTCCTGCCTCTTGCGCGGGGTGATGTCGCGCAGGATGCCGACGAAGCCACGCTCCCCCTCCGCGGCGAATTCGCCGACGGACAGGTCGATCGGAAAGGTGCTGCCGTCCTTGCGTCGCGCCAGCACCTCGCGGCCGATGCCGATGATGCGCGGGCTGCCGGTGCCGAGATAGCGCTCGAGGTAGCCGTCGTGCTCCTCCTTGAACGGCGCCGGCATGAGCATGGAGACGTTCTTGCCGATCACCTCGATGTCGCGGTAGCCGAACACGGTCTCGGCGGCGAGATTGAAGCTGGTGATGCGACCGCAGGAGTCGATCAGGACGATGGGATCCACGGCAGCGTCCAGCAACGCCGCAAGGCGGTCTGTCGCCGGGCTGATCTGGCCGTGCTTGGCGGTTCGATATGGCATGCGGGAACTATTGTGCACCAAAGGCATGCGCCGCGGCGGGCCGCCGGACCGCCGCCCCGCAAACTCCGGAACCGCGCCGGGCGGGCGCGGTTCCGGACCGGCTTCAGAAGCGATAGCCGACGTTCACGCCGAACGCCAGCGGATCGATCTTGACCTTGCCGATCGGCGTGCCGCCGACGCTGGCGTTCGGCTCGATCTGGATATAGCGCAGGTCGGCACCGGCGACCCAGCCCGGGGCGAACTTCCAGTCGACGCCGCCCTGCACGGTGTAGCCCCAGGTGTTGGACAGCTGCAGGTTCGGGCCGCCGGACAGGGATTCGTTGAAGAAGAAGGTACGGTTGACGCCGGCACCGACGAACGGGTCGATCGCCGTGTCCGCCAGCGGGTGATATTGGACGGTCAGGGTCGGCGGCAGATGACGGGTGGTGCCGACTTCTTTGCCGTCGAGCTTGATGTCGTGGGTGAGCGGCACGGCGCCAAGCACATCGATGACGATATTGCGGCATACGCGATAGTCGAGATTGAGGGTGGGCCCCACCTTGCTCTCGACCTCGATGTCACCGGCCGCCGTGTGGCTGCTGCCGCCGACCGGGTCGATATCGTGTACGCCTACGCGGACGGTCCAGGGCGAGGGCTGGTTGAAGCACTCCGCATGCGCGGCCAGCGGAGCCAGCAGGCCCAGCACGGATACGGCGGCGAGTGTCTTGTTGTTCATGTCGCTTGCTTTCCTGTTGTCACATCGGATCGATGACCGGTGGATGTTGATGCCGGCGCAGTGTCGCTACATTGACCCGGATCATTGAACAGGACGGCGCGGTACGTCGCCGGCCAAAAAAAAGGCGGCCGGGAAGGCCGCCGAATGTGTGGCCGCCGGGATGGAGCGGCCAACGGAGCACGGGTTGCAGCCTGTCAACGCTATTTGGATCGCGACCCAAATAGCGTTGACAGGCCCTGGTTCAAGCGGTCACCGCCGGGAATTCTTCGGAAGAGGCCGTGACCGGCAGATCGAGATGCCGCAGCAGGTCCGTCTCGAAGTGCTCGGGCTTCACCAGCAGGACATCGCAGGCAAGCTTGCGCACGGCGCTCTCGGCGACGGTGCCGAAGGCCAGCCGGCCCAACAGGCCCTTGTACGCCGATCCGAGGGCGACGAGATCGGCGCCGCGCTGGCGCGCGCAGTCGACGATGCACTGGCCGACGTCGAAGCCGCACAAGCGGACGACCAGGCCGGGACGGACGTGATGCTTGTCGGCGAAGCGCTCAAGGCTTTCGCGGTGGGCGTTGGACATGATCTCGTAGGTGTCGGCGATGAAGCCGGACGCGTAGGTGTCGATCGGGGTGTACGAGAACACCGAGAGCAGCGCGGGCTCGCAGTCGCCGATGCTGCCGATCTGACGGGCCGTGTTCATCACGCGGTCGTTCAGATGTCCGGCTTCGCCGGCGACGTTGACGTCGACGGCGGCGAGCACGCTGCGCGGCATCACCTTGGACTCCGGGTGCACCAGCATCAGCGGCGCCGGGCACAACCGGAGGAGCTTCCAGTCCAGCGGCTCCGGCCGCAGGCGACGTTCGCCGCCGCGTTCGCATTCGACGTCCTTGATCACCAGGTCGGCGCGGACCTCGAGCACCTTGGCGATCACGCTGTTCGGCGCCTCGGGCGCCCAGATCACGTCGCACTCGACGCGGATGCCCTGGCGCGACAGGCCGGCCGCGAGCTGGGTCAGCCAGCGCATGCGTTCGTCCAGGAAGTCCCGGCGGGCACGGTCCGCCACCTCATGGCCGAAGATGCCGCTGGAATGATCGATCGGGGCGTAGTAGTCGAACAGGTACAGATGGAGGGTTGCGCCCGTCCGGTGCGCATAGGCCATGGCGCGATGCAGCGCCGGCGAGGCCTGCCGCCACTGCGGTATGACCACCAGGATGTTCTTCAGGTTGTCCATCGACTCGGCACCTCGGCGCCTACTGGCTGTTGCGCCGAGTTTGGCCGCGGCGGACGGACAGCGGCCTTGACGTGGATCAATGACCGCGGGACGGCCTTGCTCCAATCTCTGCGCCGTCCGCAACCCGGGGGTAGAAATGGATCAGCCGCAAACAATCGTCGAATAGGACCAGGCCATCCGGCGCTTCACCGTGATGACCGTGGTCTGGGGCATCGTCGGCATGCTGGTCGGCGTATGGATCGCCGCCGAGCTGCTCTGGCCGCAGCTCAACATGGACATTCCCTGGCTGACCTATAGCCGGCTGCGTCCGCTGCACACCAACGCGGTGATCTTCGCCTTCGGCGGCAGCGCCCTGTTCGCCACCAGTTACTGGTGCGTGCAGCGCACCTGCCGGGCGCCGCTGTTCCTGCCCTGGCTGGCCAATTTCACGTTCTGGGGCTGGAACCTGGTGATCGTGCTCGCCGCCGTCACCCTGCCCTTCGGCATCACCCAGGGCAAGGAATACGCCGAGCTGGAATGGCCGATCGACATCCTCATCGCCATCGTCTGGGTGGCTTACGCCGTGGTGTTCTTCGGCACCATCGCCAAGCGCACGGTGTCGCACATCTACGTCGCCAACTGGTTCTTCGGGGCCTTCATCCTGGCGGTGGCGCTGCTGCACATCGTCAACAGCGCCGCCATTCCGGTGAGCCTGTTTAAATCCTACTCGGCCTACAGCGGTGCCACCGACGCCATGGTGCAGTGGTGGTACGGCCACAATGCGGTTGGCTTCTTCCTGACGGCCGGCTTTCTCGGCATGATGTATTACTTCGTGCCCAAGCAGGTCGGCAAGCCGATCTACTCCTACCGCCTGTCCATCGTCCACTTCTGGGCGCTGATCGCGGTGTACATGTGGGCCGGCCCGCATCACCTTCACTACACGGCGCTGCCGGACTGGGTGCAGTCGCTCGGCATGGTGTTCTCGCTGATCCTGCTGGCCCCGTCCTGGGGCGGCATGATCAACGGCATGATGACCCTGAGCGGGGCCTGGCATAAGCTCCGCGACGACCCGATCGTCAAGTTCCTGATCGTGTCGCTGTCCTTCTACGGCATGTCGACCTTCGAAGGGCCGATGATGTCGATCAAGACCGTCAACGCCCTGTCCCATTACACCGACTGGGGCATCGGCCACGTGCATTCCGGCGCCCTGGGCTGGGTGGCGATGATCTCCATCGGCTCGATCTACGCCCTGCTGCCGCGTGCGTTCGGCAAGCCGCAGATGTACAGCGTCAAGGCCATCAACCTGCACTTTTGGCTGTCGACGGTGGGCACGGTGCTTTACATCACCGCCATGTGGAGCGCGGGCCTGATGCAGGGCCTGATGTGGCGCGCCACCGAGGCCGACGGCACCCTCACCTACAGCTTCATCGAAAGCCTCAAGGCCACCTACCCGTTCTACGCCGTACGCCTTGCCGGCGGCCTGGTGTTCTTCTCCGGCATGCTGGTGATGGCGTGGAACTGCTGGCGCACCCTGGCTTCACCCACACCAGAATCGATGCCGCAGGCGGCGGAGGTCCGCGCGTGAAACACGAACTGATCGAGAAAAACGTGATGCTGCTGGCGGCGCTGACTGCCGTCGCCATCAGCTTCGGCGGCCTGGTCGAGATCATCCCTCTGATGAACGACAAGACCGCCACCACCCCCGCCCCGGGCCTGCACATGCGCACGCCCCTGGAGGTCGCCGGCCGCGACGTCTATGTGCGCGAAGGCTGCTACGGCTGCCACTCGCAGATGGTCCGCTCGCTCGGCGAAGAGGTGCTGCGCTACGGTCCCGCCTCGCAGGCCGGAGAGTCGGTTTACGACCATCCGTTCCAGTGGGGCTCCAAGCGCACCGGTCCGGACCTGGCGCGCATCGGCGGCCGCTACAGCGACGAGTGGCACAAGATCCATCTCAACAATCCGCGCGACGTGGTGCCGGAATCGAATATGCCGGGTTATCCCTGGCTGGCGAAGCAACAGTTCGAGCCGGGCGAAGTCCCCGCCATGATGCGGGCTCTGAAGCGGGTCGGCGTACCGTTCGACGATGCCGAAATCGCCAAGGCCGACGACGAGGTCGCCGGCAAATCGAAGATGGACGCGTTGATCGCGTTCCTGCAGACACTCAAGGCTCCGCAGCCCGCGCCGGCCGTCGCCGGCGGCGGCCCGGCCAAAACGGAGAGCACCCCATGATCAGCGGCATCTTCACCACCGCCGCTTTCGCCGGCTTCATCGGCGTGAGCTGGTGGGCCTACACGCGGCACAACCGCGCCCGCTTCGAGGAGGCGGCCCTGCTGCCGCTGACCGAGGAAATGCAGAAGAGCCCGGTGCCCGCCGCGGCCGAGCTGCCGGCCTGCTGCCGCAAGGAGAACCACGCATGAGCAGCTTCTGGAGCGCCTGGGTCATCGTCATCACCATCGGCGTGATGGCAGCCTGCCTGTGGCTGCTGTTCGCCAATGCCCGCGGCACGCCGGGCGAGAGCACCGGCCACGTCTGGGACGACGACCTGCGCGAGTACAACAACCCGCTGCCGCGCTGGTGGCTGAACCTGTTCATCCTCACGGTGGTGTTCGGCGCCGGCTACCTGCTGTTCTACCCGGGATTGGGCAACCTGGGTGGACGCCTCGGCTGGACTTCAACCGGGCAGATGCAGGCCCGCCTGGACGAGCTGACGGCCAAGCGGCGTGCCATTTTCGCCTCGCTCTCCGGCAAGGATATCCCGGCCCTGGCCAAAGATCCGGCAGCGCAGTCCCTGGGTCGTGCGGTGTTCCTCAACAATTGCGCCGGCTGCCACGGCACCGACGCGCGCGGCGCGGTCGGCTTTCCCAACCTGACCGATGCGGACTGGCTCTACGGCGGCTCGCCCGAACAGATCGTCGAGACCATCACGCACGGCCGCCACGGCGTGATGCCGCCGATCGGGCTGGGGCTGAGCCCGGAGGGCAAGCAGGCGATCCTCGACTTCGTCCCCTACTGGGCCGACACCAACCTCGACCCCGCCAAGCGTGAAGCCGGCGAGAAGCAGTTCGCGCTGACCTGTGCCGCCTGTCACGGCGCCGACGGCAAGGGCAACCCCCTGCTCGGCGCCCCCAACCTCACCGACGACATCTGGCTGTTCCGCGGCGGCCGCGAGGGCGTGTCCGAGACCATCATGACCGGACGCCAGAGCACCATGCCGGCGCACGAGACCATCCTCACGCCGGACGAGATCCGGGTCGTGGCGGCTTACGTCTACGCGCTGTCGCATGGCGGCAACAGTGCCGGCAACGCCGAGGCGGCCGGGGACAAGGGCCAGCCGTGAACGACGGGCTCGATGGCGCCGGCACCGAGGCATACGCCCGGCGCGGACTCGGCCGGCACCGCCGCCTGCGCGCGCTGGCGGCGGTGCTGTGGAGCTCCTTCCTCGGCGCCACCCTGTCGATGATCACGCTGCAACTGCTGCCGCGCGATTGGGCGCTGCCGCCGCGCACCCTGGACGGAGCCGGCTGGACTTTTCTGGCGCTGTGGCTGCTGGCATTCGTGCCGACGGCGCTTGCGGCGGTGCTGTTCATGCCTCACCGGGAGCCGGATTGAAATGAACACCGGCGCTACCCCCAAGGGCCCGGCCTCCGGCGAAGTCTTTCTCTACGAGTCGGCGGTCAAGATCCACCCCAGGCAGGTACACGGCGTTTTCGCCTCGCTGCGCGTCGCCGCGATGGTACTTCTGCTGGGCCTGTTCTACGTCACGCCCTGGCTGAGCTGGAACGGCCAGCCGCTGGTGCTGTTCGACCTCCCGCATCGTCGCTTCCATGTCCTGACCCTGACCCTGGTGCCGCAGGACCTGTTGCTGCTGGCGCTGATGCTGCTGCTCGCGGCTCTGACGCTGTTTTTCTTCACTTCGCTGGCCGGCCGCCTGTGGTGCGGTTATGCCTGTCCGCAGACGGTGTGGACCGAATCGTTCCTGTGGATCGAGCGGCTGTGCGAGGGCGACCGCTACGACCGCATCCGCCTGGACCGCGCTCCCTGGGGTGCGCGCAAGCTGTTGCGCAAGGGAGCGAAGCATGCGCTGTGGCTGGGCCTGGCCCTGTTCACCGGTTTCAGCTTCGTCGCCTACTTCGTGCCGGCGCGCGAACTGTTCGGCGCGGCGCTGAAGTTCCAGCTCTCGGGCTGGGCGCTGTTCTGGACCCTGTTCTACGGCTTCGCCACCTGGGGCAACGCGGGCTTCATGCGCGAGCAGGTGTGCAAGTACATGTGCCCGTACGCGCGCTTCCAGAGCGCGATGTTCGACCGCGACACGCTGATCATCGCCTATGACGACAAGCGCGGCGAGCCGCGCAAGAGCGCGGCGAAGAAATCCGCTTTGCCGGCCGGCGACTGTGTCGACTGCTCCTTGTGCGTCCAGGCCTGCCCCACCGGTATCGACATCCGCAAAGGCCTGCAATACGAATGCATCGCCTGCGCCGCCTGCATCGACGTCTGCAACACGGTGATGGATTCGGTCGGCAAGCCGCGTCACCTGATCCGCTATACCAGTTCGCGACACGACGCCGGCGGACCGTTCCGCCTGCTGCGTGCGCGTACCGCCGGCTATGGCCTGTTGTGGCTGGCTGCCTGCGTCGGCTTCCTGGCGCTGGCGCTTGGGCACTCGACGCTGCGCTTCGACGTGCTGCGCGATCGCCACACCTTGTACCGTGAACGGGCCGACGGCTCGATCGAGAACGTGTACACGCTGAAAGTCACCAACGACGACGAGCGGCCGCACCGCTACGCCGTCTCCGCCAGCCTCGCCGACGGAACGCCGCTGACGGTCGAGCCGGCCGAATTGTCGCGCGCCGCGGAAGAAACCGGTGCCACCACCGTCACGCTGCGCACCCGCCCGCAGGGGGCCGGCGGCGTGCCGCTGGCGGCGGTCGTCCCCATCGTGCTGCGCATTTCACAGGCCGACGAACCCGGCCCGATCCGCGAACGCAACGCAAGATTCCTTACCGGAGGCCAACCATGAGCAACCCAGTCCAGGCGCCCGGCGACAGCCCGTCGCGGCTGTTCGTCGAATTTTTCCTGATGATCGCACTGCCGCTGTTCGCGGTTTTCGCCGGCTCGACGCTGGCGCTGACCGCCTACATCAAGGGCTTCAGTACACTGCCGCAGCCTCCGGCCGCCACGGCTCGCCCGCACTGAAGATGACGCCGCGCGACTGGAGCGTGTTCGACCGGCCCGGGATGAGGGCCGCCTTCGCCACGCCCGGCGGGCACGGCTGCGAAGTATTGATCGCGCTCGACGGCATCCACTGCTCCGCCTGCGCCGCCCGCGCGGAAGCGGCCGTTGCCGGCCGCGCGCGGGATGTGCGCGTCGACCTGGCCGCCAGGACCCTGAGCCTGCGCTTCGAGCCGGACCGCACGCCGCTGTCGGCGATCCTGCGCGCGCTGGACGAGGCCGGCCTGCAGCCGCAGTTGCTGGCCAATGAAGAGCCCACGGACCGGGAACTGCGGCAGCGCCGCCTGGCTGTCGCCCGCGTCGGCGTTTCCACCATCTGCGCCATGCAGGTGATGATGATGGCGTGGCCGGGTTACTTCGGCATCCACCCGGAGCCCGGTATCGAGCAGTTGCTGCGCTGGGCGCAGCTGGCGATCTCCATCCCCGGCGTGCTGTGGGCGGGCTGGCCCCTGCTCGCGGGCGGCCTGCAGGCGGTGTTGCGGCGCAGCCTGGACATGAATGTGCCGGTCGCCCTGGCCCTGGCAACGGCGTTCGGCGCGTCGGCCGTGCGTACGGTGCTGGGCGCGGGAGACCTGTACTTCGATTCCGCCACCATGTTCGTATGGTTCCTGACCCTGGGCCGCTATCTGGAGTCGCGCACGCGTGCCCAGGCGCTGGGACGCACCCGGCTGCTGGCCGGCCGTCGCGCCCTGACCGCGCTGCGCCGCGACGACGGCGGGGTCCATGCGGTGCCGATCGGCGAGTTGCGCGCCGGCGACGAGGTGGTGGTGCCGCCCGGCGAGGCCTCGCCGGTGGACGGCGGCTTGCTCGATTCACGGGCGGATCTGGACGAGTCGCTGCTGACCGGCGAGAGCCTGCCGGCGGTTCGCCGCCGCGACGAGACCGTGCTGGCGGGCGCGGTGAACCTCGGCGCGGCGCCGCTGGCGGTGCGAACCGAGCGCATCGGCACGGCCACCATGTTGGCGCAGATCACGCAACTGATGCAGCACGCGCAGGACCGCAAGCCGCGCGTGCAGCAGGTCGCGGACGGGCTCGCCGCCCACTTCGTGGCGTTGGTGCTGCTTCTGGCCCTGGCCGGAGCGGGTTGGGCGGCGGCGCACGGCGCGGACGTCGATCGCAGCATGGCTATCGCCATCGCGGTGCTGGTGGCGAGCTGCCCCTGCGCCTTGTCGCTGGCCGTTCCGGCGGCGCTCGCGGCCGCAACCTCGCGGCTGGCCGGGGCCGGCGTGCTGGTCGCCAACGGGGCGCTGCAGGCGCTGGCCCGCGCCGATACCGTGGTGCTGGACAAAACCGGCACCCTGACCTTGCCCGGCATGGACCTGCGCCGCATCGAGCCGCGTCCGCAACAGGATCCCGCCCGGTGCGCGGCCATCGCCGCCGCCCTGGAAGCCGGGTCGAGGCACCCGTTGGCTTCGGCGTTCAGCGGCAAAGCTTGCGGAATGACCGCCGTCGACACCGAGCACCTGCCCGGGCACGGCGTCAGCGGGACGGTCGAGGGCCGGCGCTACTGGCTGTGCGCGCCGGAAGCCGCACCTGACGGCAGCGGCGAGGCTTCGCGAGGCGCCGCCGACGAGGTGCACATCGTCCTCCATGACGGCACACGCACGCTGGATCGGCGCGCGGCTGCGGCCGGAGGCGCAGCGCGTCGTGAGCGGGCTGCAGCATCGGGGGCTGGCCGTGGAAGTCAGCAGCGGCGACAGCCAGGAGGCTGTGCGCGAGCTGTGCCTGGATCTGCGCCTGACGCGGTTTTCGGCGCGCCAGCAGCCGCAGCAGAAGCTGCGGCGGATGCAGCAGCTGCGGGAACAGGGCCGGGTGGTGCTCGCCGTAGGCGATGGCCTCAACGACGCTCCTCTGCTCGCCGCGGCCGACGTGTCGGCGGCGATGCCGCAGGGCGCAGCCTTGACGCAGGGCCGGGCCGATCTGCTGCTGCTGGGCGACAGCCTGGCCGGCCTGCCGATGGCCCTGGACACCGCCCGCGCCACGGCGCGCCGCATCCGCGAAAATCTGGCTTGGGCGGCGGCTTACAACCTGGTGATGCTGCCGCTGGCGGTCAGCGGCCATTTGCCGCCCTGGCTGGCGGCGGCGGGGATGTCGCTGTCCTCGCTGGTGGTGGTGGGCAACGCGGTGCGCGGCTTCGGAAGCGAATCCGGTCCCCGCGGACCGGCAGCAGCCCCCCTGCCCGCGGCGGCTGCCTGATGGCCAGCCTGTACCTGCTGATTCCACTCGGCGTCGGCGTGGTGCTGGCGGCGATCGGCATCTTCTTTTGGGCGGCCCAGGACGGCCAGTTCGACGGCCTGGACAACCAGTCGGCGCGCATGCCCGACGAAGAGCCGTAGCGTTGCCGCACTTGATCTGCGTCATAGGCCCGGGGCGCGCCGCGTAACAGACTGCCGGCATGACCAGCCGCAAGACAAGACACCGCGATATGACTCCACTCGAATACGCCCGGGCCTACCTCGACAGCCGCCTGGAGGACCTGCGACAGCGCGCGGCCAGCATCGACCTGAGCCGCCGGCACCGGGCCAACCGGCTTTCGGCCAACCCGGAAGATCAGGCCAGCGAACGCGAGAACGAAGAGGTGCTGGAGAGGCTGGCCGCCACCACCCGGGCCGAGATCTGGCAGGCGCGGCACGCCCTGGACCGCGTCGAGACGGGGACTTATGGCTTTTGCGAGCGGTGCAAACGAATCATCCCCGCCGAGCGGCTGCGGGCCGTTCCCGAGGCGACCCTGTGCTCGGCCTGCGCGGCGGCCGACAGCCTCGCGGCCTGAACGACGATGTGGATCCCCGGCTCTGTCCTCGACGCGCCCGCCTTGTTTCTGGCCGGCACGGCCTCGAGCATGCATTGCACCCTGATGTGCGGCGCGGTGGGCGCCCTGAACCTGCCGGTGCCCCAGCGCGCGCCGGCGCTGGCGTGGCTCTATGGCGGCCGCGTGGCGGGCTACACCGTCATCGGCGCGGCGGCTGGCGCGCTCGGGCAGTCGGCGTTGCGGCATCTGGCCGAACCCGCCGTCGGGCGAGCCTTGCAGGCAGGCGCGGCGCTGGCTTTGATCATGATCGGGGTGCGCCTGCTGCGGCGCCGGAAAAGCGCGCAGGCCTGTTGCCAACCGCCGGCAATTCCCTTGAAGGCCGCCGGTCGGAGCCGGACCGGGCTGTTCGCACGCGGCGTGGCGTGGGCTGCCATGCCCTGCCCGATCCTCTACTCGCTATTGTTGCTCGCCGCATTCACCGGGTCCGCGGCCGCCGGCGGATCGCTGCTCGGCGCCTTCGCCCTTGGCGGCACACCGGCACTCGCGGCGGCTTCCTGGGGATTGGCGCGGCGCCCCGGCGGGATCTTTGATCGGGCGGCCGGGATGTGGATCGTCGGCTTCGGCATCCTGGGGCTGGCGGCGGCCGTGCTGCTGCCGGCAACGGCCGCCGGAGCCTGGTGCGCGGGAACTGCGGGGACAGCGCCATGAACAGCGCGCCGTCGGCGGCACTGATCCGCAAGTACGATCGTAACGGCCCGCGCTACACCTCCTATCCCACGGCGCTGCAATTCACGGCGGCGTTCGGCCCGGAGCAGCATGCCCTGGTGCTCGCAGGCAGCCGCGAGGACGCGCCGCTATCCGTCTACGTGCATCTGCCGTTCTGCGCCAGCCCCTGTTATTACTGCGCCTGCACCAAGGTCATCACCCGCGACTCAACTCAAGGCGACGCCTACGTGCGGCGCCTGCGGCGCGAGATCGAGCTGCAGGCGGCGCTGTTGCCGCCGGGGCGCCCGATCACACAGCTGCACCTCGGCGGCGGCACACCGACCTTCCTGAACCCTGCGCAGCTCGAACAAGTGCTTGAGGCCCTGGGACACCATCTGGTGCTGGATCAAGGCCCGGGGCGCGAGTTCTCCATCGAAATCGATCCGCGGACGGTGCAGGCCGAAACCCTTCGACGGCTGGCGGCGCTCGGCTTCAACCGCGCCAGTTTTGGCATCCAGGACTTCGACCCGGCGGTGCAGCGCGCGGTCAACCGCGAGCAGTCGGCGGCCCAGGTCGCCGGCTTGATGGACGCGGCGCGTCACGCCGGTTTCGACTCGCTGTCGGTCGACCTGATCTACGGCCTGCCGCTGCAAACGCCGCAGTCGTTCCAGCGCACCCTCGACCAGGTCATCGAGCTGCGCCCGGACCGGATCTCGGCCTACAGTTACGCTCACATGCCGCGGCGCTTCGTGCCCCAGCGGCAAATCCTCGACGAGCAGCTGCCGCCGGCCCAAACCAAGCTGGAGCTGTTGCGCCTGACGACCAGCCGCCTGCTCGACGCCGGCTACGTCCACATCGGCATGGATCATTTCGCGCTGCCCGGCGACGAGCTGGCGGCGGCGCTGGCGAACGGCACGCTGCAGCGCAATTTCCAGGGCTACTCCACCCGCGGGGCTTGGGGATGAGCGCCATCAGCCGGGTCGGCGACGCCTACAGCCAGAACGCCCGGACCCTCAAAACCTGGAACCAGGCCATCGACGCCGGACGTCTGGCGGTGGATCGTGGCCATGCCCTCACCGCCGACGACCGCCTGCGCCGCGACGTCATCGGCGCGATCATGTGCGCCGGGACGGTCGACTTCGGACGGCTGGAAGCGGCGCATGCCGTGGCCTTCGAAGAATATTTCCGCAGCGAACTGGCGGCGCTTCGCGGCCTCGCAGACGACGGCCTGGTGGAACCGCTGGAAGGCGCCACCCGCGGCTTTCGCGTGACCCCTTCGGGCCGCTACCTGCTGCGCGCCGTCGCCATGCCGTTCGACGCGTACTTG